>Ga0207747_1000287_pt1 | contig 62128 bp, 60 predicted proteins | sample HigsolmetaGSP11D_FD_184839 | JGI IMG/M metagenome (GOLD analysis project Ga0207747, IMG submission 184839) | High solid enriched microbial communities from the Joint BioEnergy Institute, USA - SP1-1-D (SPAdes) | ecosystem: Engineered > Bioreactor > SSF (Solid state fermentation) > Aerobic >...
CCGAGCCTGCTCCTCGCGGGCCTGGCACCGCTGCTCTTCTTCCGGCGTCTTACCAGGCCGATTGCAGGCGTAGGCGTCCTGAAGAAGCCTGTCTCGATCCTGATCTGAGAAGGTGGCGCGTTGTCTTTGCGGTTGCTGCTGCGCCTGATCCTGGAAGAAGAAGCTACCATCCGCATGGGCGGTTCCCGCACCAACCAACGCAAGCACAGCAAGCATCAGCGCGGCTAACCGCATGATGGTGCTACCACTTTCCCTGGGTACTCCCCAGACACAGCGAACACTTCCCGCGCCTTTTCCGTAAACGTCTCGACATTCAGCCGATATGCATCCGATCCTTCGTCCTTGTATTCGGCCAACTTGCTCGCGAGCCCACGCTTGACCGCCTCATAGCGCAGATATGGCCTGGATACCAACACCCGGACGACATCGGGCAAACCGTAACGCCTGACGTTGTGGCGCCAGGCAGTGACGTACTTTGCAGGATGGCGGGAAGCGCCTAGCCGAATCGTTCCGTCCGCGAGTTCCAGGGCGACGACATAACCGCCCTGGACCGGCGATGTAGCTCCAACATTGAGGTCAACGTATTCCGGCTCGCCGTCATACAGCCAACCCAACTTTTTCTGAGCGTTTTCCATGCTCGACTGTGCTCGATTGTTTTTACCGTGGGGGAGAATAGCGCCGCGCTCGTTCAGAACGCGGGCGAAAAGCGCACCAAACCCACCTGTTTCGCTATCAGGGCGAGGAGGAAGTGATCCTGGTCGCGATCCCCTGCTTTATTGATCATTTGCGCGGCAGACCCCCGCGTTCATGCCAGGCACGGATAGCGCGGCCATGCGCCGAAAGAATGAGAATCCATTCCTTCAGGTTGGATGGGATGCCAATAAAGATTAGAAAAAGATTAGAAAAAGATTAGAGCGATTGTGGATAACTTTTGTTTGGCTCATTTGTCAATGACTTGGAGAAGTTTTCCACAGGCGCGAGCCTACCCGCTGTCCCGATAGTTCCCTACCCACTGTCCCGATACTTCTCTACCCGCTATCCCGATACCTCCTACCCGCTATCCCGATAGTTTTCGGTGACACCTACCCGCTATCCCGATAGCGCCTACCCACCATCCCGATACGGCATTCATGATTACTCGCGATCTGTGGATAACTTTCCTGTTTTGTCCCTACCCGCTATCCCGATACCCTATCTGGTACGGTGCTTGCTTCCCGTTTGATTACGACGCAGTCGTTTTCGTCTATCGAACACGACCATCCTGTCACAGACGCCAGTTCCTTGAGCGCGCGCCGCAGCATCTGTCGGAACTTCCATAGCTCATTCACTTCGCTGCCACACAAGTTCCGGATGGTTTCGACCTTGTACGGGTGCGGATTGGCGTGGGTCGAGTAGAACGCATGCAACCATTGGCCCAGCGGGCGCTTGCGCAGCATCTTCCGCTGCTCCCCATTGAGAGCCGTCCAGTTCCCTCCCATGAATAGCAATGCAAGCCTCTCGTTGACCTTGATCACATACTCATTCGTCGCCTCGTCCCTGAACCCTTCCTGGATCAAGGCGCCGAAGTACGAGTAACGGCCGTTCGATATACGCACCAGGCAGCCCGCAAGGTCGTTGATGGCTTCTTTCAGCCATTTGTAGTCGGATTTACCTGTCGTGCGCCCGATTGCCTTGAGAAAGGAGTATGCGGAAAACCGAATCTGCTTCCCCGTGCCATGCTTGGCCGCCAGCGCCAGACAATGCTCCCACACGTCGAGATGGGCTTGCGTCGGCCGGTAGCCTCGTACCACGTAGACATTCAATCCTTCCACGGACGCGATCTTTTCTTCTCGCCGAAAGGCTTTCTCTGACACACCAAACAGCGCCGACCTTAGCACGTCGTTTGGCAATGGCTTGCCATTCGATGGTACAGGCATGCCTGCGGCGATCGCGGCCTGTTCCTGGCGCTGTCGTATCCGGTCCAGCGCTTGTTGCGCAACCCCGGTGTTCGGCATCGACCCGCCGGCTTCAGGAAATGGAATAGAGAGTTGAGGAGGCGGATGATCCATCCCCTCCATTTATCAGGGCGACGCCTGAAAACCAGGGCGAAAAGCGCTCTTGTCGGTAGCGTTTCGGTATTCGTTACGTGCTCGACCTCGGATGAGTATGGATGGAGGGAGAGTCGTTTTGGTTAGTGTCCCCTGGCGTGGTGTAGAAGCAGTTCAAGGAGGTCACCGTGGTTCTCTCGTAGACTCAGGAGCGGTGAAAGCACTCCAAGCAACGGGAGGAACGCACGGTGACCGAGGAGAGGATGGCACTGGAGAGCGCCATCAGTGGTGTTCGAACCCATGCCCTGATCTAGAAGGGATTAAGACGGCTTCTCTCGCAGCCTTGGCGAATCTGATGTACTGCAGCGCCTTGTTGATATGGCCCCACTCCCGCCGTATCGCCGTCAGCTTGGTCTCGGTGTCCTCCACCAGGGGCTTCTCCCACTCTCTGCCGAAACCAGCAAGGGTCTTCAGGTTATAGCCATACCCCTTCCCTTTCTTGATGTAGATCCTTGCTGCTTTTCGGGTACCCTTGGCTTTGGAGCCAACCCATTTGACCCGCGCCCATTCGAGTTTAATGGCGTTCCCAGCCCGCGCACACCCCACGCTCAGCGAGCTCTTGTTCTCCCACCCAGGCATCTTCTGCTCTGTCGCCCTCACGACCGCCCAGTGCGCCTCCACGATCTCGTTGGCACGGTCATACAAGTCGTCCAGCCATGCGTGAAGCTGCTCAATCACAATTTCCCGATAATCTCTCATGATGACTCCTTTTTTTACTTGAACTGATTCATACCCCATGAATCCTCTGTACATCGCCCAGTCAAAACACCAGCGATGAAACCACGAGAACGCGTGGATTCATACCCCATGAATCCTCTCTATATGCGCCAGCCGCGCGCGAGAGCGCCCGGCTTAGCCTGATCGCACGAATCCACGCGAACGCGTGGATTCATACCCCATGAATCCTCTGTACATCGCCCAGTCAAAACACCAGCGATGAAACCACGAGAACGCGTGGATTCATACCCCATGAATCCTCTCTATATGCGCCAGCCGCGCGCGAGAGCGCCCGGCTTAGCCTGATCGCACGAATCCACGCGAACGCGTGGATTCATACCCCATGAATCCTCTGTACATCGCCCCAATCGTAGCAAACGACTTTCCGATAGGATCCGCTAATGAGTGCATTTTTGTGCTCTTTTCACCCTCGTTTTCTGTGGGTGGGGGGGTTAAGTTTTCTGGCGACCCTCTAGCGGTATCGAGTTGCGCTTATTGGCGGATTTTGTCGCTACCGGTTCGCTAGCGGTTTACTGAACGACTTCTCATTGCAGATGGCTCACCGCCTGTTACTCGCGGTGCACTGTCGGTGCATTGAAAGGAGAGCGACTTGAACATCCTCGGAATCGACATCGGTTACTCGAATCTAAAACTCGCTTTTGGTCCCAAAGGCGAGCTACCGCAAACCCATCTACGCCCGGCCGGCGCCGCGCCCGCCGACAGATTTGGGTCGCGCTTCGATGGGACGGCACACGACGACTTCCTGCATGTGATGGTGGACGGGCAGGAGTTCATCGCCGGCGTCTCACCGGACCGCGCCGAAATGTGGAGCCGGTCACTCCACGCGGATTACCCCTCCAGCGCGTCTTACAAAGCGCTGTTTCATGCCGGACTCCTCCTCTCGGAGATGGACAGGATCGACATGCTCGTAACCGGGCTGCCGGTGTCCCAGTATCTGGACGAAACCCGCAAGAAAGCCGTGGCCGAGCAAATGCAGGGAGCGCATCAAGTCACCCCCAGGAGAACCGTCACCGTCGAGAAGGTCAAGGTCATCCCGCAACCGGTTGGTGGGCTTCTCGACTACATCTCCCAGGAAGATGCCGATATCGAGGACGCGCGGGTTCTCGTGGTCGATCCCGGCTTTTTCTCGGTCGATTGGGTGGTTATCGCCCACAAGGATCTGCACCGGCAATCCTCCGGCACGAGCCTCAACGCCTCATCGGTCGTTCTCGAAGAGGCTTCCAGGCTGATTGCCAAGGATCACGGCTCGGCAATCAATATCGAAACCCTCGAAAACGCCATCCGGGCTGGCAAGCCCACCGTGCTCGTGCTTGGCCAGCGCGTGGAGCTGGCTACCTACATCGAGCAGGCCGTGAAGACGGTCGGTCCGGTCGTCGTCGAATCCATCCAGAAGTCGCTGCGCACGGAAAGCAAAATGCCCGACATCGTGGTTCTTGTGGGCGGCGGTGCCGTGTTCTTCCGCGAGGCCGTGCAGAACGCGTTCCCACGGCTGACCGTGGTCACGCCAAAGGACCCTGTGTACTCCAACGCTCGTGGATTCTGGTTGATGGGGGCAGCCTTGTGAGCGGTATCCGGATCGTTCTCACCGTGACCCAGGCCAGTCCGGAGCTTTTTGCGGCATTGCAGGGGGTGCCGGCCAGGCTACGGGCTGAACGTGTCCGGACGCTCGCAACACTCGGGCTCGCCGCCGTTTGCGGCGGGATCGGCAGGCCGGCCATAGGTCCGGACACCGAGGTGGCTCCACAGAATGCAGGGGCTCCGAATAGGGCGCTGAGCTTTGCCAAGTCGTTGGGAGTATGAACTACGGAGTTACGGGACGGACCTGCAAGTCGAGCCGTCGCATCTCCAGTCCCGAGGACGACCATGCCTTGCGATGATCGAAAAATTGGCCGCCACCACTTCGCCTTTTACCGAGGATGGCTCCAGGGTCTTGACCTCAGGCTGTTATCCGACCTTTACCTAGAAACGGGGCTCGACCTGCGGCTGGCCAAAGCGACGCTCGCCTGGCTACGCGATACCCTGAGCCAGGCGGCGCTTCGTCATGGTAGACGCGGCGAGGCGCGATTGCTGCGGCTCCATCTGGCGTCGAGCCAGGAGGTCAAGCCCCCAGCATTCCCATCGCTGGACGAGTTCCGTGAAGAACACGATCCGGACGGGTTTTACCGTGAAGAGGAGCTGATCCGGCTGTACCTGGATACGTTCCCCCAAGCCGCTGACAGGAAAAGCCGCCATCGTCAACGCCTCATCGCGCGCCAACTGAAAGCGCTCGATGTACTGGAGGACCTCCTTGCAACCGAACCCGTGCCGGCAGATCCGGTCTCCGCATGGTTCGACACGCCCGTTGCCGACCGACTGGTTCTTGCCGGCATTCCGACCATCGGCGCCCTTCTGAATCGAATCCGGGAACGCGGATACCGCTGGTGGACCACCGTGCCCAAACTCGGCGAGAAAGGCGCCGCCCGGATCGTCGCTTGGCTGCGTGGATACGAGTCCTCACTGGGTCCGTTGCCGGACCACGCTCTTGCGCCTGTTCGTAGCCTACCCACTCCTTTGCTCGTCCAGACCCGCAGCCTGGAAACCGCCATCGTTCCGATGGATGCGCTTGCGGTGCCAGAGGAGCTGTCCGGGCGGCACGGATCGAACCGTCACCACGACCGACCAAGGATCGAGGCGGAGCACGACCACGAGGCCATTCTGTCTTGGCTTTCCGCCAAGGCGGGTAGTCCGCATACGTTCCGTGCTTACCGCAAGGAAGCTGAACGGCTCCTTCTCTGGGCCGTGATCGAGCGCGGCAAGGCGTTGTCCGATCTCACGGTCGAGGACTGCGCGGCCTACCGGGACTGGCTGTCCCTCCTTGGGCGGACGAACCCGGAGCAGTGGCCGTTCCGGATTCCCCAAAGCGAATGGATCGGCAAGCGCAACACCCCGCGGTTCAGCCCGAACTGGAGACCGTTCGACGGCCCGCTGTCCGCTACGAGCGTCCGGCAGGCGTTGACGATTCTTTCGAGCCTGTTCGAGTGGCTGGTGCGTGTCCAGTATTGCGCTTTCAATCCCTGGGACGCCGTGGGCCGCAAGCTGGCCGTAAGCTCGGACGCACCCGAGGACGTGGAATTGACGCGGGTGTTCTCGACCGGCCAATGGGACTACCTGATGGCTTTCCTCGACACCCTGCCTGCGGACGAGGCGGCCTCCAGGCTGCGGTTCGCGCTGCCCTTCGCCCAGGCCACTGGCCTGCGTCTGTCGGAGCTCGTGGATGCGAGCGTAGGCCGGCTCTACACCATGCCGCTCAAGGATGGCCTGGGCGTGCGCTGGATGCTCAAAGTGCTGGGCAAGGGAGGCAAGTGGCGGGCCGTCCCATTGCCCAGCCGGGTCATAAATCTCCTCCGGGAATACCTTGCCCGCCGTGGCCTCGATCCCGACCCGCTCGCCAATCCGCCCGAGACGCCTTTGATTTCCCGGCTTGGAAGCCAGGAGCCGATGACCGGCAGCGCCTTGTACAAGGCGCTGCGGACGGTATTCCATCAGGCAGCGGAAAGCCTGGCTGCGGATGGCAAAGACCAGGAAGCCAAGGCCTTCCGCCGTGCCACCGTCCATTGGCTGCGGCATACCTGCGGCGCGCATCTTGCGTCGAGCGGGGTGCCGGTGAATCTGGTCCAAAAACTTCTGGGTCACGCAAGTCTGGCGACCACCAGCATCTACACGGAGACAGACGATGAGCAACTGTGGGCTGAACTGGAATCGCGAGTTTGATTGCAGGCTCTGCCCTAGGCTTTCCGCATCGCGGACCCAGATCGTTTCCCCGACGCCATGCCCCCGCGCCGGACTGCTCGCCATCGGGGAGGCACCGGGTGCAGAGGAGGACGAGCTGGGCGAGGGCTTTGTCGGCCAGGCCGGCCGCACGCTCGATGCCCTGCTGGTCCGTCACGGACTGGAGCGAAACCGCGACTACGGCGTGGCGAACATCGTCCGGTGCCGCCCGGATGGTAACCGGAAGCCCGACAAGTCCGAGATCGACAACTGCCTGCCGTGGCTTGCCGATTTTCTCGAAAAGACGCGCCCAAAAGTGCTGTTGCTGGTCGGGGCTACGGCGACTGAAGTGTTCCTCGGCCCGGGGGCGCTCCACTGGCAGATCGAGCGATCCAGAAAATCCCCGGTGCTGCTTGCCAAGGATGCGCACCCGATCCTTCAGCCGGTAATCCGGGGGCTGCATGGCGCCATGGGTGCCATGTTCGCCATCCCAATGCCGCACACCTCCGGCATGGCGTGGAACCGCAAGGCACCCACCGGAAAGGCGTGGCGCGAGATTGGGGAAGAGCAGGTCGAACTGGCCGTCGAATGCCTGGAGCTTTCGCATGTTACTTGAGTACAGGACCGACCAGCGCGGCTACACCATGTGGCTGGATCGTGATTTGTTCGGGGCCTTCGTGCTGTATCGGCGCTGGTATGGCTTGCACAACCGGCGGGGCGGGATGAAACGCCAGGTGTTCGAGCGCGAACAGGATGCCCTGAGAGAAGTGCGCCGGATCATGCGCGTACGGGAAAGGCACGGCTATGTGCAGGTCGGCCATTAGCAGAAGGCATTCCAGCCCACGGCGCCGCCTTGCCAGCGACGAAGAATCGTTGCACAGGGCCTGCGTCGAGTTGCTTTCGTGGCTTGCCGTCCGCCATCCCATTCTGCAATGGATGCTGCATGTCCCCAATGGCGGGAAGCGTCCGAAGGGGGAAGCGGGGCGGCTAAAGGCGATGGGTGTGCGGCCCGGCGTGCCCGATCTCCTGCTGCCGATTCCCAGCGGCAACTGGTCCGGCCTCGCGGTGGAACTAAAGTCTCCTACCGGGCGGCTCTCGCCAGCCCAGGCCGCGTGGCTCGACCGGCTGGAGCAAGCCGGTTACCTCGTTGCCGTGTGCCGGTCGATTGATCAGTTCAAGGCTGTTGTCGATCGCTTTCTGTCCGGCCGGAAGCCATCTGACGCAACAGATCATGCAGGCGCTGGTTTTCCTGCCGCAACTCCTCGATCCGCGCCTCGTTCTCCCCCACCTGCTCCTTATCGGGCGACTCCTTGATTAGCCTCTGCTGTTTGGGCCTGGCCTGTGGTTGCTGTTTGAATCGCAGCTATATCAGGAAGCTTTTTTGCTTGCCAGCGGATGATGCGAATACCCGCTGATGAAAGAGCCTTGTCTTTCTTTGCGTCGCCAGCCTGGCGGTCTTCTTTTTGATGGGTTGCATCATCAAGCTCGATAACGGCGACAATACTGAAGTCCTTATTGCACACCACGAAGTCGGCGCTCATCCGGTTGATGCGATTGAACCATGCCAGATAGTTGTTGCCTTTCTTGACCCCCAGCAAGCGAGAAAGCTGAACTTGGGCAAGGATAATGTGATCTGGCAACGCTTGAACCAGGCGAAAGTATAAAACCTGTTCTGGGGTGGAAAGCGGCTTTCTTGCGTAGAAAGGCCACTCCTCATCAGGAGTTTCCTTTGATTTTGATTTGATGACAAAAAGGATAATCAAGACCGCAACAACAATTGCGGCAATTGCTAAAAAGATCGACACACTCGTTTGCCTCCAAGGTCCGGTCTGGGGGGCGCGACGTCTTCACCCGGACAGGCCTAGCTCTCGCTTCGTGCCGCTGCGCATATTGCTTCGTCAGCCATCGTTATTGTGTTCATGGCTCAACCCTCACGTAAAGTGGAGCGCCATCTTTCGGCAGCACCTCACGCTCATCGGCGTACCAGGTGACACCAACATTGCCGCCGGTCTTCGGATAGCGAACCGTTGCGGCTTTGATGAAATCTTTATGCGGATCTCGCAGTCGTTCCCGCAGCCGCTCGATTTCTTCCCACATCATGACCAGCATCGCGGCTGCTTCCGAAGTCGGATCGTCTTTGCTCATGACTCGCCAGCCATAAATCACCTGTCCGGCGCACTCATACAGCTGGCCGCCATCGTCAAGCGCGTCCGCCAGGCGCATCACCTCTTTTTTATCAATCACCATACGGCTCACTCTTTGACGCTGACTACGCTCTTCATGGTTATGTTCACGCACGCCCATGATCCTTCTCGGCGGCCCCGACAGTCATAACCTGCCGCAACAGTTCGTGCAGTCTCTCGTTCTCTTTGCGAAGCTCCTCGATCCGCGCCTCATTCTCCCCCACCTGCTCCTTGAGTTTGAGCACAAGGGCTTCGGTATCGGCGTGACGGCGAGCCAAGTCCGCAAGTTCGGCACCGGCTTCGTCCGCTTTTGCTTGGCATTCCTCCAACGCCGTCGACAGATCTTCGGCTACCGCCTCCAATTCCTGCCTTTCACGATCCCATTCTTTCCTGGCTTCGGTGTAATCTCTCGTTAGCCTCAACACTTCCGCCTTGGCGATCTCTGTCGCTTTCGCCCAGACTTCCTGAGCGAAGCGGTGGACGGCCTCGTCCAAGTCGGGTGGTACGGGGCCGGCTTCCTGCGCCTTGTCCGTCTTCTCCTTCCGTCGCTGACGCCACTCGCGCATGGCTTCGGAGATCGTCGTGAAACTTCCGCTGCCAAGCGCTTTACGAACGGCTGCCAGGGTCGGCGCCTTCCCTTCTGCGTCGAGCCGGTCAGCGACCGCCCAAATGTCGTCCCTGGTCAGCGCCATGGCGACCACCCCTCGTGCTGATGCGTGAGCACGTTTAGCATCACGAAAGCACCCCATGCAGCCGCCGCCCACTCCCACAGATCGTTGCCAGCGACCAGGATCAGGGCGGCGCACACAGGAAGCGACCCCAATAGCAAGGCTGATGCGATGCGATAGCTGATCTTCCCCTCCACCCGAGAGGATGCCCAAACCACGAACAACCAAGCGGCCGGAGCGATGAGCATGCCGGCGATGCCGTGGCCGCGCGCCAGTTGCTCGCCAGCCACGAATGCGGCTGACGAGGCGGCTGACCACGTGGCAAAGCCCTTCGATTCTGGAAGATCAGACCCTACGGACCGAAACGTCGCGATTTGGAAAGCTCGCACGATGGTCTCGCGCATGAGCAGGAGCAACTCTTTCATATACGATCCTTCTGTATTAATACGATACTACTACAACATACAACATTATTCAAGTTAACATGGACCGGTTTGTGTGGCATGCGTTGCGTAGTACTGACGGTTCTCTAAAAGTGCACTCGCTGATGGTCGCTCAGAGAGAATGGTCGCGCGTCGGTTGCTGGCGGTGCGCTCGCGGTTTACTGGATGGCTTCGTGGCGGTAACCGGGCGCCGTTTGCTACTAACGGTGCACTGGCGGTTTACTGTGCGCCGTGTCGATGGGACGATGGAGTAGAGTGGAGAGAAAGTGCGGCAGGCTGTGCTTCTGTCGGCACGGATGCGGGATGGCCGGGACGCGACGGGCTCTGCCGGGCAAGGAAGGCGCTTGTGATGTGCGAGTGGCGGCCGCGATCTCGGTACAGGAACCGACGAAGCGGCTCTGGTGCGGCAGAATGCCGCGCCTGAAGTGGTGGCAGGAATCTCCGGTCTTCAGGCCGGGGAAGATGTCAAGCTGGGCGGCCCGCGCCAAACTTTTCCAGTAGGCGGCGGACGTGAGCAAGAGAAGCGGCTTCGAAGCGGGTGGCCGCAAAACGCTTTACCAGAATCTCATCGGCATCGATCAACGTCTCGCCGTTCGGCCCTTCGTGGCGCTCCAGCGAGCCAACCTCCAGGAACGCATCAACCCAGGCAACCGGGACATCCATCAGGTCGGCCGCTTGCTGTCTTGTCAGTAGCCCCATCTCTTCTTTTCCTTCCTGTCGTTCGTCGTCTCTATAGCAGCAAACGGAGGCGTAAGCAATTGTTATCTATTGGGTTTTGTCAGCCGTATTTTTGGTGCGCCGACTTGTGACCAAAAAATGGCGTTCATGATAATGACAGTTATCATGAATGCAATGTTCGGCGGCAAGCTTCCCGGCAACCACGTTCTGGATGCCTAGCCAGACACAGCAAGCAATCTACCTTGGCGTTGCCTCCACAGGCCCTGGTTCCACGCTCTCCCAGCCTGCGACCAGGCTTGGTCGCGCCCAGTGTTTGAGCAAGTTCGCAAAAAACGCCACGTTCTACCTGCCCCAGCCAACAAAAAAACCCCGGCCCTCATGAGAGGAACCGGGGTTGACTGGAATCAGGCTGCTTCCGAGACTTCTGGCTCATCCACAGCCTGCATTTCGCCCTTCGTGAGAAAGCACCGGCGGTGCCGGTGGTGTCACCTCAGCGTAGTGTGACACCCAAGCTTCGTCTGATATATCTCCGAAGGCATATCTCTCAAGAGGATCATGCCGTTGGCGTAGCCAGCGACAGGAATCTGCTTTGTTCAGTACACCAAAGCGAACTCAACAAAACATACCAAAATCTCTTGGTCTTGTGTCGTGGAAAGCATGCCGGGAGCGGCTCCCTTGCGGGCAGCCGCTCCCAAGCACAAATCAGAAGAGCGCCAACTGGCCTTCATCAGAAGGCACGGTGCGCAGCTCTTCTGGTGGCGACAGGCTCACGTCGCTGTCTATCGAAAGCTCGTGGATTTCTCCATCGAGCTTCCAGAACAGGACGGCGTGATCGTCGCCGAGCGTTTCATGACCCCGATACACGGCTACCGGATGGCCGCGCAGCGAGAACCACTCCGGCTCCTTCCCTCTGAACCACAACGCGCGCCAGCCGGATTTTCGCTGGCATTCATCGTGGCTCTTTGCCTCGACAAGCGAAAGCGGCGGTGTTCCCGGGAGGTCCAAGATGAACCAGACCCTCTCCGCACACACCATCAGCCTGCCGTTTGCCGACACGATCAGGCCAGTGTGTTCCCCGCGTTCACGGAGCCCCGCCTGAATCGCTTCCTCGTCGTGGTACACCAGGGTTGTCTCCCCGACATACACCGACGTTGGGAGCAGCCGGTACGCATCAATGTATGGCTTTCTAGCCTCCCCATACGGCCCGTACATCACTGAAAAGGCCGTGTAGAGGAATCCGCCGTACTCGGCAGTCCGCACGGGGATCGGTTTGTGTCCCTTGTGTTCCGCCGTTAAATGGGCGGAATAGGCCTGGGCGATGCGCTGCCAGCGCTCAGCTTGAACCCTGATGCCGTCCATCATTGCCCACCTCCCCCTCTTTCGAGGCATTGGTGCCGGCCTTGAGGATCTTGTCCGCCGCAGAGAACACCCTGGCCGCGCTCTTCTTGGCGAACTCTTCGGCTTTTGCCGACGAGCCCAGCCATGCCTGGACGTAGCCTCGGGCTTCTTCAAGTCCGGGCAACCCTAGGGTGGCACAGCAGAGGAAAGCCACGCTCTCGGCCTCGGCCTCCTCGATCGAGCGGCTGATATAGCCACCATCGACGAAGGCCACCTCCGCCTGCTTGCTGTGCAGCAAGCAGTGCGCCAGTTCGTGGAAGGTGGTCTTCCACGGCAGCGCCGCCAGCGGATTGATGGCGATCTCGCCCCTGTCGGGTCGGGCGAAGCCCTGGCAGTTGCCGTCCGGCATGTCGAACGGCACCTCGGTGATCCCGAGGTTGGCCAGTGCTTTCGACCGGTCCCACTCCGGGGTTTCTGGCATGGGAACCGTTCCCGGGTTTTCCGGATCGATCGGCTCGGTCTGTGCGAGGGCGAACCAGTTGTTCTTCATGATGAAGAACCGCTTGGTCACCTCTTCCTCCGTCCCATCATCCTTCTGGATGATGTCCTTCTTTACGACGGGCATCCAAAGGGCGATGGCTTTCTCGCCCTTCTTCACCTTACGACCCAGCTTCTTCCAGCCGTTGAAGCTGGAGATGGGGCCGATGGGAATACCCCGCAGCGTCATCTGAAACATAGCCAGTGCCTGGTTGCCCAGGCTGTAGCTATGGAACAGACTGTAATAATCGCCCAGCCGACCGGGCTCGGCGAGGATTGAGTTGAAAAGCTTGCCCCAGTCGGGGCGAGTAGTGTTTTTCATAGTGCCTCCTTTGAGTTGAAACAAGGGGCACCATGCCCCTTGCGGGGCAGAGGGTGCCCCGCTTGGGGTTGAAAATCGGCCGTGATAGACTGGATGCATGAACCGGTCACGCAGACAGTCTTTCACGGTCATCGAGGGCGGCCGCATCGAGATTGAGCGGGCGCTGGTACGCCATTTGTTCAATCCGCATGCCGACCGCCGTGAGGGCGATATCCTTGCGGAGTTATTGAAGCCGCGGCTCAGCCGAGCTTCTTTAACTCCAATCTCGCCAGCAGTTCCTCGTCGATCAAACGAAGGGCCAGCCTGACATCAGCTTTGCCCTCTCTCGTCGAGATCAAAGCCTCCCGCGCAAGAATGTATTCGCGCTGAGACTTGATCTCGTCATCGCTGGCGTTTTCTAGCCAGGCGATAAACCTCTTGATCGTTTCTTTGTCCATGCACGCCTCCTTTTAAATTTGATGGAGGCGCTTCTTTTCCCCTGCCGGGAACGAAGCGCCCCCGGCGGGGTTGATGAATGACGCCCGGTCTCCCGGTCGCCTGCTTGAATGCTGCTTCGCTCATCGAGCGCGGCCAGCTACCGCAAATCCCGCGTCCGTTACGGAACGCAGAGGATCTTCAAAGGAGCGCCGCGCGCCCCTTTGAAAATCCCCCGCGCCTTGCGGCGCAGGGGAATGGTTAGGCCGCCTCCGAGACTTCCGTCTCTTCCACGGCCTGCATCTCGCCTTTCGAGAGATCGAGTGCTGCATCGATCTCCTTCTGGCGCTGCTGGAGCCAAGCCAGCCGGTCCGCCTTGTCGAAAGGCTTCTCGATCTCGGCCTGGATGTCAGCCATGCGCTTTTCCGTCCGGGCTAGGTACTCGCGTTCTTCCTCGAGCACCTGCTCCATCCGGTTCAGCGCGTTTTCCAGCACCTTGACGAAGCCGATCTGGGTTTCTGCCCGGCCTGCCTCGTAGTCGACGCCACCACGGATGAAGAGCCGTTTGCCGGATTCCCGGATTTCTGCCGATTTCACGACGATCAGAAAGCCAGCGATCCGGCCAATGACCCGCTCAGTACCGTGGCGACATCCGTGCACTGCATGGAGGATTGCCTTCCCGGCTTCTGTCCGATCCGTGTACCGCTTGCCCTCGAGCTCGATGGCGAAGCGATTCCCGGACACGTCCTGCCGAGCAGCAATGTCGGCCTCGATGGCGGCGATCCGCTCCTTGATCCGCTTGATGCGGCCCGGCAAAGACGCCAGTTCCTGCTTGTTGCGCCATTGCTGCTGGTCCCACCGGGACTTGAGCAGCGATAGCTTGGCAAGCTCGGTATCGACGCCCGCCTTCTCCAGCACCAGCGGATTGCCCGACGCCAAGGCTTTTACCTCTGCATAGGACAGGGCCGCCAGTTCCACGTCCTCGGCACTGCGCATACCGGTGTCCCCTTGCATGACCTGGGCGATGAAGCGCGCCTTGGTCTCCAGGGTCTGCCAGATGTACGCATCGAAGCTGCCTTCGGTGACGTAGCGGTAGATCCGCACCTCCTCGCTCAGGTTGCCCTGCCGAATGATGCGCCCTTCTCGCTGTTCTACATCCGCCGGACGCCAAGGGGCGTCCAGGTGATGTAGCGCCACCAGTCGTGTCTGGACGTTGGTGCCGACTCCCATCTTGCTGGTACTGCCCAGCAGGATGCGGACGCGCCCGTCACGCACGGCCTTGAAAAGCTCTTCCTTGGCGGAATCGCTTTCGTAGTCGTGGATGAAGGCGATTTCGGCGGCCGGCACGCCCATCTTGACCAGCTTCGCCCGCAGGTCTTGATAGACGCTGAAGCGGCCATCCGCGTGCGGCGTTGACAGATCGCAGAACACGAGTTGCGTGCCTTTGATAGCTTCCGTCTCGACCCACACCTCATGCACCTTGCGAGCGCAGAGGCTGACCTTGCTTCCTTCGTGGTCGCAGGCCAACGGATCGACCAGCCGCATGTCCAACGCTGCCTTGCGGCCATCGTTGGTCACCGCCAGCATATTGTCTTCGGACGGTGAGACTTCACCGTTCCTTATTTTTTCCGCCCGCGCCACGAGGGTTTGGACGTATTCTTTGAGTTCGGCCGTCGGCCTTGCCGTCACTGTCTCCTTGATGGCTTTTGGCACCGGAAGATTGAGCATTTCCGCCGTGCGAATGTCCGCAACCTCGCCGAACATGGACATCAGTTCCGGGAGATTCACGAACCTTGCAAAGCGCGTCTGCATCCGATAGCCGCTTCCATCTGGAGCCAGTTCCAGCGCCGTGACCGATTCGCCGAAGTTGCCTGCCCAGGCGTCGAACATCTCCACCTGGAAGGACTCCAGCGTCTTGGGTTGCAAGTACCGCTGCATGACCCACATCTCGGCCATGCTGTTCGATACCGGCGTTCCGGTTGCGAAGACCACACCTGCCCTGCCCTGGTGCTTTCCCATGATGTAGCGCGTCTTTACGAACATGTCGAATGCCCGCTCCGAATTGCTGTTAGGCAGTCCGGCAATGCGCGTCATCTTGGTATGCCTGAACAGGTTCTTGAACAAGTGGGCCTCGTCCACGAACAGCCAATCGACCCCAAGGTCCTCGAAGTTCAAGAGATCGTCCTTCTTGTCTTTCGCGGACAACTTGGAGAGCCTGGCCTCCCAGGCCTTCCTGGCCCGGGCGAGTTCCTTGACGATGCGGTTGCCGCGATCCTGCTTTTCGGCGCGGATAGCGTCCTCGATGACTGCGATTTCGTCCTCGATGAACCGCTTCATGAACTCATCGCTCATCTTTATCCGCTCGAACGACGCATGCGTTATGAGCACTCCGTCCCAGTCGCCGGTAGCGATCTTGGACAGAAGCGCTCTGCGCTTGTCGCCAACGAGATCGTCCTTGCTCGCCATAAGGATGTTGGCACCCGGATAGGCCCTCATGAACTCGGCGGCAAACTGCTCCAGCATGTGGTTTGGCACCACATACATGGGCTTACTCGCCTTTCCGATGCGCCGCAGCTCCATGCCGGCGCATATCATGATCAGGGTCTTACCGGCACCGACCACGTGAGCGAGCAACGTGTTTTTGTTGCTCGCCACGATTCTCCAGATGGCGTCCCGCTGGTGGGGGCGCAACTGGTACACCTGGGAGAAGCCGGGCAATACCAGATGCCGCCCGTCGTAGCGGCGTGGAACTACCGCATTAAACTGGTCGTTGTACAGCCGGACCAGCTTGGCGGCTCGCTCCTCGTCGGCCCACAGCCACTCAACGAATTTCTCCTTGAGTAGCTGCTGCTTCTCGCGCGCGGCAATCGTCTCCTTTTGATTGACCGTACGCTTGTTACGGTCGAACGGGTCCTGGTCGTAAACCGTGGGCACGACCTGGTTCAGCGCCTGCTCGAAAAGCGTAACGGCGTTGACCCGCTCAGTACCGTAGGTCTGCGTCGCAGCAACCGACCACCTTGTGCGGTAGTCCGGCTCCACATTCCAAGCGCCGGCGCTGGCATTGAATGAAACTTTGTTTTCCATTTGATGCCTCCAAAAAAAAAAACGCGGAGGCACCACGCCCCTTGCGGGGCAGCAGGTGCCCCGCTTGGGGTTGGTTGATCAGGCGAGCAGCTCGTTCAAGAACTGCTCGTATATTTCAGCCGGAATCCAGGTAGACCCGATCCTTGCGCCGATCTCGTGGGGTGCCAGGTCAGCGGGAATGACCGCCTCCAGCGCCTTCACGTTACCGGCAAACCGCTTTCCGGCCAGCCTTGCGACCGCCAGCTTGCGGCGGACATTGCCGGACAGATAGGCGTCTGCCGTCTCCCATCGACCCGTTTCCGGATCGAGGAATACGGCGCCCATCTCCTCCAGTTCCGTCATGGCTTCCTCGCCCGGTTTCCCGAGCAGTTCGCCAATCCGGTCGGAGACGATGCGCCCATGCTCGGCAAGGCACGTCAGGAGCGCTTCTTGCGGCGTTTCGCACCGCTCGACGCGCTTGAACGCGCCTACCGTTCGGCGGAAGAAGATGTCCGCCTTTTCGGCCGTCTGGCTTTCCTCGTCCCACCGCTCCAGCGAGAGCAGAAGCGGCAGGTCAGGGTCCGCCCTGAACGCCGCCTTGTTTGCCTTGGCATGGATGAACCCATGCTTGGCAACGAAGGCGTCGTACACGCCGTTGAGCTCCACCCGGTATGTAGCAAGCAGCGTGTCGTCATCGGTCTTGGCTTGCGCCTCGATGACTTTGCGCGCCGCATCCCGGATGGCGACCATTCCGGCAATGCGATCCAGCGTCTTCTGCGGTGCCTTGTATGGCTTCGCCTCTTCGCCTGAGACCTCGTACACCTTGCCGTCGATCACCCGGAAACCCGGGCGCTGCTGCTCGGTGAGCGAGAGTCTAACGGCCTGCGCGCACTCAGCATCTTCCCCTTTCGGGGTGTAGATGCCTTCCGGCAACATCTCGATTCGCTTGGCGATCTCTCCAGCGAGGTCGTCGCCGTCGAACACGCAGCCGGTGGACTTCCCATACCCGTTGTCGGTGAGCTTCAGTTTGCCGATCACCCATTGCGGGTTCTCGGCGAACCACTGGTTACAGCGGATGTAGTCGTGGGCGTGCCAGGATTTGTACCCACCAAAGATTGGCGAGTCTTTATCAAGGTACACCGTCTCCAGCCACCGCCGCTCCCTCGCGGGCTTGCCGTCCGCCGGCTTCTTGAGGATCACGATGTCGGTCGTGACCTCCGTGTTGGCGATCCTCTTGAAGGCCGTGTTTGGCAGCCGGATGGCGGCCACCAGATCGGCTTGGGACGCCAGATACGCCCGCACGCGATCATCAGCCGCGTCCAGCGTGAAACTGGAGGTGATGAACACCACTAGCCCGCCAGGCCGCACTACTTCCATCGCCTTCGCGAAGAAGTAGTTGTGGATCGAGAAGCCCGCATAGGGAACGTTCCTATGTTCGGGAACTTGGTAGTTCCCGAACGGCACGTTGGAGATCGCCAGGTCGAAGAACCCGGCTGGCACCTGAATCGCCTCGAAGCCCATGTTGTGAACATGGACACCGAAGGGCTCATACAGCGCCCTGGCGATCCTGGCCGACAGTTCATCGAGTTCCACAGCCGTCACCACGCTCTCGCGAGCAAGGTGTTCGGGCATGGCTCCGATGAAGTAGCCGACGCCGGCGGCAGGCTCAAGAATCCGCCCGCCCTTGAAGCCAAGACGCTCCACCATCGCCCACATCGCCTCGATGACCTCCAGCGACGTGTAGTGGGCGTTTGGCGTGCTCGACTCCGCCGAGCGGTACTCGGCTTCGGTCAGCAGCCCCTTGAGACGTTCGGCCCGTGCGCGCCAGGCCTCGTCTTTCTGGTCGAGGTTGAACGCCTGCGGGAGCCCGCCCCAACCTGTGTACCGGTTGAGCGTGATACGCTCTTCCGGCGTGGGTTGCCGCTCCTCCTGCTCCAGCTTGCGCAGGAGCTCGATGGCGGCGATGTTCGCCTCGAACTTCGTCACGTCGCCGGACAGGCCGGCAAAAACGGACGCATCGAGTCTCGGCCAGATGACCTTTGAGACCTCGGCTTTCGCCTTGGCCGTTTCCTGACGCGGGAACGGAATGATTTCCGGTTCCCGCTGTTCGGCGACGGAACCAAGAATTTCTATCGGGTCCTCGCCGGGGGCAAAACCCGGCAGCCAAAGGCATTCCTCGGCGATTGCTTTGAGTCTCATGCTCGTGCCTCCTAGGAGTTGTGACGCCCCGGAGACACCTCGCCCCTTGCGGGGACGGAGGGTGTCCCCGCTGGGGTTGAAAATCGACCGTGCTAGACTTAGGGCATGAGCAAGTCACGCACCAAGGCTTTCACGGTCATCGATGGCGGCAAGGCCGAACTGGAGCGCAAAAAGCGCCTCCTGTTCAACCAGCCGTGGGTCTTCGATCACGACGAGTTTGATCGGCTCTGCGAGCTTTTCAAACTGTCCTACTCCGAGATCGAAGGCTTGATTGGCGAGCGCATCCGCAAACGAGCCACAGACCCGCTTGAACGCGATGCGCTACTGGCCATCATTGAGGGTGATCATGCCAAATTTGAGCGCCTGAACGCGATACTCGAAAGACGCAACAAACTCGGCATAAGGGTTATCGCAGCCGACGCGCAACAATCTCCTGCTCAATCTTCTTGAGCCAGTGTTTCGCTTCTTCAGCGACCCCCTTGTCGGACAGGTTTTCAATTGCAATCAGCAGGCTGTCCCTGCGAGCAACCAGCTCTCTGTCCGTTGCTTCCTGAAGCCAGCGGTAAAACGCCGCTACATCAAACAAGATGCCCATAACACTCTCCTTTCGGCGATGCCTGGGCACTTGTCTCCCTGCCGGGAGCTGTGCCCCGGCGGGGTTTCTCTAATGGCGTCCGGTTGTCCGAACGCCGCCTCGTTGCTGCTTATTTCGAGCGGCCAGCTACCGCTTATCCCTGCGTCCATTACGGAGCCCAGAGGATTTCCAAAGAAGCGCCTCGCGCCCCTTTGAAAATCCCCCGCGCCTTGCGGCGCAGGGGAACGCGGATTACCCGCACGAGCCGGTGTACCCGCAGTTCGTGCACTTGTCGCAGCCGTTGTACTTGATCACGGCCTTGACGCCGCACTCAGGGCACTCGCGGCCTGCCACGCGGTACTTCGGCGCTTCGCCGGCAAACACCGGTTCCACGCTTCCACCCACCCGGCCTTCCTCGTCGAGGATGCCGAGTTGCGCATACCGATGCAGCAGCAGTCGCGCGATATACGCGACCGTGGACGGGAAGTTCTGCTGCTTCTCGCTGCCCGGAACCTTGGCGAGGAAATCCCCTTGCGGCTCATTGTAGCTCAGCAGCTTACGCAGCTTCATCCCGATCCATGCCGGATCGACGATACGCATGTCAATGGACAGCAGCTTGCACAACCCGTCGAAGGTCTTGGGATACTCTCCGGCAAGCCAGACCGAGTACGGCCGGCGGGTGCCGTCGGGCATCTCCAGTTCCTTGACGAACAGTACGAGGTCATCCCCCGTTGCCGGGTTCTTGACATCCACCGTCCAGGACAGCGTGCCACCCGTGCCCGTCTTGGGTTCCTTGCGGAACATCATGGCCGACGTGAGAGTGCTGTCGCTCTCTCCGTTGAACCAGCCAATCTTGGCACAGTGGTAGGTCACCAACCACGCCATCGCAGCAACCGCGCCAGGCATGGTGTGGATTTCCCCATCCGGCGGCATGGGCATTTCGAACGCCTCGCCCTTGCATTTCTGCAGGGCTTCGAGCTTGAGCTTCAGCCAACCGCGATCATACGACCGCATGTCAGCCGAAAGCGTCTTCGCGATGGCCCCAAGCCCGCGCGGGCATTCGGAGCCATTGACCCATACCTCGAATGGATGCACGTCGCCATTGACGAAGTGCCCGATCTGCACAGCGAAATCGCCTTCCGGCGACTCCACCATGTAGGTGTGGGACGGGTTGCCGTCCACCATGTGCGGGCGATCCAGCCAGCGCATGCTCTTGAGCACCGTTTCCGGCACTGCTGCGAGCTTGAGACGACGGTCAGGATCAGACCTGTCCAGGTCTTCTTGTTTCTTGGCATCCGACGACGAAATCAGCACGGCGCCGATCTCATCGTTTGGGCGATAAGTGGTCAGCCCCTTCAGGCCTGCTTTCCACGCCCGGCGATAGAGGTCCTTGAAGTCCTCGAATGGGTAGTCAACAGGGACGTTGACTGTCTTCGAGATCGCCGCATCGACATACGGCGCCAGGACCTCCAGCATCCGGATATGGTCATCCGCCTTCAGGGTCGCCACAGACTCGAAGTATTCCGGAAGGTTACCGGTGTCCCCGCCCATCTTGCCGCGATAGACAAGGTAGGCGTAGTCCACCAGTTCCACTTCCTGCCACGACCCGTCTGCTTGACGGATGCGGCGTTTTTGGATGAAGTCAAAGACCGGCTCGCAACCGCTGGAGCAGTTGTTACCAAAGGTCAACGACCCCGTCCCGGTAGGAGCAAGCGACAGCAGGTGGCTGTTCCTGATCCCGAACTTGCGGATGGCTGCCTTCAGGTCGCTCGGCAGCCGGCTGGCGAAAGTACCTTCTTCCAGGTACTTCTCCGCATCGAACAGCGGGAACGCCCCGCGCTCTTTCGCCAGTTCCACCGAGGCGGCGTAGGCAAGATTGCGGATGCGCTCCATCACGGTCCGGGCAAACTCGCGCCCTTCCGCTGAGCTGTATTTCAAGCCCAGCATGATGAGCGTGTTCCCCAGCCCCGTGATTCCTACACCGATGCGACGCTTGGCTTGCGCCTCCCGCTGCTGTTCAGGCAGCGGCCACGGGGTGAGATCGAGCACGTTGTCCAGCATCCTTACCAGGATCGGCACGATTTCTTCGAGCTTCTCCCAGTCAAACGCCGGCGTTCCTTCCCAAACGGTCTGAGAGACGAATTTGGTGAGGTTTACATGCCCGAGATCGCAGCACCCGTAAGGGGGCAGCGGTTGCTCACCACACGGGTTTGTTGCCGCGATCGTCTCGACGTACCGGAGGTTATTGTCCCGGTTGATACGGTCCAGAAAAACCACCCCCGGCTCCGCACGCTCATAGGTCGCGCGGATGATCTTGTCGTAGAGCTCTCTGGCGCGTACCTTGCGGTACACCCACTTCCCGTCTTCGCGCCGGTAGGCTCCCTGCGCCTTGATGTCGGGTCCGGGTTCGGCCGCATGGACCAACTCGAACTCGCCATCGGCTTCGACGGCCTCCATCAGCGCATCCGTCACTCCAACCGACAGGTTGAAGTTGCGGAATGGGCGACGATCCCACGGCATGTTCGGATCATCAACGCGCTTGCACACGATGAAGTCCTCGATGTCGGGGTGATCGCAGCGCAGAATGCCCATTTGGGCACCACGCCGCGCACCGGCTGAAATGACCGTCGAGCACATGGAGTTGAATACCTCCATGTACGAGATCGGACCAGAAGCAAGGGACTTGGTCTTGGCGATCCAAGCCCCCTTCGGCCGGATGGGGCTGAAGTCATACCCCACCCCGCCCCCGAGGCGCATCGTCTGTGCCGCCTGGCGGGCGGCTTCCATGATGCCAGGTACCCCATCGACCGCTTCGAATACCGAATCGGCAATGGGCTGAACAAAGCAGTTGATCCAGGTTGTGTTGACACCCTGGACCCCTGCGCTGGCATTGATTCGTCCGCCCAGCAGAATGTAGTTCAGCGCATCACGGAATCTGGCTTCCCACGCCGGGTCTTTCTCGGCTTCTGCCAATCCACGGGCTACCCGGTCCAGAATTTCTTCGGGCGTGGCTTCGCCACGACCGTATTTGGTCATCAACGTCTGATAAGAAATATCTTGAAGGTGCATGTGCTTCTCCTTTGCTTTGGTTGCATAAACCCCTAACAGGGCCTGCCTTAACGCCCGTGACCAGGCGCTATGGAAGGCCCTGTCGAGGGGCGTTGAGCGAACACCCAGCGCAAAGGAGAGCCCCGACCGGGGTGTCTCTCCCCGGCTGGGGTGTTGACATTCTCCATGAGAATAGTATCATTATGATACTACCTTACGGAGGCAAATATGAAATCTCTCGTCGTCCGCTTTTCCGAGCAGGTCTCGAAGCACGAGACCACCCACCAGCGCCTGAAAGACATCGCGGAATTCCTCGGTGTCAGTCAGAACAAGGCGGTTGCCTACGCGATCAACAAGGCATGGGAATACCTTGCTGAGCACGAGGAGATGCTCGAAGAGCTCGAATTCAAGCGGCACGGTATCAAGGTCGGCGGCATCACCTACCTCAACCACGAGCCAGAATTCATCGAACGTGTCCGGGAGAGGATCGCTAAAGGCATTCCACTCCCTCACGAGGACGACGATAGCCTCGAATCGAACCTGCTGTTCCGGTTCCTTTCGGCGGAACAACAGGAAGCGATCCGATCTGCCAGCGATCCCGACGAGAAGCGCCGCCTCAAGGCGAAGTTCCTCAAAGAAACTTCGCCGGATGAGGCGGCTGTAAATATCGCCAGTCACTCGTCGTAAAGCCCGGCTGCTTTAGCGGCACGGAACATCTCGGCGAGCCTGCTTTTAGACAGCGCGGCGATGTTTCCAAGGGTCTTTTTGACCTCACAGCGGGGGATTCTGTCCCGCTTTGCGAAGTCGACGCGGCTTGCGCGGTCAAGTCCTATGAGCCGCGCCTCTGCATCCGACAGGACAACCTCAGTTTCGAATGCCCTGTCGACTTTCCGGCTCGTGATGAAGACTACCTTCACCGACACCGCATCGGCATCGATGACGATGCACGGCCGTAGTTTTTCCCCTCCCCATCCATAAAACGGAAAGGGGCTAGCACCACATCACCTTCTTTCATTGCTCTTCTCCAAACCGGATACCGTCCGGCATCGGCTGTCGAAGAGCGCCCCCTGTCGGGGTAACTCCCCGACAGGGGTTTGAATATCTGACAGGCGTCGCCGCCTGTCAGTCACACATGCTGCTTTTTTTCAGTCCCCAGCTAGGACCGTCCACCCATCGGAATATCCCGACAGGAAGAAACTTGGCTTTTCTCAGCACACCGTCCGATGTGCTGGGAAAAACCCCGCCTTTCGGCGGGGGCTAGCGCGCCTCCATCAGTTTCCTGATGGTGTCCACTGGACTCACCGTCCGGCATTTTACCGGCTTTGGTTTAGGCGCTTGTTTGATCTCTGGCTGCACCACCAACCGCGGCGCGTTCCAGAGATTTATCGGAGGAAAGGTGAGCTCAGGCCACATGACCATGGCGACCTCCCCTCCACGCTCTTTCCGCAATGCGTCTTGCCTCGGTGGCAAACTTCCCGACGAACGCCACCTGCTCCCCCTTGGAGAGGAGGCGACCGACGACAATTACATGCTGTCTGACGCCCGGATCGTTCTTCCAGCGCTCGCGCATGTATTGGCTGTAGTCACCATCCCACCCCTCTGGCGGAGCGAAGGCAGTGTTCGCGCCCGGGTCCGTGTTTATGACTCTGAAGTTGATGATCCCGTACATGGCATCACCTCCTTCAGGCAGCACGGCGGACGGTGCGTTGATCGATGGACATCAAGGTCGGGAAACCGGCCTTGCCGTCTCGGTTCAAGATGTCCAGCCAGTCCAGAGACTTCTGGCCTGGCGGAATCGACCCTGCCGGGACGATTGCCGATGCCTTAATACCCATCTCCCATAAGCGCTGGACAAGACGCTTGGCGGCTTCTTGCCCGTGGCCACTTGGGTGCTGGTCCGTCGGACGGTCTTTGTCGGCAAAGACGACCACCCGCTCGACCCCCGGTGGAGGAACGAAGTTCTCCAGCAGGAGTGCGTTGACCGCACACCATACCGGGAGCCCCGTTCCCTCCAGGACCGCCAGGGCCGTTTCCAGCCCTTCGGCGATTGCGAGTACCGGACCTGGATCGACCAGCCGAATCGCTCCACCGATGATCTTTCGATCCTTCGGATAGCTCATCAGCTTTTTGGGCGAATCGACAGGCGCCTTCTTGCCATCCTGCGTCAGGTACGTCCGGTGAATTGTCACTGGATTACCCTGGGTGCCAGACACCATGGCGATGATAGCCGGGAACTCTCCGATCCTTTTCTCGCCGTCGTAGTACGACAACGAAGGATGGAATCGAAGAGCGTCTGGCGGACGGATCGAGATGCCACGCCGCGCCAGGTAGAGCCTGGCCGGTTCGGCGTCACGATCCAAGAGCGGTACTGACTCGTTCCAGACACGGTTGAGCGCCTGACGCAGCTTCTCGTCGTCCTCGCCCTTCTGTGGCTCAGGCTTTACTTTCCGCGCGGGTCTCCCCGCGCTGGGGCTGGCACGCAGGTAGTCCGCCACAGCCCTCAGGGCGGTTGGGAAATCCCAACCGTTCGCCCACATGAGAGTGGCGAAGCCGTCTGCAAACGCGCCACAGGTGTTGCAGACGCTCCCGCCTGTTTCGGCTACGTCCCTGAAGACACGGTAGCCGTCCTTGCCGCCATGCAACGGACAAGGAACATGGCGCCCAACTCTATCGAGAGCAGGTCGTAGGCTGGGCGCGAGAGCAGCGAGGATTTCTCCCCACCGTCCACGCACTAATTGTCTTACTTCCTCTGCTTTCATGGTTTCCTCCTTTCTGTCGCGAGACATCCAGGAGCACCCCAGCGAGGCACTCTTGGATGCCCCGCGACGGGGTTGAAAGAAACCAGCGCGAGGAGCCCCCTACCGGGGAGAAGCTCCCCGGCTGGGGTTGGTCTGGGTCAGGGGATGTAAGCCCCAGACCCTGAGTTGAACGCCTCGTCCAGCGCCCGCTGCAAGCGATTGCTGGATTCGCGTTCACGCAACAGCATTTCGCGGGTTTCAGTCAGCCTGCTCCTGTACCAGGCACAGACCTCCTCAATCTCCGCGACGTACTGCCGGATGAGAGCGGCGTCCTCTGCTGTCGCCAAGCCGCTCTCAGTTCTTTTGAGCGCCACCTCGAAATCAGACGGGCTTGGAGGAAATCCATTGCTCATGGCTTCCTCCCAACCGGGGTGCATTGGTACTCAAGGCACGTGGTCAGCAGACCTTCGTATCGTGCGACAAATTCTTCTTCGCCGCACGAGAGCACTGACAACCCGGACTCCATCTGCCAGGCTTTCGCCTTGGCAGCGCCGTCGGGATCGTCATACTCCAGACCAGACCAATCGTTGTTGACCAAGGCCGAGGCCCACGACGCAGGCAGGACAACGGTTACGATTTCCATTACCCACCTCGATCAGAACGGCCCATCGTCATAGCTCGGCTTGGATTTCCCCTTCTGCGTCTGCTTGGTCGCAGCCGGCGTATCCTTGACCTTGCCGCCGCCACTCGGGAGCATTTTCATGCTCTCGGCGATGATCTCCGTGGTGTAGCGATTTTCCCCATCCTTCTCCCAGGAACGGGTCTGGAGGTGGCCCTCGACATACACCAGGGATCCTTTCTTCAGGTGTTCGCCGACGATTTCAGCGAGCTTCCCGAAGAACACGACGTTATGCCACTCCGTCTTTTCGTGCTTCTCGCCGCCCCTCTTCCAAGTCTCGGTGGTAGCGATACGCACGCGCGCCACGGCTTCCTGGTCCTGGGTGTAGCGAAGATCCGGGTCGGATCCGAGAAAGCCAATGAGTTGGACTTTGTTCAACATGGTGAACCTCCTTTGCACTAAAAAAAGGCGGTCACACCATGCCCCTGGCGGGAGACATGGCGTTTCCCGCCGGGTTGAGAAGAACCTACGCAGCAGCGCAGGCGATACGTCGAACAGTCTTCGGCACCATCACCGTTTCCTCGACAACTTTGCAGTTATCGATGAGGTAGATGAATGCGCTCCGAATCTCGTCGCATGCGCGGTCAAACCGGCATACCAGTTCGACGCGGTCACGCAGGTCCGACATCGACCACTCCATGAAGTCCTCGCGACCCATGTCATCGTCGATGCCTTTGGGGGATACGCGAAGAGTTACCGGTTCGCCGCGAGCGTAATTGACGCGGCCCCCCTCTCCTACTGCACCACACCGACCACAGCGGTTATCGAGAGTGATGCTCCTATCCCTTCCTTCAAACTCATTTTGGAGCTTGCGGATCAAGGCAAGCTTTTCGTCTTCAGAAAGATCAAGGGCCTCGATTGCTGATTGCGTCAGATAAGTCTCCGCACGGAAGGCAAATTGTGTCCGAATCAGCTCCGCAAGGATGATTCCCTCTGCCCCATCGCGAGGGGCTACAACCTTGGCAAAACTGCGCTGTCCGCAGGTCCGGCACCAAGATTTATGCCCCGTCACCTCATACTCCGATCGGTACAGCACAAGGTATCCACCCGAGCGGCCATTGACCCCGATCGTGTAGTTCCCACCGGTTTCCTCGGTGAAGTCGTCGATCGGATACCGGATCTCGTCCCAGTAATCCGTATCCAGAATGTCCCAGACACGAGAATTCTGATCGCGCGACAGCCCGAGCCGATGCACCTTGATGCAGTTGGCGTAGCTGGTCATCCGGTTCCATGAATTCATGGTGTAGTAACGGAAATGGCCAGCTAAGAAATCGACCATGGCTTTTTTGGAGCGCAGGTCGATTTTCTTCTCGTAAAACATCTTCGCCTCCTAGAAATAGCCAGAGCCGAAGACGCCTCTTCCCCTGCCGGGAACGAAGCGCCCCCGGCGGGGTTTCTGAATGGCGCCCGGTTGTCCGAACGCCGCCTTGATGCTGTTTGTTTCAGAAGGCCAGCTACCTTCATGTCTCTTTGGCACAGCCAGAGAGAACAATCCCGCTTTCCGAAACGCACCTCACGATGCATTTGGGAAAGCCCCGCGCCGAAGCGCGGGGGTATTGCTTAGATCAGGCTACCGATGTCGGCCTTGATGCGACGATATTCGCGCATCAGAGCCTCCAAGTCGGTTCCCTCGAAGTCAGCCTCAAGACGGATATAAATCTCGTCCAAGGCTTCGTTCGTGGTCGCCTTTTCCATAGCCTTGATCGCCGTCGCGAGCTTGGCATTGGGCTTGGCCACATCTCCTTGCTCAGCGGGATCGACAACGAAGGCCGTGACGCCCTCGTTCACCTTGACCTGGGTGGCCTTCACGCCGCCCATGATCTCGGCTTTGGTCTCCTTGGGCTTTTGCGCGGTCGGGTCGGGTTTCGCGCCCACCTTCTCATCAGCGTCCAGGACTTCACCCGTCTCCTCGTCGATTACCACCGGAGCGTAGTTACCCTCGATGACATCGTTCAGATTCAGGTTCTGCGCTTTTCCTTGCTCGGAAGCCGCGTCGAGCGCCAGAGCCGTCGCAAGTTCCGGCGACTTGGGCAGAAACTTGCAGAGGCGACGGATCGCCGTTTTCAGTCCCATGGCGGTGAAGTCGGAATCCCAAACGGATTCCTTCTTGTACCGCTTGGCTGCCTGGTAGCCTTTACTGTTGTCACGGATCTTCTCGACTTCCTTGCGGCTCATCGCCACGAAGGTACGGGAGCCATCCTTGAACACAGCAACAGCGTAAAACCCGACAACCTCACCCCGCTCCTCATCGGAAGCAGGGAAGCCGCCGGGCCCTGTGAGCGGCTCGTGCTCCAAACTCCGCTCCATTCCGAGCTTGAGCGTGAACTTGTCGTTCACACGCACCTCGTGGGCGTAGATGTCCTGCACGAGGCCGCTCTGGCGAGCGAGCTTCATCAACCCGGTGTAGCCGGGGATGAGTTGGCACTGATCTCCGAAGGGGACCAAGTGCGCCTCACCCATCAGCCCGACCTCCAGACCGAGTTGTGAGGCCTGGATGACGGCTGCGAACACACTACGCGGATCGCATTCGCCCAGCTTGGGGTTCATGCGAAATGCGGTGAGCGCAATCCGGGCCATGCGGTCGGGGTTGATATGCTTGGGCAGGGCCCGCGCGATCTCCCCTTTGAACTTTTCCAGCATCGCCGGAAAACCCTGTGCATTGGCATCTGCCCGGCCATTGCCGCGAATGTTTTTGAGAGTCTGAAGAGTCATGGTGTACCTCCTAATGCAAAGAAAGGCGGACACACCATGCTCCCGGCGGGAGACATGGCGTGCCCGCCGGTTGAATTGACCTGCCTGTTTAGCAGGCCGACTTGATGGCATCGTCTTTCGCTTCGCGAAGCGTGGCGAAACGATCAACGCGGCCAGATTGTTTGTGAACCCCCCAGCTATCTCCATCGAAGACGATGGTGGCGAAGGTGATCCACATGCCGGCAAAACCTTGTTTTACAAGGTACGCGGTCTTGCCGTTTTCCTTTCCGTTGGTGACGAATCGGACCTTGGCCATTCACGCCTCCTTCCTGATCGTCACGCCGAGGCGCCTGGCGAGCTCCTCGAAGCGACGCCAGGACGGCGGATGGTCCTGATAGGCGGCGATCGTCCCCGCCATCAGACCGCCCCATGCCCTGACTCGGCGGCCCTCAGTCGTGTACTCGACCGCCTCGATTCCCTCTCCGCGGTCGAATTCCTTCGGCGCCTGGCCGTCCCATTCCAGGTCGATCCCGAACATCATCCGCACTCGGCGGACTAGGGTGGTGGGCCGGTACGCCACGGACAACATCTCCCAGCGGTCGCCCTCCGGGTCGAAACCCACCAGGGCAAACGCAGAGATTCCTTCCCTTTCCTGCTCGACCGCCTCATCGGCGTCTTGCGGCGAAGGCTTCGGGCTGAAGTCGCCGTCCGGCCATTCGACCCCAGGCGATAGCATGAACTTGGTGTAGATCATGTTTCACCCCTCCAGGTCGAAGTTGGCAGCCCAGCGCGGCAGGTTGATCGTCTCGATCTCCCCGTTCGGCTGATACGCAGGCCAGCGGTCGTTCTCGCGGCACCACTTCAGAAGCTGGAGCGCACCGCGGTACTTGGCCCGCCCGACCTCGATCACATCGTCGCTCGCCTTGTAGGCGGCAACCGCATACGGCGGTTCCGTCTCGACTGCGACGTAGAAGAACGGCAGCGTCCTTCCGATCGTGGCCTTGAGCCCGTCCTGGTAGAAAGCCGCCTGTATGTCATACCCGAGCGCGGCGATGGCTCGCGCGAACCCATCGGCGCTCGCATCGCGGCACGTTTTCACGTCCACGATGCCAGTGATGGTCTCGCCTGCCATGGCCAGGAAGTCCGGACGGCATTTGCATCCGATGCCAGTCTCCTGGTCGATCCAGAAGCCGGACATCTCGGCCATGCCGTCGGACAGCAGCTTGGCCGCCCCGGCGTGATTTCTCACGCTGGCGACCATCTGCTCGATGGCGGCCATGTGTTCAGCGGTCAACGCGGTCTTGCCCGCGTTTTCCCTCTCCCAAGCCTCTGCCGATGCCTTGCCCTCCTTGGTGCGCCGGTCGAACTTCGGCGCTACCACGAAGGTCTGGGTGAAGCGTTCTGGTTCCAGCAGCGCTGTGTGGAACGCTGTCCCGAAAACCATCGCCGGAGTCGGCTCGGGCGGGTTGGCCGCGTATTCCCGGTAGTGGGCGGGAGAGCGCATGATGCGCACCAGCCCTGAATGGCCCACGGCTGGGTGAGCATGATACTGGTCTGCCGGCATAGAAAGCAGACCGACGTTTTCGATCTTCATGGTGCCTCCTTTCGCCGGAAGCACCAGCCCCCACGCCGGGGGACAGATGCCCCGGCCGGGGTTGATGAATGCTGAACCGGTTGCCCGGCACAGCGCCTTGTGCTGTTTGTTTTGGGCGGCCAGCTACCGCCATGTGGCTCTTGGATACCCAGGAGCAACAATCCTTGCTTCCCGGAGCGCACTCGGGGAAACGCGCTCTGGGAAGCCCCGCCGCTTCAGCGGGGCGCGTTTCAAGCTGCATGTCGGCCGATCCCGGCTTTTCGTAAGGCCTCGCGCAGCATCTTTCGCGTTTCCGGAGCGGTGCAGCCGGATTTGAGGCGTCGATGCAGCTCACACGCCATCGGAAACGGGATCGACCGGTACATGCGTTGTAAGATGTGATTCAACATGCTGGCCTCCTTGATTCACCGCAGCCCCAGCGCCCGAACAATCGGGCGGCTGATGATGATGCCAGAGGCGACGCACATCGAGAGGATCACAAGTGTCATGGCTTTACTCCTTGCTGGGTTGTTGGACTTGACCCCGCAGGAGTTGCCAGGCTTGATACGCGCCCGTGGCAACCCCGCAGGCCGGAAACCTCTCAGGAGAAAGGCTTCTGGCCTGCGGGATTACCCGCAGGCGGTTTGAGCGTTACTTACCGGAGTCCCAGCGCCCGAACGATCGGACGGCTGATGACCAGGCCGGAAAGAACGCACATAAGGAAGATGACCAGTTCCATGATGCCTCCAAAAAAACGCGGAGGCCCACGCCCCTTGCGGGGTCGCGATGACCCCCGCAGGGTTGAGAAATGGGTGGAACCTGGCTCGAACCTTAGTTCATGGCAAACAGCTAACGCTTGCCGACCGGGGTACCCCGTCCATGAACGATTTTCCTTTGCCAGATTCCTGGGAAGTTACGCCACGACCTCGAAAGCCGCGGTATTGGATGTTGCCGGCGTCACGGAGACTTCGGCTTTCGCCTTGCTGCGACGCTTGCGGGACTTGGTCGTTTTCGCCGGGATCGGTTCCAGCTTCGGCATCGGAATGCCACGCCGGATGAACGCCGGGATGTCATACTTCGACCAGTCTTCCTCGCCATCCTTACGGACGGCCATCGGCCTCACATCCGGCGCGCGGACAGTGCCGGGATGCGCGGGTTTCGGCATCGCAAGCGCGAATACCAGCTTCCCCGCTTTGACCAAGCCGCGAAACGCGAGATGGGCAGACCCCAGCAGGGCCATGACGAGCAACAGTTTTTCCATGGTGCCTCCTTTTTCAGGTTGGTTGATGAACCTCGGAGACACCATGCCCCTGGGGGCATGAGAGTGCCCCCGCAGGGTTGAGAAACCGGCCCGCAGGACGCGGGCGGGATGCGATGCCCTTCCGGGGTCATCGTCTCGTCTTGGAATTCCTTTTACGCAGGTTCACGGGGCGCGCTGCCTCGACCCGTCGCAAACGCGACGGGGAGGTCTTACGATCTCGCGCCCAGGCCTATGCTGCGATACCCCGCAGCCAGGGTCGGGCGAGATGCGCCCCTGATGGATCGCCGCAAGTCTCGATCGCGGCGACCAACTGATACCGACCACCTAGTGGTGGTCGGCTGTTGACTGCTGTTTGTTTCAAGTCCCCAGCTAGGACTTTCGAGCATCCGAAGGCGTTACGCACATCGAATGATGACACCCATTCTAGCGACCGGATTGGGAATGTCAAGCACTAACACGATGCTAAACAGTGCGTTTTGGTGTGCTTTTCGCCTCGGTTTCAGGAACCCGGTTTCATAGGATGAGGGCCTATCTTCTTCTACCAGGAGAATCGAATGGCAACCAAAGAGGTGGCAGCGCCGGCGGTATCGAAAGACAAATCCAGGGGCCAAGACAAATCCAAGAGCCATCCGTACTTCACCCAGAAGGTCAAGCTCCACTCGTTCCATGCACAGCAGGTATTCGATCGAGGCTTCGAGCTGTGCGCGAATGCGATCTTCTCCCTCTCGGTGGTGCTGAGAATCATCGGCACCGACGAACAGGCCCGCGAAGTGGAAGGTATCGTCGATGAGCGCCTGAACAAGATGTTCGAGGATATGCGCGGTGAAGTCGCCCGCCTCGAAAAGATGGCAGAAGCGAACGGGATCGAGTTCAAGGGCATCGATTACTCTCACCCCAAGGAAGTCGAGGCCAAGATCACCTCTCCTCGTGCCGTGCGCTACGTTGGCCTCATTCGGGAATTCGATGGCCTCGTCGCCAAGCTGGACACCCTGTGGCTGTCCGGCGTCATTCCTGATGGCAACTACTCCCGTAGCATCTACGAATGGAAGCGTCGGCTTCTCCGCTTGGCCGGCACCATTCGATCCATCGCCGGCCGAGCCATGATCGCGGCCCGCAGGAAGGAAACGCAAGACAAAGAAACGCAAGACAAGGAAACGCAAGTCGAGGCAAAGAATGGTGCGGATCGGGGTGATGGCATCGCTCCTGTAGCATAAGGTGGAGCTCAACCCGTACCAGGAACGCGCAGTCGCTGCCGCCGGCCACTGCACCATTCTCGCCTGCCCTGGCTCTGGCAAAACCCTGGTTCTCTCGGCGCGCGCGGCGAGGCTGCTGGCCAATCACCCCAAGGGGCGGCTGTGCGCAGTTACATTCACCCGCGACGCCGCGGAAGAACTCAGGTCGAGAATCCTCGCCTCCTGCGGTCAGGAACATGCAAGGCGTCTGGCCGTTGGCACATTCCACTCCCTTGCGCTCGCGCAGCTAAAACGAGCCAGCCGAAAAAAGCCGCCGCGCCTGCTCTCCGAGGGTGAGCGTCTGGCCGTGCTGCGCCGGTGCTGTAAACAGCACGCCCCCGATCTCCCGTTCGATGACGTGGTGCAGACCATCGACGCCGTAAAAGCCCGACTCGCCCCACCCCTCTTCACCGACCCATCCCTCGAAGCCGTTTTTCGCAGCTACCAGGACATCATGGAATCCGAGGGCGCAATGGACTTCTCCGACCTGCTGCTGCTCTCGGTTCGCCGCATGGCCAGCGGCGACATGCCCCCGCTTCCAATCCGCTGGCTGCTGGTGGACGAGGCACAGGACATGGATGAAGTGCAGATGGAGTGGATCCTGCTCCATAGCCGGGCGGGGGCCGAGGTAACCCTGGTCGGGGACGACGACCAAAGCCTGTATGCCTTCAGGCACGCGCTGGGATACGCCGGGTTACAGGAGGTCACGTTCGCGCTGTCGGCGACCGAAACCACGCTCCCGGTCAACTACCGCTGCGCGCCCAACATCCTCGCCCACGCCGCACGGCTGATCGCGCACAACACGAATCGCGCACCCAAGCGGATCGAGGCACACCGTCAGGACGCCGGCGAGGTGCGGGTGATCCGGGCCGCCGACCGGTGGGACGAAGCCGGCCAGTGCGTTGAGCGCATCCGGCGGGATGGCTCGCAGTGGGGCGTGCTCGCCAGGACCAACCTGCTGCTCGATCCCGTCGAGGTCTGCCTGACCGAAGCCCGGATACCATACCGCCGCTTCGGCGGCCAGAGCGTCTGGGACCGCACACTCGGCGCCACCTTCCTGGGCCTGCTCCGGAGCGTTCTCGACGGGGCCTGGACAGGTGTTGCCAACGCCCTCGCCTTCTGCGGCATGCCCGCTGACCAGGTCAACCGCCTGGCTTCGTTTCCAGGGCGTGACTGCCTGGAGCGCCTGCGGGCCGCAGCCCGCCACATCGGGTCCGATGCCGACGTTCCACTCATCGTGAGCCTGCTTCATGGGTTCGAGGCCTGGACAACCCAGGCGCGCATGCAGCGCCACACGCTGGTCATCCACGCCGTCGCCGCCTGGCTGTCCGGCCACTGCAAGCCGGATCAGGCCAGGCTTCTCGGCCGGCTGGAGGCCGCGCTGGCCGGCCTGTCAGGACATCTTGCCAGACGGCTTTCGCTGGTGGGTGGCTCCGGAAACAGGCAGACCCCCGCCGACTCTGTCGCAGTGATGACACTCCACGCCTCCAAGGGGCTCGAGTTCGACAATGTCTGGATCCTTGGATGCGAAGACGGGAATTTGCCGCATACCGACTCGACCGAGGAAGACGAACGGCGTCTGCTATACGTCGGCATGACCCGCGCCAGGCATCGGCTCATCCTCAGCAGCGCCATCGAGGAAGGTCTTGAATCGCGCTTTCTGGAGGAAGCCGGGCTTGTCAACTAATCGTTCGCTTGTTTCGCTAAACAGCGCTGTTCTGTGCGCTTTTCGCGCAGATTTTTTAAAGACATTCGGGGCAGGATATTTCCCGTGTAGTCCTGGATGGTTATCAGTATGGAAAAATTACTTCGCTTGCCGTCTGTGATCGATGTCACCGGCTACTCCCGAAGCCGCATCTACGCCCTGATCAAGGAAGGTCGTTTCCCTGCGCCTCTCAAGCTTGGCGATAGGGCCGTCGGCTGGCGGCAGAGTGATATCGACGCATGGATCGCGTCCCGGCAACCTTCCTTACCGAGTCCCTGCTGCCGCTCGCCCGCGAGCTGATCCTGTAATCGCCAGCCAGCCCCTGCTGGGCGGGAGCGATATGCCGATCAGTGCGCAGGAGGTGCTCGCCTACTTCAAAGAAGCGGGTTATCGCTTTCTTCCCGTGGACGAAGAGCATGCCGCCGCCGTGGAGGACCTACCCCATCATCGTCTTAATCCCTTCTAGATCAGGGCATGGGTTCGAACTCAAGCGATGAGCGAAGGCGAGAAGTGGCCTTAGACTGGCTATTTGCCCCTCACGCAGTCAACCGGTGCCCTGTTCTCTCGGTAAGACAGACGGTAAGACAGTTTCAAAATCAATGAAAAAACCGTATATAGATCAGTTACTTATTAATTTAAATGGCGGAGAGTGAGGGATTCGAACCCTCGATACGGATTTTAGTCCGTATACTCCCTTAGCAGGGGAGCGCCTTCGACCTCTCGGCCAACTCTCCGTGATCGTGAGGCCGCCGATGTTACGCGGTCAGTCCCTTCGGGTCAAACCGCATTGCGGGCGGCATATGCATTCCCTCAGGCCGTCTCTTCTTCGAGGCCGAAGGCCTTGTGGAGCACGCGCACCGCGAGCTCCAGGTATTTTTCGTCGACGACGACCGAGATCTTGATCTCGGAGGTCGAGATCATCTGGATGTTGATCCCTTCCTCGGCCAGCGTGCGGAACATCTTGCTGGCGATGCCGACGTGCGAACGCATGCCCACGCCGACCACCGAGACCTTGCAGACCTTGTCGTCGCCGACAATGTCCTTCGCGCCGATGTGCGCCTGCACCTTCCGGGCGATTTCCATCGCCTTGGCGAAATCGTTGCGGTGCACCGTGAACGAGAAGTCGGTCTTGCCGTCGACGCTGGCGGTCTGGATGATCATGTCGACGTCGATGTTGGCGTCGGCGATCGGGCCGAGGATCGCATAGGCGATACCCGGGCGGTCCGGCACCCCCGTCACAGTGATCTTGGCCTCGTCGCGGTTGAACGCGATCCCGGAAATGACAGCCTTCTCCATCTTCTCGTCTTCCTCGAAAGTAATCAGGGTGCCTTCGCCTTCGTCCTGGAAGCTGGACAGCACGCGCAGCCGCACTTTGTACTTGCCCGCGAACTCCACCGACCGGATCTGCAAGACCTTGGAACCAAGGCTTGCCATTTCGAGCATCTCTTCGAAGGTGATCGTCTTCAGGCGGCGGGCTTCCGGCACGATCCGCGGGTCGGTGGTGTAGACACCGTCGACGTCCGTGTAGATCTGGCACTCGTCCGCCTTCAGTGCCGCGGCCAGCGCCACCGCCGAGGTGTCGGAACCGCCGCGGCCCAGCGTGGTGATGTTGCCCTGCGCGTCCACCCCCTGGAAACCGGCCACCACGGGAATGATGCCCTGCGCCAGGTCGGCACGCAGCCGCTCCTCGTCGATCGACAGGATGCGCGCCTTGGTAAAGGCGCTGTCGGTCAGGACCCTGACCTGCGCGCCGGTGTAGCTCTTGGCCTTGAGGCCCAGTTCCATCAGGGCCATCGACAGCAGGCCGATGGTGACCTGTTCGCCGGTGGACGCCACCACGTCCAACTCGCGGGGGTCGGGGTTGGCCTGGATCTCCTTGGCCAGGGCGATCAGGCGATTGGTTTCGCCCGCCATGGCGGAGGGCACCACGACGATGTCATGGCCCATCTTCTTCCAACGGGCGACGCGTTGTGCGACGGCCTTGATGCGCTCGACGCTGCCTACCGAGGTGCCGCCGAATTTCTGGACGATCAGTGCCATACGGAGTCCGGAAAAAGGTCCGATTTTAGACGAATCCCGGCGTTTGACGAAGAGCCTTCGGCCCCCCGCAGTGCCGCGAAAGAGTGCGAAATAGGCCCCGTTTCAGCCTTGGGCGCTGTGCTAGGATTGTGTCACGCGCTCGACAGAATGCGCCTGGAGAAAAGAAGGATGAAGCTCTTCAATTTCACCATAAACCCGCGCGAACTCCGCCAGAAACTCGGCATGAACCAGCAGGAGTTCTGGACCAAGATCGGGGTGACGCAAAGCGGGGGGTCGCGCTACGAGAGCGGGCGCTCCATGCCCAAGCCCGTGCGCGAGCTGTTGCGCCTGGTCCACGTGGAGAAGATCGACCTGAGCAAGGTGAAAAAAGAGGATTTCGAGATCATCGAATACCTGAAGGCCGAACATCCCGACCTCTATCGCAACCTGCGCAAAGCCATCAAGTCGAAGCGCCGCAAGGAGGACGGTGCCGAGAAGGGCTGAAGCGTCTGCTGCCTCACCGGAAGCGTGGCCGAGTGGTTTAAGGCACCGGTCTTGAAAACCGGCAACGGACAACCGTTCGTGGGTTCGAATCCCACCGCTTCCGCCAAACTCCAAAAGAATCCGCGGCTCGCAAGCCATCTCCGGACGTAGCCTGTTCCGGCGCGTGCTCATGCCGTGCCGGTAAGAAGGTCCCGTGGGGTAGGAATTCGCTCCCTGTTTGCGGCAACACCGGCTCAGGGATAAAAATTGTTTTTTATCAATGTCTTATGATTAACAGCCGAGCCCCCACTATGCGCGCCTTCCGAAAAATATGCAGCCGCCGACCTGAGGCTTCTTGAACCTTGCGCACGGGGCCCGATCTAAGTTACGGTCCCGTCAAGGACATCACAGGAGAACCAAGCACATGCAACTCAACCCGCAACCGGTTCAGACGAACACCTTCGGCCGCAGCGCCGGCCAGGTCGCCGCCCAGAATCGCGTCCTGCGCAACACCTACATGCTGCTCGCACTGACCATGGTGCCCACCTTCATCGGGGCGATGATCGGCATGCAGACCGCGGGTATCGTCATGGCGAGCCCGTTCATCAGCTCGATCGTCGCCCTGGCGGTCGTGATCGGCCTCCAATACGCCATCGCCGCCAACCGCAACAGCTGGGTCGGCGTCGCCCTGCTGCTGTTGATGACCGGCGTGCTCGGCTGGTGGCTCGGCCCGCTGTTGAACGTGGCGCTCTCGCTCAGCAACGGCATGCAACTGGTCGGCTATGCCGCGGTCGGCACCGGCGTGATCTTTTTCGCCATGGGAACGATCGCCGCGACCACCAAGCGCGACTTCAGCGGGATGGGCAAGTTCCTGTTCGTCGGCATGATCGCGCTGCTCATCGCCATGTTCGCCAACATGTTCCTGCAGATCCCGGCGCTGGCGCTGACGATCTCCACGCTGGTGATCGTGGTGTTCTCGCTGTTCCTGCTCTACGACCTGCAGCGCATCATCCGCGGCGGCGAGACCAACTACATCATGGCGACCACGGGCGTCTATCTCAGCCTGTTCAACATCTTCGCCAACCTGCTCCATCTGCTGATGGCGCTGGCGGGCGAGCGCGACTAAGTCCGCATCCGCCGATACGGAAAGGGCCGCAAGTTGCGGCCCTTTTTCTTTTGCGCGCGGAAGTCAGCGCTCGAAGAGCGCGATCGACTCGACGTGCGCCGTGTGCGGGAACATGTTCACCACGCCCGCCGCCTTCAGCGCATAGCCCTTGGTGTGGACCAGAACGGCGGCGTCGCGCGCCAGTGTCGCCGGGTCGCAGGAGACGTACACGATGCGTCGGGGCGCGTCGTCGCCGAGCGCCTTCACGACTTCGATCGCGCCTTCGCGCGGCGGGTCGATGAGCAGCTTGTCCGCTGCTGCCAGAGGCAGGCGGCGGCAGGTGGTTTCCTCGAACAGGTTCGCCGCCTCGAAGCGCGCCCGCAGGCCGTTCAGTTCGGCATTGCGCTGCGCCCGTGCCACCAGCCCTGGGTTGCCTTCATAGCCCGTCACCGCCGCGCCCGAGGTCGCGATCGGCAGGGTGAAATTGCCCAGCCCGCAGAAGAGATCGAGCACGCGTTCACCCGGCTGCGGATCGAGCAGCCGCAGGGCACGACGTACCAGCACCGTGTTGATGGCGTGGTTGACCTGGGTGAAGTCGGTGGGCAGGAAATGGATCCGCACGCCGAACTCGGGCAGCGCGTAATAGAGCGGCGCCGCGTCGAGCGGATAGTAAGGCGCCGCCGAGTCCGGCCCCTTGGGCTGCAGCCAGATCTGTACGCCGTGGCGGTCGGCGAAAGCCTTCAGCAGGTCCTCGTCCTCCGGCGCGAGCGGTTCGAGGATGCGGAAGACCAGCACCGTCACCGCCTCGCCTACCGACACCTCGATCTGCGGCATGCGGTCGACGATGGTGAGCCGCCCGACGAGCTCCCTCAAGGGATCGATGAGCGCCGCCACATGCGGCGGCAGCACGAAGCAGTCGTGCATGTCGGCGACGTAGCTGCTGCGGCGCTCGTGGAAGCCCACCAGCACGCCGCCCTTCTTGGGCACGAGACGCGCGGACAGACGCGCGCGGTGCCGGTAACCCCAGGGCTGCCCGTACACCGGCGACAGCATGCGCTCCGGCCGCACCTTGCCGATGTGCTCGAAGGCGTCTTCCAGCACCCGCTGCTTGGCGGCCACCTGCATGCGCGGCTCCGCGTGCTGCATGGCGCAGCCGCCGCAGACGCCGAAATGCGGGCATCTCGGCCGTACGCGGCCCGCGCTTTCGCGCAGCACCGTGACGACCTGCGCAAGCTCGTAGGTGGGCTTGCGCCGATAGGATTCGTATTCGACGTGCTCGCCCGGCAACGCGCCTTCGATGAACACGGCTTTGCCGTCGACGTGCGCGACGCCGCGGCCTTCCCGATCAAGCGATTCGACGACTGCGTACGGCAATGGACAACCTGAGTGTGAAAAAAAGCGGCGCGCTTCAGGCGCGCCATTCGGCGAGGAATTGGCGCCAATGCGGGGCGTCGATTTTAGCCAGGGTCGCGCGCACCAGTTCCACCTCGCGTTCGTAACGCGCGCGGTCGATGCTGCCCCGCATCAGCTCGAAACGGAGATAGACGAGCCAGGTGTTGACGACATCCGTTTCGCAGTAGTTGCGGATCTCGTCGATGCGGCCCTCGCAGTAGGCCTGCCACACCTGCGAGCCGTCCATCCCCAGCTTGCCCGGGAACCCCATCAGCTTCGCCAGTTGATCCAGCGGCGCGTTGGCGCGCGGCTGGTAGAGCGCCAGCAGGTCCATGAGATCCAGGTGCCGGGTGTGGTAGCGGTTGATGTAGTTGTTCCACTTGAAATCGCGGCTGTCGGGATAATCGCCTTCGCCGCAATCCCAGTAGCGCCCCGCCACCACGCCGTGCAGCAGGCTGCGGTAATGCATCACCGGCATGTCGAAGCCGGCGCCGTTCCAGGAGACGAGCTGGGGCGTGTACTTCTCGATGCCGTCGAAGAAGCGCTGCAGCAGCGCCGCCTCCGAATCCTCCGGCGTGCCGAGCGACCAGACCTTCAGACTGTCGTTGTCGCGCAGCACACAGGCGATCGCCACCACGCGCTGCAGATGCAGGGGCAGGAAATCGGAACCGTTCTGCGCACGCCGGCGCTGGAAGGCGAGTTCCGCCACCTCGGCGTCCGGCAGTTCGGGATCGATGTCGTAGAGCAGGCGGTAACCCGCGACGTCGGGCACCGTTTCGATGTCGAAGACCAGCGTCGCCGCCATCCTCACTCCGGGAACACGCCGGTGGAGAGATAACGGTCGCCGCGGTCGCAGACGATGGCCACGATCACCGCGTTCTCCACCTGCGCGGAGATGCGCAGCGCCACCGCCACCGCGCCGCCCGAGGAAATGCCTGCGAAGATGCCTTCCTCGCGCGCGAGCCGCCGCGCCATCTCCTCGGCTTCGGCCTGGCTGACGTACTCCAGCCGGTCCACGCAGGAGGGATCGTAGATCTTCGGCAGATAGGCTTCCGGCCATTTGCGGATGCCCGGAATCTGCGACCCCTCCTCGGGCTGGCAGCCGATGATCTGGATGTTCGGATTGCGTTCCTTGAAGTAGCGCGAGCAGCCGACGATGGTGCCGGTGGTGCCCATGCTGCTCACGAAATGCGTGATCTTGCCCTCGGTGTCGCGCCAGATTTCCGGCGCGGTGCCTTCGTAATGGGCGCGCGGGTTGTCCGGGTTGGCGAACTGGTCGAGCATGCGCCCCTTGCCTTCGGCCACCATCTTGTCCGCGAGGTCGCGCGCGGCCTCCATGCCGCCCGCCTTGGGCGTGAGGATGATCTCGGCGCCGAAGGCGCGCATGGTCTGGCGGCGTTCGACCGAAAGGTGTTCGGGCATGATCAGGATCATGCGGTAGCCCAGCATGGCCGCCGCCATGGCGAGCGCGATGCCGGTGTTGCCGCTGGTCGCCTCGATGAGGGTGTCGCCGGGCTTGATCTCGCCGCGCTCCTCGGCCCGCTTAATCATCGAAAACGCCGGCCGGTCCTTCACCGATCCCGCCGGGTTGTTGCCTTCCAGCTTGCAGAGCACCACATTGCTGGTCTTGCCCGGCAGGCGCTGCAGGCGCACGAGCGGCGTTTCGCCGATGGTCGCATCAATCGTTTTGTACATGGCCTTCTCGCCGCATCAGTTCGTCGACATAGCGCTCGACACCCTCGGCCACCGAAAGGAACGGCGCCTGGTAGTCGGCATTGCGCAAGGCGGTGATGTCCGCCTCGGTATAGCTCTGGTATTTGCCCTTGAGCGCTTCGGGGAACGGAATGTATTCGATCGCGCCCAGTGCCTTGAGTTCGTCCAATGAGGCCGGCGGCTTGCGCTCGGCGCGCCGGCAGGCGTTGATGGTCGCCACCGCCATCTCGTTGAACGACTGCGCGCGGCCGGTGCCGACGTTGTAGATGCCCGAATACTGCGGCCGCTCGAGGAAATGCAGGTTGACCTTGACGACGTCCTCGACCGAGACGAAGTCGCGCCGCTGCTCGCCGTCGCCGTAGCCGTCGCTGCCCTCGAACAGCTTCACCCGGCCGTTCTGCCGGTACTGGTTGTAAAAATGCCAGGCTACCGAGGCCATGCGCCCCTTGTGCGCCTCGTTCGGGCCGTAGACGTTGAAATAGCGGAACCCGACGATCTGCGAATCGGCAGCGGGCAGCCGCCGCCGTACCACCTGGTCGAACAGGAATTTCGAATAACCGTAGACGTTGAGCGGCGCCTCGAACTCGCGCGCTTCGCGGAACACCTTGCCGGCGCCGTACACGGAGGCGGAAGAGGCGTAGATGAACGGGATGTCCTCCTCCTGGCAGAAATCGAGCAGCGTCACGGAATAGCGGTAGTTGTTCTCCATCATGTAGCGGCCGTCGGTCTCCATGGTGTCGGAGCACGCGCCCTGGTGCAGCACCGCCTCGAAGGCGCCTTCGAAGGCGCCGGCCCGCAGCCGCTGGATGAAGTCCTCCTTGTCGAAGAAGTCGGCGATCTCGCAGTTCACCAGGTTGCGGAACTTGTCGGCGCGCGACAGGTTGTCAACCGCGATGATGTTGTCAATGCCGCGCTCGTTGAGCGCCCGCACGAGATTGGAACCGATGAAGCCGGCTGCGCCGGTGACGACGTAATAAGTGGCCATAAGACTGTTCGAGGATGGGGAGGTCCCGGACGGTGCGCCCGTGCTCAGTGGGCGTTCAGCTCGGCGAGCAGCTCGTCCCGGTGGACCACCGCAGTGCCTAGTTTACCAACGACGATGCCGGCGGCGTGATTGGCCACGCGCATCGCCTCGACCATGCCCGCGCCGCTGGCCAGCATGGTCCCCAGCGTGGCGATGACGGTGTCGCCCGCGCCGCTGACGTCGTACACCTCGCGCGCCTTGGTCGGCTCGTGCACCACCCGGTCGCGCTGGTAGAGCGTCATGCCCTCCTCGCTGCGGGTGAGCAGGATGGCGTCCAGGTCGAGCTCGTCCCGCAGCGCCTGGGCGCGGCGGGTGAGATCCTCCTCGTCCTTCCAACGGCCCACCACCTCGCGCAGCTCGGCGCGGTTGGGCGTCACCGCGGTGGCACCGCGATAGCGCGAATAGTCGTCGCCCTTGGGATCGACCAGCACCGTACGGCCGCGCTCGCGCGCCAGCCGTATCATCGTCTCGATGTGGGTCAGCCCGCCCTTGCCGTAATCGGACAGGATGACGACCTGGCAGTCCTCGATCGCCCGCTCGAATTCCTGCAGTTTCGCCGCCAGCACCTCGTGGCTCGGCATGGTTTCGAAATCGATGCGCAGCAGCTGCTGCTGGCGTCCGATCACGCGCAGCTTCACGGTGGTGGAGAACGCGGCGTCCACGTGCAGGCTCGCGCGCACCCCTGACGCCTCCGCGAGGCGTTTGAGGCTCGCGCCGGCCTCGTCCCGCCCCACCACGGAAAGCAGCGCCGCCCGGGCGCCCAGGGCGACGATATTGCGGGCGACGTTGGCCGCACCGCCGGGCCGCTCCTCGGTGCGTTCGACCCGCACCACCGGCACCGGCGCCTCGGGGGAAATGCGGCTCACCTCGCCGAACCAGTAACGGTCGAGCATCACGTCCCCGACCACGAGGACGCGCGCGTTTTCGAAGGAAGGTAGCGTGACTTTCAAGCGGGCCGTCCGATCGCGAAATATTCCAGACCCGCTTCGCGCACGTCGCGCGGGTCGTAGAGATTGCGTCCGTCGAACACCAGCGGCTGCTTCAGCGCTCGCTTGATGCTCGCGAAATCCGGGCTGCGGAATTCTTTCCATTCGGTGACGATGGCCAGGGCGTCCGCACCCTCCAGCGCCCCCATGGGCGATGCGGCGTAGCGGATGCGCGGCTCGTCGCCGAACACGCGCCGCGCCTCGTCCATCGCCGCCGGGTCGTAGGCGTGGATCGTGGCGCCGCGCTTGAGCAGCTCCGCAACCAGTACGCGGCTGGGGGCCTCGCGCATGTCGTCTGTATTCGGCTTGAAGGCGAGCCCCCAGAGCGCGAAGCATTTGCCCCGCAGGTCCTCGCCCATGCGCTGCACGATCTTCTTCACGAGCACGTGCTTCTGCGCCTCGTTGACGCGCTCCACGGCTTCCAGCAGATGCATCTGCATCCCGTGCGCGGCGGCCGTACGCAGCACCGCTTTCACGTCCTTGGGGAAGCAGGAGCCGCCGTAGCCCACGCCTGGATAGAGGAAGTGCCAGCCGATGCGCGGATCGGAGCCGATGCCGCGGCGCACCTGCTCGATGTCGGCGCCGAGTTTCTCGGCCAGGTTGGCCATCTCGTTCATGAACGAGATGCGCGTGGCCAGCATGGCGTTGGCGGCGTACTTGGTGAGCTCCGCCGAGCGCACATCCATCACGATCAACCGTTCATGGTTGCGCTGGAAGGGCGCATAGATGCTGCGCATGACGCGGGTGGCATGCTCGTCGTCGCTGCCGATGATGATGCGGTCGGGCCGCATGAAATCCTCGACCGCAGCCCCTTCCTTGAGGAACTCGGGGTTGGAGACGACCGAGAACGGGATGTCGAGGTTGCGCGCCTTCAGCTCCTCGGCGATGGCTGCCCTGACGGCGTCGGCCGTGCCCACCGGCACCGTGGACTTGTCGACGATGACCTTGTACCAGTTCATGTGCCGGCCGATCGCGCGCGCGGCCGAGACCACGTGTTTCACGTCGGCCGAACCGTCCTCGTCGGGCGGCGTGCCGACGGCGATGAACTGCACGTCGCCCCAGGCAACGCTTTCCTCCACGTCGGTGGTGAAGCGCAGCCGCCCCGCGGCCCGGTTGCGCTGCACCATCTCCAGCAGGCCCGGTTCGTAGATGGGGATGCCGCCGGCTTCCAGGATCTCGATCTTTTGCCGGTCGACGTCGAAACACAGCACGTCGTTGCCGACCTCGGCCAGGCACGCACCGGAGACCAGACCCACGTATCCGGTGCCGATCATGGTGATCTTCAAGGACTTACTCCTTCGTCAATGGCACTGGGCGCCTGGATGCAAGATTCGTGTCGCCATCAGGGAGCGAGGTCGTACTCTTCCGCCCGCTTGGGCGGATAGGTCTCCCAGCCCATGCAGGCCGGGCACTGCCAGTAGAACTGGCGCGCCTTGAAGCCGCAGTCCTTGCAGCGGTAGCGCGCCAGGCGGCGCGTGTGCTGGTGCACCAGGTTCTTCACCAGTTCCAGGTCGTTGCGCCGTTCGACCGGCGCGGCGAGGATCTCGGCCTCGAACAGCTTGTCCAGCCCGATCAGGGTCGGGTTGCGCCGCAGCTCGTCGCGCACCAGGCGGTAGGCCTCTTCCGGCCCCTCCTCGTCCAGCGTCACCTGGAACACCACGTCGAGCAGATCCAGCGAGGGATAGTTGGCGAGATAGTTGCGCAGCCGCTCGATGCCTTCGCGGCCCCGCCCCTGAGCCTGGAAGCTCTTCAGCAGACGCTGCGCCACCAGCGAGAGATAAGTCGGGTTCTGACGCTCCACGCGCGTCCAGTGCTCGATGGCCTCGGCATGATTGCCGGCGGCCGCGGCCAGGTCGCCGAGCATGATACTCGCCCGCACACAGCGCCGGTTGGCGTCCAGGGCCCGCTGCAGTTCGGCGCGCGCTTCCTCGGTGCGGCCGCCGGTGGAGGCCGCCGCCGCGATCTCGCAGTGGAAATTGGCGATCTCCTTCTGCCACGACTGGCCGGACTCCTTCTCCAGGCGCTGGGCGACGTCGATCGCCTTCCGCCACTCCTTCTCCTGCTGGTAGATGTCGAGCAGGTGGCGCAGGGCCTCCATGCGGTGCGGCCCTTCGCTCAGCTTGAGGAACACCTCCTCGGCACGGTCCAGCAGCCCGGCCTTGAGATAGTCCTGTCCCAGTTCGTAGAGCGCCTGCACGCGCTGCTCCTCGCCCAGATCGGGACGCTCCAGCAGACTGCGGTGCATGCGGATGGCGCGCTCGGTTTCGCCGCGGCGGCGGAACAGGCTGCCGAGCGCGAAATGCAGTTCGACGGTCTCGGGATCGACCTTGACCACTTCGATGAAGGCCTCGATGGCCTTGTCCGGCTGTTCGTTGAGCAGGAAGTTGAGGCCCTTGAAGTAGGAGCGCGGCAGGGCGCGCGATTCCAGCAGCAGATGCTTGATGTCGATGCGCGCCGCCAGCCAGCCCAGGCCGAAGAACAGCGGGCAGACGATGAGCCACCAGAGATCGAATTCCATGCCGCCCGTTTACGCTACGCGATGAAACGTGCCCACACCGTGCCGGGCGCCTCAGACTGAAGTGGAAACATCGGTGACGGCAGACGTTGTGGACGGTTCGGGCTTCGCGACCGCCTTGTCGCGGATGCGCAGCTCGCGGCGCAGGTTCATGGCCGTGCGGCGGCTGCGCACCAGCGGGGGTATGCATGCGGCGACGCCGAACAGCGCCCCCGCGGCGAAGGCCGCGAGCACGATCACGATCAGCGGCGCCTCCCACGCCTGGTCGAAGTAGAAACGCAGCGTGACCGGTTCGACGTTCTTGGCCGCAAACAACAGCAGCACGACGAAGACCAGCAACCAGACCAGCAGAATGAAAAAGCGGATCAGCGCCATGGCTACCAATTCAGAGCCGGTGGACGGCTTCCTGTATAGCTTTCAAATGCGGAAGCCGCAAGAGCGCCGGCCTCCATAAACGAAATCGGCGCGGGATTGCGCCGCGCCGATTTCCTCTCCCTTCAGCGATTCGCCTGCTGGGATTTGTGCGCGTTGTCCACGCGCTCGCGCAGTTCCTTGCCCGCCTTGAAGTGCGGCACGTACTTCTCGGGTACGTAAACCTTCTCGCCGGACTTGGGGTTGCGGCCGACCCGGGCCGGACGGTAATTCAATCCGAAACTGCCGAACCCGCGAATCTCGATGCGCTGACCGTTGACCAGACTGTTGGTCATCGCATCGAGAATCATCTTCACCGCGTACTCCGCGTCCTTCGCCACCAGTTGCGGATAGCGAGCGGCCAGACGCGCGATCAGCTCCGACTTGGTCATGCACGCCTCCCCTGTGCCCCTTTAGCGGCGCGCGTTACTGCTGCGCGTTCTTGTTGTCGAGCTTGGCTTTCAGCAAGGCGCCAAGGTTGGTACTGCCGGAGCTGGCGGCAGATTCGCTCTGCAGCTTGGCCATGGCGCTCTCTTCGTCGGCGATCTCCTTGGCCTTGATCGACAGGTTGACCTGGCGATTCTTGCGGTCGATGTTGATGATCATCGCCGTGACCGTGTCGCCTTCCTTCAGATGCGTACGGGCATCCTCGACGCGGTCGCGCGAGATCTCGGACGCCCGCAGATAGCCTTCGATGTCGTTGGGCAGCAGGATGACCGCGCCCTTGGCATCGACGCTCTGCACCGTGCCGGTGACGACCGAACCCTTCTCGTGGGTCGCGACGAAGGCGTTGAACGGATCGCCCTCGAGCTGCTTGATGCCGAGCGAAATGCGCTCACGCTCGACGTCGATCGCCAGCACCATGGCCTCGACCTCGTCGCCCTTCTTGTAGTTGCGAACGGCTTCCTCGCCGGGCTGCGACCAGGAGAGGTCGGACAGGTGCACCAGGCCGTCGATGCCGCCGGGCAGGCCGATGAAAATGCCGAAGTCGGTGATCGACTTGATCTGGCCGCGCACGCGGTCGCCCTTGCGGTGGTTCTGGGCGAACTCTTCCCAGGGGTTGGGCATGCACTGCTTCATGCCGAGCGAGATCCGGCGACGTTCTTCGTCGATCTCCAGGATCATCACTTCGACCTCGTCGCCGAGCTGCACCACCTTGGACGGATGGACGTTCTTGTTGGTCCAGTCCATCTCGGAGACGTGCACCAGGCCCTCGATGCCCTGCTCCACTTCCACGAACGCGCCGTAGTCGGTGAGGTTGGTGACCTTGCCGAACAGACGCGTGCCGGGCGGATAGCGGCGCGACAGACCGATCCACGGGTCTTCGCCGAGCTGCTTGAGGCCCAGCGACACGCGGTTCTTCTCCTGGTCGAAGCGCAGCACCTTGGCGGTCACTTCGTCGCCCACGTTCAGCACCTCGCTCGGGTGCTTCACGCGACGCCAGGCGAGATCGGTGATGTGCAGCAGACCGTCGATGCCGCCCAGGTCCACGAACGCGCCGTAGTCGGTGATGTTCTTGACGATACCCTTGACGATGGTGCCTTCCTGCAGCGACTTGAGCAGTTCCTCGCGCTCGGCACCGGCGGTTTCCTCAAGCACGGCGCGGCGCGACACCACGACGTTGTTGCGCTTGCGGTCGAGCTTGATGACCTTGAATTCCATGGTCTTGCCCTCGTAAGGCGTGGTGTCCTTCACGGGGCGCATGTCGACCAGCGAACCGGGCAGGAAGGCCCGGATGCCGTTGATCATGACGGTGAGGCCGCCCTTCACCTTGCCGGTGATGACGCCCTGCACGATGGATTGTTCCTCGAGCGCTTTTTCCAGTTCCATCCACGCGGCCAGGCGCTTGGCCTTGTCGCGCGACAGCCGCGTCTCGCCGTAGCCGTCCTCCAGCGCTTCGATCGCCACGCTGACGAAGTCGCCCGGTTTGACGTTGACCTCGCCGTGGTCGTCACGGAACTCTTCGATCGGAATGAACGACTCGGACTTCAGTCCCGCGTTCACCACCACGTAATTCTGGTCGACACGTACGACCTCCGCAGTGATGACCTCGCCGACCCGCATCTCCTTGCGGTTCAGGCTCTCTTCGAAAAGCGCAGCAAAGCTCTCGTTGGAGGTATCGACTGCGGTAGAAGCTGTAGACATAAAAAAGTGACCTAAAAAATCAGCTCCGCCAAACTCACCGGCGGGGTTGGTTGGTTGCACACTCGACCGGCTGCCGCAACAGCCAGCCACCCACTTACGACTTCAAATCGCGGTACCAGGCAAGGACCTGGTTCACCGCTTCATCGACACCCATGTCGGTGGTGTCGAGCAGGCGCGCATCCGGCATCTGCCTGAGCGGCGCGACCGCTCTGGCCGCGTCGCGCGCATCGCGTTCATGCAGGTCGCGCGAAAGGTTGTGGATGCTAGCAGGGATTCCTTTTTCCATCAACTGTTTATAACGCCGCTGGGCGCGCGCCTCGACACTCGCGGTCAAAAACACCTTGAGATCGGCGTCGGTGAAGACCACGGAGCCCATGTCGCGGCCGTCCGCGACCAGTCCCGGCGCCTGCCGGAAGCGCCGCTGGCGCTCCAGCAGGGCCTCGCGCACGGCGGGCAGCGCAGCCACGCGGGACGCCGCCACACCGACCTCCTCGGCCCGGATGGCGTCGGTGACGTCCTCACCGGCGAGATAAATCCGACCCGACTCGAAACGGACATCGAGCGCGCGCGCAAGTTCGGCCACGCGCGCCTCGTCCTCCGGGTCGGCGCCGGCCCGCAGTGCCGCCAGCGCCACCAGACGGTACAGCGCCCCGCTATCCAGGTAATGGAAGCCCAGCACGCGCGCGACGCGTTCGGCGACCGTGCCCTTGCCCGAGGCCGAAGGGCCGTCGATGGCGATCACGGGAATGCGATTCATGGTGTTTCGATCACGAAAGCCTTGCCGGCCGGTCCCCGCGCTTTCGGCATGGACAGCCTCACTGCCGCGCCAATTGCGCGAAGACGCGGAAATACTCCGGAAAGGTCTTGTTGACGCATTCCGGATCGTTGATGCGCACCGGCACCCCGCCCAGCGCCACGAGCGAAAAGCACATCGCCATGCGATGGTCGTCGTAAGTGTCGATGGCGGCGCTCCTGAGCTGTGCCGGCGGCTCGATGCGAAGGTAATCCGCGCCCTCCTCGACCACAGCCCCCACTTTGCGCAGTTCCGTGGCCATGGCGGCGAGGCGGTCGGTCTCCTTCACGCGCCAGCTCGCGATGTTGCGCAGCGTGCTCGGCCCGTCGGCGAACAACGCCAGCACCGCCGCTGTCATGGCGGCGTCGGGAATGTGGTTAAGATCGGCATCCAGCGCCCGCAGCTTGCCGCCCGGTCCGCGCGCCTCGACCCAGTTGTCGTCCATGGTGACGGTGGCACCCATGCGCTCCAGTACTTCCACGAAACGCACGTCGCCCTGGATGCTCTGCCTGCCGATGCCCTCCACCCGTACCGGTCCGCCGGCGATGGCGGCCGCGGCGAGGAAATAGGAGGCCGAAGAGGCATCCCCTTCGACATGGATCACACCCGGGCTGCGATACTGCGCGCCGCCGGGAATGCGGAAGCGCTGCCACCCTTCGCGTTCCACCTCGACGCCGAAACGGCGCATGAGATTGAGGGTGATCTCCACATAGGGCTTGGAGATCAGCTCGCCCACCACTTCCACCGTCATGGGGCGGCCGGTCAGCGGCAGCGCCATCAGCAGCGCCGTCAGGAACTGGCTCGACACGTTGCCGCGCACCCGCACGGTGCCGTCGCCGGAAAGCTCCGATTGCACGATCTCCAGCGGCGGATAGCCCTCGTTGCCGAGGTAGCGGATGTCGGCACCCAGTTGCCGCAGCGCGTCCACCAGATCGCCGATCGGCCGCTCGTGCATGCGCGGCACGCCGTGCAGCAGATAGTGGCCCTTGCACAGCGCCAGCACCGCTGTCAGCGGACGGAAGGCCGTGCCGGCGTTGCCGAGGAAGAGATCGGCCTGCTTGATGAGGAAGGGACCGCCCACGCCCTGCACGACGTAGTCGTCGGACTGGCCGCGCCGCTCCCACGCCACGCCGAGCTTGCGCAGCGCGTCCAGCATGTGCGCGGTGTCGTCGGAGGCCAGCAGCCCCTTCACTTCGGTCATGCCCGAAGCGAGCGCCGCGAGCAGCAGCGTGCGGTTGGAAATGCTCTTGGAGCCGGGCAGCACCACCGTGCCGGACACGGCGCGGACGGGCTGCAGATCGAGATAGGGGGTACGCCCTGAGGCCATGCAACTACTCTCCTTCGGGCGGCGCGACCTGAGAGGCGATCCAGGCGTCGCGCAAGGCACGCGCATGGCTGAAGCGCGCCTCCAGCTCCGCTGCGTCGTTCGCCTCCAGCAGCGCGCGCAGTTCGCCCACCGCCTGCTCGAAGCGCGCCAGCTCGGCAAGCAACGCCTCGCGGTTGGCCATGCAGATATCGCTCCACATGCGCGGGTGGCTGGAAGCGATGCGGGTGAAATCGCGCAGCCCACCGCCCGCATGTACCAGCAAGTCGGTGGCGTCCTTGCGCGCGGCGATCGCATGCATGTAGGCGAAGGCGATGAAATGGGGCGCATGGCTCACCGCGGCCATCACCGCATCGTGCTCGCGCGCATTCATCTCCACTACTCGGGCACCGCAGCGCGCCCACAGCGCGCGGATGCGCGCCACGTCCTCCGGACGGTTCTCCGGCAGCGGCGTGAGCACCACTTCGTGATCGAGGTAGAGCGTGCTGCTCGCCGCCGCGGCGCCGCTCTTCTCCGAGCCGGCGATGGGATGCGAGGGCACGAACTGCGCGATGCGCGCGCCCAGGCCCTTGCGCGCCGCTTCGATGACGCTTTGCTTGGTGCTGCCGCCGTCTGTGATCAGCGCGCCGGGTTTCAACACCGGCGCGATTCTCGCGAACACGCCGGCCATGGCGCCCACCGGCGTGGCGACGAACACCAGATCGGCTTCGCGCACCGCTTCCGCCACATCGTGGGTGGCGATATCGATGATGCCGCGCGCAAGCGCGGTACGCAGGTTCTCGGCGTCGCGACCGACGCCCGCCACCCGCTCCACCACGCCGGCGTCCTTGAGCGCGAGCGCGAACGATCCGCCGATCAGGCCCACGCCGATGACTGCGGCTTGCGCGAACTCGGCCAATCAGCTCTCCTTGCCCAGCACCTTGGCCAGCGCCTGCAGGAAACGCGCGTTCTCCTCCGGCAGGCCGACCGTCACGCGCAGGTGATCGGGCATTTCGTAGCCGCCGCCGACGGGACGCACGATCACGCCTTCGCGCAACAGCTTCTGGTACACCGCCGCGCCCTGGCTGGCGCCGTCCGTGCGCGGCAGTTCCACCGCGACGAAATTGCCGTAGGAAGGGATCCAGGCGAGCCCCAGCTTGCGGAAACCCTCCTCCAGCTGCCGCATGCCTTCGCGGTTCAGCGCCTGCGTCTTGCGCACGAACTCCGCGTCGTCGAGCGCCGCCCGCGCCGCGACCAGGGCGAGGTTGTTGACGTTGAAGGGCTGCCGCACGCGGTTCAGGAGATCCGCGACGCGCTTGTCGCACAGCGCATAGCCGACGCGCAAGCCCGCCAGCCCGTAGGCCTTCGAGAAGGTGCGCGTGATGACGAGATTGGGATGTCTGCCGAGCCAGGCGCGGCTGTCGTAGTTCAGCTCGTCCGGCAGGTATTCGTTGTAAGCCTCGTCCAGCACCACCACCACATGCGGCGGCACTTTGCGCAGGAAGGCCTGGAGCTCGTCCGCCGTCAGCATGGTGCCGGTCGGGTTGTTGGGGTTGGCGATGAACACCACCCGCGTGTCGGCCTCGATCGCGCGCGCCATCGCGTCCAGGTCGTGGCCGTAGTCTTTGGCCGGCACGACGATGCTGCGCGCGCCGCGCGCCTGCGTCGCAAGCGGGTAGACCGCGAAGGCGTGCTGCGAATAGACCGCCGAACGCCCCTGCCCGAGGAACACGGACGCGACCATCTCCAGCAGGTCGTTCGAGCCGTTGCCGAGCACGATCGCCTCCATCGGCATGTCGAGCCGGCGGGCGATCGCCTGCGTCAGCTCGAAGTTGTCGGGATAGCGGTGCAGCTCCGGCAGCGCGGCCTCGATCGCGGCGCGCGCCTTGGGCGACATGCCGAGCGGGTTCTCGTTCGAGGCCAGCTTGACGATGGACTCCGGCTCCAGCCCGAGCTCGCGCGCGAGCTCGGTGATCGGCTTGCCGGGTTGATAGGGCGCGATGGCACGGATGTGCGCAGGCGCGAGTTCGCAGGGATCGTTCGGAATGGCGTTCATCGTGGCGCGCGCGGATAGGACCCCAGCACCTTGAGGAAGGGCGCGAGTTCCTTGAGCTCGTTGAGCACGGGGCCCAGTTTGTCGTCGTCCTGGTGGCCTTCCAGATCGACGTAGAACATGTACTCCCAACGCGCGAGCCGCGAGGGGCGCGACTCGATGCGCGTCATGCTGATGCCGTGCCGGGCGATGGGCGTGAGCAGCGCATGCACCGCGCCGGGCCGGTTGGGCGCGGACATCACGATCGAAGTGAGGTCGTCGCCCGTGGGACCGCACTTCACGTTGGTGCCCAGCACCAGGAAGCGCGTGGCGTTGTTCACCTCGTCCTCGATGTCCGGCGCGACGATCTCCAGACCGTAGAGTTCGGCTGCGAGCGCCGGCCCGATGGCGCAGGCGTCCGGCTCGTTGGCCGCCAGACGCGCCGCCTCGCCGTTGCTCGCCACCGGCACGCGTGCCGCGTTGGGCAGGTTGCGCGAGAGCCAGTTCTGGCACTGCGCGAGCGACTGCGAGTGGGAATAGACGCGCGTGATGCCTTCCAGCGAGTTGGACTTGCGCATCAGGTTCTGGCGCACACGCAGCACGATCTCGGAACAGATGGTGAGCGGCGTCTGCAGCAGCAGATCGAGCGTGCGGCCGACCGCCCCTTCGGTGGAGTTCTCCACCGGCACCACGGCGAAATTCGCCGCGCCGGTTTCGGCCTGGCGGAACACCTCGTCGATCGTGGGGCAGGGCACCAGCTCGGGCGCGGTGCCGAAATGCATTTTCGCGGCGACGTGGCTGAAGGTCCCGGCCGGCCCGAGGTAGGACACGACGAGCCGCTGTTCGAGCGCCATGCTCTGGCTGATGATCTCGCGCCAGATCGCCATGACGGCCTCGTTCGACAGCGGGCCGGGGTTGTTGGCGGCCATGCGGCGCAGGATCTGCGCCTCGCGGTCCGGGCGCTGCTTCTGCGCGACGTTGCCCTTGATGCGGCCGACGGCCTGCACGTGCTTCGAGCGTTCGCTGATCAGCTGCAGGATCTGATCGTCGTAACGGTCGATCGCTTCCCGATGTTTGCGGATTTCGTCTTCGTTCATTGTTCGACCGGTATGTAGCGCACCGAGAGCACGCCGTCGATGCGGGCGATGTCCTGCACGACCTGATCCGGCACCGGACTGTCCACATCGACGAGCGTATAGGCCATCTCGCCCTTCGACTTGTTGACCATATTGTGAATGTTCAGCCCGGCGCGCGCCATGGCGGTGGAGATCTGGCCCACCATGTTGGGTACGTTGGCGTTGGCGATCGCCACGCGGTACGGCGCCTCGCGCGCCATCACCACATCCGGGAAGTTGACCGCATTGCGGATGCAGCCGTCTTCCAGGTACTCACGCACCTGGTCGACCACCATGACCGCGCAATTCTCCTCGGCCTCCCGCGTCGAGGCACCGAGATGAGGCAGCGCCACCACGCAGGGATGGTGCAGCAACGCGGCCGTCGGAAAATCGGTGATGTAATACTTGAGCTTGCGGGTCTCGAACGCGTGCAGCACCGCCTGCTCGTCGACGATGGCGTCGCGCGCGAAATTGAGCAGCACGAGACCCTGGCGCGCCGCATCGAGGGCCGCAGCGTCGATGATGCCTCGCGTCTCGGGCACGAGCGGCACGTGCAGGCTGACGAAATGGCTGGCATGCAGTACCTCGGCGATCGAATGCGCGCGCTTCACCTGGGAAGGCAGGGTCCAGGCCGCCTCCACGGTGATGTGCGGGTCGTAGCCGATCACCTGCATGCCGAGCTTGATCCCGGCGTCGGCGACCAGGCTGCCGATCTTGCCCAGGCCGATCACGCCCAGGGTGTGGCCGGCGAGCTCCATGCCGGCGAACTGCTTCTTGCCGTCTTCCACCCGGGCGTCGAGCCCGTCGCCGCCCTGCAGCCCGGCGACGAAGCGCATCGCCGGCACGAGGTTGCGTGCGCCCATCAGCAGGCCCGCGATGACCAGCTCCTTCACCGCGTTGGCGTTCGCGCCCGGCGCGTTGAACACCGGCACGCCGCGGGCGTTCATCGCCTTCACGGGAATGTTGTTGGTGCCCGCGCCGGCGCGGCCGATGGCCTTCACGCTCGCGGGAATGTCCATGCTGTGCATGTCGGCCGAGCGCACCAAAATCGCATCCGGTTCCGCGATGTCCTTACCGACCTGGTATACGTCTTGCGGGAAGCGCCTGAGGCCGACAGCCGAAATCTGGTTCAGCACCAGAATGCGATAGTTTCGCTTCATGCGTGTTTCGCCTCGAACTCGCGCATGTACTCGACGAGCCGCTGCACGCCTTCGAGGGGCATGGCGTTGTAGATGGAGGCACGCATGCCGCCCACCGAACGGTGCCCCTTGAGCTCCACCAGGCCGCGCTCCCTCGCGCCCTGAAGGAAGGCCTCGTTCAGCGCTTCGTCGGCGAGCGTGAACGGCACGTTCATGATCGAGCGGTCCTCGGGCCGCACCGGGCTGCGGTAGAAATCGGACGAATCCAGCAGCTCGTACAGCAGCGCCGCCTTGGCGCGGTTGCGCCGCTCCATTTCGGCCAGCCCCCCCTCGGCCTTGATCCACTTGAACACCAGGCCGGCGATGTAGATCGCGTAGGTGGGCGGCGTGTTCGACATCGACTGGGCCTCGGCCTGCACTTTCCAGTCGAGCAGCGTCGGCGTCTCGGCGCGCGCGCGGCCGAGCAGGTCCTTGCGCACGATCACCACCGTGAGGCCCGCGGGGCCGATGTTCTTCTGCGCGCCGGCGTAGATCACGCCGTATTTGCTGACGTCGATCGGCCTCGAAAGGATGTTGGAGGACATGTCCGCCACCAGCGGCACGCCGCCCGTCTCCGGCACCCAGTGGAATTCCACGCCGCCGATGGTCTCGTTCGGCGTGTAGTGCACGTAGGCGGCTTGCGGGTCGACGAGCTGCCAGGCGTCCTGCGCCGGCGCGTAGCTGTAGTTCTTGTCGGCGGAGGAAGCGATCACGCGCACCTTGCCGTAACGCTTCGCCTCCTTGATCGCCCGGCTCGACCAGTGGCCGGTATCCACATAATCGGCCGAACCGCCGGACGGCATGAGGTTGAGCGGCACGGCGGCGAACTGCATGGTCGCGCCGCCTTGCAAAAACAGCACCGCGTAATCCTCGGGGATCGCCAACAGCTCGCGCAGATCGGCTTCGGCTTCTGCGGCAATGGACATGAAGGCCTTACCGCGGTGGCTCATCTCCATCACAGACATGCCGGTGCCATGCCAGTCCAGCATCTCCTCGGCGGCCTGCCGCAGCACCGGCTCCGGCAGCGCGGCCGGCCCAGGGCTGAAGTTGTACACGCGTGTCACGACGTCCTCACTCCCCGCCGTTCTCCGGCGGCAATTCCCGGCCCGGTCCGTCCTCGGGCTGCGCGGCCGGGTCCGATGATTCGTTCTCCGCGGATTCGCCGTTCTCCTCGTCGCTTTCCAGCACCTTGGCGATGCCCGCAAGCTTGGTGCCTTCGTCCAGGCTGATGAGGCTCACGCCCTGGGTCGAACGGCCCATTTCGCGGATCTGCGCCACCTTGGTGCGGATCAGCACGCCGCCCGTGGAGACCAGCATCAGCTCGTCCTGCTCGTTCACCAGCAGCGCGCCGATGAGCTTGCCGTTGCGCTCGGTGGTCTGAATCGCGATCATGCCCTGCGTACCGCGGCCGTGGCGGGTGTACTCGGAGATGGGCGTGCGCTTGCCGTAGCCGTTCTCGGTCGCGGTGAGCACGGTCTGGGTCTCGTCCTTGGCCACCAGCATCGACACCACACGCTGGCCTTCGCCCAGTTTCATGCCGCGCACCCCGCGCGCGGCGCGGCCCATCGGCCGCACGTCGCTTTCCTCGAAGCGCACCGCCTTGCCCGCGTCGGAGAACAGCATGACGTCGCAGCCGCCGTCGGTGATCTGCGCGCCGACGAGGTAGTCGCCCTCGTCCAGATCGACGGCGATGATGCCCTTCTCGCGCGGACGCGAGAAATCCGACAGCGGCGTCTTCTTCACCGTGCCCTGCGCGGTGGCCATGAACACGAAGTGGTGCTCGTCGAACTGCTTGACCGGCAGCAGCGCGCTGATGCGTTCACCCTCCTCCAGCGGGAAGAGGTTGACGATCGGCTTGCCGCGGCTGGTGCGGGTGCCCTGCGGCACTTCGTAGCCGCGCAGCCAGTAGACCCGCCCGCGGTTCGAGAAGCACAGGATGTAGTCGTGGGTGTGGGCGATGAACAGGTGTTCGATGAAATCGTCTTCCTTGATCGCCGCCGCCTGCCGCCCGCGGCCGCCGCGGTTCTGGGCGCGATAGTCGGCCACCGGCTGCGACTTCACGTAGCCGGCGTGCGAGAACGTCACCATCAGGTCGGTCGGCGTGATGAGGTCCTCGATGTCGATGTCCTCGGTGTGAACGACGATCTCGCTGCGGCGCTTGTCGCCGTACTGGTCGCGGATCTGCTTCAGCTCGTCGGCGATGATGGCGGTGATGCGCTCCGGCCGCGCGAGGATGTCGGAGAGGTCGGCGATGGTTTCGAGCAGCTCGCGGTAGTCGGCGACGATCTTGTCCTGCTCCAGGCCGGTGAGGCGCTGCAGTTGCATTTCGAGAATGCGCTGCGCCTGCGCTTCCGAAAGCCGGTAGCCATCGGGCGTCATGCCCAGGCCCGGCGCCAGCGTCTCCGGCTTGGTGGCTTCCGACCCGGCGCGCGCGAGCATCTCCTGCACCAGTTGCGAGCGCCAGGGCTTGGCGAGCAGCTTCTGCTTCGCCTCGGCCGGCGTCTGCGCCGCCTTGATGAGGGCGATGATCTCGTCCACGTTCGAGAGCGCGACCGCGAGGCCCTCCTGGATGTGCGCCCGTTCGCGCGCCTTGCGCAGGTCGTAGACCGTGCGCCGCGTGACGACTTCGCGCCGATGCAGGATAAACGCCTCCAGCATCTGCTTGAGGTTGAGCAGGCGCGGCTGGCCGTCCACCAGCGCCACCATATTGATGCCGAAGGTCTCCTGGAGCTGGGTGTGCTTGTAGAGGTTGTTCAGCACCACCTCTGGCATCTCGCCGCGCTTGAGCTCGATCACCACGCGCATGCCTGTCTTGTCGGACTCGTCCTGGATGTGCGCGATGCCCTCCAGCTTCTTCTCGTTCACCAGCTCGGCGATGCGCTCGAGCAGGTTCTTCTTGTTCACCTGGTAGGGCAGCTCGTCGACGATGATCGCCTGGCGGTTGCCGCGGTCCAGCTCCTCGATATGGGTGCGCGCGCGCATCACCACGCGGCCGCGGCCGGTGCGGTAGCCCTCGTGCACGCCGCTCAGGCCGTAGATCAGGCCCGCGGTGGGGAAGTCCGGCGCCGGCATCACCTTGATGAGGTCGTCGATGGTGGCGTCCGGGTTCTGCAGCAGCAGCAGACAGGCGTCCACCGTCTCGCACAGGTTGTGCGGCGGGATGTTGGTCGCCATGCCGACGGCGATACCCGAGGAACCGTTGATGAGCAGGTTAGGCAGGCGCGTGGGCAGCACCACCGGTTCCTGCTCCTTGCCGTCGTAGTTCGGCATGAAATCGACCGTCTCGCGGTCGATGTCGGCGAGCAGCTCGCCGGCGATGCGCTCCAGCCGGCACTCGGTGTAGCGGTAGGCCGCCGCCGAGTCGCCGTCGATGGAGCCGAAGTTGCCCTGCCCGTCGATGAGCGGGTAACGCATGGAGAAGTCCTGCGCCATGCGCACCAGCGCTTCGTACGTGGCGCTGTCGCCGTGCGGGTGGTATTTACCGAGCACTTCACCGACGACGCGGGCGCACTTCACGTACGGCCGGTTCCAGACGTTGTTCGCCTCCTGCATGGCGTACAACACCCGTCGGTGGACAGGTTTCAGACCGTCACGCACATCGGGAAGCGCGCGCCCTACGATCACGCTCATGGCGTAATCGAGGTAGGAGCGCCGCATTTCTTCTTCTAGGCTGACCGGCAGGGTCTCTTTGGCGAACTGTTCCATGCGGGCGCACGGCCGCTGTTTGGGAGCGGCTCTAAGTCTCGGTAAAAAGGAGCAAATTCTAGCATCCGGCACCCCGGCGGCCAATGTACCCGGCCGCCATCGCGCAAACGCTTTTGCGTCATAGGTTTGCCAGGATCAAGGTGCGGCGGAATTTTTTTGATATCGTGCGGGCCATGAGTACGACACCGCTACCCATCGACCTGCTGATCGACGCAAAATGGGTGATCCCGGTCGAGCCCTACGGCGTGGTGCTGGAGGACCATAGCGTCGCCGTGCGTGACGGCGACATCGTCGGCGTGGTGCCGACCGCCGAGGCCGAAAGCGCCTACGCTCCCGCCGAGCGCGTCACCCTGCCCCATCACGCGCTCATTCCCGGCCTCGTCAACGCGCACACCCACGCCGCCATGAGCCTGCTGCGCGGCTACGCCGACGACAAGCCGCTGATGGTCTGGCTGAACGAGCACATCTGGCCCGCCGAGGCGAAGCACGTCTCGCCGCAGTTCGTGTACGACGGCACTCTGCTCGCCTGCGCCGAGATGCTGCGCGCGGGCGTGACCTGCGCCAACGAGATGTACTTCTTCCCCGAATCCGCGGCGCAGGCCTTCGTGGATACAGGCATGCGCGCCGCGATCGGCCTCACCGTGATCGAGTTCCCCACCGCCTACGCGGCCGACGCCGACGACTACCTTGCCAAGGGTCTGGCAACGCGCGACCGCTTCGCGGAACACGCCGGTCTGTCCTTCTGCCTGGCGCCGCACGCTCCCTATACGGTGAACGACGACACCTTCACCCGGATCGCCACCATCGCCGAGGAGCTCGACGTGCCGATCCATCTGCATCTGCACGAGACCGAGGACGAGATCCGCCAGTCCCTGGAGAAATACGGCGTACGGCCCTTCGATCGCATGCTCGCACTGGGGCTCGTCTCGCCGCGGCTCATCGCCGTGCACGCGGTGCATCTCAACGAACGCGAGATCGGCCTGCTCGCGCAGCACGGCGCCTCGGTCGCGCATTGCCCCGCGTCCAACCTCAAGCTCGCCAGCGGTTTCGCGCCGGTGGCCGCCATGCTGAAGGCCGGCGTCAACGTGGCGATCGGCACCGACGGCGCGGCGAGCAACAACCGTCTCGATGTGCTGGCCGAGATGCGTCTGGCCGCGATGCTCGCCAAAGCGGTCGCGCACGATGCAGCCGCATTGCCCGCGCATCTCGCGCTGCGTTGCGCCACGCTCAACGGCGCGCGCGCACTGGGTCTGCATCACCGCATCGGCTCGCTGGAAGCGGGCAAGGCGGCCGACATCGCCGCCATTCGACTGGAGGCGCCGGAAGTGTTACCGTGCTACGACCCGGCCTCGCAGATCGTGTACAGCGCCGGGCGCGAACACGTCTCCCACGTGTGGGTGGCCGGAAGATTGCTAGTTCGGGACGGGGCCCTCGTCGAACTGGAAGCGGGGGCGTTGGCTAAAGCCATCGCGGTTTGGAATAATAAGTTATTGAACTAATGCAGCTTTTCATGGCCTAAGCAACCGCCAAACTCGCTGCTCCTTTTTTAGAGAGGAAACAACATGATGAAAAACTTCGGAAAATCCTTCCTTGTCGCCTTAGCTCTCGTCCTCAGTGCAGCCTCGGGTCAGGTCGGTGCGCAGGCCGCCGCCGACAAAGCCGGCTACCTGACCGATACGCGCGGTTTCGTGGTGAAGAGCCCCTTCGGCATGTGCTGGCGCACCGGCTACTGGACGCCCGCTCTGGCGATCGCCGAATGCGATCCCGATCTGGTGAAGAAACCCGCGGTAGCGCCAGCTCCCGCGCCTGCCGAACCGGCGCCCGCTCCGGCTCCCGCACCCGCGCCCGTCGTGGTCCCCGAACAGCAGAAAGTGACGCTGAACGCTGACGTGCTGTTCGATTTCGACAAGTACGCGCTGCGTCCCGAAGGCCGTCGTGAACTCGACGACCTGGTGAGCAAGATGCAGGGCCTCAACCTCGAGGTCATCATCGCCATCGGTCACACCGACAGCATCGGCACCGAGGCCTACAACCAGAAGCTGTCCGTGCGACGCGCCGAAGCGGTGAAGAACTACCTCGTAAGCAAGGGCATCCCCGCCGACCGCATCTACACGGAAGGCAAGGGTGAAACGCAGCCCGTCGCCACCAACAAGACCCGCGAAGGCCGTCAGAAGAACCGTCGCGTGGAAATCGAAGTGGTGGGCACGCGTTAAGCGCCCTGCCATTCGAACGGAAGCCCCGCCGCGGCGGGGCTTTTTGTTGTGCGGCCTTCGCGCGGCTAAGATACGTGCCTTGCACGGAGCATTCGCAGCATGCAGAACGTCGATCAACAGGAACTGGCCAAATTCAGCGAACTCGCGCATCGCTGGTGGGACCCGAACAGCGAATTCAAGCCGCTGCACGAAATCAATCCGCTGCGCCTGGGCTGGATCGAGGACAAGGCCCCGCTCGCCGGCAAGCGCGTGCTCGACGTGGGCTGCGGCGGCGGGATTCTTTCGGAGGCCATGGCACGCCGCGGCGCCCAGGTGAAAGGCATCGACCTCGGCGAGAAGGCCCTCAAGGTGGCGCAATTGCACGCGCTCGAAACGCAGACCAAAGTCGACTACGAGCTCGTCTCCGCCGAAGCGCTCGCCGAACGCGAGCCGGCGAGCTACGACGTCGTCACCTGCATGGAAATGCTCGAGCACGTGCCCGACCCGGCGAGCATCGTCTCGGCCTGCGCGCGGCTGGTGAAACCGGGCGGCGACGTGTTCTTCTCCACCATCAACCGCAACCCGAAGTCGTACCTCTTCGCGATCATCGGCGCCGAGTACGTGCTCAAGCTGCTGCCCAAGGGCACGCACGACTACGCCAAGTTCATCAAGCCGCACGAGCTCGCCTCCTACTGCCGCGAAGCCGGGCTCGAGGTGCGCCACATGATCGGCCTCACCTACAACCCGTTCACCAAGATCTACGCCCTGGAGCGCGACGTGGACGTGAACTACATGGTTCACGCGGTGCGCCTCGAACAATGATCCGCGCGGTCCTGTTCGATCTGGACGGTACCCTGGCCGACACCGCGCCCGATCTGGCCGGCGCCTTGAACCGGCTGCTGGCCGAACGCGGTGCCCCGCCCATCCCCTTCGAGCTGGCGCGGCCCGTCACCTCCGCCGGTGCACGCGGCATGCTCAAGGCCGGGCTCGGCATCGAACCCGACCATCCCGAATACGAGCCCCTCAAGAACCGCTTCCTGGAGCTCTACGAAGCCGCCATCTGCGAACGGACGGTGCTGTTCGAGGGAGTGCCCGCGCTGCTGGACGAGCTCGACCGCCGCGCCGTCGCCTGGGGCGTCGTCACCAACAAGCACCAGCGCTTCACCGAGCCGCTCCTGCGCGCGCTGGGGCTCTACGAACGCTGCCGCTGCGTGGTCTGCGGCGACACCGCGGCGCGGCCCAAACCGCATCCCGATCCCCTGCTCCACGCCGCCCGCCTGATCGGCCTGGAGCCCGGCGCCTGCCTCTATGTCGGAGACGATCTGCGGGACGTGCAGGCCGCCCGCGCCGCCGGGATGCCCGTGCTGGCGGCCGGCTACGGCTATCTCGGTCTCGACGCCGACCCCGCCGCCTGGGAAGCCGATGCCGTCATCGGCCACCCGGCCGAAGTATTGAACTATTTGCGGCGCGCCCCATCTATGTAGGCAAACGGCACACGGCAACGCTGCTTAGTCGGCCCGAACCGTGTGATAATCCGTAGCGCTGACAGCACCACAGAATTCCGGGGGCGACCTGGCTTCGACGTGGGTTGCGAAGCAGTGCAGTGCATACCGAGGACCAGTGACCTCGTAAATCAACTGGACCAAATTAACTGCGAACGACGAACGTTTCGCTCTCGCGGCCTAAATAACCCGCGAGCCTGGCACTACCTCGTCCATGGGGTAGCTAGCGCAAGCTAGAGCCGGGTCATTCACATGGACTCGCGTCGTGCGGGGTCACTTCGTACGGCGTTAAATCCAAGGTGACTCGCCCGTAACCAGCCTGCCGGTCGGCGGGTTGCGGGTTAAAGCCAATAGACACGGCTAAGTATGTAGAGCTGCCTGTAGAGGACTTGCGGACGCGGGTTCGATTCCCGCCGCCTCCACCAACAAACCAAGACGGCCCCGTGCGGGCCGTTTTTGTTTGTTGACGCGACGGGAATGAGAAACCGCGAAGCGAAGCGGTTGATGCACAGCAAGCTCCGCCACCCCGCCTTCGGTATCATCCCCTCATCGCCATCGCCCCGCTCCACCATGTGGCAGCCCTTCCCTTCCGTACAG
>Ga0207747_1000288_pt1 | contig 61996 bp, 42 predicted proteins | sample HigsolmetaGSP11D_FD_184839 | JGI IMG/M metagenome (GOLD analysis project Ga0207747, IMG submission 184839) | High solid enriched microbial communities from the Joint BioEnergy Institute, USA - SP1-1-D (SPAdes) | ecosystem: Engineered > Bioreactor > SSF (Solid state fermentation) > Aerobic >...
TCACGTCCTGTTACCCTTTTAGCCCATTGGCGGAAAAGTCGAAATGGAAAAATTTAATCCAAGAAGTCTTTACAACCATAATTAGCAAACAATTATAAGCTGTGTCACATTGGATGCAAGGCTAGTGCCCCATAACCGCAGACGCCGACCCTTTTGTACGATTTTTCATACAAAACCACGCAAAAAACGGCCGTCGCCATGATTTTTGTTCGATTCCTCGTACAAAACCGCCACCATAACCGCAGACGCCGACCCTTTTGTACGATTTATCATACAAAACCACGCAAAAAACGGCCGACGCCATGATTTTTGTTCGATTCCTCGTACAAAATCGCCCCCATAACCGCAGACGCCGACCCTTTTGTACGATTTTTCATACAAACCCACGCAATAAACGGCCGACGCCATGATTTTTGTTCGATTCCTCGTACAAAACCGCCACCGAAGCGGACGACGCCAATCCTTTGTACGATTCCTCATACAAAACCGCCACTAAAGCAACAGATACCGACCAACGAGCAAGTTTGCGGCATTACCGAACGAAACGTCGTCCCGAAACATCACCCGAAGGCGACGTATCGAAGCACCCTCCCGGCGACCCGAAGCCAGCGCTACCGCCCCTCACGCACCGTCTTGCCGGAACGCTCGATCGCCCGGCGCACGAGCACATCCATCGCGTCCACGCAATAGGCCGCGACCTCTTCGTCAAGCGTGAGGCAGGACAGTTCCGTGCAGGCGAGGATGACGCAGTCGCACCCCAGGTCCCGGACAAAATGGCGTACGATCCCTTCGACCTCCTGCACATCGGCTTCCAGCTTGCTCTTCACCTGATAGATGATATCCATGATGCGATTCTGAAGTTCCTCATCCGGCTTGACCAGCCTCAGTCCGTTCCCGGCGCAACCCTTGTCATACACGCCGCTGCGAATCGTGCCGTTCGTCGCCATGATGCCGATCCGGCTGTTCTCGCCGTATTGACGCCGCACTTCCAGCAGCGTCTCCTCAACCATATTGATGATCGGCACCCGGGTCATCGCCTGCATCTCATGATAGAAATAATGCGAAGTATTGCAAGGAATGGCGATGTTCCCGACGCCCGCGCGTTCCAACAGCTCCAGATCTCGCCTGACTTCCTGGAGGAATTCCTCATCCCGGTTGTTCAGAATCACTTCCGTCCGATCCGGCAGGGTCGCGTGATTGAGGATGATCATGTCCAGATGCTCCTGATCCCTGTTCGCTGCAGTCCGTTCAATCACCTTGTCGAAAAAAACAGCGGTCGCCTTTGGCCCCATGCCCCCGACAACTCCCAAGCGTTTATATGCCACGTTTCGACCTCCCAGATCAAGATTGCGTCTATTCCCAGCTGCCCGGTCCCTGGCGCAACGCTGGCGACCATGGGACTCGGAGCTTCTCCAATCCAGCTCTCTATCCCAGGGGACACCGGCCAAACTGCTACTTCTCCCATATGGATCATCAAGGAAAAAGGCGACTGCTTTACCCTTCCATCACGACCACCGCATGGCTGCCCAGATCAACATAGCTCTGGAAGAACGGATCGGCATCGCGAGTGATCAGGCCGCGCAGCGGATCCATCACATACAATTCATCGCCGTTGAAGCCATGCAGCACGACGGTATGCAGATTGGTCGGCGCTTGAAAAAGCTCGCCCGTATCATGGAAATACCAAGAATAATTGATGCGCGGTTTCTCCAGATTCAGCGTCACCCACATCACGACCGGCACGCCTTCCTTGAGATACTCCATGATCTCATCCCGGCTGCTGCCGCTGATGTCCGCCGCGTGGTGGACGCCGCCCGCATCAGCGATGTATCGGTCCGCAACCTCGACGATCGGCGGCGCATACACGAACCAGCCGCCCCGTTCAAGGCGCGGATCGCCCGCATACGCCTTGTACGGATTGGCGCCGTAGAGCTTGCCTTCCTTCCACTCGAATTCTTCCTTGGGCAGATACTGATCCGCCATCTCCGTCTTGGACACCTTATAGCCCAGCGCATTCAGCACGGCCGCAAGCGACGTAATCTCGCAGCCGTTGGGTAACTCGGGCTTCTGCAGGATGGCATCCATCTCGATCAGCACATGGGTGATCTCGATGTTGCCGTCTTCGCCGATCTTCACGCCCTTCACATAGCTGCGATGCTCCATGACGAAACTGGCTTCATGCTGATCCTGCCCGATCAGTACCTGCTGCTCCTGTACAGCTATGGCATACGGCAAAGGAGCGGATTGCGGCCGGATGACGACCTCCGTGCCGTATTCGATCGGCTCGGAAGTGGCCTGCCCCTCCTCGTCGGTGGTGATCAGATCCAGCAGCTCGCCCGTTCCCGCCAGTTCGATCGCGAACTCCGCGCCTTGCACCGGCTCGTTCGTCACCGCATCCACGCTGGCGATCGTCACCACGCCGAACTGCGGTTCAGGTTCGGGCTCTGGTTCCGCCCCCTCCAGGTCCGGCCCTGTCGACTCCTCCGCTGACAACATCAGATCCGATTCGGCTGTCAAGCTGTCGCTGCTCGGTCCGCCTGCATGGTCCTGCTCAGCAGGCTGCCACTCTTTGGCCCTGTTTTCATGGATGATGATCAGCGCCGTCACAGCGGTCAACCCCACAGTTATGGCGAGCAGCATCGGGAGAAGCAGTCGTCTGTCCAACGATTCGCCTCCTCCTTTCGTCTCGGTTGTCATCGGGTGTAGCACGGAGTGGTCGCGTCGTATCGCATGCGTTTACAGGTCGACAAAGAATTTTTTATACCAGACGAGAAAAACATACACAGTCCAGATATAACGGGCATAATTGTGCCGACCTTCATAATGATCGTTCAGATAGCGCATCAGCTGTGGAACATGGAAAAACTTCTGCGCGATCTCCGACTCAAACATCTCTCTCACGAGCGCATAATACTTCTCTTCTCTGAACCAGTAACGGATCGGCACCGGGAAACCGACCTTCTCCCGGTTCGCCCATTCCTCCGGCAGATTCGCCAGAGCCGCCTGGCGCAGGGCGTACTTCGTGTTGCGGCGATTGACGCGATAGCGTTCCGGCAGCCTGGAGGCCAGCGCCATCACTTCCTTGTCCAGGAAGGGCACCCTCAGTTCCAGCGAATGAGCCATACTCATCTTGTCCGCCTTCAGCAGGATATCCCCCGGCAGCCACAGCATCATATCGATGAACTGCATCTTCGTCACGTCGCCTTCGCCCTTCACCTTCGCATACACCGGATCGGTGATGCTGCGCACGGATGGTCCCTGACGATAAGGCTCCTTCAACACCTCGCAGGCATCCGCTTCCTCGAACACCTTGGCCTGTCCGATAAATCGCTCCTCCACCTTCTGCCCGCCCTTCACGAGGAAGGAGGTGATGCGGGATGGAGGCAGCTTGCCGCAGATGCGGGAGATCGGCCTGCGCAGCGCATACGGAACCATCTCGTACACGCGCATCGCCGGCGTCTTGTCATACCAGGCATAGCCGCCGAAGATCTCGTCCGCGCCCTCGCCGGACAGCACGACCGTCACATGCTCGCTCGCCAGCTTCGCCAGGAAATACAGCGGCACCGATGAAGGATTCGATTGCGGTTCATCCATATGATATTGGATCTCCGGCAGCATCTCGAAGCACTCGTCGGCTCCGATGATCGTCCGGTAATTCTCGATGCCGAGCAGGTCGGAGAGGTTCTTCGCGTGATTCGTCTCATTGAAGATGCCCTCGTGATCCTTGAAACCGACGGAGAACGTCTTGTCCGGTCTGAGCAGAGCCGTGATATAGCTCGAGTCGATGCCGCCCGACAGGAAGGAGCCGACCTTGACGTCGCTGATCCGATGATAGCGGACGGACTCGCTGACCGTTTGCTGGATGCGTTCCACGTACTGCTCGAGACTGCCCTCTTCGGCCGCGAAGCGATGCTCATGGTAAGGCTTCACGACCAGCTGACCCTTCCTGTAGAGCATGTAGTGACCGGGGCGCAGCTTGTACACGCCCTTGAAGAACGTCTCATCGAGGACGGAATATTGAAAGGTCAGATAAGGCTTCAGCGCCTGCTCATTGAACTCCTTGCGGAATACCGGCGACTTCAGGGACGACTTGATCTCCGACCCGAAGATCAGCGAGCCGTCCGTCGTATGACGGGTATAATAGAGGGGCTTGATGCCAAACATATCCCTCGCCACAAACAGCGTCTCTTCCCGAATGTCCCAGATCGCAAATGCGAACATGCCCCTCAGGCGCTGCAGGATGTCAATGCCGTATTGCTCGTAGCCGTGCAGGATCACTTCGCTGTCCGTCTTGCTGCTGAAGCGATGCCCCTTGGCGATCAGCTCCTCCCGCAGCTCCTGAAAATTGTAGATCTCCCCGTTAAACACCAGCACGCAGGTGCGTTCCTCGTTGTACATCGGCTGGCTTCCCTCTTCGGACAGATCGATGATCTTCAGTCTCCGGAAGCCAAGCGTCACCCGATCGTCCGAGAAATACCCATCGCTGTCCGGTCCCCTGTGGACGATCATGTTCATCATCTCTTGAATCGTTGTGATGCGATCAGCTACATCCTTCGCATCGGCGAAACCGACAAAACCGCACATCGCCATAACCTCTCGATCTTGGTTCGTTATCTGATCCGGTTCCGCACCCTCGGGCCCGCGCCTGCGGGTGCCACCAGGTTGATCTCCTGTCTTCCACCGATTCCGCAGTCACCAGACGTTTGATCCGGGTGACCGGACTCCTTTCTGACGCTTGATTCCGACTGTTCAGTCTCCATATGGCGGATCCCCCGCTTATGCCCGGCGTCGTCCGTACGGCCACCGGGCGCTTGAATCCGACCGACCAGGCTCCGTCAGACGGGTCCCTTGCTCACGTCCGGCGTTGCCCGGACTGATGTCAGACATCCGATTCCGACTGTTCAGTCTCCGTCTGGCGGATCCCCCGCTTATGCCCGGCGTGTCCGGTCAGTCACCGAACGCCTGCCCTGCGGGGAAGCGAACGGTCAGGCGCGCCTTGCGCCCGACTTCAGCTCGGCGAACATCTCGCGCACGAGCTCCGCCTCATGGAACGGGATTTCTTCCTTGCCGATGATCTGCGTCGTCTCATGCCCCTTGCCCGCGATGAGGATGCAATCGCCCGGCCGGCTGAGCTCGACCGCGCGCCGGATCGCCTCGGCGCGATCGACGATCGCCTCGTAGTTGCCGCCTTCCTCCTCCATCGCTGCCGCCACATCGGCGATGATCGCCTTCGGGTCCTGTTCCTTCGGATTGTCCGAAGTGACGATCGCCAGGTCCGCCAGGCGCGCCGCCACCTTCCCCATGCCGCGCCGCTTGCTTAAGCCCATCTCGCCGGGGGCGGCGTACACGCCAAAGACGAGGATGACTCGGCCCCTCGTATAAGGCTTGAGCGTCGTCAATGCCTTCTCCAGGCTGTCCTCGGTATGGGCGAAATCGACGACCACCTTGTAATCGTCCGTCCTGTACACGACTTCCATCCTGCCGCGTATGCCGCGAACCGCTTCGATGCCCGCCCGGATATCTTCGAAGCGGATGCCTGCCGCCCAGGCGGCCGCGATCGCGGCGAGGCTGTTGTAAACGTATATCTTGCCCGGCAGATGAACGGTAATCGGCATGCTGCCTGCAGGCGTATGTACGGTATAGGTAATGCCGTCCGCCTTATATTCGATATGCGATGCATACACGTCCGCCGGCTGGTCGATGCCGTATGTAATCAGCCTTGCCCGGTGCGAGGCAGCTTCCCGAATCAGGCGCTGGCCATAAGGGTCATCGGCGTTGATGATGTTGTGCTTCTCCGCCATCGCGAACAGCCGCGCCTTCGCCTCATAGTACCCCTCCATGGTGCCGTGCAGCTCCAGATGATCCGGCGTCAGGTTCGTAAAGATCGCCGTCTCAAAGCGGCAGCACGCGACCCGATCCAGGCTGAGCGCATGCGACGACACCTCCATCACGCAGTTCATGATGCCCGCGTCGGCCATCTCCGCGAAGATCCGCTGCAGGCTGAGCGATTCCGGCGTCGTATTCTTGTTCTTGCGCAGCTCGCCGCCGATCAGCGTGCCGATCGTGCCGATGATGCCGATGGAACGGCCCGCCTGCTCATAGATCGACCTCAGGAAGTACGTGATCGACGTCTTGCCGTTGGTGCCGGTGACGCCGATGACGCTCATCTTCTCCGTAGGGCGGCCGTAGTAATTGGCTGCGATCCGGGCAAGCGCCCTGCGCGTATCCTCCACCTCCAGCACGGTCACCGAGGCATCGGCCGCAACTGGCTGCTCTGCCACGATCACGCTGGCCCCCCGTTCGATCGCATCGGGTATGTACGCATGCCCATCCACCGTAAATCCGCGAATCGCCACAAATACATCCCCTGGACCGACCTGCCGATGATCGTTCGCAACCTGACGGATCTCATTATCCAATGAACCTTGCACGAGGCGAAAACGGAGACCCTCTGTCACTTCACTCAGCCTCAGACGCCATCCCTCCTGCAGACTCCTGATCGTGTTCATATATGCACTCCTGCCATTGTCCTGTTTGATGGGTGATGACCATACCAGCCTGGTCAGTGAAACCGTTTGTCAGATTGTCAGATAAAACCTTATAAATAAATGTATCTTAAACAACTTCATATTACAAATGGATTTAATCGGATGTTATTCGCGCCAGTTCATGCGAATGTCGCGAATCCCGTCGATCTTCCAGAGCTCCTCGAAGACCCTGTTGATGTTCTTGCCGCTCACCGCATACACCTGGAACTCCATCGTCAGTTGCCGTTTCCCGTCCTCCGCCGATTCATCGGTCACATGCACCTTCTCGATCTTCATCCGGGTGCTCTCCAGCACGGTCGTGATCTGATCCAGGCTGGACGGACGCTCATTGGTCACCATGCTGATGCGCAGGCTTCCCGACCGCTTGAAGGACATGAACCGCGTCTCATACTTGTTCAGCAGCAATGTGGCAAGCAAGACGATCGCCGTCGTGATGACCGCCGGCAGGTAGAAGCCCGAGCCGACGCTCAGCCCGATCGCCGCCGCCACCCACAGCGTCGCGGCCGTCGTCAGGCCGGAGATCACGTTGTCCGAGCGCCGCATGATCGCGCCGGCGCCGAGGAAGCCGATGCCGCTCACGACCTGGGCCGCCAGGCGGGCAGGATCGAATCTCGCGTTGGGGTGATTGACCAGATCGCTGTCGAACCCGTAGATCGAGGTCAGCATGATCAGGGTCGCCCCCACCGACACGAGCAGATGTGTCTTCAGCCCGGCCTGCTTGTTGCGCCGCTCGCGCTCCATGCCGATGAGGCCGCCGAGAAGTACCGACAACAGCAAACGCAAGATAATGGTTGGTGCATCGATCATGATATCCAGCATAGAGCTCCCTCCTGATCAGTTCATATCGGCTATGGAACAGCGCTTCGTTTCTTCCGCCACCGCGACCAGCTCCTGCGAGCGCCTCGCCTCATCCCATCCCAGACGATCGCCCATATATTCCACCACCCGACCGCTCACATCGAACATGCGCATCCGGTCGAACAGCATCCACCCCGTGCGGCGCAGCAGGAAGTCGACCGCGCTGGTCGCCATCTCATGGTCCATGCTGTAGCATACCTCCGCCGCCAGGAGCCGATCCCTTTGGCCGGGCAACTGGTCGCTCAGTTCGCTGTACAGCCGCAGGATCTGCTTCACATTGGCTCCGTATCGGGACAACAGATCTTCGATCTCGCTGCCGTCGAGTCCAAGCCCCGCTCCTTCCTTCAGGATCCGGTCCCGGACTTCCTCGTAGCTCTCTCCCTCCGATGCGCCGCCGCTTACCGGAACGCGGTCGGTGGTGCACGGCGGATAGATCACTCCCGTCTCGTCCTCCAGCTGGCGCGCCGCCAGATTGACCACCTTCTCCGCCATCTTGCGGAAGCCGGTGAGCTTGCCGCCGGCGATCGAGATCAGGCCGGATTCGGAGACGAAGACCTCATCCTTGCGCGACACCTCCGACGGTTTCTTGCCTTCTTCGTGAATCAGGGGCCTGAGCCCCGCCCAGGCCGCCTCCACATCCGTGATGGACATACGGGACTTCGGGAAGACCCTGTTCGAGGCGTCGAGCAGATATTGCGCATCCTCCATCGTCACCGTCGGATACCTGGGGTCGCCCTGGTAGACCGTATCGGTCGTCCCGATGTACGTCTTGGCGCCGCGCGGGATGGCGAAGATCATCCGTCCGTCAGGCGCGTCGAAATAAACGGCCTGGCTGATCGGCAGACGATCCCTGGCCACGACAAGATGCACTCCCTTCGTCAGGAGCAGATGCTTGCCCTTGAGCGACTGGTCGATGCGGCGCAGCTCATCCACCCATGGCCCGGTTGCATTGATGATCTTGCGCGCATGCAGCCTGTACGTCCGCCCGCCCAGCGTATCCAGCACCTCGACGCCGATCGCGCGTCCTCTCTGATAGATGAAATCCACCGCTTTCACGTAGTTGCAGACGATCGCTCCATGTCTCGCCGCCGTCTTGATAATCTCGATCGTCAGCCGCGCGTCATCCGTCCGGTATTCGTAATACCGCCCGGCGCCCTTGAGCCCTTCCGGCTCAAGCAGCGGCTCCATCTCCAGCGTCCGCTGCCTGCGATACATCTGGCGGCGTTCGCCTCGCTTGACGCCCGCCAGCCAGTCATAGATATATATGCCGAGGGAGCTTGTATAGTATCCATACGTTCCGCCTCTGTATACCGGCAGCAGCATCGGCATCGACTCGACGAGATGCGGCACGCGCTCATGCAGCAACGCCCGCTCCCTTCCGACCTCGCGCACCAGCTTCACTTCTCCCTGCTTCAGATATCTGAGTCCTCCATGGACGAGCTTCGTCGAGCGGCTGCTGGTGCCAGCGGCAAAATCCCGCATCTCCACAAGTCCGACCTTCATGCCGCGAACAGCAGCGTCCCATGCGATGCCCGCTCCTGTGATGCCGCCGCCGATCACGAGCATATCCAGCTGTTCGCTCTCCATGCTCCGCAGATGACTGTCCCGCTCCGCAGCAGACAGTCTGAATGTCGTCATCGACTACACTCCCTCTCCCCCGCTTGACTCGCACAAGCGGACCAGACTGCGCAGATATGAAAAAAACCCTTGCCACAACACACACGTCGCTGCGTGTATTCAGCTAAGGGTCTGCACGGCGCCGACCCGACGGCCGACCGTTCAACTCCGAATATATTTAGTATATGCTTTTGCCGGTAGACTGTCTACTGTTCCCCTAGATAAACAGCAGCAGGCTGATCGCCATCACGATCATGCCGCCGATCAGGCCATAGATGGACAGATGCCCTTCGTCGTACTTCTTGGCCGCCGGAAGCAGGCCGTCCAGCGAGATGAACACCATGATCCCGGCTACCGCCGCGAAGATGACGCCGAACATCACATCGTTCAGGAACGGCATCAGGATCAGGATCGCAGCCAGCGCCCCGATGGGCTCTGACAATCCCGACAGGAAGGACAGGCGGAAGGCTTTCTTCTTGTCACCCGTCGCATAGTAGACCGGCACGGACACCGCGATGCCCTCCGGGATGTTATGGATGGCGATCGCCACCGCGATGGCGATGCCGAGCTTCGGATCCTGCAGCGCGGACGCGAACGTCGCGATCCCCTCCGGGAAATTGTGGATGGCGATGGCCAGGGCGGTGAACGTTCCCATCTTCAGCAGGCTCTGATCCTGGATGACCGCCTCTTTCCTCTTGCCAGCGTCCTCCACCTTCTTCACCTCATGCGGATTGCCCTGGCTGGGCACCAACCGGTCGATCAGCGCGATCAGCATCATCCCGCCGAAGAACGCGGCGACGGTCACCCAGTTCCCCGGTTCCAGACCGAGAGCGGATACGAGCGAATCGCGGGCCTTGACGAAGATCTCGATCATCGACACATAGATCATCACCCCTGCCGAGAAGCCAAGGGCCAGCGACAGGAACTTCGTATTGGTCGTTGACGTGAAGAAGGCCAGCAAGCTGCCGATGCCGGTCGCCAGTCCGGCGAGCAGCGTCAGGCTGAAGGCTACCCACAGATGGTCCATACGTTTCTCCTCCCTCCGATATGTGATCCGTTACGACAACATGGACACATTTCGTTGCATCTGTCTATATAAAGTTGCATCAGTGCAATTTTTTTATCGATGGAAACATTCTATACCCAAGGCAACTTGTACGTCAACACGTCACCAAGGATATGATCCATTTCCGTCGGCACCGTGACGGGAGACAGCAAACCTCCTCACAGCCATCCGATGTCCGCTCACCCATCAGCCGCCCTCGACCGACTCGTCTTCACTCACCGAAAAGACGTTCTCAACCGACTCCTGTTCCCTTGCCAAATAGCCGTCCAAGGCCAGCGCAACTTCCGGAAACGTCAAAACCGCCTTCCGAACGCCGATGCAGCATCAGCGCCAGGAAGACGGTTCATCGAACAGTCGGGTTTCCATCGATTGTTGTCTGGCATTCGGGCAGCTTCGAGCCTCCGGCCCGTTATTTGAACCAGCCTTTCTCGCGGAACCGCTTGATCGCCTCGATCCGGTTGCTCACGTCCAGCTTGTCGAGGATGACGGAGATGTAGTTGCGCACCGTTCCGGTCGTCAGGTACAGTTCGCTGGCGATCTCCTTCGTATCCTTGCCCTCCGCCATGAGCTCCAGCACCTCGCTCTCCCGCTCGGTGAGCGGATTCTCCTCGCTGTAAGCCCGGTCGATCAGTTCCGGCGCGTAGATGCGCCTGCCGCTCATGATCAGCCGGATCGATTCGGCGAGCTGCTCGCTAGGGCTGTCCTTGAGCAGGTAACCGTCCACGCCGGCCTTCACGGCTCGCTCGAAGTAGCCGGAGCGCGCGAAAGTCGTCAGGATGATCACCTTGCAGTCATCCTGCTTCAGCTGCTCTGCCGCCTCGAGCCCGCTCATGCCGGGCATCTCGATGTCCATCACGCAGACATCCGGCTTCAGCTGGCGCACGAGCTTTACCGCTTCCTCGCCATTGCTGGCTCGGCCGACCACCTCCATGTCTTCCTCCAGCTCGATCAGCGCTGCCAGCGCGCCCAGGAGCAGCTTCTGATCCTCTGCGATCACGATGCGTATCATGCTCTTCCCTCCTTGATCGACGGTTTGACCACGCTCGGTATCCGGATCGTGATGGTCGTGCCTTTGTTGCTCGAGCGTATCGACATCGTTCCGTTGACGAACTCCACCCGTTCCTTCATGCCGCGCAAGCCGTTGCCCTTGCTGCCCGTGGAGCCCGGCATGCCGGAGCCGTTGTCCTTGATCCTCACCGTCAGACCGGTGTTCGTCTCCTCGATCGAGATGGTGCATTGCGTGGCTCCGCTGTGCTTGACGACATTCGTCACCGCTTCCTTCAGACACATGCAGACGACGTTCTCCGCCAGCTGGGAGGCGGCCCTGAGCTTCGGCTCGCCCTCGAGCCTGAACTCGATATCCGCCGCCTGCAGCAGCTTCCCGATGGTGCCGATCTCATCCTCCAGCTTCATGCCGCGCATCTCCGTCACCAGCTCGCGCACCTCCTGCAGGGCCACGCGCGCCGTCTGGTGGATATCGTTCAGCTCGGCCAGCGCCTTGTCGGGATTGGTGCGCAGCAATCTGCTTGCCAGATCGCTCTTCAGCCCGATCAGCGACAGCTGCTGGCCCAGCGTATCATGCAGGTCGCGGGCGATGCGCTGCCGCTCATCCAGCTTGACGAGCTCGGCGATCCGCTTGTTCGCGTCCTCCAGCTGGCCCTGCAGCTTGACCTCCTTGTGCCGGTTGTACGTGTTGACCGGCAGCAGCGTGACGGCGATCAGGCAGATGAACACAAAGGGCAGCTGGGTGATCAGGATCGCGTCGCCCGTCAGAAACTCGTAGTTCACCGTCGCATAAGCGGTGATGAGCAGAATCGTATACAGCGAGATGAAGGCAGCCTTGCCCTGGATCCGGCCGATGAAGTAGGCCGGGAACAGGAAGAAATAAATGTAGCTGAACACATACGCCATCACCGCCGAGATCGCGAACTGCAGCGCGGTCCACACATAAACCAGCGGCCCGCGGGATATATAGGACAGCACATAGCTGATGAAGAATCCGACGGTCAGCCCGATGCCGATGGCGATCTGGTAGGTGGAAGGCGAGCGAAAGATAAAGTAGAAGGGCAGGATATAGAAGACGACCCACACATAGGGGCTGATCCCGGTATTCCTGAGAAACAGCTGTTTCCAGTTATTCATGCAGAGCCGTCCTCCCTGTCACAGGTTCATCGGGTCGACTTTTCGGCCGATGCTCATCATGGCTGTGTTCCGATCCGTTGTCGCTGAGCTTCGGATGCCCGGTCCCTCGCCTGGCACAACGATAAGGAACATTGCCTTGAGCATATTGTACCACAACACATACTTGCCTTATATACCAACAACAGGTCGGAAAAGACGCGATCTCCCGGCGGCGTGAACGCGCCCCCGATATCCTGACCCCTGATCATGCCAACAAGGCGGGTATGCAACCCGCCTCGCCTTGACCGTTTATTAATGGGTCTCGCGCGGCCCTTGGTTTCTTGCTCCCGCCATTGGCAGCAGCGAAGTGAGACCCTGCCTGTTTATTTGCTGCCTTGCAGACCGGTTCTCGGGCTGACCGCAAGATTCCCCTGCGAGGCCGATGCCGCGAGCTTCATGTCCGCCAGCTTGCGCTTGTACCGCTTGTATTCCCGGAAGCTGATGAACTGCTTCGTGTCCTCATCCCAGAGGCGGAAACGGATCGCCTTCAGGCTCGAGCGGATCGTGATCGTCGTGGCCTTCTGCAGCGGCGGCGTCGCCTCGTGCGCCTTCTCCAGGTTGTAGTTCGGCACCCGCGGGCTCAGATGGTGCACGTGGTGGAAGCCGATGTTGCCGGTGATCCATTGCAGCACCTTCGGCAATTTGTAGTAGGAGCTTCCTTCCACCGCTGCCTGCACGTAGCTCCATTCCTCGTCATGCTCGAAGTAGGTTTCCTCGAACTGGTGTTGCACGTAGAACAGCCAGATGCCGAGCATGCCGGACAGGAAGAAGATCGGGAGCTGGATCATCAGGAAGTTCTGCCAGCCGATGGCCAACGCCAGCGCGGTGTGGAGCAGGACGATCAGCGCATTGGTCAGATAGGTGTTCAGCCGTTCCTTCCGCTTGATCGGTCCACGGCGGTTGAAGCGATATTTGACCATGAAGATGGCGATCGGACCAAGCCCGAAGGTGACGAACGGATTGCGGTAGAAGCGAAAGGCGAATTTCTTCCACCATGGTGCTTCCATGTACTCCTCGACGGTCAGCACCCACATATCACCGGTGCCACGCTTGTCGAGATTGCCGCTGGTCGCGTGGTGCACCGTATGATCATGCTTCCATTGACGATAAGGGACCATGGTCAGCACGCCGGTGATGGTGCCGAGTATGTCATTGGCCCTGCGGCTTTTGAAGAATGACGAATGGCAGCAGTCATGGAACAGGATGAACGTCCGGATGACGAAGCCTGCTGTTACGACGATCAGCGGTATGGTCAATAGCCAGGACACCGACAGACTCAGATAGGTCAGATACCACAGCACCGCGAGCGGCACCAGCGTGTTGATGATCTGGATGATGCTGGCCTTCGTATCAATAACCTCGAACGGGGCGACTTCCTTCTTTAATTCAGCGATAATCTTCTTTTGATCTTTCATAGAGAATCCTCCCAATTGCTTCTGCGGATTTCATGTGTAGCTCTATTATAGGAAATCTTCTCCGTTCGCATGAGTCACAATCGTCAGTGACCATATATGATAAATGTCATATAGGCAAAAGGCGCCCTTCCGGCCATGGGCCGGACGAGCGCCTCTCTTGTGCGTTTATCACGGAATTGAAGAACTGATGCCGGTATGCCGGTATTGGATCTCCAGCTGACCGATCGCTTCATTCAGCTGATCCAGCTGCTGTTCGATGGTCGCCCGGTGCGAAGTCAGATCGCGGTCGAAGCGAAGCGTTCCGCCCTCCATCTCTCCGAGATGGATGACGACCTTGTCCAGCGTGTCAGACAGATGAACGTCCACCACATAGTTCAGCAGACCATCCTTCGCATCCGCGGACACCGAACGGCCCAGGGAGTAGAACACCGGCACGCCGTTGATCACCTCTGCCTGCTGCGTGCGGATCGAGCGGTTGCCGATGATGAAGTCGCCACCCGCTTCCGCGATGAGGCGGGCGAGCCTCCGCTGCCTGTTGATCGGCTCTTCGGTGCCGCGCTTGTTGCCGACGTGCGGCAGGACGAACAGGTAATCCACCTGCTCCCTGGCGCTGGAGACGGCGTTCCGAATCTCCTGCTCGTCATAGGCGCGCGGGAGTCCGATCCGCTGGTTGGTCGCGATCTGGTCGGCCTCATGGATCAGCCCCGACAAGGACAGGATGCCGATCTTGCGCCCCTCGATCTCCATCACATAAGGCTTGTAGACGTCCAGCTGTCGACCGAGGCCGATGACGTTGAAGCCGTCGCGGGTCAGACGCTGCCATTCCGCAACGGTGGTCTTCGTCCAGATATCCGCATTGCCGAGATTGAGCAGATACCGGCCTTGCCCCACCTTGTCCAGCCAGGCCGGACGATCGGTGGAGAGCTGCTCCACCGGGATGATGTGAAAGATCCGCTCATCGCCGTTGTCCGGCAGCTCGGGCAAGCCATCCGCATCGTAGGCGATGTTTCCCCAGAAGCGCAGGATCACTTCGCCGCCGGCTGCTTCGCCCTGCTGCGTCCCGTCTCCCGCCGGCATCATCGGGTCAGCCGCCAGACCGGAAGCCTCAGATTCGCCGCCAGCATCCGTTCCGATCTCCCCGTCGCCGCTGTCATCGTCCGCGTCACCCGCTTCGTTGCTTGCGCTATCGCCTGCGCTGGCGCCGCTGCTTCCGCCTGGGCTTCCTGCGCCGCCGGCTGCCTCGTCTGCCGGTTGCGCCGATCCCGGCTGGACGGAATCACCGCCGCCGGCTGCCGCTTCGTCGCCACCGATTGCCGCGTTCCCGGAAGCTGCCTGCCCGGATTCCTGGAACAGCAGGCCCACCAGCCTGTCGCCCAGCCCCATCCCGAATGCGATGAGGAGGAGGATCAGACCGGCGACAGCCGTGCCCAGCCAGATGCCCCGTTGCGATCGTCGATACTTCAGGACATCGCTTGCCGACATCTGATAGAATGCCAGCAGCTTGTCCAGCTCACCGACCGTCAGCCGTTCGTCCCCTTTCTCCGCCTCGCGCAGCCTTGCGACCGGGATGCCCGTCGCTCTTGCGATGACGGACAGGGACAGCTTCTGGTCCTCCCTGATTTTCTTCATATTATTCATCAACGTAAGATATTCCATTCATACACCTCAACCGCTCATCAGATCCTGATCATCATATCATATATATCGGAAATCCTCCGCTGAAATTAAGAGAGACAGTCCGGAAAGGTCGGTGAATCGCTTGACCAACCGGCTGCCTCCATCGCATGCAGGGACCAGGGATCGTGCGAACAGGAATCAGGAAGGGGCAAGGTCCATTCGTCAGTCTGCCTGACGTCCCGGACTGCCCCCGCACTGACAGGCGATCAGGCGACGGGAGATCCGTCACACCATGATCTTGCAGATGTTGTTGGTGAATTCGATCGGATCCTCGATCGGCAAGCCTTCGATCAGCAAGGCCTGGTTGTACAGCAGGTTCGTGTACAGCCGCAGCTTCTCCTGATCCTGCTCGTACGCCGCCTTGAGCGATTGGAACACCTCGTGACCGGTGTTCACCTCCAGCACCTTCTCGGCCTTCACACCCTGGCTGACCGGCATCGTTCGCAGCACCTTCTCCATCTCGATCGACACTTCGCCTTCCGCCGACAGGCATACCGGATGCGACTTCAGCCTGGTCGAAGCCTTGACCGCCTTGACCTTGTCGCCGAGGACGTCCTTCATGAACTCGAACAGCTCCTTGTTGTCCTCATTCGCCTGTTTGGCCTGCTCGTTGTCCGAGCCGGTCTCGATGCCGAGATCGCCGCCGGATACGTTGCGGAACTCCTTGTCCTTGTACTGCATCAGGACCTTGATCGCGAACTCGTCGACATCCTCCGTGAAGTACAGGATCTCGTAGCCCTTGTCCCGGACGAGCTCCGCCTGCGGCAGCTTGTCGATGCGCTCGATCGATTCGCCGGTCGCGTAGTAGATGTACTTCTGATCCTCCGGCATCCTCGAGACGTATTCCTCGAGCGTCACCAGCTTCTTCTCCCGGGAGGAGTAGAATACCAGAAGGTCCTGCAGCGTCTCCTTGTTCGCGCCCCAATCGCTGTAAACGCCGAACTTGATCTGTCTGCCGAAGGACTTCCAGAACTTCTCGTAGTTCTCCCGCTCTTCCTTGAGCATGCTCAGCAGTGTGCTGCGAATCTTGCCGCGGATATTCTTCGCGATGAGGTTCAGCTGCCGGTCATGCTGCAGCATCTCGCGCGAGATGTTGAGCGACAGGTCCTCCGAATCGACCATCCCCTTCACGAAGCTGAAATAGTCAGGCAGCAGTTCAGGGCATTTGTTCATGATCAGCACGCCGCTCGAATAGAGCTCCAGCCCCTTCTCATACTCCTTGGTGTAGTAATCGAACGGGATATTCTCCGGGATGAACAGGATGGCATTGTAGGATACCGCGCCGTCCGCGCTGACATGGATGTGCTTGAGCGGCTTGTCGTAGCCGTATCTTTTCTCCTGGTAGAAATTCACGTAATCCTCATCGGTCAGCTCGTTCTTGTTCCTGCGCCAGATCGGCACCATGCTGTTGATCGTCTGCTCCTCGATCCGCTCCTCGAACTCCTTGTCGTTGCCCTCCTTGGGCTTCACGACCGTCACGTTCATCTTGATCGGGTAGCGGATGAAGTCGGAGTATTTCTTGATGATCTGCTTCAGCCGGTATTCCTCGAGGAATTCGTCGTAGCGCTCTTCCTCCGTATTGGGCTTGATCTTCAGGATGACGTCGGTGCCGACGGTGTCCTTCTCCGCAGGGGTGATCGTGTAGCCGTCAGCGCCCTTCGACTCCCACTTGTACGCTTCGTCGCTGCCGAGCGCCCGGCTGATGACCGTCACCACATCGGCCACCATAAAAGCCGAATAGAAGCCGACGCCGAATTGTCCGATGATGCTGTGTCCGTCCTTGCTCTCGTGCTCCTGCTTGAACGCGAGCGATCCGCTCTTCGCGATGACGCCCAGGTTCGTGTCCAGCTCTTCCTTCGTCATGCCGATGCCGGTATCGGAGATCGTCAGCGTCCGCTTCTCCTTGTCGGCAGTGATCCTGATGTAATAGTCATCCTTGTTGAACTCGATCTTGTCATCGGTCAGCGCCTTATAATAGATCTTGTCGATCGCGTCGCTGGCGTTGGAGATCAGCTCGCGCAGGAAGATCTCTTTCTGCGTGTAGATGGAGTTGATCATCATCTCCAGCAATCGCTTCGACTCTGCCTTGAACTGTTTCTTCGTCATGTCGGATCTCCTTTCCCTGCGTAATCCTCCCAGTCCTGTTAGCACTCTATGCCTGTGACTGCTAATCTCTAACTAGTTTACCTAGGCGATTTTTCCATGTCAATACTGCCAAACGGGTGTGTCCAGCACGGGTTAATCCATGCCAGCAGGGCTCGAATCATACGATCGACGCTCCGATGCGGATGCACGGACGCGGGCACAGCAAAGCACCCCTGCCGATCCGGCAAGGGTGCTGTCGCCACAGCTTATTGAATTCCCGCTTCCTTCAGATAGTTCAGCCATTGCTCGGTGTACGACTTCTGGATCGTCTCAAGCCCGGCTTCCTTCGCCTTCTCCATGAACGTCCTCAGGCCCGCCTCGACGTCGTCGACGAGGCCGACTTCAAGCGGATGCAGGTACTGCTGCCGCACCTGCTCGAGCGCAGCCCTCTCCGCCTGGTACGGCGTCCAGTCCTCGGCGAATCCGGTGAAGATGTCCGGCTTCGCGATCTTGTCGAGCTCGTGGAAGATCTCGTTCACCGCCTCGAAGCTCTCGTCGAACAGCATGTACTCCGGATTGCGCCATGCCCAGCCGTTCATGCCTTCCCGCTTGAACGAGTCGGACAGCCCTTCATAGTAGCCATCCTCGGTAACCTGGAAGTGGGTGCCCTCGATGCCGTACTGGGTCAGCCAGTTATAGCGCTTGTCGGTCACCATCAGTTCATAGAAGGCGAGCGCCCGCTCGGGATTCTGGCTGCTGATCGGAATCGCGAAGCCGTTGTGGATCGGATGCACCGGCGTCGCGTATCCCTTCTTCAGCGGATACGGATAGTAGCCGAGCTCCCAGTCGGGATGCGTGCTCTTCATGTCCTGGTTGGTCGAATTCCAGCGGTTCGGGTTGTCGCCCATCATGAGGGCGCTCTTGCCCGTCACCAGCATCGTATGCGCCGTGTCCTGCGTCGTCAGCACGTTCCGGCTGATATAGCCATTATCCATCCACCGCTTCATCACCAGCAGATCCTCGAGATGCCGCTCGGAGCCCCAGAACTGCTGGACATTGGACGGATCGTCGTACGGGATGTAGAGGCCGTACGGGAAGCCGTAGCTGGCCACGCCCGCCGGCTCATACTTGAAGTCGTAGTAGCCCGGCGTATGGAACAGACCGTTGGCCGCGAGCGGGATCATATCCGGTTCGTTCTGCTTGATGCCCGCCAGGAATTTCTCCACGTTCTCGAGTGAATCGGGGATCGGCAGGTTATATTTCTCCCTCAGGTCCTCCCGCCAGACGTTGCCGAAGGTCACGTATTCCTTCCAGGTGGCGGGCACCGTCTGGATCTTGCCATCGATGCGGACGGCATCCCACATCTCCTGCGGCACGAACGCATACAGCTTCGGCGCCACCTTCGGCAGCAGATCATCCAGCGCCAGGAACGCGCCGTTCTTCGCATACGCCTGATACTGCGTCCATTCGGCGGTGAAGATCAGATCCACCGGCTGACCGGAAGTGAGCAGCAGCCGATATTTCTGCTCCCAGTCCGTCCAGGTCGTGAAGTTGAACTTCACCGTGGCGTTCAGATCCTCGACCAGCATCTTGTTGATCTCCGCCTCGATCAGCGGCAGGTCAACGGGCGCATCGCCGAGCATATAGAATTGCAGCTCCACCCTCTGCGAGATGTCAAGCCCCGACGCGCTGGTGCGGCCGCCGCTGCCGCCCCCTCCGCTGCCTCCGCCGCCTGGTTCGGACTTGCCGCCCCCCATGCAGCCGGTCAGCAGGATGAGCATCACTGCCAGAAACGCTGCGACCAGTTTGATATTTCTCCTCAATGTATCCTTCCTCCCTTTATGATTATCCATCTATGTTAGACGACGGAATGTGCATTCCCTCAGTTCTAACCCTTGACCGCACCGATCGTCAGCCCCTTGACGAAGTATCGCTGCACGAACGGGTACAGGAAGACGATGGGGCCCGTCACGACCACCGACATCGCCATGCGCATCGCCTCCGTCGGCGGATTCCCGATGCTGACGCCCGATGAGATGGCCATATCGCGAATGAACTGCACGGTGTTGATGATGTTGTACAGATAGAATTGCAGCTGATATTTGCGCGTATCGTTGATGAACAGCGATGACAGGAACCAGTCATTCCAGTATTGCAGGGCGAGGAACAGCCCGACGGTCGCGATGCCCGGCATGGACAGCCGAAGCACGATGCTCCAGTAGATGCGGAAGTCGTTCGCCCCGTCGATCTTCGCCGATTCCACCAGCTCGTCCGGGATGGCGGACTTGATGAAGCTGCGCATCAGGATGATCAGGAACGGCGTCATCAGTCCCGGATAGATGAGCACCGTGTAGGTGTCCATCAGCTTCATGTATTTGGTCAGCATGATGTACCAGGGCACGAGCCCGCCGCCGAACAGCGTGGTAAAATAGATGTAGAACGCAAACTGGTTCCTGTACTTGAAATCCTTGCGCTGCAGGACGAAGCCGGCCATCGTGATGAAGAACATGCCCAGCGCCGTGCCCACCACCGTTGTGAAGATCGTGACCCCGTATGCCCTGAGGATCGCCGTCGGATATTTGAACACATACATGTAGCCGTCGAGCGAGAATTTCTCCGGTATGAGCCCGAAGCCGTTGCGGACGATCGTCTCATTGTCGGTCAGGGAGCCGGAGATGATCAGCAGCACGGGAAACAGGCAGACCAGCGTGAAGATCGTCACCATGACGTAGGCGATGGTTTTGAACAGCAAGGAATACTCCGCATCCTTCACCTTCATGCTCCACCCCTCCTTCCATAAGGAATGCTTGGCTGGCGCCACACCCGTCAGGACGCCGATGGCGGCCGTCCTAGAAAAGCGCGTAGTCTTCGTTGACCTTGCGGATGATGTAATTGACCGTCATGATGAGCACGAATCCGAACAGCGACTGATACAGACCCGCGGCCGTCGCCATGCCGATATCGAAGGTCACCTTGATCGACCGGTACACATAGGTGTCCAGGATATCCGTCGCATTGAACAGCAGGCCGTTGTTGCCCACCAGCTGATAGAACAGCTCGAACTGCCCCTTCATGATGCTGCCCAGCGAGAACAGCAGCAGGATGATGAACGTCGGGCGAAGCATGGGCACGGTGATGTACCAGATCCGCTGGAAGATGTTGGCCCCGTCGATCTTCGCCGCCTCGAAATACTCATCGCTGATGCCCGTGATCACCGCCAGATAGATGACGGCATAGTAACCGAGATACTTCCACAGATAGAAGAAGATGATCAGGAACACCCAGATCCAGGGGATGCTGTAGAAGTCGAGCTTCTCCATGCCCCATCGCACAAGGAGGGAGTTGATGAAACCGGTATCATAATTCAGCAGGTTGTAGGCGATGACGTTGATCAGCACGAAGGAAACGAAGTACGGCAGGAACATGATCGATTGCGCCAGCTTCTTGAAGAATCTCGCCCCGATCTCACTGAGCAGGATCGCGCAGACGATCGCCAGCGTATGTCCCAGGACGATGAACGCCAGGTTGTAGCCGATCGTGTTGAGCGTCAGCTGCATCAGCTTGCCCGATTGCCACAGGAAGCGGAAGTTCTCGAAGCCGACGAACGGGCTGCCGAACAGGCCGTCTGCGAAGTTATACCGGGTAAAGGCAAAATAGATCCCCACCATCGGCACATAGGAATTAATCAAGAAAAACAACAGCGTCGGCAGCAGCATCAGAAACATAACCCAATTCTTGCGTACCTCATGCCAGAATCCTCTGCGTCTGGACATTGCTCTGGCTCTCACCTCCTCCCTCCGATGCGAGCGGACCAGCAGGCCCGTTGCGAGCCTGACCAAGGCCGTCATCTGCGATGCGCCGGGCGCTGTTCATCCGTCCGATGCTCTGCGGCACGCGCCGCTCACCATCCAGGTGAGACGTAAGCTCGCTTCTCTGTGTGTTGCCGGCAGACCGTCCGTCAGGGTCCGCCGGCCGCGCATCCTAGCCTGCATTATACTATCGGCTTTTTCGCGGAGGACAGTTCATTTTGCCGCACTTTGGTGAACGATTTTTACTTTTGCGGGGTGGAATTTGTGTACATATGTGCAACGGCCCTGGTGAAATATATCGACTTTTATGAACAATTTCGAGTATTGCCGAGGATGAATTGAGCCGTGAAAACGATTACTGTATACTGGGTTTGTCATAGATTCCCATTTCGGACGGAAAAAAGGGGGGATGCCCTGAATGGCTTTCTTGCGCAAGCACAACCTCAAGTTGTACACCAGCCTGCTGTTTGGCTTCATCGCCTCTGTCTCCATCACGCTGCTCGTCGCCTCCACGATCCTGCATGTGAACTTCGAGGATATCGCCCTCAAGCAGGTGTATCGCTCCGACCTGAACAGCCTCATGCTGAAGAGCCGGGAAGTGTCCAACATGACCGAGATCGCCAAATCCCTCACCTATCAGATCTACTCCGACTCCTCTCTTCTGCCGCTGCAGGTGTACAGCGATCCGAGCATCTACGAGATCATGCTGGCGATGCGGCAATTGAACAACTACCGCATGTCCCTGCCGTTCATCGAATCGATCTATATCTACAACGCCAAGACCGGCGTGTTCTACATCAGCTCCAGCAGCGTGCAGAACGGCCAGCAGACCCGAGAGGAGCTGGACGATCAGCAGATCATCCAGCTGCTGGACGATTACGAGGCCTATCCGCCATATACGCCGATTCCCCGCTCGTACAGCGTGGGCACCACCAAGCCCAAGGAGGTCAATGTCTACACCTATCTGAGCTACAATACCTTGAACAGGCTGCTCGACTATGCCGTTGTCGTCAACATCATGGATTCCTGGATCAACCGGGATACGACCGACACGAGCCATGGCCCGGACGAGCAGACGTTCATCATCAACAAGCACGGCCGGCTGTATTCCAATCATTCTGAAGTGGCGATGTTGACGGACATCTCCGATCGCGAATACATCCGGAAGATCCTCGCCGACTCCGAATCGGGATACTTCGAGCACAATATCGGCGGCAGCAAGATGCTGATCACCTATACGGGCCCGGACGCCCTCGAATGGCGATATGTGCGGATCACGCCCTACGATCAGATCACCTCGGAGATCCGGGCGATGCGAATGAACACGGTCTATTTCAGCTCGGCGATCTTGCTGCTCGGTTTCCTGATCTCGGTCATCCTCTCCATGCGCCTCTACAAACCGATTCATACCGTGCTGCACCGGGTGCATACGCTTGAGAATGAGCGCCGCAACAACATGCAGATCATCCGCGAGAGCCTCCTCCGCGACTACCTGCTGGGGCGGGTGGAATATTCGCCCGGCATGCTCCAGGACCAGCTGCGCAGCGTCGGCTCCAAGGTCCGCGTCGATGGCTGCTTCATGCTGGTGCTGCTGAAGATCGATCATTACAAGGCCGCGCTGGACCAGTACGGCGATGATCTGAAGCTGATCCAGTATGCGATGAGCAATATATGCCTCGAGATCGCGGCTGACACGTACCGGGCGGAGGCCGTCAACATGGGCGAAGGCAGCATCGTCCTGCTGCTCGATGCGGATGAGGAGATCGCGGATGCGGGCGCCCTGCCGGATCTGCTGAAGCGGATGCAGGCTGCCCTGACCGAGCATCTGCGGGTGTCCGTCTCCTGCACCTTCAGCCCTGCCGTCAGGTCCATCGAGCGGATCAGCGAGATGTACAGACAGGTGGTCGAGGCTTCGATGCACCGCCTGTTCCGCGGCCACGGCTGCATCATCTCCTCGGAGGAGATCGAGCAGCTCAAGTCCAAGGAATACGAGTTCCCGACGCACAAGGAGAAGCAGCTGATCGACCTGCTGATGATGGGCAGGGCGGCCGAGGCCAGATCGGTCTACTGCGAGATCGTGGAGGAAACGGCGGACTATTCGTACTCCGTCATCCAGTTGGCCATCTCCCATCTGACGATGACGATCAGCAACGTGGTGAATACGATCAAGAAAAACAACGGGCTCGACATCACCAAGGATCAGGACATCACCTTCCTGTCCCTGCTGAACGTGGAGACGATCGACGAGATCAATGCCCACTTCTTCGAACTGTTCGAGGAGGTGACGCTGCGCCTTCATCAGAAGCGCAACTCCAAGCACGAGGAGCTGATCCGGCGCATCCATGACATCATCGAGCGAGATTATGGCGACTGTCAGCTCAGCCTGAATCACATCGCCCAGGAGCTCGACATGTCGCCGGTCTATATCAGCAGGCTATACAAGCAACTGACGATGAAATCGCTCACCGATGTGATCGCCGAAGTTCGCATGAGCAAAGCGAAAGAGCTCCTGCTCCATTCCGATCTGCCGATCGCGGACATCGCCGAGCGAACCGGGTTCACGAACAGCTCCTACTTCTATCGCACGTTCAAGCGCTGCAACGGCGTGACGCCGAACGAATACCGGCGGGCCCAATTCGAGAGAGGCGGTGTTGGCGGGTAACTGAAAGTGTGATCTTCTGACTTTTTTATAGCTGTGTTTACCTTCGTTATTGTTCATGGCGGGATCAAGGAACGGAGGATCACGCCGGGACCAGCCTTATGCCGCAACGGAACGTTGATCCGCTATTGATGGCCAAACGGCCATTTTCCCAAGGCTAAACAATCTGTCTGATTATACTCCCTGTTTCTGCTAGAGATGTATAACTTTGATATTTTCGGTCAATTCTAATCCTATCAACTTATTCCAGAACAAGGAAATGAGAGGATGGGAGATTAGAATGCTGTTGTCGAAACAGGGAGTGCTGCTGTTCACATGGCTGTTCACGCTGTTGGCGCCTGTACAGCCAACATCGGCCGGGGCCATGCATGGCATACCTGGCCAGCATGTCACGCCAAGCTATGAAACTCACGCTGCCGCTCAACCGGCAGCTGCGAGCCCATATACCGGCACGTTGAATCGCTATCAATCTATGAACGCTTATCCTTACGCATCGTCATTCTATGAGTATGGGGTAACCGGGACATCGCCGTCGGCTCCATACGGAGCGTCACAGCCGAATCCTTCGGCAACTGCCGCAAATCCTTATGGCGGCTTCAATCTGAGCACCGTCCGGGCGCTGATCCCCGGCTATCTCGTCGATCGATACCTGGAGCGAGCCTATCCGGGCACAGCTGGTTCAGAGCGGTCCGGCTCGGCGCGCTTCGTCCAGACCGCCGGAGGGCTCGTCAGCAAGATCTCCAGCGAGCGCGGCGAGGTGGGCCTGAGCGCCCCGAAGTCGCAGACTCGCTATGTGGTCAGGAAGGGAGATACCCTTTACCGCATCGCCAGGATGTTCGACACCTCGATCGACCTGCTCATCGCGGAGAACCGGATCAGCGATCCGACGAAGCTGCAGGTCGGTCAGCGCCTGTCCATCCCGCTGGTCGGCGCGGATATGCCGACCTGGCTCGCTTCAAGCAGCGAGATCAGCGACGTGTTCTATGCGACACTGACCGCCTACACCGCCGGCTATGAATCGACGGGCAAGACGCCGTCGCATCCGGCCTATGGCATCACGGCCAGCGGCGCCAGGGTGAAGGAGAACTTCACCATCGCGGTGGACCCGGAGGTCATCCCGCTCGGCTCGCTCGTGTATATCGAGGGGCTCGGCATCCGCAAGGCGGAGGACACCGGCTCGGCGATCAAGGGCAAGAAGATCGACGTGTACATTCCGGATCTCGAGGAAGCGCTGGAGTTCGGGGTGAAGAAGAATGTCAAGGTGTACGTGCTGAAAAAAGGCAGCGACAAGCAGGACGTCAGCATCGCGTCGGCAAACGGTTCGTGATGCGGACAGATGAATCGGTGGCCAGGCAACCTCGCTGAGGCGATCCTGGGCCCATAACGTAACAGGGTGAGGTCCATCGCCGGATCGCGGCGAGACCCCACCCTGTTCTTCCATGTATATCCCGTTGCTTGACTCAGTACTCCAGACCCCATTGCTGGCGCAACGCATCCAGGGTCCGCATGATCCGGAGCGTCTCATCCAGCGGCATGATGCTGCTTTCCAGCTTGCCCTCGAGCAGGCAATGCGTCGCTTCGGCCGCTTCGTAGTTATAGCCGTGGGTCTTCCGATCATCGTTGATCGTGATCCGCACGCCGTCCGCCCGGTGCAGATGGGCGACCCGGCTCCACAGGAAGTTCGGCACGTGAATATAGCCTTCCGTTCCATAGATGTATGCGTCATTGACCATCTGCAGGCGCACGCCGCCGTTCAGAGAAGCGGTGCGATTGCCGCTGTACTCGAACAGGGCGGAGAAGCGCTCATCGACTCCGGTCTCGCCGATGTAGGCCGTGCTCATGATCCTGTCCGGCTGCTGACCGTAGACCATCGAGGCGAAGGATACCGGATAGATGCCGGCATCGAGCAGCGAACCGCCGCCCAGCTTCTTGTTCAGCAGTCTGTGCTCGGGACGGAAGCCGATGTCGAAGGAGAAGTTCGCGGTCACGCTCTTCACTTCGCCGATCGCGCCTTCCGCGATCCACTTCCTCGTCTGGACGATCGTCGGCAGATACCTCGTCCACATCGCTTCCATGAGGAACAGCTTCTTCTCCCGCGCCGTGCGGATCAGCTCCTCCGCTTCGGCCGCATCCATCGTGAACGGCTTCTCGCACAGCACCGCCTTGCCCGCGTTCAGGCACAGCAGCGCGCCATCCTTGTGCATCGGGTGCAGGGTGCCGATATATACGATGTCGATGTCATCCCTGTTGACGAGCTCCTCGTAACTGCCGTATGCGTGCGGAATCCCGTGCTGGTCAGCGAAGCTGCGCGCCCTCTCCGCCGACTGTGCGGCGACGGCGACCAACTCCGCGTTCGGCACGCTCTTCAGGTCGCTCGCGAACTTGCCCGAGATAACTCCCGCGCCGATGATTCCCCATCTGATCGTGCGATTGCTCATTGTCTTCAACTCCTTCTTTCCATTTGATAGGTTTGCATGGATCACACCTGCCCGGAAAGTCCGAGCCGTCAGTCCTCCAGATAGGAGCAGGTGTAGTCGGTCACTTCCTGGACGTTCAGCTGGAAGGACGAGTTCGCCGGAACCTCAAATGCTCCCTCACCCTCGATCCGTTTCCAGTCAGCGCCCGGCAGGCGGTAATCCAGCTTGCCGGAGACGATCTGCATCACTTCCCTGAGGCCGGTGGAGAACTCATATTCCCCCGGCAGCATGATGCCGAGTGTCTTCTTCGTGCCATCCTGAAGCCAGATGGTGCGGCTCGTCACCTTGCCGTCAAAGTAAATATTCGCCTTCTGCTCCACCGTTACCTGCTCGAACTTGCTCATCTCCACACCTGTCCTCTCATCAGTATGTATACGTATTGATTGTAACACATGCGGGACGGCGTGAACATTTGGTGGATAGTCAAATAATTACATGATTTTTCCACTAATTTTTAGGGAAGATTGGTTCGATTATCCAGTGTATAGTTTCTAAGTGAGCGCTTACATCGCGCCGTGACATTTGATGATGGAAAGGGGTTAGTTTATGAAGAGACGCAACAAGAGAGCCATCAGTCTGATTCTTGCTGCCATGTTGGCGCTGGGTCTCGTTCCTGGCGCGAGCGCCATGGCCGCGGAAACGCCAAAGTCGGCCATGCAGCTGTATGTGGAAGCGATGAACCCCGGGTGGAATCTGGGCAATACCTTCGACTCGGTTGGCATGGGCGGAACGGATGATCCGGCATCGGAGGACGAAACGGCCTGGGGCAATCCTCAGGTCACCCGCGAACTGATCGCACAGATCGCGGACCAGGGGTTCAGGAGCATCCGCATCCCGGTCACCTGGGATCTGAAGACCGGTCCGGCGCCGGATTACAAGATCGACCCGGCATTCCTGGATCGGATCGAGGAAGTGGTGAATTGGTCGCTGGAAGAAGGTCTGTATGTCATGATCAACGCCCATCATGATTCGTGGAGATGGGTCAATGGCATGGGCGACCGCTACGATGAGGTGTTGGCGCGCTTCACCGCCATATGGAGGCAGGTGGCGGAACACTTCAGGCATCACGACCGCAAGCTGATGTTCGAGAGCATCAATGAACCCTCGTTCTACGGGGAAGTCTCCGGCAGATCGGAGCAGGAGCTGCTGAATGATCTGAACCGGTCATTTCACTCGATCGTTCGTCAGTCGGGCGGCCTGAACGCCACCCGTCCGCTGGTGCTGCCGACGCTGTACACAAGCGCGGATGAACAGGCGTACCTCGATGATCTGAAGGCTGTCCTCGCTGAACTGAACGATCCGAATCTCATCGTGACCGCGCATTATTACGGATTCTGGCCATTCAGCGTCAATATCGCCGGCTTCTACACGTTTAATGAGGAGACCCGGCAGCATATCGTTCGGACCTTCGATCGGCTGTACGACACCTTCGTCAGCGAAGGCATACCGGTCATCATCGGCGAATTCGGCCTGCTCGGCTTCGACCGGCATACGGGTACGATCGAGCAGGGCGAGAAGCTGAAATTCTTCGAATTCATGCTGACTTATGCGAAACAGCTGGGCATCACCCACATGCTGTGGGATAACGGGCAGCATTTCAACCGCCGCACATTCGAATGGAATGACCCGCAGCTGTATGAGATGATGCGGGAAAGCTGGCGGGGCCGTTCCGCCACGGCGGAAACCGACCTGATCTTCATCCGGCAAGGCGAGCCGGTGCAGGATGCGGCGATCAGGCTCGATCTGAACGGCAGGCGGCTCATCCTGATGGCGATCGGTACCAGGCCGCTTCAACGCTTATCGGATTATCGCTATGATCCGGACAGCGGAATCCTCACGCTGAGCGCGCGCCTGCTTGAAACGCTGACCTCCGCGGATTCGACGGGGGAGCAGGCCAGGCTGACGGCTTATTTCAACCTGGGAGCTCCCTGGACCTTCCGCATCCTCTCTTACGATGCGCCCGTGTTCGGAGCTACCAGCGGCGAAACGGATCACTTCCGCATCCCGGTGCGGTTTAACGGCGATCTGCTCGCGACGATGGAAGCCTATTATGAGGACGGCAGCTTCGCGGGCCCGCACAGCTGGACGCCATACAAGGAATTCTCCTATACCTTCGAGCCGGATTATGAGGCGGGCGAGATCGTGCTGACATCGAATTTCTTCGATGAAACGAAGGATGGCGTCGTGCTGCTGAAGTTCCATTTCTGGAGCGGTCAGGTGATCGAGTATGCGATTACGAAGAACGGAACGTCTGTAAGCGGCTCGCCGGTGAACTGATGCGAACAGGAAGAGGAGGGGACTGACGGCCCCTCCTCCCTTCTGCTGTTCGGTCGCCCATCGGGTGCCAAGCGGCAACCCGTCTTCATGTTCCCATATGACGGACATCTAGTTGGCTGCTTTCTCGGCAGTGATCGCCGGCCTTGAACTCGCCCTCTCCTGATATGACGGACATCTAGTTGGCTGCTTTCACTGCATCGATGTCCCGCGTGCCGATCGTGGCGAACCATTCGCGGATCTGCTCCACATCATCCGTGAAGGCGAGCGAGAGCATGAGCAGGATGCGGGCATGCTGAGCGTTCAGGCTGTCGCCGGCGATGATGTTCGTTCCCTCGGAATAGACGGAGCCAGAACCGGTGCGCGTCGTCGATACGAAGACCACCCCGTGCTTCTGGATCGCCTCCGTGCGAGCCGCGCTCAACTGGCTGGAGATACCGCCCGCGCCTGTGCCTGCGGTGACGATTCCCTTGGCGCCGTCTTCCACCAGTCCGCGGATCGCTCCCCCGGTCGCATCCTGATAGTTGTACACGATGCCGACGAGCGGCAGGTCGGACTTGTCGATCTTGCTCAGATCGAACGGCGTTGCCCATTCTTCGGTCCCGGCCAGCAGCGACCGCGCCGTCGCCCGATACAGACGGATCGCCTTGTCATCGATATAGCCCAGCGCTCCGACGATCGGCGCTTCGAACGTATCCAGACGATGCGAATTGGTCTTGGTGACTTCGCGGGCGGCGTAGATCATATCATTCAACGTGACGACCGTGCCGTAAGAGGTCGTCTCGCCGCTCTCCGCCAGCTGGATCGCCCGATACAGATTGGCGGGCGCATCGGTGCCGATGACGTCCCAGGGGCGCATCGCTCCCGTGACGACGACCGGCTTCTCGCTGCGGACCGTCAGATCCAGGAAGTAGGCGATCTCCTCCATCGTATCGGTTCCGGTCGTCACCACGGCGGCGTCGTACCGCTCCAATGCCCTGTCAACCGTCAGGGACAGATCGAACAGATCCCCCATCGTGTATGAGCCCGAACCCTTGTTGCCGAACTGCACCGTGTTGACATCCGCGATTTTGTCCAGACCTGGCAGCGACCGCACCATCTCCTCGATCGTATATGTACCGGCCCTGTAACTCTGGAAGTTCGTCGGATCTCCGTTGGTGGCCTGGCCTGAGATGGTCCCTCCGGTTCCGATGACGATGACGTTCGGCAGGTCCGAGATGATCTGCCTGGCCGTGATCCGCGGAATAATGACGAGGTTCTCCTCCGCGGCCAATACCTGCGCCGGGCGTGAAGCCTGGACGAACCCGCTGATCGATGCGATCAGGAGCATCACCAGCAGGATGATCCACGCTTTGCGCGCAAACCGACTTTCCACATGACTCTCCATCGTTTCCTCTCCTCCCATGTGTTATATTATTTTACATAATATAGCTGGCAAAGCAAATAATAGCGATAAATATTCCGTATTTCAACCTCCTTGCGTAAATTTATATCACATATATTTGATCACTGATCGATTATATGTCAATTTATATTACTTTTATCTAACGCAATATAGCTCATCTGGCGGGATTAGCGGTCAAACCCGGATCACCTGGCAGGCATCCTCATGCATGACGGAATGCGCGCGCGGACAGACTGTTAATGATCACTCCGCTGGAAAGAGTCACCAGCGCGATGAGGAAAAGGATCAGCAGCGGCGTGAGCCCCGAATGGCTAATGACTGCCTGCCCTTGTATAAACAGGGATTGGGCTGGATCATCCCGGCGTTGGTCGGCGGCGTGCTCGGACTTATCCTGACATGGTTCGGCATCGGACGACGGGCGCAGGATGGATCCGCTTGCAGGCCATGAAAAAGGGCGGACCCCTCCGGCGGTGTCGACGGTGATGCCGACTCATGCTGACATGGTTCGGCGCCAGACGACAACGCAGGATGGATCCGCCCTCTGTGAGATTATTATGACAGGTCACTCCGTCAGGACTCGAAACGGAACCAGGCAAAGTCGAAGCTCGACCCGGGCAGGAAGATGAACGTCACCTTCTGCACACCTGCCACCCGCTCCAGTTCAAATGTCCTCTCTTCATAGCCTTCCGAATGCGTGAATTCCACGAGCTGATTGCTCGCTTCGCCTTCACCCGTGAAGCGAATATGAACCGTGTTCTTGTCGATCGGCGAACGCCCGCAGATGACGAGCTTCCTCGCCCCCTGCTCGCCGTAATCCATGCCGTCGAACTCCAGCGAGACGTTGTTGCCGATGCCTTCCACGCGTCCATCACGGATCTCGAACGCGTCTCCGTAGATGCGGTCGCAGTCAGCGGCGGCATTCCGCGCGAAGGCCCGGTTCAGCCGCGCGAAGGAGAAGCCCTTGATATGAATCTTCGCCTTCGTGACGAAGCAGATCGAGGTCAGACCGCGGAGGCGCCGCGGCAGCTTGTAGGTCTCCTCCTGATAGACGTTCCAGATCGGTTGCTTCTGATACGTCACCGTCGTCAGGCGCTCGCTGCCTTCCTCGCCCGGCATGCCTTCCCAGATCTCGATCTCGTACGGCTCGTCGGACAGCGCGAAGATCGGGATCGTGATCGTATCGGAGCCGTAGGGGCCGAAGTCAAGGTTGCGGAAGCCGACCTGCGACTTACCGTCGCGAGCCGTCGCCACGCCCCGCTCATTGCCGTTGCCGACGTCGCCGACGCTGACATCATAGAGCCCGCCGGCGATGAAGCCGTATGGGTCCTTGCAGGCGATGCCCAGCCCTTCCGCCGCAAACTCCAGCTGCGAGATCAGCTTCGTCCGGTCCGTGCCGTTCTTGCTCGTGCAGCGGATGCGGAACGAACCGTCGCCCAGCGCCGTCACCTTCGCCTCCAGGCCATTTGCTTCCACCCTGGCGATGTTGGAAGCGATGCCCGCGTCGTTGACCGCGCTCCATTCCACCTCGCGGTACGACGCATGCTCCGGATAGAGGCGGGCGCGCACGGTGATCTCCCGCAGGTCGGGACCGAGCTTCCGGCCGGACTCGCTGGTGATCTCGATCTTGCGCACCGGCACCTCGTCGGCCGAGCCCATGACGATCGGCAGGTCTTCGTTCCGCTGAATGGCCGTGATGCCGGTCAGGTCCGCGTCTTCCGCCGGGAGAGCCTCCAGCTCGATCATGGCAGGCTCCAGGGATGGGGAAGTCACCTGGACGCGGATCGGTCCGCTCTCCAGCGTCGCCCCGATGATCGCCATCAGCTTGCCGTTGAACAGCCGTCGGCTCATCCCCTTGTACTGGTCATAATCGGTGCTGTCGCCGTTGTCCAGACCGAGCAGCCGTCCCGCCCCGCTCACCTCGACGCGCACCCGGTTGTTCGCGTTGGCCACGTGCCGTCCTTCCTCATCGTCCATGCTGATCTCGAGGAAGATGAGGTCGCGGCCGTCGGCCTTCAGCTGCCGCTTGTCCGGGGTGAGCCGGATCCGCTTCGCATCCCCGAAGGATCGCTGCACATCGGTGGCGATCACGCGGCCGTCCTCGTCCATCGCGACCGCTTCCAGCTCCCCGGGCTCATAAGGCACCTTCCACCAGCCGACGAGCCTCGTACCCTGCTTGTGCTCCGGCTCGAACACGCCCAGCGATCTGCCGTTCAGCTTCAGCTCGACCTTCGGCGCATTGGTGGCGACGCGCACGTCGATGATCTGGCCTTCGTTCCAATCCCAATACGGGAAGATATGCACCATCGGACGCTTCCTGTAATCGGTCCAGGCAGCCTGATAGATGTAGTACGAATCCTTCGGGAACGTCGCCGTGTCGATCTGGCCGAAGTACGAGTTCTTCGTATGATAAGGCGTCGGCTCGCCGATATAGTCGAAGCCCGTCCAGACGAACTGGCCGAGGGAGAACGGCGTGTCCCGCTCCGCGATGATGCACGCTTCCGTCGACTTCGCCCCCCAGCTCGTCGTGCTGTTGCCGAGCGCCGAGCATTGCTCGTCATCATCGGCGAGGATCGGCTGCTCGAACGGGAAGTGATAGACGCCCCGGCTCTGCACGACCGATCCGGTCTCGCTGCCGTAGATGATCCAGTCCGGATGCGCCGCATGGTGCTCGCGGTAGTATTTCTCCGCGTAGTTATAGCCGGCCACCTTGACGATGTCGGCGCATTGCTGCGCATTGTCCCATGGCATGTAGTTCGACCCGATGGTCACCCTGCCGTTCTGTTTCGGATCGTGCTTCAGCACTTCCGCCATCAGCATGTGCGTCACTTCCTGGCCCCGCTCGTCCGCGTGGGTGTCGTAGATCTCGTTGCCGATGCTCCACATGATCAGGCTCGGGTGATTGCGGTCCCGCCGCACCCAGCTGCGCACGTCCTTCGCCATCCATTCCGGGAAGAAGCGGGCGTAGTCGTAGCGGGTCTTCGGCCTCTCCCACATGTCGAAGGCTTCGGAGACGATCAGCATCCCCATCTCGTCGGCCAGATCCATGAGCTCCCGGGCCGGCATGTTGTGCGCCGTGCGGATCGCGTTGACGCCCATCGCCCGCAGGATCCCGATCCTTCTCCGCATCGCCTGCACGTTGAATGCCGCGCCCAGCGCTCCCAGGTCATGATGCTCGCATACGCCGTTCAGCTTCAGCTTCCGGCCGTTCAGCACAAGCCCCTGCTCCGGGTCCATCACGACGCTGCGGAATCCGACCCTCGTCGACACCTGCTCGACAGGAGTCGACCGGCCGTTCAGCTTCAGCTCGGTCACGAGCTCATACAGCTGCGGCTGGTCCGGGCTCCAGAGGAGAGGGTTCGACACCCGAAGCTGCAGGCGGCTCAGTGCCGCTCCATCCTGCCGCGGATAGAGTCGCTCCGCCGCCGAGGCAACCGCCTCGCCATGCAGCAGCAGCGTATGGGACAGCTCCGCATCCTCCGCCAGGCTCAGCTCCGTCTCGATCTCGACCAGCCCATCATCGCCCAGCTGCTTCGTCGATACGTAGATGCCGTCGGTCACGATGTGGCTCGGGCCCCGCACTTTCAGCCAAACATTGCGATAGATGCCGGCGCCGGAGTACCAGCGGCTGTTCGGCGCCTGATGAACGACCTTGACGAGGATCTCGTTCGTCCCATCCTTCAGCGCCTCCGTCATCTCATGCTCGAAGGAGGAATAGCCGTACTTCCACTCGCCGATCAGCCTGCCGTTCACATAGACGGAGGAGTCCATGTAGACCCCGTCGAAGCAGAGGAGGAGCTGCTCCGCATCACCTTCCTGCCCTTTGGCATAATGAAAGATCTTGCGATACCAGCCGATGCTGTCCTCATACAGGTCGAGCGTGTTGTAGATGAGCCAATCATGCGGCAGATCGACCGGCGTGAAGGACAAGCCCGAGCAATCCTCCGCATCCAGTCCGCTCTTCGCGAACTCCCAACCATCGTTAAACAGTATCCTGCGATTCAACAGGCACACCCGCTTTCCTTGTCAGATCTTCCGGACTTCAGGTCCGGTTCCGTCAGAACCCCGCTCGTTCGAGCGGTCTCGTTCCATTGTCGCGTCCATTGTAGCATACGGGTGGAGCACCCGCTATCAGCCATTCTGCACTACTTTTCATGGAATAATTAGATGTTCCGACGCTTCGCATATTATGTTCGAGCCGCATTGGATCATCGGGATGATCTGCGCTTATTCCATATATGCAACCTTGTCGAAAGGCAAAAATACAGCTTCACGCCATATTTATCTATCATTATTCCATACGAAGCTGACCGATTGTCCCTTACAATGGAGACAGATCTGCATGACACATATCAATCATGGGAGGTAGATCAGATGGGCAAGATTACGTTTCTGGGGGCAGGGAGCACGGTTTTTGCCAAGAATGTGCTGGGGGATGTGATGCTCACTCCCGCGCTGCAGGGCTTCGAGCTGGCCCTGTTCGACATCGATCATGAGCGGCTGAACGACTCGCGGATGATGCTGGAGAATCTGCAGAAAACGACGGGCAGCACCTGCAAGGTCAAGGCATACACGGACCGCAAGGAAGCGCTGCGCGGCGCGAAGTATGTGATCAACGCGATCCAGGTCGGAGGGTATGATCCCTGCACGATCACGGATTTCGAGGTGCCGAAGAAGTATGGCCTCAGGCAGACGATCGGCGACACGGTCGGGATCGGCGGCATCTTCCGCAACCTGCGCACGATCCCCGTGATGCTGGATTTCGCCAGGGATATCCGCGAGGTATGTCCGAACGCCCTGTTCCTGAACTATACGAATCCGATGGCCGTGCTGACGAATGTGATGATCACCCACGGCGGGGTCAATACGGTCGGGCTCTGCCACAGCGTGCAGCATTGCATCCCGGGATTGTTCGGCAACCTGGGCATGGACCAGACGGGCGTGCAGGCGAAGATCGCCGGCATCAACCATATGGCCTGGCTGCTCGAGGTGACGCGCGACGGCGTCGATCTGTACCCCGAGATCAAGCGGCGCGCCAGGGAGAAGCAGAAGGAGAAGCATTGGGACATGGTGCGCTATGAGATCATGTTCAAATTCGGCTACTACGTCACCGAGTCCTCCGAGCATAATGCGGAATACCATCCGTATTTTATCAAGCGGCAGTATCCGGAGCTGATCGACAAGCTGAACATCCCGCTGGATGAGTATCCGCGCCGTTGCGTGGCCCAGATCGAGGGCTGGAAGAAGATGCGGAACGACCTCGTGAACAATCAGTCGCTGACCCACGAGCGGTCTCATGAATATGCCTCCTATATCATGGAAGCGATCGAAACCGATGTGCCGTTCAAGATCGGCGGCAATGTGATGAACACCGGGCTGATCACGAATCTGCCGAGCAATGCGTGCGTCGAAGTGCCTTGCCTCGTCGACCGGAACGGAGTGCAGCCGACCTATGTCGGAGCTCTGCCGCCGCAGCTCGCCGCGCTCAATATGACGAACATCAACACGCAGCTGCTGACGATCGAGGCGGCGATTACCGGCAAGAAGGAGCACATCTATCATGCGGCGATGCTGGATCCGCATACCGCGGCGGAGCTGACGCTGGACGAGATCGTCGCCCTGTGCGACGACCTGATCGAGGCGCACGGCGACTGGCTGCCGAAGTTCAGCTGAGCCTGTTCACGCAGGTTGTCCAGCCCGGTTGAGTCTGTTAAGGCAGGACAGCCATCACGGTAGAATCCGGCAACACCGAGCGACCATCCGGCCTTGATCGATACCGCTGACGGACACGATCGGTCATGTGAAAAGGACACCAGAGGTTGCCATTGGCCGCAGCGGCTTGCGAAGAAGCCTTCCAGGCGGCCAAACAGGCCCTGGTGTCCTTGGGATGATCGTCTTGCCTTTGATGTACGAACCGATGCTCAGCGGGCAAGCCGCGACCTCATCGGAGAGACGCCATCACACCTGGCAGGATCACGGCTGAAGATCAATCCAATACCTCTGCACCCTCTTGCCGTTGAAGAACGTTTCGTTCTCCAGGACGCCGCCGCAGCGCAGGATCGTCCGGCGCGCCCCCTCATGGTCTTCATCGCAGGTGACCAGCACGCGACTGAGGCCCAGACTGCCTGCCTCAGACAACGCCAGCCGAAGCTGCTCCACCGCGTACCCTCTGCGCCGTGCGCCGGGTCGGATGCCGAAGCTGATGTGGCCACCGATCTTCAGCAGATGCTCGTTCAACTCGTGCCGGATGTTCACCGCACCGATCATCCGCCCTTCCCCGTCGATCGACCAGAAGGTGGAACTGTTGACCGTCTTGCGGTGACCGGTCGGTTCCGTCTTCATCCTCTCCAGCGCGCTGACATAAGCGGCAAAATCCTCATCATCCATCCGCAGCACAAATGGCTCGATCTTCTCTCCCGTCTGCTCCCACTCGGCCATCATGTCCCGAAACTCCGCCTCATACCGGACCGATGGATAGACAAGAGTGAGCCGGGATGGACGATCATGGACCTCGTTCATGATACCACCTGCTTTCTCCGATGATGATTCGCCTCTAACCTAGCGAATCGTGATCTTCGTCTCCGCCGTCAGCTCAACCGGGTCGATCGCCTCGCCGGATGGCAGTCTCGCCAGGATGACCGCACGCACGACATAGGTGCCGGGCGCCAGCCGATCTCCCTCATCGTTGACATAACTCCATTCCTCTTCATAGGTCACCGACTCATCGGCCGCAAGCTCCCAATCGATGATCATCGAAATAAAGGAAAAATGCATCGACCATTGATAAACGTTATTCCCCTGCTCATCCGTTACAACTATCTCGTATCGTTGACCGCTGGAGGAGGTGAGCTTCAGGTCCCGGCCAGAGATGTTGCGCAGCGTCATCCGGATCTTCGCCAGCTCCTCTCCCTGCTCCACTTCGAGCGTCGTTGCCAGCATGCCGCTCATCGGCTCATGCTGCTTCTCGGGGACAGGGATCCGCAACTTCGCTTCATCGATGGTGAGCCTGTTCCCGGGACGGACTCCGATGATCTTCGTGCCTGGCGAAGGGGATATGTCGGGATTGCCGCCCAAGCTGACAGCCTGGCGATAGTCGATGACCACCTCGGGCTCGGGCGGTGTTGCGGTCCTGACGCCAGAGGGCTCCGACCGCTCGTCCGGAGAAGGTTCGGAAGCTTCCGCAGCATCCTCCGTTCCATCTGCTGCCGTCTCTTCCCCCGATGCATCCGGCAATGGATCACGAACACCTCCGGCGGTCACCTCTTCGGTCGTATCCGCTCCATCCTCATAAGCACATCCTGCCATCGCCATCCATCCGGCCAACAGCATGATCGCCGTCGCCAGGCGGGCCGTACGCCGATGCCAACCGTTTAGCAACACGATCATCACCTCAACCATGATTATTCATCCTGATTGACGCTAGCGTCCCAGACAAGGTTGCATCCATAACAGTCCCCCGTTACATCAGCGTCTCCGTGCGCATCGTGAAGCCTTCAATCACCGCATCCTCGTCCACTTCGATCAGGATGCACCGCTTGCCCTGGTAGCGGACCTGGCGCACGTATCTCAGATCCTGCGGGCTGATCGAGATCGTCGCCACCTTCGTCTCGATCCTGATCGACCTGGCCTCGAACTTCGGCAATACGCTGGTCGCCTTCAGCTCATACTTCTCGTCGTCGACCACCTGCCGGAACGCCAGCTCCACCTTCTCCTTCGTGACGTCCTCCACGCCGCTCGCCGTCAGGATGCGCTCCACATCGCGCACATCCAGCTTCGGCGGCTCCTCTTCCTCGTGATCCTCGATCAGGCGATGGATCTCTTCGTAGACGTGGGCCAGCGTCGAAGCCTCCAGTTCGTCGCCCGCCACCTCGCGCACGATCTCCTCGAACACCGCCTTGTCCTGCCTGGCCGTGGCGCGAAGCTCTCCGTTCAGCACTTCCTCGATGAAGCGCATGTCAGGTTCATGGGCCTTGCCGGAAGCATACAGGATGTGATTCACATCCATCGCGTCGTCGGTGATGCACGGGAACAGGAAGCCTCCTTCCGGCGAAGCGAGCTTGATGATCGGGTCAACCGCCACATGGGAGCGGAATTCCCGGCTCACGTAATCAAACACGATCGACTTCGGAGGCTGCTCCGTCTTGTTGATCGTGCACAGGATGAAGCCGAAGGCGTACACCTCGTCCTTCTCGCTCTCCTCCGACTCCTCGCTCCGCTGCTTCGTCGGCTTGAAATACTCCCCGCGGATGAAGGTGATGACCGTGTCCTGCCCGAACTGGTGGTCATCCTTCAGCATCTTGCTGACGAGGCGAAGCATGTGGTCCTTCCAGTCCTCCAGGCTCTTCGCCTGCATCGCCTCGAGCAGAAGCGGCTGCGCATGATCCTCCTCCGCCTCGCCCTGGAACCTCAGCTCGAACAGCTTCTCATCCATCCGTCCGCTGAGCAGCTTCCGGAAATTGCCCATGAACAGCTCCTGCTGATCCTTCTCCAGGAAGGCGAATGGCTGCGCCTCATAATGGTAGATCTCGCTGCTTTCCTTCATAATATAGACGTGCAAGATATCAAATACCCTGAGAGCATCATGATCAGGCTTGATATGTCTGCGAATCCATGCGATATCTTTGGCATTCATCGGTACCGACAACTCCCGTACTCAGTTATGATAAGGCGGAAACCGACGGGAGCGGCGCATGCCGATGCGCCATCGCTTCCCATCAGCGAACATGGCCGAGACCGACAGGCACGATGTACAGGCCGGCTTCCGGATCAGTCCTGACGATCGTCTCCATGCCGTAAATATCCAGCAGGGTCTCCCGCGTGATCACCTGCTCCGGCTCGCCCTGAATGACCACCCGTCCGTCCTTCATCGCGATGATCCGGTCGCTGTAGCGGATCGCCTGGTTGATGTCATGCAGCACCATGACGACCGTCATGCCATGCTCGCGGTTGATCCTGCGGATCAGCTCGAGGATCTCATATTGATAATACATATCCAGATAGGTCGTGGGCTCGTCCAGGAACAGGAACGGCGTCTTCTGCGCCAGCGCCATGGCGATCCAGACCCTCTGCCGCTCACCGCCGGACAGGGCATCCAGCGTCTTGCTCCGCTTGCCCAGCAGGTTCGTGCACGCAAGCGCCCACTCGATCGCCTGCTGATCCTCTTCCGAGCCGGAGGCGAACCTCTCGCGATGCGGGATGCGCCCGTAGCCGACCAGCTTCTCGACGGTCAGATCGGATGGCGCCACGTTGTGCTGATGAACGACCGCCAGCTTCCTCGCCAGCTCTTTCGCCCTGTACGCCTGGAGGGACTTGCCGTCCAGGATCACCTGCCCGCTGTCCGGCGTCGCATTCTTCGACATGATGCTGAGCAGGGTGGACTTGCCGCTTCCATTGGGCCCGATGATGGTGGTGATCTTCCCTCTGGCGATCCAGCCGCTGATCGAGTGCAGCGTCTGTTTCGTGCGATCGTAGGCATAGGAGATTTGTTTAATTTCCATAGATCCGCTCACTCTTTCTCAGCAGGATGATGAGGACAGGCCCACCGATGACCGCCATGATGATCGAAGCGGGAATCTCGTGGGGCGGCATCAACGCCCGGCCGACCGTATCCGCGATGAGGATCAGCGCCGCTCCGGCCAGGATGGAGAACGGGGTGAGGATCCTGTGATCCGATCCGACCAGGAGTCTGCCGATATGAGGCACCAGCAGGCCCACAAAGGCAAATACTCCCGCGACCGAGGTGGCGACCGCCGCCAGCAACACCGCGATCATGGAGATCACGAAGCGCATCAGATTGACATTCAGCCCAAGGTTCCGGGCGGTCTTGTCCTCCAATGCGAGATAGTTGCACCATCTGCTGACGAGCAGAGCCAGCACAAGCCCGATCGAACCGCAGATGACCAGCGTCTCCGCCTCGCTCCACGTCTTCATCGACAGCGTGGAATTCATCTGGGTCAGCGACGAGATGAGCGAGCTGCCCTGCATGCCCAGCGCCTGCGCCAGACCGCTGAACACGGAATGGATGGCGATGCCGATCAGCACCATGCGCAGCGGATTCAGCCCGCCGCGCCAGGACAGGGCGTAGACGAGGAAGAAGCCCAACGCGCCGCCCAGGAACGCGAACAGCGGGGTGAAGAAATATAGCGTCGGAAGCAGCGTGGCCATCAGCAGCGACATGAAGCTCGCGCCGGCGGAGACGCCGATGATCCCCGGATCGGCCAGGGGGTTGCGCATCACCGCCTGCAGCAGCAGCCCGCTCACGGACAGCGCGGCGCCGGCGAAGATGGCGATGATGATCCGCGGGAAGCGCAGATCCTTGATGATCTCGACCTGTTCATGATCGCCGAAGAGCAGGCCCGAGATCAGCTCCAGCGGCGTCACGCGCAGGCTGCCGGTAATCGCGGAGACGATGAACGCCAGGATCAGCAGGAGTATGACGGCGATCAGCGAAATGATCTGTTTTCTCTTCATCCTACACATCCTCTGCTGCTAGTTCTGTACATCCGGGTACAAATATTGCTCCAGCACTTCAAGCGCCTCCACGGCTGCCAGATTGCCCGTCGTGCCAAACAGTTCTTCCTCCAGATCGAAGACGCGGCCGTTCTTCACGGCGTTAAAATGCTTCCAGACATCGTTCGTGCGGAACTCCTCATCGAACATCTTCACGACCTCCTCCGGCAAGCCATGTGCTGCCCGCAGGATGACATCCGGATTGGCCTGGTGCAGATATTCGGTATTCGAGGCCAGATATTCGGCCTCCTCGCCGACGATCACGTTCTTGCCGCCAGCCAGCCGGACGAGGTCCCCGATGTACGAGTTCTCCGTGGCCACGAGATAGCTGCCCGGGACGCCGAGCAGGATCAGGACGGTCGGCGCCTCGCGCCCCTTCACTTTCTCCTGGATCTCCGCGACCTTCCGCTCGAACCGCCGGACGATCGCCTCCGCCTGGGCCTTCCGGTCGTATCGCTCGCCGAGCGCCAGGATCTCACGATGCATCGCTTCGATGCTCTCCAGATTGACGTATGTCATCTGGATGCCCCGATTGGCGAAGAGCGGCTCCAGATCGTACTGAAGCGTCGTCACCGACAGCACCTCGGTCGGCTTCAGCGAGAGGATGATCTCCATGTCCGGACTCATCGGATTGCCCACCTCCTGGACCCCGACATATCGTTCAGGCAGGTCCTTGTAGCTGCTCGGGATGCCGACGAGATCCAGCTCCAGCGCATCCATGATCTCTGTCAATGCCACGGTCGTGGCGATGATCCGGTCACCGCCCGCATCCGCATCGATGACGGACGGACCGGCACCTGTTGATCCGCCGCCGCAGCCAGCCACGGCCAGGATCAACGCGAGCCATACTGCAACGGTTAACTTCAGCCGCTTGTTCATCCGAGTTGCTCCCTTGCCTGGATAGTGTTGATACGAACTTGTCTCTTGCGAATCCACGATTCGTTACGATCTCGCGAACCCGTGTGAGCTTGCGAATCCCTGCGAATTCGATTCCTGGCAAGCTTTCGAATTCCTGCAAGCGTTCGATTCCTTGCGCTTGCTTACGAAGCCTTGCGCGGCCGCCTGAACCAGATCGTCGCAGCGACGGCTGCCACGATCACGAGCAGCGCGCCAATGGCGATGAGAATCCACGGTGCGCTTCCGGCTGCAGGCTTGGACTCCTCCGCCGCATCCGCGGGCGCCAGCGGCTCCTCGCCATCCGGCAGATCGCCTGCTTCATCGGCGGACGGTGCCTCTTCCTCGATCGCATCCCCGGACTCCTGTCCCGGATCAGCCGCATCGGCTTCGGTTGCCGCCGCAGCTTCCCCTCCGTTGCCAGCCGGGCTTGCGCCCTGATCGGCTGTCTCCGTCTGTTTCTGCGGCTCAGAAGCCTGAGCCTGCCGGTCCTGGGTGCTCTCCGAACGATCGGCGGCCTCCGCCGGCTTCGCAGGCGTCTCCTGCGCCGAAGGCGAGCTTGCTTCCGGCTTCGCCGAAGGCGTGGTGACCGGCGCAGCGTTCGCTTCGGAGGATTCGGACGCCGCAGGCTTCGTCGACACCGGGATGCCGCTGGCATCGAACTTGAGCCGGATATCGTACTGGTGGTCGTACTCGAAGCCGGGTATGCCGGTCACGATGATGTGAATCTTCCCGTTGATGGAACGGGACAGGTCATCGATCGGGAAGGTGACCACGCGCGTCTGCCGGTCGGCATCCTCGCTTACCGTCACCACATCGTTGTATGCCTGTCCGGCATGGGATTGCACCTTGAACTCCTGCCACCAGGAGCTGTTCTTCAGTGTGAGCAGCGCCTGAATCTTGCCATGTTCGATATGGATCTCTGCCGTTCCGTCCACATAGTCGCTTGTCGCCGAGATCTCATCCGACGTATCCTTGAGCACCTGGAACGGCACCTGATATTGGCCATCCTCGTAAGTGATCGCTTCCGCATGCGCTGTCTGTCCGCCCGCCAGCCCCAGAGCCGCCAGCGCCAGCATCATGCAGGCGATCATCCATCCTTTGCCTCTCGACATGATCGTGCTGATTCCCCCTTTTGGTCACACATCTCCTGATCATGCCAAAGCCGGCATCGCTGACCTGCGACGCCGGCGTATGGATCAGGAATGATCGTTACTGAAGTGCTTCCAGCATGGCATGGATCACCTTCGCTGCTTGCGCGCGATTGGCGTGATCCTTCGGCGCGAAGAAGGTCTGGTTGCCCTTCTCGATGCCGTTGATGATGTCCAGCGCTGCCGCCGCATCGACAGCGTCCTTCGCGTAGGAAGCGATCTCCGCTGCATCGGCGAATTGGACCGGCGCGGTCAACTGAGCCGTCAGCTCAGGCTTCACATGCTTCACAGCGCGGACGACCATCGTCACCATCTGTTCGCGGGTGATCTGATCGTTCGGGTTAAACTTGCCTTCGCTGCCGAGCACGATGCCGACGCGGTTGGCCGCTTCGATCTCTTGCGCCGCCCAGGTCAGGGTCTCCGGCACATCGGAGAACAGCCCTTCATAGGCTTCGAGCGGCAGGTCAAGCGCACGCGCGAGCATCACGGCGAATTGGGCGCGGGTAACGACCGCATTCGGAGCGAAGCGATCTGCGCTCACGCCGTTCAGGATGCCTTGCGTGGCGAGCTCCTCGATATAGGACTTCGCCCAGGAATCCTGGATGTCTGCGAACGTGACCACTTGGGCCGCGGTTTCCACCGGCGTAACGGTCGCCGGGTCGAAGGCGATGCGCACGTCATAGCTGCCGGTATAGTCGCGAGCCGCTACGTATATCTGAACCTTGGCATTCAGGACGGCGGACAGCGTCGGCACCTGGAAGCGAATGTCCCGGGTATTGGCCTCCACGTCCACATGGACCACATCCGCATCGACGTACTCGCCGTCGTAGGCCACCTGGAATCCGGAGATTTGCTCATGATTGGTCAGGGTGATCGTCGCGTACAGCTGGCCGTCTGCCACCGTCAGACGTGCGGGAGTCGCCACGTATCCGGCCATGGAGGAAGCCTTGTCCTCCGTCGCATGCAGGACCTGGAACTCCACGGTGTACTCGCCGTCTTCATACCAGTTTTCATCCTCGTCATTCAGGTCATATGGCACGGCTTCATCCACGTTAAACTTCAGGCGAATGTCGTATGACTTGTCATAGCTGCCCATGCCCGGGATGCCGGTAACCGAGATGTGGATCCTGGCATTCAGGTGGTCGTTAATGTTCGGCACGCGGAACATCACCTCGCGGGTGTTGGCTTCCTCATCTTCACTGAGCACTTCGGCTTCCGCGAAGTTGTCTTCATCGAATGTTCCCGGCTGAGTCTCCTGAACCTGGATGGATTGCCACCATGCAGCATTCAGCAGCGTCAGGATGGCGTAAGTCTCGCCGTCCTCATCCACGAACAGATAGGCCTTATCCGCCACGTGTCCGCCCGCTGCAGAAGCTTCATCGACATCCGGCTTGAGCACCTGAAGCGGAACCTCATACATGCCTGGCACAAGCCCCGACTCATCAGCAAGCGGATGCGCCGGAACCACTGCCAGCATCACCAGCAATGCTGCAAATACGGTAAGCAATTTTCTCTTCAACTTGGTCTCCTCCTAGAATTGATCTTTTCTTCTTGCCTTGTCCCGCGACCTGAACATCCAGATCAGGAACAGGACGATCAGCACAACCGCTACGGCCGTCAGAGCGAGATACGCGATCTGCAAGGCAGAGAATTGCGAGTCCTGGCTCGCCAGCTCCGGCGCCGGTCCGATCCGCACCGCGCTCGACTCGTCAAACACGAGCCGCATCGCATAACGGTGGTCGTACACAGGCTCCATCTGTTCGATCCTGACGTGCGTCTGCATCTCGACAGGTTGAGCGGTGTCCTCCACGGCGAAACGGACGACGCGCAGATCCTGCTCCGTGTCCTCCGAGATGATCTCCACTTCCGCGGTTTCCTGTCCATGGACAACTGCGAGCTCCAGGATCCAGGACGCGTGATTCAGCGTAAGCTCCACGTACCGCTGCTCACCCAGGACGATCACCCTGGCAGGCTTCTCGAAATAGTCGTTGGCGATGGATACGGAATCCTTGGCTCCCTGATAGACCGTATAGGTCATCTCATATGTACCATCCTCGCCTGGTGCTGCCGCCGCTGGCTGGACCAGCGCAAGCACGAGCATGCCCATGATGCAGATCACTCTGCACAGCACATGCAGTCGTTCGATCCTCCGGAACTTCGTCGAACGAATGATGGCCCTCTCCCCCTTGTAGCTGACATGATTGGTCGGTTGCTGCAGTGATAATCATTCTCACCTGGTCATTGTAAGGAATACAGGACACAAAGGAAACCGGTTCCGCCCATTTGTCATAATTCGTTCACAGTCCTTTGTCAAAAATTCGAACAACCGTCCACAAAAAGGCTGCAAAAAAAAGCAGGCTGTGAAATCACAGCCTGCCGTATGCGCGCAACGTCTTCAGCCTCTCGACAGCAAGGTATCCGCGCCATTCCCACTCGACGACCGGACTGACCGTCACCCAGTTGATCGGCCAGCCTCCGTCCTCCTGCTGCCGGGCGATCAGCGCGTCCAGATGCAAGGTCAGCATCTCTTCGGAAACGAACTTCCGCGCATAGCTGTCCGGCGATGGCGCGATGTCGAGCACCTTCTGCACGTAACCTTCCGCATCCACATCCAGCTCGATCGATCCGGGCTTCCGCAGCCAGGCATCCAGCTTCGCCAGCTGGGGGATCGCCCGCTGCTCCACCGCATCCGTCCTGGCCGCTGTCCCGCTGTGCCCCTTGCCCGTCGCACCCCCGGCTCCCGTGGCGATCGCCCCCGTTGCCGAAGGCTGCTCCAGCTCCGCGATGTGGCTCATCCGGTCGACGCGGAACGTGCGCTCCTCCTGATGCTCCCGCGAGTACGCTTCACAGTACCAGAAGCCATGGGAGGTGTAGATGCGCTGCGGCAAGAGCTCGAGCCATCTGCTCCGGTTCTCCGAGCGATAATGCACCCGCACCCAACGCGACTCGGCGGCGCAGCGGATGAGCGGCTCCAGGCTCGGGATCGAGTATTGCCGGTTCGGGATATCGAACTCCAGCCGGTCCAGCAGAGGCTCGATCTGATGCAGAAGGCTCTCCGGCAAGGCGGCCCTGATCTTGTCGAGCGCCGTCCAGCGCGCCTGGTTGAACGGCGTGTCGGCGATCTTGATCAGCGCATTCAGCGCGAAGAGGACGACCAGCGCCTCGTCGGAGGTAAACTGCAGCGGCGGCAGCCTGTACCCCTCCATCAGGCGATACCCGCCTGCAGGTCCGGGCATCGCGTAGAGGGGAACGCCCATCTCGGCGAGGGCCTGCATATCGCGAAGGATCGTGCGCTTCGACACCTCCAGCCGATCGGCCAGAGATTGCGCTGTCTCGGGTCCGTTCTGCAACGCCATGACGATGGCCATCAGCCGGTCAAACCTTTTCATCTTCCAACCTCCCGGATACAGCCTGATTATAATAAACAAATGGTGACAGCTTGTGTGTCACCATTTGAAGTCATGCCAGGATGTTTTTGTCGCATGGATCGCTTCATTCATCTTACCATATTTCCGGGCGGTGCTCATCCATCATACCTTGAACTCGCCGATCATCGCCTTGAGCGTCTGCGCCATCTCGCTCAGCGATTCCGACTCGTGATGGATCTGCTCCATCATCGCGATCTGCTCCTCCGTCAGGGCGGAGATCGATTCGGAGCCCTCGGCCGTCCTCCGCGCGATATGGTTCAGCTCCTGCAGGGTCGCATAGACCTGCTCCGAGTTGGCCGACAGTTCCTCCGCCGCCGCGGAAGCTTCCTGCGCCTGCTCCGCCACCGTCAGCGCGGTGTTGACGATCCTGTCGAAGGCGCTGCCCGTACGCTCGACAACCGTCACTCCCTGCTCAAATTCCCGGATGCTGACGGTCGTTGTTTGCACGGCTGCTTCGATATCCGACTGCACCTGCTGGACGAGCTTGCTGATATTCTGCGCCGATGCCTTGGACATCTCGGACAATTGCTGAACCTCCCGGGCCACCACCGCGAACCCTCGTCCCGCTTCGCCCGCGCGCGCGGCCTCGATGGAGGCATTGAGCGACAGGAGGCTCGTCTGATTGGCGATGCCGCTGATGACGGTGACGATGTTGCTGATCTCGCCGGAGCGCTGATTCAGATTCCGCATGACCGTTACGATCTGCTTCATCACTTGCTCGACGGCATGCATCCTGTCGATCGATTCGCGGATCAGGGATTGGCCGGCCTTGGCTTCATCGACAGATTGGACCGACGCTTCATACGTGGTGGTCGCCGTGTCCGCGATCCGCTGAATGCCCTGGGCCATCTCCTCCATGGCGATGGTGCTCTGATGCGTGCTCTGCGCCTGCGAGTCGATGCCGGAGGCGATCTGCTGGGTCGCGTCCGCGATGCTCTTGCCAGCCTGTGTGGTCTCACCGATCGATTGCTGCAGCGATCTGGAGGATGCGGTCACCTTGTCCGCGCTGACCGTTACCTGGGCGACGAGCGATTGGAGCTGCTGCTTCATCCGGTTGAAATTCGCCGCCAGATCGCCGATCTCATCCTGGTTGCGGACGATCACGTCGCCGGTGGTCAGGTCGCCGGCCGCCACCCTCTTCGTGTCATCGGCGATTCTCCGGATCGGTCGCGAGATATGATTCGAGAACACCACGATCAAGACGATGCCCATGACCGTGCAGATCACGATGGCGATCACGGTGGTCATGAGGATCTGGGTCTGACCGGAGCTGTAGTCCTGATAATAGGACCCGGCAGCGATGATCCAATCCCATTCCGGTATCTCGACCGCATAGATGATCTTCGATGCTTCCCTGTCGCTGTTCGGCAACGGGAAGTTATAGATGCTGAAGCCTCCGCCATTCAGCGCCTTCTCGATGATATCCCTGGTATAATAGAAGCCGTCCGCGTTCCGGGCATCCCACAGGTTCTCCCCTTCGCGGTTGGGATGTGCCAACATGGTGCCTTCTTTGTTCAACACGAAGAAATAGCCATTCTCGCCAAGGTTGATGTTCTTGTTGATCGCGCGCGTGCCATCTTCCTGCAACGACCCGAGCATCAGCTCCTTGGCCCGCCTCTGCGCCATCTCCTGCGATATGAATCCGCTGCTGGCCAGCTCGATGGAAGATTGGATGTTCTGCTGCATGGAGATGACGCTGTTTCGGATATTCTCCCGAACCAGTTGTTCGGTTTCGCCCTTCGCTACCTGATAACTGACAAATCCAACGACCAACGTGGGCAGGATCAACAGGATGATGCAGAAGGTCAACATTTTGGAACGAATGCTCAGTCGTTTTCTCCCATTTTTTGCCGTTGCGATTGCTGTCAAGTTCATGTCCTCCTGTCATATGGCAAATATTCTGGTTTTTATTATGTTATTAGAATGAATGGAAAAGATCAATGGCAGAAGTGTTTATGTAAATATTCTTTTGTACTTAAATGGATTTTTTTGGACGATAAATATCATCAATAGCTGCTCATGCGTCGATCAGGAATCTTTATGCGCAGTTGCTGGCGGATTTCCCTGTTCGCCGCCAGACACAAAGAAACAGGCGATAACCTGCATGGTACAGGTTGCCGCCTGTGGGTGTGGGTCTCATCATATTCAAATACAAATACATGAATGCGTTGTTGCGTCTGGTCGCATTATCTGGACGCAATAACAAACATAAACCCGATCTGATCATTCCGAATTCGGGAACGGTCGTTCGTTACTTCCACTGCTTCTTCAACCAGTTGAGCGCCAGCTGGAACCAGGCTGCGGCCTCTGGGTTGATCTGGCTCGGCATGTCGGCCGTCGTCTCGTCCGCCAGGGACAGACCGTGCTCACCGCTCGTGAAGATATGCAGCTCATACGGAATGCCTTGCTTCGCCAGCGCGGAAGCGAACACGAGGGAATTGTGCGCGCTCACCAGCCCGTCCTCCGCCGTATGCCACATGAATACCGGAGGTGTGTGGGAGGAGACGTGCAGCACCGGACTTCTCTGCCTGAGCTGTTCCTCATTCGGCTCGGGCGTTCCGAACACAGCCTGGGCGGCCAGGCCGAACAGTCCCCTCTTGAACGGGTCTCCGCTGTTCAGCGAATCCTCATGCATGAAGAGGTAATCCAGCAGCGGGTAGCCCAGGATGAGGGCGCTCGGCTTGAACTGGTCATTGTCCGCACCCAGTCGCTCCTGCAGGAATGCCTCATGCCAATGCACGCCGAGGCTTGCGGCCAGATGTCCGCCCGCGGAGAATCCGGCCACCGCGATCCGATCCGGAGATATGCCATTCCTCCGCATGGCGTCGCACCAGGGCGACCGTCTGCGCAAGATCGAGGAGCGGCTGCGGGAAGACGGAACGCGGATTGGCTGGCGGCGGGTTCTGAAAATCCTTCACCCATTCCTTGTAGTAGGTCGTATAGCGCAAGACGAAGGCGTGATATCCGGCCGCCGCGAAACGAAGGGCCACCGGCTCCGCCTCCCGATCCGATGTGCCCAGATAGGCGCCGCCCGGGCAGATGATGACCGCCGGCCGCTTCACGTCCGTCTGGAACTCCTGGGAATGATGCTGAATGTAACACTGGACTTTCGCATCGTCCCGGTCCTCCCATAGTTGAATCGTTTGCGTCAACATGCACATAACCTCCTTGCAGATCTTCTGTCGCGTCTCATCGGGCGTCGCATCGGCCCGCAGCTCGCGCTCCAATGCCAAGCCTGATTTTTCCATCGCATCTTCTATCCTACCTGATGTGGCGCGGGCTTCTCAACCACGATCACGACCTTCGATTAACGCGATCCCGACTTTTCCGCCGGACCGTTGATCGCTGGCCTGGTCTCTGCCGGGGGTTCGGGAAGCGCAGCATGGGGATGGTCGCGTGGGACCGCTGCGCAATCCGATGAACTCCGGCAGGCATGGCATCATAGTTCAAGTGTTGTCGCGATGCGCCCGAGCACCCGCGCGCTTTCCTTGGGCATGCGTTCTTGCGTGGCGCGATCGACCGCGATCAGGCCGAAGGTCATGGAGTAACCGGATTGCCACTCGAAGTTGTCGAAGCTTGACCAATGCATATATCCTCGAACATCGATGCCTTCGTCGATACAGGAGCACAGTCCTTCCAATCCCCGCCGGATGAAGTTGACGCGCCGCTCATCGTTGTCCGTGGCCACACCGTGCTCCGTCACGATGATCGGTCCTCGCCAGTCCTGCGCCACCTTGCGGATCACCTCGCCGAGCGCCTCCGGGCAGTAGACATACCTCATCTGGGTCAGCTCTGCCCCTTCGGCTGGCGGTACGACACCTTCCGGTCCGTAAACCTCCCGCGTATAGTTCTGCAACCCGAAGAAATCATCGCCGTCCATCGCATCCAGGAACTGGCGAAACACCAGCTCCCACCTTGCTTCCGCATGTCGTTCTCCTCCCGGAAGCGCCTGGATGTCCGACAGCGCCATCGACCATCCCACCCAGGTATGCGGCGACACCCGCCTGATCACCTCGCGCGCTTGCCGATGCGCCTTCTTCAGCAGCTGGATGGTCGGTTCATCGGACACCATATGGAAGGTGACATACTTGTCCACCGTCGTCCCGCACAGGCGGGCAGCCTCTTCCCGCCACTTCGGGGCCGACCAGGCGGAGGCGTCTATGCCGACCGGCGGCACGATGCCGTTCATCGCAAAGACATGGCGCAGCATCGTGGGAAGATTGACTTCATTAAACGTGAGACAGTAGGGGATCAGCTCCCCCAGTTCCCGGAATACAACCTCGCAATACTTCGCGAATCTGTCCGGCGTATCGGGACTCGCCCATCCGCCGAAGCGCATCAGCCACTGCGGCGAGGAGAAATGATGGAGACAGACGATCGGCGTCAGTCCGTGTTCATGGCAGGCTGCGATCATATCCCGGTAATGGGCCAGCGCCGAGCGCGAATACTGCCCAGGCGCGGGCTCGATCCTCGCCCATTCCAGCGAGAAGCGGTAAGCCTTGAGCCCCAGGCTGGCCATCAGGGCGATGTCTTCCCGATAGAGACGGTAATGATCGATGGCATCACCAGATTTGTCAGCGTATGGTGAGCCCTCCGCATACTCCTCCGCCCAGAAATCGCTGTTCGTGTTGTTGCCCTCCACCTGGTAAGCCGCAGTGGACGAACCGATCAGAAAATGCTTCGGCAAAGCTCTTCCCATGTTCCACACTCCCTGCTTGAAGTCATGATGATGAAACAGAAACCGACCACATCGGATGGTCGGTTTCGCAACTGCTCCCGCTGTTATTTCTGTGCCAGCCATTCATCCAGCTGTCTCTGCTTCTCGGCGATGATGGTGTCGATGCCGGCAGCCTTCAGCTTGGAGATAAATTCCGGATGCACCTTGTCCGGATCGACGCTCCCCGTCTCAAGTGCCGTTCGGTACTGTTCGAGCACGTTGTTGACCGCTGCCACCTCGGTCTGTACGGCCTCCAGATTCGGCAGGAAACCAAGCGCCCTGGATCGTTGCATCGATTCGCCGAGCACCTTGTCTTCATCGCGCAGGGCCGGATCTTCGCCTTCCAGCACATAGGTCAGATAACGGTTGCCGAACATAAAGGCCTGATTCATGGTGTACCCGCTGTTCTCATTCAGGCGGATCACTTGGTCATCGACCTTCGTGTAATGCTTGCCTTCGATGCCGTAGTTGATCAGATTGATGATGTCCTTGTCCGTATAGAACAGGTTCAGCATCTCCATGGCCTTCTGCGGATTCTTCGTATTGTTTCGCGGAATCGCCCACATCAGACCGATGACGTTCTGCGTGGTCAGCACAGGCTTCTGCATCATGATGCTGACCAGTTCACGGCCGGTTGTCGCAGAGAGCTGCGCCGCCAGGAAGACCGTGTAGCCTTCGTAATGCGAGAACGAATCGCCGTTTCGCATCAGGTCCTGCGGATTCGCCTTGTTGTTCACCGCATCCTTCGGAATATAGCCGGCCTGATACCAGCTGCGAAGCTTCTTGAGCGCCTCCACATATTCAGGCAATTCATAGTAGTTGACGACCTTCATGTCCGTTGCATCATTCGGCAGAACACCCAGTCCGTCGGTCAGCATGTCCACATTGAGCCAGTCGATCACCGACGTCATCGGCATCGTGCTGTTCGAAGGCGCCAGGACCGTCATGTCCGGTTCGTTCGCCTTGATCGTGGCATATACCGCGTCCAGATCATTGGTGCCCTTGATCGAGGATGCATCGATGCCGTATTTGTCGAGCAGGTCCTTGCGCATCATCAGCGCCGTTCCCGCCTCATTGAAGCCCTTCACAGGCGTCGCATAGATGGAGCCGTTGATTCGGGCCACATCGAGATTGGCGCCAAGCGCCGCACGGATGTCCTGACCGTACTGCTCGAGCAGCTCATCCAGCTCCAGGAACTGGTTCTGGGCCACCGCTGCGCTGTAGCTCTGGAAATCTGTCAGGATCAGATCGTACTTCTCGTTGCTGGCGAGGATCAGGTTCTTCTGTTGGAACCATTGGCCGATCGGGATGCGGGACAGCTTCACCGTGGCATTGATCTTCTCCAACGTGATCTCGTTGATCGCAGCTTCTACCTCATCGATATCAGCTGGCACTTCGCCGAGCACCGGATATCCCATGACAACTTCATAGGGAGGCTCCTGCGACGATGACGAATTGCCGGAGCTGGAAGAGTTGCCGGACGAGCTGGTGCCACTGGAGCTGCCTGTGCTGCCTGTGCCGTTGCTGCCGGACGACGTATTGCCCGAGCCGCACGCTGCCAGGAACAACAGGGCAACAACCATCAACATGCTGATGAATATTTTTGCTCTTCTCATATTGCTTCCCCCATTTCTGATATTTGTACCCGCGGTACAACCTCATCTTACCTTGCCCTGCCAGCGCCTACCGCTCGGATTTCGACTTCGAAGCAATACATTTTCGACTTTCTCTCGCCGCTTGCCGGTACTCGTTGGGATTAACCCCGAACTGCTTTTTAAACAGCTTCGCGAAGTGGGAAACATTGGAGTAACTCACCTGCAAGGCAATATCCGTCACGGGCATGTCGGTCTTGCGGAGCAGCTCCGCTGCCATCCTCATCCGTTCAATCAGGAGATATTCCGTCATCGACAGCCCCGTTTCCCTCTTGAACAGACGGTTCAGGTAGTCCGGATGGAGGAAGAATCGGCTGGCGATGCTTTCGCGATTCAGCTCCTCGCCCAGATGGTCGACGATGAATTGCTTGACCTTCTCCACCACGGATTCATGGGCCTTTATTTCTTCCTGATAATCGAGCGCCTTCCCGATCAGATGACTCGTCCATTGCCACATGTCATATACGCTTCTGACCGCATGATCCGCCAGCTCGATCGACACCTTGTCCTGGAACAGCTGGTGGGCCCGGATGCCTTTCTCATTCAGCACCGTATAGACGACCTGCAGCATGTCCTGATAAAACTGATGGAGCATCATCACGCTCAAGCCCGAGGCCTGCCTGAGCCGCCGGAAGAAATCCTCCACCTCCTCCAGCAAGGCCGATCTGGCGCCATCCCGCAGCATGAATTGCCAGATCTTCATGTCCGGCCAGTCGATGGTCGAGCCCTTCCTGTGACTTGCGCCCAGAAACAGCACCTGATTCTCACTGGCGATATTATCGAGCATGAGCGTTGCCAGACGATCATTCATCTCGGGAATCTCGTGGATCCGCGTCGGCTCGCCAACATAGACGGACAAGTCGCAGTAGAAGAATCGTCTGCAATCGGCGATGTACGCCTCCAGCTCAGCCCTGACGCTTCGCCACTCTGCCTTCACTTCGATCATCGCCAGCAGGCAGCCGCGTTCCGCCGTGACGATGCCGAAGCTTGCACCCAACTTGCCGCAGGTTTCTCCCAGGGCATTGGCGAGGGCGTATTCCATGATCTTCTCGTCCCGCATACTGAGCGATTTGCTCCAGCGATGCACCTGCACCCGGATCAGCGTGATCTGTCCCTCCGGCAGATGAATGTTCCTCTCCCGCGCCGTCTGCGCGATCGCTTCAGGTGAACCGGGGATCTCCCGCTTCAGCACATCCATCCAGAACCGCTCGATGAACAGCGGATGGTGCTTCACCCAGGTCTCCCGTTGCCGCTTCATCTCCTTCTGCGTATGGACGAGATTGATCGCCTTGCGGATCGCGGCCTCCAGTTCATCCGGCGGGATCGGCTTCAGCAGATAATCCACGCTGCCCAGCTTGATCGCTTCCTGCGCGAACTGAAAGTCCGCATGGCAGGTCAACAGCAACGGGGCTGTGGCGGGATATTGCTCGCGAACCCAGGCGAGCAGCTTCAGTCCGCTCTCCTTCGGCATCTCGATATCGCACAGCATGATATCGATCGGCTCCCTGGCGAACAGCTCTTTCGCCTGCGAGGCGCTGTTCGCTTCCAGGACGCTGTCGATATGCAGTCTGGACCAATCAATCGCATTCACCACACTTCGTACGGCCAATGGTTCGTCGTCTACGATCAACAGATTCATGGGATACCCTCCTTTCACCGTGCTTGCTCATGGAACGGCAGACGGATCATCACGCGCGCTCCTCCGGCTTCTACGTTGCTGAAACGGATATAGGATCGATCACCATACAGCAGGCGCAACCGGTGCCAGACATTCCATGCCCCGATATGCTCGCCCTGTTCATCCTCGATGCGCTCCCCGGCATTCAGCAGGGGAAGCTGATGCTCCGGGAATCCTTCTCCCGCATCCTCGATCACGATGATCATGCCCGAATCGGTGTCCGCGCCATCCTGCCGAATGGTGACATTCAGCTTCAGGGGACGCTCGATGGAGGAGCCGTGCTTCAGCGCGTTCTCGACGAAGGTCTGAATGACGAGCGGCGGCACCATCGCCTTCATCAGTTCCTCCGGCACCTCTATCCTGCAGTCGAAGGTCTGCTGGAACCTCAGCTCATGTATGGCCAGATAGTTGCGCACATGCTCCAGCTCTTCCCGGAGAGGCACGAAGGTCAGATTGCTTCGGAACATGAAGCGGAAATGGCGGATCAGCCGCATCGTCATCTCCTTGATCAGTTCGTAATCCCTGTCCAACGCCAGGCTGTAGATCAGATTCAGCGTGTTCAGGAAGAAGTGAGGATTGATCTGCGATTGCAGGTTCTGCAGCTCCGCCTTCTGTTTGTTCAGTTGCTCCTCGTAAACGGATATCTTCAGCGACTCGATCTGGTCGATCATTTCATTGAAATTGCGGTTCACCATCAGGAACTCGTCGGAGGTATGGAAAGGCTCGATCCTGGTATGCAGGCTGCCCTCCCTGATCCGCTTGGTCGCCTGGATGATCTTGTTCAACGGCGTGAGCACCGTCTTGCGCAGATACAGGAAGAAAAACGGGATCATCAGCGCCCCGATCACCGTCAGGATGATGACGATGCGGTTCAGGTAAGGGAGGTATTGCAGGATGCTGTCATCGGACACCACCGCCGACAACCCGAAATCCCCTTTGGTGGAGGCCTGGGTGATCACATGATAACGCCCGTTCGGCCCTGTCTGGTAAGCATGCTGATCGATGGGCTTTAGCTCGATCTTCCGTTCCCGGATGAATGCCTCATTCGTCATGGGAACTCCATCCACCGTCAGGAACAGGGAGGCGCCATCCTGCCCCAGATCGATGAGCGACAGAGGCTGCTGCAAGGTTCTCACATTGACCCAGGCGCCCAGCCAGAGCCGTCCCATCGGCTGTACGCGAAACAGATAATACTCGCTCCCGATCTGTCGCACGAACCAATGCAACGGCACGTCGCTCTCCTCGAAAGAAGTCAGCAGGCTGCTCCTGATATATCGATTGAGCGCCATGTATTCGCTGCTGCTCACCTGCGACAGGGTGGCGGCGATCGCGTCCCTGTCGGGCGAATAGACGAAGATGGAATTGACGAAGGATCGATACATCAGGGCATCCTTGTCAAACTGGTTGCTCACCTTCACAAGGGCCAGCACAAACTCTTCTTCGGAACGCGGATCGTTCATCACCTTGACGTCGTAATTGGATGAAATCGCATTCAGGATGTACTGGTCGACCGCCTCCAGGCCGGCGTCAAGCTGGTTCATGTACAGCGACATCATGTTCGTATTGGAGCTCTCCACCTGGTTCTGCACGACCCAAACCGCATAGAAATTGTAGAAATAAAGCAGGGCAAGCAACGGCACGGCGGTCACGATGACGCCAATCGCCAGCTTGAAGCGGATCGAATTGCGCGAGAAAGCGCGTCTGGCCAACCATCTCATGTGATCATCCCACCTGTGAAGAAATCGTCAGGCTGATGTCAGAAGCCTCCCTTGTGCAACATCAGCCTGGTGCTTCCGGATTGCGCAGAACCGCCGGGACAGGCGGCGGCTCAGTTGTCCTTCTATTCTATCATCAGATGGTGAATTCGTATTGCTCCAATTCGTGATCAAGAGCATCCAGCTGGCTGTCCGTGATGCGGGTGACGAACTGCATCTCGCGCATGCTGGCCAGCTTCATGCCGTAGATGACCGCTTTCTTCAGATCGATATCCGGGATGTGTCTGCGGACGATGGCGGCCACCTGCTCATTCGCCAGAAGATCGCGCAGATCGCTGTAAGAGTTGAAGCGCGGGACATAGGGTACCGATGGCGTGTAGCGGAAGCGATGGGTTCCCGTCCGGAGCCGGATGCGGCACCCGCCGCGCTCCTGCACGATCCCGGTCAGGTCTTGCGGACCTTCATACCGGATGGCTTCCGCGCGGGCGTCGGGCAGGATCAGCTCGGCTTCCGCATCGAAGGGCACGACATATTCCATCGCAAGATTCCCATGCTTGTCGAGCGCCCAGCTGCTGACGATCGTCCCGGCGGGGCTGGCGAAGCGCGCCTTCACATGGAGGAGACGCCAGTTCGGCTTCGGCGCGATCCGGAATCGGCGATAGCCCGGCGCCTCCTCCAGCGGCTGGATGCCTGCCAGTTCCTGCACCATCCAATGGACGATGGAGCCATAGGCATAGTGATTCAGGGAATTCATCCCATGCGGATTCATCGTGCCGTCCGGCAGGACGGAGTCCCATCGCTCCCAGATCGTGGTGGCGCCCATCTTCACCGGATAGAGCCAGCCCGGCGGCTCCTCATTCATGAGCAGCTTGCAGGCCAGATCCAGATAACCGTAGTCGGACAGCACCTTGCAGAGGTGCGGCGTGCCGACGAATCCCGTCTGCAGCTTGTAGCCCGCCTTGATGACGAGCTGGGCCAGGGTATCGACCGCCCGTTGCCGCCACTCCTCCGGCAGAAGCTCCATGTAGACCGGAAGGATCTGGGCGGTCTGCGTCACCGAGACGATCCGTCCATTCGGAGAGACGAACTCCCGCAGGAAGGCCTCCCTGATCTGCTCGTACAGTCGAGCATACTCCCGCTCTTCATCCTCGTAGCCCAGCACCCTGGCAGCCCTGGACAAGATCCGGACAGAGTGGGCATAATAGGCGGTCGCGATCAACTCATGCAACGTCCCGCCGGACAAGCTGCCGGTCACGCTGTCGAGGGCAAGCCAATCGCCGAAGTGGAAATCATCGCTCCAGATATGCTTCTCTCCGGCGCGGCTCCTCACGTACTCCACCCAGCCTTTCATCGACGGCCACTGCGCTTCGAGCACGGTGATATCGCCATATTGCACGTACTGCTGCCATGGAACCATCGTCGCCACGTCTCCCCATGCCGCCGAGCAGGTCTCTCCGTCGATCATCTTCGGCACGACCTGCGGCACGGCTCCATTCCGCTTGGCCTGCTCACAGGAGATGTCATACAGATACTTGGCGAAGAATGCCCGCGTATCCATATAGAAGCTGGCCGTCGGAGCGAAGACCTGCGCGTCGCCTGTCCAGCCGAGCCTCTCGTCGCGCTGCGGGCAATCGGTCGGCACATCGAGGAAATTGCTCTTCTGGCTCCAGCAAGCATTGGCGATCAGCCTGTTCACCAGCGGATGGAACGTCTCCAGGGAGCCGGTCATCTCCATGTCGGAGTAGAGCACCCAGGCTTCGATCGAGTCCGGATCGATATACTCCAGACCGCGCACCCGGACGTACCGGAAACCGAAGTAGGTGAAATGCGGTCTCACCCATGCCGGCTGGCCGTCCGAGATATAGACAAACGTCTGTTTGGCCGTTCCCAGATTGGCCGTGTAGAATTCACCATGCTGCATGTATTCCGCGTATTCGAGCACGACTTCCGCATCGGCCGGGGCATGCACGCGGAACGTTACCCATCCGGCCATGTTCTGACCGAAATCGATCACCTTGTCCCCTTGCGGCGTCGTGAGGATGGCGGCGGGCTTCAGCACCTCCTTGCATACGACAGGCAGCCCGAGACGGTCTTGCAGTCGCCCTTTGACGGGTTTGGGAACCTCCACAGCCGGGACTGGGACGCTCGCTGCCTTCACCCGGGCATCCCAGGTTTCGCCGTCATAGATGCCGCTTGCGGATACCTGGCTGGGGCAGGTCTCCCAGGTGGCATCGGTGCCGACCCGAAGCTCTCGGCCATCGGCCAACCGGATGGCCAGCTCCGCGAGGAAGGCTGGCGCATCGGCATACATGCGAACTCTGCCGCCATGCAGGCCGAATCGTCCGATCGCCCAGCCGGGTCCCAGCATGGCAACAAGCTCGTTCACTCCGACGCGAAGCTGATCGGTCACATCGTACGTCTGCACCTGCAGCCAGGAATCGTAATCATGGCAGCCCGGCGTCAGAAACTCTTCGCCGATCTTCTCTCCGTTCAGCGTGGCCTCGTACAAGCCGACTCCGCTGGCGTACAACCGGGCGGACACCGGCTTGTCCGTCAGCTCGAACCGCTTCACGAAACAGGGGTGCTCCATGCCTGGCTGGCCGCCGATCCAGCGGGCGGACCACGGTTCATCACGCTTGCCGGTTTCGAACCAGGCGATGTCGCTGTCGATCACTTCCCCCGCATCGGTCCATACCCTGACGCGCCAATAGTAGCGGGTTCGCGGTTGCCAATCGAGCCGCACGGGATGGGCGATGCCGGTGATGTCTTCGCGCTCTCCGGTATCGTAGATGACACTCTGCATCGCCGGGTCCAGAGCGATCTTGACAGAAGCCCGGGTCTGGCGCGTGCCGCTTGTCACTTCCGTCACCCAGCTGAGCACCGCTGTTTGAATGTCGTATCCCAGAGGATTGGTGATGTGGTTGCATTTCATTTTGACGATGGGCATGTCATTCTCCGCCTTTCTTTCATCCGAATGCTGGGTCGAAGGTTCCGCTCATCAGCCCTTGACCGCGCCGATCACGATCCCTTTGACGAAGTATTTCTGGAAGAACGGATACATGATGAGGATCGGCACGACACCGATCACCGCGATCGCCATGCGCACCGTCTCGCCGGGCAGCTTCATCGCAGATGCGTTGGCGCCATAAGCCGTGCTCGCGGTCTTGATCGCTTCGATGTTCTGCATCATCTGATTGAGCAGATTCTGTATGCTGTACAGCTTCGGATCAGACAGGTAGATCAGGCCGTTGTTCCAGTCATTCCAGTACGCGATGCCGTTGAACAGGCCGATGGTCGCCAGGATCGGCAGCGACAGCGGCAGGACGATGCGGAAGAAGGCCCGGAACTCCCCGGCTCCGTCGATCCTCGCCGACTCGAGCACTCCCTGCGGGATCGTTGTTCGGAAGAAGTTGCTCGCCAGGAACACGTTGAAGCCATTCATCAGCAAGCTTGGCACAAGCAGCGCCCAGAGGGTGTTCTTGATGCCGAGATATTGGGTGTAGATGATGTAGGTCGGAACCAGTCCGCCGTTGAACAGCAGGGTGAAGAACACCAGGAACGACAGGATGCGACTGCCAGGCATCTCCGTCTTGGAGATCCCGTAACCGAGCATCACCGTGATGAGCAGGCTGACCGTTGTCCCGACCGCGGTGATCAGGATCGTGATCCCGTATGCGCGGGCGATGACCTGGATATTGGACAGCAGGTAACGGTATGCATCAAGGCTGAATTCATTCGGCCAGAAACGATACCCGTTGGACAGGATCTCGCTCTCGGCTGTGATCGAGGAGATGAACAGCAGGATAAACGGGATGATGCTGAGCAGGCTTAACAGGATCAGGCATACGTGCGACATCACATGCCATATTCGGTTCTCTGTACCCATGTAGGATCACCTCGAGTCAGAATAGAGTCAGAACAGCGCATTTTCCCTGTTGATCTTCCGCACGATGCCATTCGCCAGCAGCACCAGGATGAAGCCGACGATCGACTGATAGAAGCCGGCAGCCGAAGACTTGGCGATGTCGCCGAGCTGCAGCAATCCGCGGAATACGTATGTGTCGATGACATTGGTCGTGTCGTACAGCATGCCCGAGTTCATCGGCACCTGGTAGAACAGGCCAAAGTCGGCATAGAAGATCCGTCCGATGGACAGCAGCGTCAGGACGATGATCGTCGGCGTGATCAGCGGCAGCGTGATCTTGCGGATCTGCTGCCACTTGCTCGCGCCGTCCAGCGTGGCCGCCTCATAATACTCGGGATCGATGCCGATGATCGACGCCAGATAGATGATGCAGGTGAATCCGATGTTCTTCCACAGATGGACGAAGGTCAGGATATATGGCCAGTATTTCGCTTCCAGGTACCAGTCGATCGGCTCCAGACCCAGGGCAGGCAGCAGCGTATTGTTGAAGAATCCCTGTTCCATGCCCAGGAACGAGAAGGCCAGATAAGCGACGATGACCATGGAGATCAGATACGGAAGCAGGATCACGCTCTGGTACAGTCTTGACATGAACCTGTTGCGAATCTCGTTCAGCATGATCGCCACCGCCACCGAGCATACGAGGGTCAGGATGATAAACGCTCCGTTGTACAGCAGCGTGTTGCGCGTGATGATATAGGCATCCGAGGTGCGGAACAGAAACTTGAAGTTCTCCAGGCCGAACCAGGGGCTGCCCCAGATGCCTTTGGCGTAGTCGATTTTCTTGAAGGCGATGATCAGGCCGGACATGGGCAGATAGTTGTTGATCAGCAGATAGATGAGCCCCGGCACCATCATCAGGTAGATGGGCCAGTACGGCTTCATCCTCTTCCAGAGCGAATGGCTCTGCTTCCGTCCAGTGTCGGGGATGGCAGGAACGGTTTGCTTCGTGTCCATCGTTTGGCTCCTTCCGATGAGAATCTTGCTTGTCTTATCCTCATCCTACCCGGCAGCCGGAGTACCCTGCTACCTGACTTTCGACTTCCGAACAACACTTTTTCGACCTGAGAGAGCAACCAGAAAGGCTGTGGACCGATCGGTTGTTCCGTTAGCCTGGTGCAAATGGCCGTTATGCTGCATATAGCGGATCCACGTTCCGTCACGGTGGGCGGGCTGATCTCGGCGTGATCTTCCGTTCCCTCCTCCCGCCACGAGCAACAAAGAGGATCAACACAGCACAAAAAAGCCGCTCAAAAGAGCGGCTTGTCAATCCGTGCACTCCACGAGGAGGCAACCAGACACATTACAATTCAATCCTCGCACTCCATACGGAGTGCGACTATATGGTCGCCTAAGGTGCCGGGCTTCCGCAGGCTATTTCAATCCACGCACTCCATACGGAGTGCGACTGGAGCGGCTCGGGTATCACGATAGCAAGACAACCAGATTTCAATCCACGCACTCCATACGGAGTGCGACGCGGTGCAGGCGAGACGGAAAGGCGTTTGACGGAAAATTTCAATCCACGCACTCCATACGGAGTGCGACTCTGCGACGCCGATCAGCGCACCAAGCTCATCACCAAAATTTCAATCCACGCACTCCATACGGAGTGCGACGTATGCACGACCAATAAGCAACAGAGCCGCTTTTGTAATTTCAATCCACGCACTCCATACGGAGTGCGACTGCCTTGACGGAGCTGCAAAGCAAGGTGGAGAAGATTTCAATCCACGCACTCCATACGGAGTGCGACCCAGGAGTACAATCAACGGATGCAACAGGAGAGCATTTCAATCCACGCACTCCATACGGAGTGCGACCATCCTTGTAATCAACTAAAACCTCAAACAGGCATTTCAATCCACGCACTCCATACGGAGTGCGACCACAAGGCATTATGTATTAAAAATCTACGTTTTTAAATTTCAATCCACGCACTCCATACGGAGTGCGACGTGGCTGCAATTTCTTCCGGCCAACACCGGTCCATTCGATTTCAATCCACGCACTCCATACGGAGTGCGACGTATACAAACTGCTGCCGTACGTCCACTACGATACATTTCAATCCACGCACTCCATACGGAGTGCGACACGGCGGGGCCTATCTGGAAAGGATCGACATCAACATTTCAATCCACGCACTCCATACGGAGTGCGACCGTCAAAGACTGGGACTCATCGGAACCGCTGTTCTATTTCAATCCACGCACTCCATACGGAGTGCGACTGAATATGTGATTCGGTGGGATGATG
>Ga0207747_1000289_pt1 | contig 61864 bp, 66 predicted proteins | sample HigsolmetaGSP11D_FD_184839 | JGI IMG/M metagenome (GOLD analysis project Ga0207747, IMG submission 184839) | High solid enriched microbial communities from the Joint BioEnergy Institute, USA - SP1-1-D (SPAdes) | ecosystem: Engineered > Bioreactor > SSF (Solid state fermentation) > Aerobic >...
CACAACTCCTTTGGAAAATGTGTTTTGGCGATTACATTTTACCAGAGTTTTGTCACTGTCTCATTTTTTTTTTGTTCAAAAAAATTGGTGCTGGTTTATACTCACCAACACCAAATATTATAGAGCCTAGAATTGTTTGGACAGCAGGATTTAAATGCTTTGTTTCACTTGTTCCCAAACTTCATCAAATTGCCGTTTCTCTTCTTCTGTCATCTCAACTAGCGGCAAACGAACCCGTTCAACTGAAAAACCTACTTTGCCTAAAGCATATTTTACTGGAACCGGATTCGGGCATTTAAACAATTGTTTAAAAAGCGGCAATAAGGCTTGATGCATTTTCGCTGCAGCGTCTAAACGCCCTTCTTCAAAGGCGCGAATCATCGCCTGCATTTCATTTCCCACCACATGGGAGGCAACGGAAATGACGCCTCTGCCTCCGATGGCTAAAAGAGGCAGCGTCAATGCATCATCACCGCTGTAGACGAAGAAATTGTCATCGGTCTTTGCTAATATTTCCGCCATTTGATCTAAATTGCCACTTGCTTCTTTCACGACTTGGATATTAGGTAATTTGCTTAATGCAATCGTTGTAGCGGCTTCGATATTGGAACTAGTACGTCCTGGAACATTGTAAAGGACAATTGGTAAAGCCGTTTCTTTTGCTACTGCCTCAAAATGTGCATAAAGACCACGTTGATTTGGTTTATTGTAGTAGGGAGCCACCAGCATAACCCCATCAACGCCAAGGCTCTCTACTTTTTTCGTCATGTCAATTGTTTCTTGGGTGTTATTTGAGCCCGTGCCTGCAATGACAGGAACCCGTTTATTCACCTTTTCTACAGTAAAATGAATTAACTTGAGCTTCTCTTCTTTTGTCAAAGTAGGTGATTCGCCCGTTGTACCACATACGACAATTGAATCGGTTCCATTCGAAATCAAATGTTCAATCAATTTCTCCACCATTTCAAAATCAATGTCGCCATTTTCTTGAAACGGTGTAACCATGGCAGTAGCGACCCTACCTAAATCCAAATCTAACACCCCTTACAGTAAGTTATCCTCTAGCATTGCTTCGGCGATTTGGATGGAGTTCAATGCAGCACCTTTCAACAAGTTATCTGCAACAATCCATAGATGGAAGCCTTTTGGATGATTCAAGTCTTTGCGAATTCTTCCCACATACACTGGGTCTTCATCTTCTACAAAAATTGGCATCGGATAAACTTGGTTGTTAATATCATCTTGCAGTACTACTCCAGGAGCGTCTTTTAAAACATCAAAGAGTTCTTGTACACTTGCCTCTTTTTCTACTTCGATATAAACAGATTCAGAGTGGCCGGCAACAACCGGAACTCTCACGCAAGTAGCCGCAACTTCCAAATCAGGCAAATGCATGATTTTTTTCGTTTCATTAATCATTTTCATTTCTTCTTTTGTATACCCATTTTCTGTAAATACATCGATTTGAGGAATCACGTTGCGGGCGATTGGATAATGTTTTGGTTCAGATTTTACAGGCAACACTTTAGCTTCCACATCTTTGCCTTTTTCCCATTCGCCGCTTTGTACGCGAAGTTCTTCAATGGCAGACATTCCTGAACCGGAAACTGCTTGATAAGTGGAAACAATCACACGTTTTAAACCGAATTTTTCACGAATTGGCTGCAATGCAACAACCATTTGAATTGTAGAACAGTTTGGATTGGCAATGATTCCGTTATGTTTCTTTAAGTCTTCACGGTTGACTTCAGGCACCACTAATGGCACATCTGGATCCATTCGGAAATGACTTGTATTATCAATCACGACAGCACCGCGTTTTACCGCCTCTGGAGCAAGTTTTGCGGATACGGAACCGCCGGCTGAAAATAGCGCCACATCAACGCCTTCAAAAGCTTCTGGAGTTGCCTCCTCAATTTTGTATGTTTTGCCTCCAAATTCAATATCTTTTCCTGCAGACTTTGCAGAAGCTAAAAATTTTATATCTTTAATTGGAAAATTTCTTTTGAGTAATTGTTCTTTCATTTTTGTACCGACTGCACCTGTTGCACCTACAATCGCTACTGTTAATTGCTTCGTCATTGCACAAATCTCCTCCTAAAATAGTAAACAAATAATCTTTATATAATGATGAAAATTTTATCACAATTTGACTGAATTGTGTGATAAAAATTAATTTTCTTTATGGTATTGAATAATTAACGGCTGAAGCTGCTTTTTGTAGTGAATTGCGTGCACGACCGTATCTACCATTTTTGTAAAATCGGCAATCATGGAAGTTGGTTTGTTGAATGGATCATCTTGCCCGAAAGGAATAAAATAAATATTTTTCGAATTTAATAATCTCATAATGTTGACGCCGTTTAAACCAAGGGCATCATTTGTGGAAATTCCAATGACTACTGGATTGCCGTTTCGTAATGTTGCTTTTGCGGCCATCAGCACTGGGCTGTCTGTCGCCGCATTGGCAAATTTGCTGATGGAGTTGCCTGTCATTGGCGCAATAACCATGCAATCAAGCGGATTTTTGGGCCCGAATGGTTCAGCTTCGACGATTGTAGAAACAACTTTATTTCCAGATAATTCCTCTATCTTTTTCACCCATTCTTCTCCAGAGCCAAAGCGAGTGACCGCATTCAATACGGAATGGGTTACAATTGGAATCACCGTAGCCCCTGCATTTCGGAGATCCGTAATTTTTGGCACAACATCCTCATATGTGCAATGGGAAGCCGTAATGCCTAGCCCAATTTTTTTGCCCTTTAGCAAGATTTTCCCCTCCTCAACTGACCAACAATCGAATTGTATAAAATATTTGCTGCATCTTTAGGGAAATATTTCCCAGGTAATGCCGGCAATAATTCGTAAAATTCACGCTCCACCCCATCCTGCAAACAACCTGGAGAGGAGGCCAAATCATAAATTGGAATGCGAATTTTCTCGTTTAACTCCGCATCTAGCCATTTTGCCGGAATGGTATTGACGAAATAATCCGCTTCAATTTCTCCTACATCCGATAAGTAAGAAGCTTCATATCGAAAGGCTTTCGCTTCATTCAACTGCACTTCTGACCGGACTGCGACAATCACTTCCGCGCCGATGCTGCGAAGCAAATGTCCAAGGGTTTTCGCAACGCGACCAAAACCAGTCACAATAAATCTTTTTCCGGAAATGGCTTCCTTCGTTTGATAAAATCTCGCAACAAAGGCTTCTGCCGTAAGCAGCGCATTTTGCCAAATAAACTCTTCGTCCTCCAGATAGTAGTAAACCGTATTTTCTTTTAAAATCTCTTTCCATTTCTCATTGGTCTTGCCGCAAAAAATGACGGCATTTCCTATTCCCATTACAGCAGGTACTTCCACTTTCAAAGGCTGGATTGGTAAAACGATGTAGTCCGGCTCAAGCTCTATGGCCAACTGGTTGCATTCATGGTCCCAAGAAGTTTTATTTTTATAGTAAACCGTACGCTCAGGGTCGCTTAACTTTTTGGCAAGAATCTTCAATCGTTCATCTGTTCCGATTACGATCCATCTTTCGTTTCTCATTTGTCATAATACCTTCTTGCACTCGTTGTTTTGCGGAATAAAATCCGGTCTTCGCCAATTAAATGAATTTCTTCCCAAGGAATAAACAATGAAGTATTCGTTTTCTTCTTTTGAAAAGGCAGACGGGATGGTTCAATCAATTCGAAGCCTATAATTTTTCCTGTTTTCGTATCAAAAATGCATTCCGTCTCCGATAAATAGCCGTAACGAACGCCATTTTCCATCTCAATCAATTCTTTTTCAGCGAGCTCTGATAATAGCATCCATTCCCTCCTCCGTGAGCTTATTAGTACTATATGCATGAAAAATCGGATAGGTGCCCATCAGAGTTGTAAAACTTTCTATTGACACTCTGTTATAACTGTATATACCGTATATATACGGTTGTATTGAAGAATGGTGGTGACTTTGTGGAAATAAAACTCAGCAACGCAAGCGATAAACCGATCTATGAACAAATTACAGAGCAAATGAAACAGGCAATCCTTACAGGAAAATTAAAGCCGGGAGACCCCCTTCCCTCCATCAGAAATCTTGCAAAAGAATTGAAAATCAGCGTGATGACGACAAAAAGAGCTTACGCTGACTTGGAACGGGACGGATTTATCGTCACCTTTGCTGGAAAAGGAAGTTTTGTAGCGGAACGAAATCAAGAATTTTTGCGGGAAGAATTGCTGCGCCAAGTGGAGGAGCATTTAACAAAAGCAGTTCAAACGGCAAAGCTCGCAGGAATCGAAGGAAAAGAATTAATCGACATTTTGTCAATGTTAGTGGAGGAGGAATTAGAATGACGAATGCTATTGAAGTGGAGAATCTGAAAAAATCATTTCCGCAATTCCAATTAAAAGATGTTTCGTTTCAATTGCCAGCTGGCACCATCATGGGATTTGTCGGAGAAAACGGTGCGGGGAAAACAACAACGATTAAATGCCTTTTAAATTTATTAAAAAAAGAGCGCGGAGAAATCAAGATTTTTGGCCTTGACCACACAAAACACGAAACATCCATCAAACAAAACATCGGCGTTGTGTTTGATGACCTTTACATTCCGGACACATTGCATGCAACCCATATTAACAATATTTTGGAGAAAATCTACGACCGTTGGGATGAATCTTACTACGTTGAGTTATTAAAACGATTTAAAATTCCTTTCAAAAAGCCGATTAAACAGCTTTCCCGTGGGATGAAGATGAAATTATCCATCGCGATGGCTCTTAGTCATCATCCAAAATTGTTAATTTTAGATGAACCGACAAGCGGGCTTGACCCGATTGTGCGAGATGAAATCCTAGATCTTTTCATGGAGTTTATGCAGAACGAAGAAAACAGCATCTTATTCTCCACCCATATCACATCGGATTTGGAAAAAATTGCAGACTACATTACGTTCATTCATGATGGGGAAATTGTCTTTAGCAAAAATAAAGACGAACTATTGTATGACTATGGCATTTGGAAAGGAACGATGGAGCAATCCATGGAACTGCCAGAACATGCGAAAGTGCGCATGAGAAAAAATGCTTTTGGCGTCGAGGTTTTAGTAAATCGTAAAGAAGTAAACAGCGCCTTTTCCATTGATAAGCCGTCCATTGAAGAGATCATGTTATTTTTTGTGAAAGGGGTTCGTCCATGAAAGCGCTTATTTTGAAAGATTTATATCTGATGTTCCATCAAAAGAACTTAATAATCTCTTTAACATTATTATTTTTCTTCGCCTCTTTCTTTTTTGGAGACTCTGGAATGCTGATGATTTTTTTAATTGTTTTATGCATTACGCAAATCAACACACTCCTTGCCTATGACGAAACAAGCAATTGGTATCGTTATGTCTATACACTGCCGGTGAAAAAAGCCGATATTGTAAAAAGCAAATATATATTGAGCTTAATTTTGCTGTTATTGATGCTCTTGATTATCTTTCCAGTATTTCTGATTACTAACGAGATGTCCGGAGCAGCTATAGATCTAAATGAATTTTTGAAGGTTTTATCCATTGTCTCCTCCAGTTTGCTGATTATGTTGGGTCTAACGATTCCTGCGACTATTAAATTCGGAATCCAAAAGGGGCGCATTTTGATCCTAGCAGCTATATTCATTCCAATTGTCGCTTCAAATGTTTTATTAAATGGGAATTGGAGTGTACGGTTTTTTGAAATTTTGGATATGTTGAGTCTTATTTCCTTTCCGATTTCTGCAATTCTGTTCTATTTATCTTATAAACTTTCCGCCGCTATTTTGGAGAAAATGGAATTTTAACATTGAAAAACGAGCAAAGGCCCTTTCCCTTGCTCGTTTTTTTCATGCATTTACTATTTTTCGTTCATAGTTTTGGACATCCTGCCCGATAATGGCCACTGCCGGTTCAGCAGAAAAAATTTGGTCAATGAGCTGCTGAATGGATTCTAAAGAAATGGCATCAATCTTTTGAAGAATTTCATCCACCGTTAGATGATTGCCGAAAATCAATTCATTTTTTCCGTTTCGGCTCATGCGGTTTGTCATACTTTCCATATTGAGAAGGAAACTTGCTTTCAACTGCTCTTTTCCATTCTCAAGTTCTTGAGGTGTAACGCCTTCCCTTTTTATTTTTTCAATGGTTTCTATAACCGTTTCATGCAATAAAGCCAATTGCTGATTGTTGGTACTTCCATAAATGGTCATGGCACCGACATCCATATAGCAGGAAGGATAAGAATAAATCGTATAAGCAAGGCCCTTTTCTTCCCTCACTTCCTGGAATAAGCGAGAAGACATATTGCCACCAATTATGTTATTGAGGGTAATAAAGCTGTAATAATTAGCATCTTTTACGCTGATTCCAGGGTAGCTCATCGCCAAATGGGACTGCTCTACATCCCTTTCCTTAATAAATTGACCTGAGTGGAAAGCGGGATAAGATAAACTGATGGGAACAGCTTTTTTGGAAGGCTCGTATTTTCCGAACAACGATTCAATATGTAGCAACAATTCCTTCGATATATTCCCCGCTAAGGAAATAACCACATTTTTCGGATAATAATGTTTTTCCATATAATTTAAAATTAAATCTCGATTAAAAGTTTGCAAGGTTTCTTTTGTTCCTAAAATAGGAAGTCCTAATGGGTCTTTTGGATACATGACCCTCCATAAACGTTCATGGATATCATCATCGGGAGTATCTTCGCTCATCAAAATTTCTTCTAAAACAACTTGCCGTTCCTTTTCCAATTCATTCTTTTCAAAAACCGAATGGAAGAACATATCCGCTAATATATCGATGGCGAGTTTCCCATGATGATCGAGCACTTTCGCATAATAGCAAGTGTTTTCTTTCGTTGTGAACGCATTCAGCTCGCCGCCAATGCGGTCAAACTCTTCTGCAATTTGCCGCGCCGTACGGGTCATTGTTCCTTTAAAAAGCATATGTTCAATGAAGTGGGTAATGCCGTTTTCTTCGGGCAATTCAAATCGGGAACCAGCTCCGACCCAAATCCCCACTGAAATGGAACGAACATATGGAACTTGTTCATATACGATCCTTACGCCATTTTGGCAAGTATAAACGTTAACCAATGTTCAACCTCTTTCTATTTCATCATTCAATCTTTACCATCGTAAGCTACTCTTTACTTTACAAAATTATCAATAAGATGAAAAGTTTTTTGATTCATTCAGACAAAATAAAAAGAGGTTGTTCTCCTTTCCTACAACCTCTCCTCATTTTATTTATTTGAATTTTGTTTTGCTCGTTCCCTGTCCTCTTTTAACACAACTTTTCTGGACAGATTGATGCGGCCTTGATCATCGATATCGATGACTTTTACAAGAATTTTATCGCCGACTTTTAACACATCTTCCACTTTATGAGTGCGTTCTTCTTGAATTTCAGAGATGTGCAATAATCCGTCTTTTCCTGGTAAAATTTCACAGAATGCACCGAATTTTTCAATGCGTTTTACAGTGGCTAAATAATATTCCCCTACTTTTGCTTCGCGCACGATATCTTCAATAATTTCTTTTGCCCGTTGATTCATTTCTTCATTAGCAGAGCAAATGTAAATTGTACCGTCTTGTTCTGTATCGATTTTAACGCCTGTTTCGTCGATGATTCGATTAATCGTTTTACCGCCAGAACCGATGACATCGCGGATTTTTTCAGGGTTGATTTTGATGGAAATGATTTTTGGTGCATATTTTGAAAGTTGTTTGCGTGGTTCAGCAAGAGTTTGTTTCATATGCTCTAAAATGATCATGCGTCCTTCTCTTGCTTGTTTCAGCGCTTCTTCCAAAATTTCGCGGGATAATCCATCAATTTTAATATCCATTTGCAGCGCTGTAACACCTTTTTCCGTTCCAGCTACTTTAAAGTCCATATCACCAAGATGGTCTTCAATGCCTTGGATATCCGTTAAAATCGTGTAATGCTCACCTTGTTTTACAAGTCCCATCGCAATACCTGCTACAGGTGCTTTGATTGGTACACCAGCATCCATCATAGCAAGAGTTGATGCACAAATAGAAGCTTGGGAAGTAGAACCGTTTGATTCTAATACTTCAGATACGCAGCGGATTGCATACGGGAATTCTTTTTCATCTGGGATGACTGCAAGCAATGCTCTTTCACCTAATGCACCGTGACCAATTTCGCGGCGTCCTGGACCACGCATCGGACCTGTTTCCCCTACTGAGAAAGGTGGGAAGTTGTAATGGTGCATGAAGCGTTTTGATTCTTCCAAACCTAATCCGTCAATAATTTGCACATCGCCTAATGGTCCTAAAGTACAGATGGAAAGCACTTGCGTTTGACCGCGAGTAAATAACCCTGAACCATGGGCCCGTTGCAATAAGCCGACTTCTGATGAAAGTGGGCGGATTTCATCGACTTTCCGTCCATCTGGTCGCACTTTTTCTTCAGTAATGAGACGGCGAACCTCTTCTTTTACAATTTTATCAAGCACGATATGCACATGCTTTAATGTGTCTTCATCGGCTTCTTGTTCTTCATAATGGGCAACCACCCGTTGTTTTACAGATTCAATTGCCTCATCGCGAGCAAGTTTCTCCACTGTTTGGATTGCGGCAATCATGTCTTGTTCGCACATTTCTCTTACCGCTTTTTCAATTTCTTCATCCACTTCAAACAATTCAACTTCAATTTTTTCTTTGCCGACTTCTGCCACAATTTGTTCTTGGAATGCAATTAATTTTTTAATTTCTTCATGTCCAAACATGATGGCTTCAAGCATTACTTCTTCTGGTACTTCCAACGCTCCAGCTTCCACCATGTTGATGGCATCTTTATTTCCTGCTACTGATAGATGGATGGTACTTTTTTCAGATTGTGCTACATCAGGATTGATGACAAATTTTCCATCTACATAACCAACATTTACGCCGGCAATTGGACCATTGAATGGAATATCCGAAATGGAAAGAGCCAATGATGATCCGACTAATGCCGCCATTTCAGTTGGACAATCTGGATCGGAAGACATAACCATGGACACAACTTGTACTTCATTGCGGAAACCATCCGGGAACATTGGGCGAATTGGACGGTCAATCAAGCGGGAAACTAAAATGGCATGTTCGGATGGACGGCCTTCTCGTTTAATGAACCCTCCAGGAATTTTGCCGGCTGCATATAAACGCTCTTCGTAGTTGACAGTTAGAGGGAAGAAGTCTAACGCTTTAGCTTCTTTTGACATCGTTGCGGTACAAAGAACAGCCGATTCTCCATAGCGCACAAGTACAGCGCCGTTCGCCTGTTTCGCCAATTGTCCGACTTCGATGATTAATGGACGGCCGGCCCAGTCATAACGATAAACTTTCTTCTCGGTCATGTATGAAACTCCTTTCTTAATGGGGCGAATGCCACCATTATTTTTATACCATTAGTAAGTGTATCAAAAAAGCATTTTCTATGCTAAACATTTTCATTTAAAATATGGTAATTTTCCTGTAATTGTTACTCTTTGGAAAAGATTTTTTGAATAAATAAAAAGCGGGAAAATCCCGCTTTCTGATTATCGACGAAGACCTAATTTTTCAATTAAAGTACGGTAACGTTGAACGTCTTTTTCACGCAAGTATTTTAATAAGTGACGACGATGACCTACTTTTTTAAGAAGTCCACGTTGAGAATGGAAGTCTTTTTTATGAACTGATAAGTGGTCGTTTAATACGTTGATTTCTTCTGTTAAGATTGCGATTTGCACTTCTGGAGAACCAGTATCTCCTTCATGAAGTTGGAATTCTTTAATGATTTCGTTTTTACGTTCTTTAGAAATTGCCATTTTGTTTTCCTCCTATTTTTGATTTACTCCTCTAGCACAGCCAACCGTTGGAGCATCGGTATGCCGAGCTAAGGAATATACTATTTGTATACTTGATGTATAATACCATAGTTCAAAAATTTAAGCAAATGATTGATTTGAAAAATATTCGATTGCCTGCTCTTTGTCGCGAGTGATTTGCGCCTTTAATGCTTCAATGCCATCAAATTTTTGTTCATCGCGAAGCCGTTTATACCAATAAACTTTTACTTCTTCCCCATAAATATTTTTTTGAAAATCTAAAATATGGACTTCGATGGTTAAATGCTTTTCTTCTGGATTTTTAAATGTCGGTTTATACCCTACATTGCATACTCCATCATAGAGTTGATTTTGCACCAGCATTTTTACAGCATAAACACCTTTTTTAGGAATAAAGCAGCCTTCCTTCGACTGAATATTGGCTGTAGGAAAGCCGATGGTGCGGCCCCGTTTATCCCCTTGAACGACAATCCCTTGAATTTGATAAGGGCGGCCCAGCAAATAATGAACCGTTTCCATATCCCCTTCTCGCAAACAGTTGCGAATGCGGGTAGACGAAATCTTTTCCCCATTTTCCACTTGTTTTTCAACGACAGTTACGCCAAAATCTCCATGGGAAATATCCTTCATTAAATCCATATTGCCTTTGCCAAAAGCGCCAAAGGAGAAATCAAAGCCTGCTGTGACATGCTTTACATTTAAATCGCGAATAAAATGTTGAACGAACTCTTCCGGCGAAAGTTTTGCAAAATCCGATGTAAATTGTACAACAAATGTCGTATCGACGCCCATTTCCGCCAAAATCTCCAATTTTTGGGGAAGGGGAGTGATATAAAAGATTTTTTCATTGCTGTTTCCTAAGACGATGGAAGGATGGGGATCAAAGGTCATCACAGCACTTTGAACATTCAATTCCTTTGCTTTTTCCATTGCAGCACGAATCACCGCTTGATGCCCTCTATGTACACCATCAAAAAAGCCGACTGCCAGGGAATAGGAAGTGGAAGGATCGACTTTATCTAATTGGTACGGATATTTTAAATGAATTACCTTCATTGTATGGCCTCCTAAAAATTATTTGGAAACATCTTGTCTGGTTTCATTAGCCCAGTTTTTGTTGGATGCTTTATATAGACAGCAATTGCCTTCCCATTGCGACTAAACACAATTTTTTCACTCTGTTTTAATAATGAATGGACTTTTAAAATTTGTCCATTACAAATTTGCTTCTCATTCGTTGCATCCACTTCGATAAACGGGTAAGAAGATAAAGCTTTTTCAATGGGCAGAATAAGCTCATGAACCGTTCCTTCCTCTACGGCTTTTTGGACTTCGTGAATCGTCACGCAATCTTTTTGCGAAAAATTCCCTGAAGCAGTTCTTACAAGAGAAGACATATGGCTAGGATACCCTAATAATTCTCCAATTTGTACGGCCAGCGTGCGGATATACGTGCCTTTGCTGCACTTCACTCGAATTTTAAAGGCGATTTCCTTTCCTTCAAACAAGTCCCGATCATCAAGCAATGTTAATTCGTAAATGGTTACTTTTCTCCTTGGGCGTTCCACTTCAATGCCTTTTCTTGCATATTCATAAAGTTTAACACCGTTTACCTTTACCGCTGAATACATTGGGGGAATTTGTTCAATTTCTCCTGTTAGTTTCGACAAAACTTGAAGCAATTGTTCCCGGGTGATTTGTTTATAAGATTCATCTTTTTCTACTGTATCGCCTTCTGCATCTTCCGTCGTTGTGGAGCGGCCAATCAACACTTCCGCTTCATACGTTTTGCCAGACTCCATTAAATAATCAGAGAGTTTGGTTGCTTGTCCAATGCAAATCGGCAAAACGCCTTCCACTTCCGGATCTAAAGTTCCAGTATGTCCAATTTTTTTCGTCTTCAATATTTTTCGAAGTTGAAACACGCAGTCATGGCTCGTCAACCCTCGTTCTTTCCACAATGGCAAAATACCATCCACTTGAATCCCCCCAAAAATGTTCAATAAAAAAAGCCTACCTGCATGGATCTTTTTATGCAGTCGCAGGCTTTTTTCAATATGTGTTTTACGCTTCTTCGTTATCTTTAATCGAACGCAATAATTGTTCGATTTTGTTGCCGTATTCAATCGATGTATCAAATTTAAAGGTGATTTCAGGTGTTCTTCTCAAGCGAATCCGATGGCCAATTTCAGAACGGATAAATCCTTTCGCCTTTTCCAATGCTTTCAACGTTTCGTTTCTTTCTTCTTCCGTTCCTAAAGTCGTAAAATAAATCGTCGCTTGTTGAAGATCACCTGTCAATTCTACAGCCGTTACCGTAACAAACCCAACTCTTGGATCTTTCAACTTACGGCCAATGATGTCACCTAATTCCTTTTTCATTTGTTCAGCAACACGATTTGCACGTAGAGACATAATTGTCACCTCTTTATAAAAAGTAGAGCAAAAGCACAAATCGCGCTTTTCCCTACTTTCTTTTCCTATTACTTGTTATTGTTGTTGGAATCCTAAAATTTATCCTCAAAGATTATAAAAACTCCCGAGAAAATTCTAGCAGCTCCCATGATGGATTTGATTGTAAGAAATGGAGCACTTGGTCAATCTCCCGTTCAGCTGCCGAACGGGAAGAAGCAACTGTCACAACAGCGATTTTTGTTCGCTGCCACACATCTTGATGGTCAATTTCTGCAACCGATACATTAAACTTCTGCTTTGCTCTTGTAATCATCCGCTGGAGAACTGCACGCTTTTCCTTTAAAGAATGAGCGTCCGGAATGATGAATTCCGCTTCCAAATAGACAATCATTTCCGTTCAATTTCTTCCATTACGAAGGCTTCGATAATGTCGCCTTCTTTAATGTCGTTAAAGTTTTTGATTTGCATACCGCATTCAAACCCTTTAACAACTTCTTTTACGTCATCTTTAAAGCGTTTTAATGATGCAAGTTCTCCTTCGTAAATGACGATTCCGTTGCGGATGACGCGTACGCCAGCATCACGAGTCACTTTACCATCTGTCACGTATGAACCTGCAATTGTACCCACTTTGGATATTTTAATCGTTTGACGTACTTCTGCTTGACCGATGATTTTTTCTTCATATTCTGGATCAAGCATACCTTTCATGGCAGCTTCAATTTCTTCGATGGCTTTATAAATGATGCGGTGCAAGCGAATTTCGACGCCTTCTTGTTCTGCAGCGCGTTTTGCATTAACATCTGGACGCACGTTAAAGCCGATGACGATGGCGTTAGAAGCTGCGGCAAGGCTAATGTCAGATTCTGTAATGGCTCCTACACCAGTGTGGATAATTTTTACTTTTACCCCTTCCACATCAATTTTCATAAAGGAAGAAGCTAAAGCCTCTACAGAACCTTGCACGTCTGCTTTGATAATCAAATTCAATTCTTTAATATCACCTTGGGACATTTGTTCAAACAAGTTATCCAACGTAATGCGCGATTTTTGCGCACGGCTTGCTTGCAATGCCATTTGGGCACGAGCTTCACCGATTTCACGAGCCGTTTTTTCATCTTCAAATACGACGAAGCGATCTCCGGCTTGAGGCACTTCATGCAATCCAGTAATCTCGACAGGCGTTGCAGGTGTTGCTTCTTTCACGCGGCGGCCTAAATCGTTCACCATCGCACGAACACGGCCGAATGTATTTCCGACAACAATTGGATCGCCTACGCGCAATGTACCATTTTGCACCAATAATGTAGCAACAGAACCGCGGCCTTTATCTAGGCGGGCTTCAATTACAGTACCGATTGCTCGGCGATTTGGATTGGCTTTTAATTCAGAAACTTCCGCAACGAGCAAAATCATTTCTAACAATTGGTCGATTCCTTCACCTTTCAATGCGGAAATTGGAACGAAGATTGTATCGCCACCCCAGTCTTCTGGAACGAGGCCATACTCTGTTAATTCCTGCATCACGCGGTCAGGATTCGCTGTTGGTTTATCAATTTTATTCACTGCTACAATGATTGGCACATTGGCTGCTTTGGCATGGTTAATGGCTTCCACCGTTTGCGGCATGACACCATCATCCGCTGCAACAACGATGACAACGATATCCGTAATTTGGGCACCTCTTGCGCGCATTGTCGTGAATGCTTCGTGTCCAGGTGTATCAAGGAAAGTAATTTTCTTTCCATTAATATCTACTTGGTATGCACCAATATGTTGCGTAATACCGCCTGCTTCTGCTTCAGTCACTCTTGTATGGCGGATTGCATCTAGCGTTGTTGTTTTCCCGTGGTCAACGTGACCCATGATTGTTACAACTGGCGGACGTTCTACTAATGCTTCTTCTGGATCTTCTTCTTCAAAGTAAACATTTAAATCTGTTTTATCGATGCGTACTTCTTCTTCTACTTCCACACCATAATCCGCGCAGACTAATTCAATGGCATCTTTATCAAGGGATTGGTTGATTGTCGCCATCACGCCAAGCATAAAGAGCTTTTTAATGATTTCAGAAGGTTCACGGTTTAATTTTTTCGCAAGTTCTGCTACTGTTAAAGATTCGTAGAAAGTAATTTTTTCAGGAAGCTCTTTTTGAACAGGCTGTTGAGGCTGTTGTTGTTTTGGCTGACGGCGTTTTCCGCCATGGATGCCAGGTTTTTTCTTTTGGCTGCCTTTATTTTTCGAATGTTGTTGAACTACATCTTCTTTTGCAGCTTTATTTCGTTTTATTTTTTCAAACGCAACGTGCGCTTCTTCTTGTTCTTGGTCATCTGTTTGTTTTGGCGCGTGTTCATGTTTTTTTGCTTCTTTATGATTATGATTTTGCGGTTGTTTTGGTTTATGTTGCCCTTCATTCTTTTTCACAGGTGCTTCTACGTTTTTGTTAAAAACAGCATCCAATTTGGCAACTGCATCTCCGTTAAGCGTTGACATATGATTGGTTACATTTATATTTAATTTTTTTAATTCTTCAATGACTTCTTTACTTGATCGATTCACTTTTTTGGCATATTCATGAACTCTCATTTTGGTCATTAGCTCACCCCCGATTAAATTTCGTTGAGCAGACTGGACAGCTTATTGGCAAAGCCTTGATCGGTAATAGCTATCACTACCCGAGCTTCCTTTCCAATCGCATGTCCTAGCTCATAACGATTGCTAAACGTATGAAACTCAACATTGTAATGCGTACATTTATCTTGAATTTTTTTTCTTGAGTTGTAGGCTGCATCCGAAGAAAGAATGACTAACTTCGCATTGCCTTTCTGTATTTCTTTTATCACCAGTTCTTCACCGGTAATGACTTTTCTCGCTCTCGTCGCCAAACCTAAGAGTTGCAATATCTTTTCTTTATTCATTTTTGAAAAGCTGCTCCCTGCGGATAAGCCGTATTAGCTCATCGTAAATCTCATCCGGTATTTTCACTTCTAAATGGCGTTCTAAAATTTTTTTGCTGCGGGCTTTTTCAACCGCTTCTTCAGATTTGGAAATGTAAGCGCCGCGTCCAGACTTTTTGCCAGTCGGATCAACGGAAACTTCACCATCTTTTGAACGAACAATGCGAAGTAAGTCTTTTTTCGGGAACATTTCACCAGTCACGACACAGCGGCGTAATGGAACTTTTCTTTTCATTGGCACGTCAATCACCTTCCCTATCAGCTCAACGCATCCATTTATGTGATTAATTTTTATTCTTCTTCGTCAACTACATCTTGGTACAAGTCAATATCAAGATCATCGAAGGAATGATCCTCTTCTTCGCTGTCATTTTCAACAATTAGAGGACTATTCTCATTCGGATAAATACCTAATTCACGAGCATCCGATTCGCTTTTAATATCAATTTTCCAGCCAGTTAATTTGGCTGCAAGTCTTGCGTTTTGTCCTCGTTTTCCAATCGCTAATGAAAGCTGATAATCTGGAACGATGACGGTTGTTGATTTTTCTTCCTCATTTACAATAACATCCAAGACTTTTGAAGGACTCAAAGCATTGGCAACAAAGACTACTGGATCTTCTGACCATTCTACGACATCAATTTTTTCGCCATTTAATTCGTTGACGATTGCCTGTACGCGGGCTCCTTTGGCACCTACACAAGCACCAACTGCATCCACTTCTGGATCATGGGCATATACGGAGATTTTGGATCGATCTCCAGCTTCGCGAGCGATGGATTTGATTTCTACAATGCCGTCATAAATTTCTGGCACTTCCATTTCAAATAGTCGGCGAAGTAAACCTGGATGCGTGCGGGAAACGATAATTTGCGGTCCGCGCGTTGTTTTTTCCACTTTTGTAATGTAAACACGAATGCGTTGTTGAGGTTTATATTCTTCCCCTGGAATTTGTTCATTTAGAGGCAATGCCGCTTCTACTTTGCCAAGATTGATATAAATATTTCGCGCATCTCTGCGTTCAATAATGCCATTCACAATATCATCTGTGCGGTCTACAAACTCTTCATAAATAATGCTTCTTTCCGCTTCACGTACGCGTTGAGTAACAACTTGTTTGGCAGTTTGTGCAGCAATACGGCCGAAGTTGCGAGGAGTCACTTCTTGTTCCACCACATCGCCTGGTTCATAGACGCTATTGATTTTTCTAGCATCCTCAATGGATATTTGCAAGCGTGGATCTTCCACTTCTTCCACTACTTCTTTTCTTGAGAAGACTTTAATTTCTCCAGTGGCTTGATTAAAATCAACACGTACATTTTGCGCTTGATTAAAATTTCGTTTATATGCTGTAACTAGTGCAGCTTCAATTGCCTCCATTAAGATTTCTCTTGAAATGCCTTTTTGTTGTTCTAGAGCATATAAAGCATCTAGTAATTCACTGCTCATCTTTTCATTTCACTCCTAATTTATTTTATGAAAAATCGATTGCCAGCCGAGCTTTCGCAATCTTATCTTTTTGGATTTGTATCAAAACATTGCGTGTTTTTATGCGAATTTCCATTTCCAGGCTATCTTCGCTGTTGGATTTCAAATATCCGTAAAATTCTTTCATGCCTTCAATTGGCTCATATGTTTTAATGTAAACATATTTGCCAACAGCTTTCTCAAAATCAGATTCTTTCTTTAATGGACGTTCAGCACCAGGAGAGGAAACTTCTAAATAATAGTTTTGTTCAATAGGATCCTTTTCATCCAGCAGGACACTCAATCGCTCGCTTACAAGAGCACATTGGTCTATATCAATTCCACCTTGAGGAGTATCGATATATACACGGAGGAACCAAGCACGTCCCTCTTTCACAAACTCAATATCCACTAATTCAAGATTCAATTCCTCTAAAATCGGTGTAACTAGCTGTTCAACGACTGAAGTAATTTTGCTCATATTATCCTCCCAACGTCTCGTTTCCTTGACTAAAAACAGAAATTCCACCATTGTTGGTGAAATTTGTATTTCCGTGTACTTATCTAATCGCTACCCTCCTGGTGGAGAGCTACAAAACAATAGAAAAGAGCGGGAAACCCCACTCTTTTGCTGCAAAACTATCAACAAATATTGATTTAACAATAACACAATTTCTTAAGAAATGCAAATATGAGAAACTGTTCCACCAAGTCGATGATTGAATTTTTCAAAAGAATTTAGAAAAGCGACAATTGATTTTCATCAGGCAGTCCTTCCAAGACGCCCAATTGCTCCATGTATTCAATCAACGATTTAGATACACGGCCGCGCGTTTGCAAATCTTCTTTTGATAAAAATTCCCTTTCTTCCCTTGCCGCCACAATTTGTCTTGCTACACTTTCCCCTAATCCTGGAATGGCGTTGAACGGCGGAATCAGAGAATTTCCTTCAATGACAAATTCCGTTGCTTTGGATTTGTATAAATCAACATTTTTGAAACTCATGCCTCTTTCACACATTTCAAGGGCAATTTCAAGGACAGTCAATAAATCTTTTTCTTTTTTCGTTGCATCCAAACCTTTTGCATTAATTTCTTCGACTCTCGCCCGAATGGCTTTAGCTCCTTTAATCATTGCCGGCAAATCAAAATCTTCTGCGCGGACAGAGAAATAGGCGCAATAATAGGCAAGTGGGAAATGTACTTTAAAGTATGCCACGCGGACAGCCATTAATACATAGGCAGCTGCGTGGGCTTTCGGGAACATATATTTAATTTTTTTGCACGATTCGATATACCATTCCGGCACATCATGTTCCCTCATCGCTTTTTCCATATCTTCCGTCAAGCCTTTACCTTTACGGACCGACTCCATTGTTTTGAAAGCAAGGGATGGGTCAAGCCCTTTATAAATTAAGTACACCATAATGTCGTCACGACAACCAATAACTTCCGAGAAGGAGCAAACATTATTGGCAATTAACTCGCTGGCATTGCCAAGCCATACGTCGGTACCGTGAGAAAGACCGGAAATTTTCAACAGCTCTGAAAAAGTTTTTGGTTTTGTATCCTCAAGCATTTGGCGCACGAATTTTGTTCCGAATTCCGGAATGCCTAAAGTTCCCGTATTACATAAAATTTGTTCTGGCGTCACGCCCAAAGATTCCGTTCCCGTAAAGATGGCCATAACATCTGGATCATCCGGCGGAATCGTTTTCGGGTCAATGCCTGTCAAATCTTGCAGCATCCGAATCATGGTCGGATCATCGTGTCCAAGAATGTCCAGTTTTAAAATATTATCGTGGATGGAATGGAAATCAAAGTGGGTTGTGCGCCATTCCGCATCTTGGGCATCGGCAGGATATTGCACCGGCGTAAAATCGTAAATATCCATATAATCCGGAACAACCAGAATCCCACCGGGGTGCTGGCCCGTCGTCCGTTTCACCCCTGTGCATCCTTGCACCAATCGTTCAATTTCTGCCGAGCGGAAATTGATGTTATTGTCGTTTGCATAACCCTTTACAAAGCCGTACGCCGTTTTTTCCGCCACTGTACCGATTGTTCCTGCACGGTACACTTTATCTTCCCCGAACAATACTTTTGTATAGTTATGGGCTCTCGCTTGATATTCCCCTGAGAAGTTCAGGTCAATATCCGGAACCTTATCCCCGTTGAATCCAAGGAACGTTTCAAAAGGAATGTCCTGTCCATTTTTGTTTAAAGGTGTGCCGCATTCAGGGCAGTCTTTATTTGGCAAGTCAAATCCCGAACCGACCGAACCATCTGTAAAGAATTCGGAATAGTGGCACTTCGGACAAATGTAGTGAGGCGGCAATGGATTCACTTCTGTAATTTCCATCATTGTCGCAACAAGGGATGAACCAACAGACCCCCTCGAACCTACTAAGTAGCCATCCTCTAAAGATTTTTTCACGAGTTTTGCTGAGATTAAATAAACTACCCCAAATCCATGGCCTAAAATGGAATTCAATTCTTTTTCAAGGCGTTTTTCGACGATTTCTGGCAGCTTTTCGCCATAGATTTTATGTGCCATTTCGTAGGTCATGCGTTTAATTTCTTCATCGGACCCCTCAATAATCGGCGTATACAATTTATCTTTTATTGGTGTTACCTCGCCAATCATGTCGGCAATTTTTTGGGAGTTGGTCACGACAATTTCCTTCGCCACGTCCTCTCCTAAAAAGGCAAATTCCTCGAGCATTTCATTGGTCGTGCGGAAATGCACTTTTGGAAGAGGATAGCGGTTTAATGGATTGGCTCCACCTTGAGAAGCGATTAATATTTTGCGATAAATGGCATCATGTTCCTCCAAATAGTGGACATTCCCTGTTGCCACAACCGGCTTATCCATTTTTTTGCCCAACTTCACAAGTTTGCGGATAATATCTTCCAAATGCCATTCATCATGAATCGTGCCACTGTCAATGAGTTGAGAGTAGACCGCTTTTGGATGCACTTCAATATAATCGTAGAATTCCGCCACTGCTTCCGCTTCTTCTGGCGATTTGTTCATCATCGTTTCAAACAGCTCACCGTTACCGCATCCTGAACCGACAATGAGCCCTTCTCGATGTTTCACTAAATCAGAACGGCGAATACGCGGCACCCGATAGAAAGTTTGAGTATGGGAAATGGATACTAATTTGAACAAATTTTTTAATCCTACATTATCAACCGCTAAAATCGTGCAGTGATAAGGTCTTGATTGTTTATATGAATCCTCTCCACCCATGAATTTGTTAAAATCATCATGGTATTCGATTCCTTTTTCTTCTTTTGCTTGTTTTAAAAGATGCAACAGCAAGTAGCCGGTTGCTTCCGTATCATAAATGGCCCGGTGATGTTGCACAAGCTCAATGCCATATTTTTTACAAAGGGTATTTAAACGGTGATTTTTGAGCGTCGGGTTTAATAAACGGGACAATTCCAATGTATCGATAACCGGATGTTTAACTCCCGTAATGCCCGCTTTTTCATATGCAGCATACAAAAAGCCCATATCAAAGGAAGCGTTGTGGGCAACGACAATGGCATCGCCGATAAATTCATGATATTCCCGAATGACATCGTCCACTTCCGGTGCATCTTTCAACATATCATCTGTAATATGCGTCAATTCGATGATTTTTTCAGAAAGAGCCCGATGTGGGTTGGCAAATCGCTCGAATCGATCAATGATTTTGCCATCCCGTATTTTAACTGCCGCCAATTCAATAATGACATCATAGGCAGTAGATAGTCCGGTTGTTTCCACGTCAAACACAACGAAAGTGGCATCATCCAATTTTATATGCTGTTCTTCATAAGCAATCGGAACTCCATCATCTACTAAGTTTGCTTCCAACCCGTAAATGATTTTAATGCCATATTTTTTACCGGCTGCATAGGCCTCCGGATAAGCTTGTACAACGGCATGGTCTGTAATGGCAATGGCGGGATGCCCCCACTTGGCAGCCTGTTCTACAAGGCGTTCTACTGGCGTCACTGCATCCATTTGGCTCATAGGCGTATGTAAATGCAATTCCACCCGTTTTTCCCCTTCTGGCGCCGTATCTTTTCGAGTCTCTTTATGAATTTCATTAATGTCATTCGCCATCATTACTAACTCGCGGACGAATGTATCATTTTGTACAGAACCTCGAACTCGGACCCACATGCCTTTTTTCAAACGGGACATTTTTTCCACATCATCATGATTGCGGGAAAACATTTTTACTAAAATGGAATCCGTATAATCGGTTAATTTAATTTCCAAGAGAGAACGTCCGCTTTTTAGTTCTTTAACTTCAATGGCAAAGATATGCCCCTCAATGACAATTCGGCGTTCTTCTTCCACAATCGATTTAATATCCACAATCTCTGAATCATGAATAACAGAGCCGATTTGCACCGGTCCTTCTTCAACTGACCCTTGAGGATTTTCTTTCTTCTCTTTTTCCCGGTTTTGAAAATCGATGATGGCTTGTCTTGCCAGTTCTTCTTCTTCCAATCTCCGCTTCTCAAGCATTCTCTCTTTTTCAGCCTTTTCTTCTTCCGATGCTTCCACTAATTTGAATTCCACTGGTATTTTCGGAAATCCAAAACAAGCGTAAGTTTCGGCAATAATGTCCCGGTATTTGGACTTTAACGTCAATTGTTCCATTTCGGAAATACATGAAAGCATTAACTTGCTCCCTGTCCAAATGGGCAATTGGCAAGAAAGCCGTTTTTTGACCGGAGGAGATGCGTCAATACGTTCGACAACGCTCATCCAATAATCAGAAATCAAATGCTCTGTTACTTCTGGGTTTTCTGTTTGTATTGTCAACTCTGCTTGGGCTATATGTTTAAATTCTTCCTTCAATCGGGAAGAGAATAGTTGGTATACTTGGAAAGGCAAAATATTTCGCAGCTTCAATGAAAAATTCCAAATTCGCTTTTTCTTATGAACAGTTAAACGGTTTAATTCCCCATGTTCAAAAAAGGACATATAAACGTCTTCCGTTAATTTTAATTGGGATAGGAGCATGAACAACCGTTCTCTTGCTTTGGCGTTTTCCATCCAACTCACCACCTTTAACAAAAATCCTTGATGGAAAAATGAAAAGAATTCGCGAAACTCTATCAGGCAAGACGCTTATGCGCCTGTCTATAGAAAGCGAATTCTATTCGAACTACCAACTATTAAGTATACACTATTTTTTCAAGACTGTTTGAATTTATTGCGTTCGATAAAATTCATTTAAATAGTCAATCAATTCTTCTTTCATACATTCAATGGTTTCACCCGTTTTGCGATTCTTCACTTCTACAATTCCCTCAATTGCTTTTTTGCCGACTGTAACGCGAATCGGCAAACCGATCAAATCGCTGTCAGCAAATTTTACGCCAGCGCGCTCATCCCGATTATCATATAAAACATTGTAACGATAGGTCGTTAAAATGTTATAAAGCTGTTCAACTAGATTGTATTGGACTTCATCATTGACATTGATTGCCATTAAATGCAAATCATATGGAGCTAGATGCTTCGACCAAGTAAATCCACGATCATCTTGATATTGCTCAGCTAATATAGCAAATAGCCGGGTAAGTTCTACCTCATAACTTGCGATTTGCAAAGGAATTTGTGCCCCTTCATTATTCACAACATATGCCGACATCTTTTCCGCATAATGAGGCGCTAATTTTGTCGCCCTTCCAACAACGATCCCCTTTTTCAACAAAAGAGTTCCTTGTCCATCAGGTGAAGGGTCTCCTTCTTCAATGTAACGAATATCTTCATATAAATTAATAGCAAAATCTCGATTTGGATTCACATTAATATAGTGATAGCCATCTTCATTGGCGCCTGTAACAGCATTTACCATCCACTGAATGCCATGGTCCGCGATAACTTTTATGTTGATAGGCAGTTTGATTGGACCGATGGAACCTTTGGCGCAGCCAAGGTGGTTTTTGATTTCCTCTTCATTTGCCAATCGAATATCCGAAGCCTTTAAAACTTTCTTCACTTTTCTTAAATTTAATTGATGGTCTCCCCGAACTAAAGCAACGACAATTTCTCCATCAATATTTAATACGAGCGATTTGATGCATTGATTTGGTTCAATATGCAATTCATCGCATAATTCCTGTATCGTTTGAACATTTGGTGTTTCAATTTTTTTAAGGGGTTTCATTTCTTCAGCAGAATGTTCATATTCCATAGAGACTTTTGCAATTTCCGCATTTGCCGCGTATTTTGATTGATCCGAACAGGCTATTGTTTCATCCCCGATCGTTGTGAAAACGACAAACTCATAAGACTCTTTGCCAAAGGGTCCCGCATCCGTTTCAGCCATTTGCACCGTTAATCCTAAACGGGAAAAAATTCGTTCATAGGTTTGAATCATATCTGCAAAAGCTTGCGTTAAACTTTCTTCGCTTTCATGGAAGGAGTAGGCGTTCAAGATGCAAGACTCTCTTGCCTGGAATAAATCGAGCCGCGATTCTTTTATATTCTGAAGCCTTTTTTGCATTTGATAAAGTGTAATCGGCAGTTTTTTATAAGTTTTTATTTCATCCCGGACAATGGATGTCATTAAATCCATGCTCGGGCCAATAACAAATTCCCTGTCAAAATCATCTTGAAAGTGAATCAAATCCTCTTCCAATCTTCCAGTTTGTTTGTAAAAATCAATGGACTGAATGCATGGCAATTCTACTTCAATGGCATCCCTTTTCTCTATTTCCTCTCGAATGATTTGTTCGATTTTCTTTAAAACTCGTTTTGCTAAAGGCAAATAGGAATAAGTTCCATTGGAATATTGCCGAATGAATCCTGCCCGCAGCAACATCTGGCAAGAATTTGTATGAACATTCCGAGGCATTTCCCGCATTGTTGGGATAAACGTTTGGCTTTGTTTCATAAGGGCTCCACCTTTATTTAGTTTGTGCTTTTTTAATAGAATAGCATACCCGTTGAAGCCTTGAGTATATACATTTTTTTGATATTTTTGCAAAGGAATATCATCCTTGTCATGTATTCTTGCAAAGAGGATTCCAAAATTAAATTTTAATGAAGATAAGATGACAAAAAAACGCACATTTTACTTCATTAAAAAAATCGCCCCGATTCTTATCGGATGGCGATTTTTCAATTTATATGTTATTGGAAGAACAATCGTTGAATATCGTTCCACGTTACAGCAATCATTAATATCATTAACAATACAATGCCCACTAAATGGACCATGCCTTCTTTTTTGCGGTCGACTGGTTTTCCTCTCAATGCCTCAATGCCAAAGAACATTAATCGGCCGCCGTCTAAAGCTGGTAATGGAAGTAAGTTCATAATCCCTAAGTTGATGCTCAAAGCTGCTGTCCAATACATCAGCGTAAAGAAACCGTGTTTTGCCACTTCTCCAGTATATTGATAAATGCCGACAGGACCAGCTAAATCATCAAGGGTAAAATTGCCGGCTATTAAATAGACAAGGGCTTGAAGGATGAGAACTGTGGAATCCCACGTTTGTTGGACGCCATAAACAACCGCTTTCAATGGATTTTTTTTCATCGGGCTTTGATACATAACGCCAATTTGTCCAACTTTTTCACCATTATTTGCTTCCACTGAATCCGGAACAACGGTAAGTTCCACTTGCTGTCCGTCTCGGTCGACAATAAATGAAAGTTCTTTTCCAGGATTTTCTTTTACAAATTCGGATAAATCATCCCATTTTTCAATCGAATGTCCATCAATGGATTTAACATAATCCCCTGCTTTCATTCCGGCTTCAGCGGCAGGGCTGTCATCCACAACTTCCGTAATGATTGGTTCATTCGTTGGCACACCTTGGAAGATGCCAAGGAAAAGGAAAAGGATAAAGGCTAAAATAAAGTTAAACAAAGGTCCTGCAAATATAGTAAGTGTACGGTGCCATAACGATTTTGCTTCAAAGGTCCGATCATATGGTGCAATTAATGTTTCTTCCCCGTTTTCAACAATGATGGCATTTCGAGCAACGTCAAAACGAACTAAACGTTCTTCTTCATCGTAGCCTTCAATCCACATTTTTTTATTTAAATCCGCCCGTTCAACTTCCATAAATAACACGTTCGGATGTTGAACATTTTGGTTTAAATAGATTTTCTCGACTTTTTCATCCTCATTTAATATGAGACCTACCCGGTAACCTGGCTGAAGCTCAATTTGGTCGAAATCTTCGCCAGCCATCCGCACGTAACCGCCTAATGGCAATAAACGGATGGTATATAAAGTTTCCCCTTTTTTCATTTCGAAAATTTTTGGCCCCATACCAATGGCAAATTCCCGCACTAAAATACCTGCTCGTTTCGCAAAAAGAAAGTGCCCGAATTCGTGAAAGAATACGATTAATCCGAATACGAGGATAAATGCTAATATTGTTTGCATAATATACCACCTTTAGAGCCGTGCTCGAGTTTATTGTACCATTTGAAGCACTTTTTTTCTTGTTTCCTTGTCCACATGCAAAATAGTTTCCAGATCAGGATTCCATACATTGTCATGGCTGTCCATAATCCGCTCAATAATCTCTTCAATTTCCAAAAATGCAATTTTTTCTTGCAAAAACAATTGCACTGCTGCTTCATTGGCTGCATTCATCGCCGTTAAAATCGTTCCGCCTGTTCTTCCCGCTTCATAAGCCAGCTTCAACGCTTTAAAACGCTCAAAATCCACTTCTTTGAAATGCAGGCTGCCAATATCAGCTAAATTCAACGGTTTACCGCCAATCAAAGGCAGCCGATCCGGGTAGCTTAAGGCATATTGAATCGGCACCCGCATATCCGGTGTACCTAACTGGGCAATGACGCTTGTATCATGATATTCCACCATGGAATGAATAATGCTTTCTTTATGAAGAAGCACGTGGATTTGATCAAAAGGCATATCAAATAAAACATGGGCTTCAATGACTTCCAAGCCTTTATTCATCATTGTGGCTGAATCAATAGTGATTTTTGCGCCCATTGACCAGTTTGGATGATTTAAAGCTTCTTTCATAGTTACATTTTTTAATTCATCCCGGGTCTTATCTCGGAATGCACCGCCGGAAGCTGTTAAAATTAGCCGTTTAATTTGTTTCGGGTTTTCTCCATTCATGGACTGGAAGATGGCAGAGTGTTCACTGTCAACCGGCAAAATCGGGGCATGATGTTTTTTCGCTTCTTCCATCACAAGATGTCCTGCTGTCACAAGGGTTTCTTTATTGGCAATAGCAATCGTTTTTCCCATCCGAATGGCAGCGATTGTGGAAGGCAATCCCACACTTCCTAAAACTGCGTTTACTACGACGCTTGTTTCCGGATGTGTGGCAACTTCAATTAACCCTTCTTGTCCATATGTAAAATGTATATGAGGAAACTCTTTTTTTAATGCAAGTGCATCTTTTTCTTCCTGCACAGACACTAATTCCGGCTTTAGAGTTGTAATAATTTCTCGAGTTTTTTCTATATTTTTTCCCGCAGAAAAAGCAACAAGTTGAAACTCTTCTGGATGATTTTTTAATATATCGCAAGTTTGCCATCCAATCGAACCTGTTGCTCCTAACAAACTAATTTTTTTCAATCTGAGTCCTTCCCTTCATTAACTAACAAAATGCAACAAGTTGATCAATGGTAATACAAATAATAGACTATCAAATCGGTCGAGTATTCCGCCGTGTCCTGGAAGAATCTTTCCTGAATCTTTTACATCATAATGTCTTTTAATGGCAGATTCGACCAAATCGCCCATTTGTCCGAAAACAGAGCTGACAATCGTTACAAGAACTAGTATAAACCAAGGCTTTTCAAAAGGGTAAATCATTTGCATTATGCAAGCAAACACAACGGCAGTCAAAATTCCTCCAATAAAACCTTCAATGGTCTTGTTAGGGGAAATTTCAGGCCATAATTTGTTTTTCCCAAATCTTCTTCCCGTAAAATACGCCCCTGAATCGGTACACCATACAATGAGCAAAGCAAAAATGATAAACTGAAGTCCCGCATGTCTCGTTTCAATTAAATAATAAAAACCGATTCCTATATATAATGCGGACAGAAGAACAAACCCAATTTCATCAAATGTAAAATGATTTTTTACAATCACTGAATGAATTAATAATAAAAGAGCCGCAATGACGAGAAATTCCAATTTTGAATAAGACGTGGCTTCTTGTACTTTATTTGCCCAATCATCAGGCATTAATAAAACATATACCGTTAAAAATCCGATGAAACTTGGAACTGAAAAAACGGACATTTTCTTCATTCGAAGCAGCTCAAACATTGCGACTGAAGCCATTGCATAAACTAATAGGGTAAATGGTAGCTGACCATAAACTACAAACGGGATAAAAAATGCTGCTGCGACCACTCCCGTAATAATCCGTTGCTTCAATACATTTCTTCTCCTTTCAATCCACCATACCGACGATTTCTTCTTTGATAAGCATAAATCGCTTCTAGGAATTTTTCTTCATCAAAGTCTGGCCAAAGAGTATCGGTAAACCAAAATTCAGTATAAGCTAATTGCCAGAGCATAAAGTTGCTCAAACGTACTTCTCCGCTCGTACGAATTAATAAATCCGGTTCTGGCAAATGAGACGTCATTAAATATTGGTTCACTGTTTCTTCCGTAATTTCTTCAATGGATAATTTTCCTTCTTGAGCATCAGCCATCATGTGTTTCATCGCTTTGACAATTTCAGCACGGCTACCATAATTTAACGCAAAATTTAAAATAAGTCCTGTATTATTTTTTGTTTTTTCCATTGCATTATTTATGGCTCTTTTTGTATGCTCCGGCAAACCTTCCTTTTCGCCAATCATTTGAACACAAATATTTCGTTCCATCATTTCTGGTAAAAAATCATTGAGAAATTTTTCAGGTAAGCTCATCAAATAGTCCACTTCAGTTTTTGGACGCTTCCAGTTTTCTGTGGAAAAAGCATAAAGCGTCAATACTTTCACACCTAGTTCATCTGCCACGCGAGCAATTTTTCTGACGGTTTTCATCCCTTCTTGATGACCAGCGATTCGTGGCATCGCCCGCTTTTTGGCCCAACGTCCATTGCCGTCCATAATGATTGCAATATGGGAAGGGATCACTTCAATTTTTCCATCCAGATCGGATGTTTTTTTAACATTTTTTGTTTTCTTAAAAAAATTATAAAATACCATGTATTCCCCCACCTGACAACGTTTTGGACGTATTCTTAATAATCATATCAAAAACCAATATATGTGTCTTTTATTTCTGACATAATTATTTGCATTTTTTCTTATTCTTTTAGCTTATATTACTTTATGGGAGATTTATTATCATTTATTCCTATAATCCCCTACATCATTAGAAATGAAAAAGACGTCCTAAAGAAAAGGACGTCACAGTCTATAGAAAGTTCTTGTTGACTAAACCTTTAAATGGAAAGGATTTCATCTTCTTTTTCTTTTGCTAAGCTGTCAACTTTTGCGATGAATTCATCCGTTAATTTTTGAATATCATTAACATGACCGCGCAATTCATCTTCAGTAATTTCACCATTTTTCTCCATTTTTTTCAATTCATCATTAGCGTCACGGCGCACATTGCGGATTGCAACCCGAGCTTCTTCCGCCTCTTTTTTTACGATTTTCACCAATTCTTTACGGCGTTCTTCCGTTAAAGGAGGGATTGTCAAACGAATCACATTTCCATCGTTTGTTGGTGTAATACCGATGTCAGATTTTAAAATCGCCTTTTCAATTTCGCCTAAAATGGATTTATCATAAGGTGTAATGACAAGAAGACGTGCTTCTGGGGTTGTGATACCCGCAAGTTGATTCACTGGTGTTGGCACTCCATAATATTCTACAGTAATCCGATCAAGCAACTTTGCGTTCGCACGGCCCGCACGGATTGATGAAAGTTCCCGCGTAAAAGCAGTGATGGATTTGTTCATTTTTTCCTTCGCTTGTTCATACACACTATTCATTATGCATTCCTCCTAACAACTGTCCCAATTTTGTCGCCTAATACAGCGCGTTTAATGTTACCTTTTTCCATTATAGAGAATACTATTAATGGGATGTCGTTGTCCATACACAATGTGGAAGCTGTGGAATCCATTACTTGTAAACCTTGTTGAATGACGTCTAAATAAGTGAGTGTATCGTATTTAACCGCATCACGATGAATTTTCGGATCTGCTGAATAAACGCCGTCCACATTGTTTTTCGCCATTAAAATAGCATCTGCATCAATTTCAGCAGCTCTTAAAGCAGCCGTTGTATCAGTGGAGAAAAATGGATTTCCAGTTCCAGCAGCGAAAATCACGACACGTCCTTTTTCAAGATGACGCACAGCTTTTCGACGTATGTAAGGCTCCGCCACTTGGGTCATTACAATAGAAGATTGTACACGAGTTTCCACTTCTAACTTTTCTAATGCATCTTGCAATGCAAGAGAGTTCATGACAGTTGCAAGCATGCCCATATAATCGGCAGAAGCACGATCCATTCCCATTTCACTACCTATTTTACCACGCCAAATGTTTCCTCCGCCAACTACAACTGCAACTTCTACACCAAGATCGACAACTTCTTTAATATCTTCAGCAACAGATTTGATAATTTTTGGCGAAATGCCAAATCCTGCTTCCCCTGCTAATGCTTCACCACTAATTTTGATTACAACTCGTTTATATTGCGGCACACCACTCATAGTAAACCTCCATTACCCGTTTATACAAATTTTTATTCTGAAAAATAGGGAACACTTAGAGTGCTCCCCATAAAGTTTGTGTATTTATGCTTTTATTATTTATTGCCTTTCACTTGGCTCATTACTTCTTCTGCAAAGTTATCTTCGCGTTTTTCAATGCCTTCTCCAACTTCGTAGCGTACGAATGCAGTTACGTTACCGCCTTTAGATTTCACGAAATCGCGAACTTTTTGATCAGAATCTTTAACAAATGCTTGTTCAAGTAAGCAAACTTGCTCGAAGAATTTTCCAAGACGTCCTTCAACCATTTTTGCCACAATGTTTTCTGGTTTACCTTCGTTTAATGCTTGTTCTGTTAATACTTTGCGTTCACGTTCAACTTCTTCCGCAGGTACTTCATCACGAGAGATGTATTTTGGATTGATTGCTGCAATGTGCATTGCGATATCTTTTGCTGCATCAGCATCTGTTGAACCTTCAAGAACTACTAATACACCGATGCGGCCTCCCATGTGTAGGTAAGAACCGAATGAATCAGCGTCTGTTTTCGTTTTAATTTCGAAACGACGAAGAGTGATTTTTTCACCAATAGTTGCAACCGCAGATGAAATTTGTTCTGCAATTGTTGCTCCCTCTTCATTTTTCACTTCTAAAGCTGCTTCTACAGATTCAGGTTTTGCTTTTAATAATTGTGCCGCTAAGCTTTTTACTAATTCTTGGAATTGGTTGTTTTTCGCAACGAAGTCTGTTTCAGCGTTTACTTCTAAAATTACTGCCTCGTTTCCTTCTGTTAAAATGTAAGTTGTACCTTCAGCTGCGATGCGGTCAGCTTTTTTGCTTGCAGAAGCTAAACCTTTTTCACGTAGGTAATCGATGGCAGCTTCGATGTCGCCGTTTGTTTCTACAAGGGCTTTTTTACAATCCATCATACCTGCGCCCGTTTTTTCACGAAGTTCTTTTACTAATTGTGCAGTAATTGCCATTGAAAGTTCCTCCTTGAATCATGATTGTTTACTATTAAGTTTTAGCCATTTTGCTTATCCGAAACCATTGTTTCTTAAAAAAAGGTGATAAGTGAAACAGTCACTTATCACCCTTGTAGCAGCGAATTACTCAGCAACTACTTCTTCAGCTGGAGCTTCTGATTCACCTTGTTTAGACTCGATAAGAGCATCTGCAATTTTAGCTGTTAATAATTTTACAGCACGAATCGCATCATCGTTTGCAGGAATTACGTAGTCGATTTCATCTGGATCGCAGTTTGTATCAACAATTCCTACAATCGGAATATTTAATTTACGAGCTTCAGCTACAGCGATGCGTTCTTTGCGTGGGTCAACTACGAATAGAACATCAGGTAATTCGTTCATGTCGCGGATACCGCCAAGGAATTTCACTAAACGTTCATGTTCTTTTTTCAATTTCATAACTTCTTTTTTTGGAAGAACATCAAAAATGCCTTCTTCTTCCATTTTTTCAATTTCTTTCATACGTGCAACACGTTTTTTAATTGTGTCGAAGTTTGTTAATGTACCACCTAACCAGCGTTGGTTAATGTAGTAGTTGCCAGAACGTTCAGCTTCTTCTTTAATAGCGTCTTGTGCTTGTTTTTTCGTACCAACAAAAAGAACTTTACCGCCGTTTGCACCAACTTGACGCATGAACTCGTAAGCTTCTTCTAATTTTTTTACAGTTTTTTGTAAATCGATAATATAAATGCCGTTACGTTCAACAAAAATGTATTTTTTCATTTTTGGATTCCAACGGCGAGTTTGGTGACCGAAATGTACACCTGCTTCTAATAATTGTTTCATTGAGATTACTGACATGAATTTTCCTCCTATTATTGGTTTTATTCCTCCGCATTTCTCATATGGAATAAGCAACTTAAAAGATCCCTTTTAAGCACCACTTACCCATCAAAATGCGTGTGTAATTATCACACCAATTGGTAATATAACACAAAGCCTTTTACTGCGCAAGAAGTTTATGCTTGAAACTTTAATAATAGTTCAATTTCCGTCTTTCCTGTTTGCGTAATTTTTGCAATTTCTTCGATTGATTTCCCTTCTTGATGAAGAGCGATTACTTTCTCTTTAAAGGTCATATCCTTCTGAAGCATTTCACCCTTTGAATTTTGTTCATTTTCATTTTCTGCTGTTTCAAGAATTTTTTCTTGTTCTGTAGTCAGGTTCTTTTGTTGCTTAATGTAAGCATTTTTAGCAATCGTTTTAGGGATTACAGGAATTTTTGGTTCCACATTCACCCCGTTTTTCTCTATGCTATTATTATTGATAACTTCCAACACAGGTTTTGATTCTTTATTTTGAACGGCCTGTTGTTGAGATGTTTTAATGTTTGATAACTCTTTAATAAATCGGTCATTTTCTTCTTTAAACTCCAACAAATAAACGCTAATGGCGTTTTCGATTTCCTCCATTAGCTTATCTTGACGATATTCTAAATCTTTATACTTAGAGATTTTAGAATTTAAAATAAAGATGAGAAAAAAACAAATTAATTGAGAAATGATGAGTATAATGATAAATACTGTAGCCATATGATCTCCTATCCGCTAAAATCAATGAAATTCCCTTTATATGGATGCTTTGCTTCCAAATGTTCTTGATGTTTTTTGCGTCCTTTTTCTTTTTGGCTATGGTCTGATTCTTTTCCAGAGCCTTCTTTTTCCTTATCCCGCTCAGATACTTCAAAGATTTTTTCGGTGTCGTTCACGGTAAGTTGCTTTTTTTCAATCTCTCTTTTCAATGCTTCGTTTGCATGGAATTGTTGCTGAACAACATTCTGATGATGTTGTTCAGCCATTTTCCCAGCATCTACCGTTTTCGGAATAGCAATTTGTAATTCAACACCTTTTAAACTCATTCGTCTCTCTCCTATTTTAAGCGTTTACCTCGTTTGAGAGCAACTTTCTCAATTTTAACAACGCTTTTGAATGAATTTGTGAAATGCGTGATGTCGATAAATTTAATACTTCTCCTATTTCTGTTAGAGTCATTTCTTCAGAGTAAAAAAGACTTAATACAAGTTGTTCTTTTTCACTTAATTTTTTTATGTTTTCTGCAAGTTCTTCTACGAGTTCTTTATGTATCGTTTCTTGTTCAGGTGTTCGAATATTTTCGTCTCGAATCACAAATGTTTTTCCATCACTGTCGTCTTGATCCGGCTGCGTTTCATTGAGAGATAAAACATTTGAGAAGAAATGTTCTTGCACCGTCTGATAAACTTCTTCAACAGGCATATTCATATGTTCAGCTAATTCTTCAGGTGTTGCATGTCGCATTAATTTTTGCTCTAATTGTTCAATCATAGCTTCCATTTTTTTTGCTTTTTCCCGAGCAGAACGCGGCAGCCAATCTTCCTTCCGAAGTCCGTCAATAATAGCTCCTCGGACTCGGAACGATGCATATGTATCAAACTTCAAATCTCGATTAATATCAAATTTATTTAAGGCGTCAAAAAGTCCCATCATTCCCAAACTCGTCAAATCATCTCGAGAGACATTTTTAGGAAGCCCAGATCCAATTCTTTGCACATGATAAGAAACAAGGGGTTGATATTTTTTTATTAATAAATTTCCAGCATGCGGATCTCGATCATTTATCCAGCTATTCCATAATTCTTGCTCATCTAGCTTACTTACCATCGAACCCACCTTTCTTTACGAAACGCCTTTTATTACTCATAATTATACCAAAAATAGAATCAAAAAACATCGGTTTCAATAGGACTAAATCATCCAGTTATCGGTGAGTATTTTTTCTTAACGTTTATGGAAAAGAGCCTAAAAAGTGGATTCAACTTATATAAAAAATATGAAAATAGTACTTAAGCATCTTGGTCCTGCATCATTGTCCTTACAATTTTGGCAATATCTTCAGGGCTTTCATCTTGGAATTCTACTTTCGATGAAGTTCTGCCTTCATTTAGGTTCTCATCATCATCATCATTTTCAATAAACTCTTCAAACATTTCATCATTTGGAGTGTATGTAATATAACCGATTAAATATCGCACAGCAAAAAATAAAAGAAAGGCGGCGAATGCAACAATAAACGATACGATTAATATGTGAGAAGGAAAAACGGAATTTTGGTACATCAATATAAATGTAATTGTAAAAGCGATTAAACTACCCCAACAATTTATAAGAATGGAACCATACATTAAATTTCGCTCACCCCTTGATTCACTGTACGAATCATTAATTTGCTCGTTGCAGGATCAAATTCAATGGTTCTTCCGGTATTTCCTCCCGTATCTTCTGCCACAAGAGGAATCCCTAAATCATTTAATATTTTTTTCACTGCTTCAACATTGCGAGGACCTATTCTCATCATTTCTTTCGCTGAGGAAAATTGGAACATCTGCGCGCCACCTGCAATTTTCGCTTTCAGACGATATTTTTGAGCCCCTTCTAGCAACAATTTATCCAAAAGCGCCTTGACGCCAGTATCAGCAAATTTTGCAATATTGATTGTCTCTGTCCGGCTTAAGGAAGAATCCGGCAACATGATATGAACAAGTCCTGCAATTTTTTTGGTCTCGTCATATAAAACAACTCCTACACATGAACCTAGTCCTGATGTCCGTATTGTATCGGGAGATTTGGCCACATCCATTTGGGCGATTCCCACTTTGACAACCTTCCCTGACTTTGGAGTAAACATATTATTCAACTCCTAACGCCTTAAAAATTACATCAAAAGACTCAGGAGAAGGTAATAGCAGAAAATGTCCTTTCATTTCTGTATTTTCTAGCCCCTCTTCTAAAATGGATGTGTCAATCATGATCACATAATCGCTTACTTGAGAAATTTCAATAAGACCAATACTGATTATCGCCCCGAACATATCGATGCTTAAACCAGGCACTGTAGGATAAATATTTAAATGCAAAAAGTCAGACATAGCTGATAAATAAGAACCAGATAAAATATTTCCCATCTCTTGCATAGCAGACATTCCTAAATCGGAAGCGTTGGTGCGGAAATCAAAGCGACCATCGTGAATAAGATGCTGGATAAAACGGTTAGCCTGTTCAACCGGCAATATAAAGAACATGCTCCCCTCTAAATCGCCTTCAATCCGCAAGTAAATGCCAACGACAACTTGTTCGGCTCCGCCCATCATTTCCACCATTTCATTAAATGTAACCATTTCTGCTTTTGGCACACGCATTTCAATTTTTTTATTTAACAAATCGGAAAGAGCCGTAGCAGCATGAGCGGCGCCGATATTTCCAATTTCTTTCAAAATGTCTAAGTGCAATGAGTTTATGTCAGGATGCCTCATAGTAATCCCTACTTTATATCATAATCTATTCCGATAAATTCAAGACTTTATCTAGATGCAGCAAAATCAATAAACGATTTCCGATTTTTGACACTCCTGAGATAAAAGCTTCTTCTTTTACCCCAACAACTTCTGGCTGAGGTTCGATGGAATTCACCGGAATATCGATGACATCATTCGCAGAATCCACGACAAATCCTACTTCAATATCGTCCAACTGAACAATAATAATACGTACTGATTCTGTATTTTCAACAGGAGGAAGTCCGAAACGTTCCCTTAAGTCGATAATTGGCGTTACAACTCCGCGCAAGTTAATAACACCTTTTACAAATTTCTCAGTTCTTGGTACACGAGTGATGTACATCATTTTCTCAATACCTTGCACATGGCTGACAGGTATTGCATATTCTTTATCCATTAATTGGAAAACAATTACTTTTATACTATCTTGCTCCGCTACAGTTACCATTTTCAGCACCTCATTTCATTATTTCATTAACGCATTAATATCAATAATTAAAGCTACTTGACCATTTCCTAAGATGGTTGCACCAGAGATGGCAAAAATATTTTTCAAATAGTTGCCTAAAGATTTTAACACTATTTCCTGTTGCCCAATGAACGAATCTACTACTAAACCGGCTAATTTATCGCCTTTGCGCACGATGACAACAGATTGATATTCATCATCATAGGCTTCACTGCGCGGCACTTCAAATACTTCATCCAAGAAAATGAGCGGAACAACTTTTCCACGGAAATCGATCACTTTTTGATTATGGGCATTTAAAATTTCTGATTTTTTTATAATTGATGTTTCGATGATGGATGATAACGGAATTGCGTAAATTTCTTTCTCAATTTCTACTAACATAACAGAAATGATTGATAATGTTAAAGGCAATTGAATTGAGAATTTTGAACCAACATCTTGTTGTGATTCGATGGAAATGCTGCCGCCGAGGGATTGAATTGTTGTTTTTACAACATCTAATCCAACACCGCGTCCAGAAACATCCGTAATTTTTTCAGCAGTTGAGAATCCTGATTCAAAAATCAATTCATTGATTTGTTTATCAGTAAGAGAAAGAGCTGATTCTTTTGTCACAATGCCCCGTTCGATAGCTTTTTTCAATACTTTTTCTTTATTAATTCCAGCTCCATCATCTTCAATTTCAATAAATACATAATTTCCGCTGTGGTACGCTCTTAAAGTAACTGTTCCTTCTTCCGGTTTTCCTTTTGCTTTTCTCACATCTGGGCTTTCGATACCATGGTCGACAGAGTTTCGGATTAAGTGAACTAGAGGATCTCCAATTTCATCGATTACAGTACGGTCAAGTTCCGTTTCGGCACCGATAATATCCAAATTGATTTTTTTATTCAATTCACGGGATAATGAGCGAACCATTTTAGGGAATCGGTTGAATACCGTTTCAATTGGAATCATGCGCATTGTAAGCACAATGTTTTGAAGATCGCCCATTGTACGGCTCATTCGCTCAACAGTTTCTGTTAACTCCCCATGTTTTACATCGGTTGCAATGGATTGCAAACGTCCTCTATCAATTACTAATTCTTCAAATAAGTTCATTAGAATATCCAGACGCTCAATGCTCACACGAATTGTTTTAGAGTGGGCGCTATGTTTAGATGCATTTGTTTCTTTCTTTGCAGGTTCTTCTTTTTTCTCTTGTGCTGGAGCTTGGGTTACTTTCTCTAATTCTTGCTGTTGTCGTTCTTTCTTTACAATTTCTTCCCTACTGGATTTTCTTACCATTTCATCCGTTAATGGAACGACATCAACATTTTCAATTTCTGACACTTTGCTGACTTTCTTTTGAATTTCTTCTGCAGAATCTTTCGAAATAAATGCCACTTGGAAATTTTGATCAAATTGTTCTTCTTCCAAGTTCTCAACCGTTGGGAAAGATTTTATGACTTCACCGCATTTTTCTAATACTTGGAATACCATATATACGCGAGCCGCTTTTAGTAGACAGTCCTGTCGAAGGGAAACGGTAATTTCATAAGCGTTGAATCCTTGTTCTTTCGACTGCTGCAGCACGGTAATATCGTATTCATCATAAATTAAGTAACGACCTGCTGAAATCTCTTCTTCTACCGCTACATCTGCAGCAATTTCCTGCTGAACTGGAGTGCTCGAAGGAATCGGTTTACCTGCTTCAATCGCTTTTAATTTCTCCACAATTTCGGAAACATCCCGTTTCCCATTACCACCAGAATCGATATCTGTAATCATTGCTTCTAGATGGTCTACCGATTCAAAAACAATATCTAATAGATTTGAATCAACTTTGATTTTTTCATTTCTAATGGCATCTAAAACATTTTCCATTTTATGCGTCAAATCGGCTAAATCTTCAAATCCCATGGTAGCAGCCATACCTTTTAATGTATGAGCAGACCGGAAAATTTCATTGACAATGGAAATGTCATTTGGATTTTTTTCTAATTCTAGTAAAAGATCGCTACATGCTTGCAAATGTTCTTTACTTTCTTCAATAAACATATCTAAATATTGTTGATTCATTTCCATTCGAACACACTCCCTCTACACCAAATATTTCATTATGGTCTCTGCTATTTTATCTACATTCACAACTTCATCAACTAATTTTGTTTCAATGGCCGCTTTAGGCATGCCAAAAACAATACAAGTTTCAGCAGACTCCGCAATGGCAATGACATTACCGGATTCTTTCAAAGCCATTAATCCTTTGGAGCCATCATTTCCCATTCCCGTCATGATGACTGCAATTTTATCTAATTCTGCATATTGGCCAACACTTTCAAACATCACATCCACGCTCGGTCGATGTCCGCTCCTTGGCGGTTCCTTATCATCCAGTACAATTTCATAATGATGGCCATTTTTTTTCATTTTCATATGAAAACCACCTGGCGCAATATAAGCTGTTCCACTTTCAATTACTTCACCGTGTTCAGCTTCTTTCACCCGAATTTTACTAATATGATTCAATCTTTCTGCCAACGATTTCGTAAAACCAGGCGGCATATGTTGAACAATTAAAATCGGCGCCGATATAGACTCAGGTAATTTGGTGATAACATGCTGCAATGCTCTAGGACCACCAGTTGATGTTCCTATTAATACAATTTTGTCAGAAGCTTTATTCCATTTTTTAATTTGAAATTTTGGGGTAGTTTTAGTCTCGGTAATCATATCTTTTTCTTTCAAATGAATAGTAGAATCGTGCTGCAACGTTTTTACTGATTGATTGATGTTACTTCCATGTTTTCTTAATTTTTCTATCGGAATTTTTAAAGCAAGTTCCACTTTATGAATCAGTTCATCTTTAACTTTGTGCAAATCGAGGGAAATAGTACCGCCAGGCTTTGTCACAAAATCAACAGCCCCATACTCCATCGCAAGCATCGTTTGTTGGGCGCCATTTTCTGTAAAACTTGATAGCATCACGACAGGAACAGGTGTGTTTTCCATGATCCATTTTAATGTTTCAATGCCGCTTAATTCAGGCATTTCCACATCCATTGTTACAACATCCGGTTTTAATTCTCCTATCTTTTTAATAGCCTCTTTACCATTTCTAGCTGTACCAATCACTTCAATCGATGGATGATCTTTAAAAAAATCACTAACTACTTTTCTCATAAAAGCCGAATCATCCACGATCAACAAATGATGTTTATTCGAAGGCACCCACTAACCACGACCTTTCAAGAAAATCCGTTTTAATCTAGTTAAGAATGAACCGGCAGTCGAAGGCATCGAAATTTCTGCTTTCCGTTGTTCAAGCAAAAATCGTTTGATAATTTCATCTAATGATTTTGAAATCGGCGTATCCGGATACGAGATGGTGAAAGGAACTTGTTTAATGACTGCTTTTCTAACTGTTTCATCTTCCGGCATCCAACCAAGAATGAATACTTCTTTTGACAAAAATTTCAGCACCGTGTTTCTCAGCCTCTCCAATGTTTCTTTCCCTTCTATATTGGAATAGACACGATTGGCTAAAATGTAGAAGGTTTTGCTCGGCTCTCTAAAATAAATAAATTTGATCATGGAATAAGCATCAGTAATGGATGTCGGTTCAGCAGTCGTGATAACGATTATTTCATCAATTGATGTCAACACATCGAGAGCCCAATTGGTTGCTCCCGCTCCCATATCAAATAAAATATAATCATACTCTTTCTGCAATTTTTCATAGCCGTAAACAAATGAATCAAACATATCTTTTGACCATTCTACTACTGAAGAAAAGCCGGAACCGCCGGAAATAAAATGAATATCATAAGGGGCACGGTAGATGATTTCATCAAAGGAAACGTTCCCTTCTAAATAATCCCTTAAATTGTATTTCCCTTGGTTTCCAATCAAAATATGGACATTCGCCATTCCAATATCCATATCTAAAATCATGACTTTTTTACCTTGTTTGGCTAATTTGATTGCGAAATTCGTCGTAAAATTGCTTTTTCCTACTCCGCCTTTTCCGCTGACTACCGCAATCGATCTTCCTAAAGCCCCTTGACATTCCAACATTTTCATTCGCAATTTTTCCGCTTGATCTCTCATTTGAATTCACCTTGGAAAAATATATCAAGTATTTTTTCTAAAGTCGCTTCTTCAATATCTTCTGGTACTTCTTGCCCGGTAGTATAGTAAGCCAGTCCTTTATTATATTTAAACATTAAATTATACATTGCGCCAATAGAATTTGTTTCATCTACTTTAGTAAAAATAAATTTTTCAATCGGAAATTCACTAAATTGTTCGATAATCGTTTCATTATCTCTTTCTTTAGCTGTTAAAGATAAGACCAGATAGGATTCGACTTCATCATCGAAGGAAATCAATTTCTTCAAATCGTTCACATATTTCACTTCTTTGTAATTGCGCCCAGCAGTATCGATAAACACTAAATCCAAATGGGCAAATTTCTCAATCGCTGTTTGGTAATCGTTCAAGTTATAAACGACTTCAACAGGAGCTTGAAGAAGATTGGCATAGGTCTTTAATTGCTCAATGGCAGCAATTCGATAAGTATCCGTTGTAATAAAACCGATCTTTTTCTTCTTTTCTAAAACACTGCGCGCTGCCATTTTGGCAATGGTTGTTGTTTTTCCAACACCTGTTGGGCCTAACACACACACATACCTTTTCTCATAGGATAATCCTCCCGTGGGAAGAATAGAAAATTTCTTACGCAATACATTTTTGGAAATCTGCACCATTTCTTGATTGGTAATTTCTTTTTCCGCTTTCAAATGAGCAAAAAGCTCATCACAAATGTCCGTGATGAGCTCATTATTAAGCTCTTGACGTTTCAAAAAATCAACGAAGGGTTTCAGCTCATCAGGCAAGGAAGATTGAATGGATTCTTGCTTCATAGAATGCAAAATTTCTTTCAAACTCGCAATTTCTTCCATTAATTCTGAAACATTTCCTTCATTATGCAGCTCATCTTTAGCCGGGACAATGGGCGGAAAATTTTTTTGTTCTGGAATGATGAATTTTGGTGGTTCCATTTCATCAATTCCCGCAAGCACTTCAAAGTTTTTCTTTCGGATTAGCCCGAAAAATTTCTTCTGTACAACGACTTTCGAACTGATGATGACAGCCTCTTCTCCTAAATCCGCACGCACTTGTTTCATGGCTTCATTAATGGAAGGGGCAATATATTTCTTCATTTTCATTCAACGGTCACCACCCCGACACTTTGGATTTCAACATTGGCATCCAATTCATTATAGGACAAGATCGGTATTTGCGGGAAATAACGCTCCGTCAATTGTCTTAAATACATTCGAATACCTGGAGAACATAAGATAATTGGGGTTTGTTCCATATAAGATACTCTTTCCACTTCTTTCGCAATGGATTCAAGGACCATTTGTGAATCTTGAGGATCCATCGCCAAGAAATTCCCATGTTCTGTTTGTTGAATGCTATCGGCAATCATTTTTTCTACTTTTGCTGGAACAGTAATAACTTTTAATTTTGAACCATCCTGTACATATTGTCTTGTAATTTGTCTAGCAAGTGCTTGTCTAACATATTCTGTCAACACATCTGTGTCGCTTGTCAATTTCGCATAATCCGCCAAAGTTTCAAAGATGACCGGCAAGTTGCGAATAGATACATTTTCTTTCAACAACTTGGCTAAAACTTTTTGAATTTCACCAATTGATAATGGAGTTGGTGTTAATTCGTCCACTAAAATGGCATGAGTTTCTCTCAAATGATCGATTAGCTGTTTTGTTTCCTGACGTCCTAAAAGTTCATGGGCATTTGCACGAATGATTTCCGTCAAATGTGTAGATACAACGCTTGGAGGGTCAACAACAGTATATCCAAGCATTTCTGCCTCTTCTTTCACTTCTTCTGTAATCCATTTAGCTGGAAGTCCAAAGGATGGTTCAATCGTATCAATTCCATCGATTGAATCGTCGTCGCCAGGACTCATAGCTAAATAATGATCTAATAACAGCTCTCCTCTTGCCATCTCGTTTCCTTTGATTTTTATGCGATATTCATTTGGCTGTAGCTGAATATTGTCCCGGATGCGTACAACTGGAATCACCAAACCTAATTCCAATGCAAGTTGGCGTCGAATCATTACAACTCGATCCAGCAAGTCTCCCCCTTGCTGTGCATCAACAAGTGGAATTAAACCATAGCCAAATTCGAATTCGATCGGGTCTACATTCAACAAATTGACAACATTTTCTGGACTTTTCATTGTATCGGTCACTTGTTCTTCTTCCATCTCCAACAATTCTTCTGGGTCTTCTTCTTTCTTGCGGCTCATTAAATAGGCTCCAAGAGCGAGCAATAGAGCAATTGGAATTGTAATCCAGTCAGGAATTGTCGTAAAAAGACCAAGCAAGAAAATCGTTCCTGCTGCTATATATAACAATTTTGCCTGAGAAAATAATTGCCCTATAATATCTTGGCCCAAGTTTCCATCGCTTGCTGCTCGAGTAACTACAATACCAGTAGCTGTTGAAACGAGTAATGCAGGAATTTGGGCAACTAGACCATCACCAACTGTCAATTTGGAAAAATGGTTTGCTGCATCAGCGAAAGAGTAATCCAATTGAAGCATCCCAATAATCAAGCCAAAAATTAAGTTTATAAACACCATGATAATGGAAGCAATGGCATCACCTTTTACAAATTTTGTTGCACCGTCCATCGCTCCATAAAAATCCGCTTCCCTTGCAACTTTTTCCCGACGTTCTCTTGCTTCTTTTTCCGAAATTAATCCGGCATTTAAATCTGCATCAATACTCATTTGCTTCCCAGGCATCGCATCGAGCGTAAACCGTGCTGCAACTTCCGCTACCCGCTCTGAACCTTTCGTAATAACGATAAAGTTCACAATAACTAGCAATAAGAAAATAACTAAACCAACTAAAATATTACCGCCAGTTACGAATTCCCCGAAAGTTTCAATGACGTCCCCTGCATCGCCTTTAGAAAGAATGGCACGAGTTGTTGAAATACTAATTCCTAACCTAAACAGGGTCAAAATTAATATAATGGACGGGAAGATTCCGAATTCCAAGGCCTCTTTCATATTCATTGCAGTGAGCAATACAATCAAAGAGAGCGTAATATTAATGATGATTAAAAAACTTAGCAACCATGTTGGTAGAGGGATTACGAGCATAGCTACTATCACTATGATAAACGCTAATACTCCCAAGTCGCGAAAATTCATCCCTTTCCCTCCTGCAAACTAAATTTTGCGTTTAATTCGATAAACATAAGCTAAAATTTCAGCCACTGCTTTAAAAAATTCTTCTGGCACTTCTTCTCCTATTTCCACTTGATCATAAAGTGCCCTTGCTAATGGTCTATTTTCAACCATGACAATATCGTTTTCTTTTGCAATCATTTTAATCTTTTGGGCAACAAAGTCTACACCTTTTGCTACGACTTTAGGAGCATCCATTGACTCATCATCGTATCTTAAAGCAACTGCATAATGGGTTGGGTTCGTAATGACAACATCCGCTTTTGGCACTTCTTGCATCATGCGCCGCATCGCCATTTCCCGTTGCCGTTGTTTAATTTTCGATTTGATGAGTGGGTCCCCTTCCGTATTTTTATACTCATCTTTAATGTCTTGTTTCGACATTCTCAAATTTCTCTCATACTCAAATTTTTCATATATATAATCAAGAATTGCCACAATCAATAAGGTAATGGCACTAGCAATGCCCATCGTCGCCGTTAGTTTTGAAACAGTTGTCAACGTATCCCAAGGGTTATGAAACGCCAAGGATAAAACATCATCAAGATGCATCCAAATAATGATTCCCGTAACGGTTCCAATAAATGCAACTTTCAATAATGATTTAATTAAGTTCACAACGGCTCTTACAGAAATGATCTTCTTTATACCTTTGATGGGATCAAGTTTTTTCAAATCCAACTTCAACGTTTCTGTCGTAAACAAGAAACCGAATTGCAAAACATTTGAAAAAACTCCTACAATCATTGCTACCGCTATTACTGGCAATACGATAACAGCTACTTTCATTAAAGAATCTACATACAAATTCATGATTGTATCGACAGTCACATTTTCAAAGAGTATGTATTTTTCATAGTATTGTATAAAAAAAGAAAAGAAACCTTTAAACATAATGGGTGCCATAAAAATAAGAAAAAGAAAAAGGACGAGCAATAAAATCGCTGCTGAAAGGTCTTGGCTTTTTACAACTTGTCCTTTTTTTCGAGCATCTCTACGCTTCTTTGGTGTTGCTTTCTCCGTTTTTTCACCTGCAAAATATTGTATGTCTAAAGGAAGAAGTAGCTTCAAACTTAAGCACCACCTAATAACTGCATTAATTCACGCATCACAGTAATCATTAATCCCATCACTTTTTGCATTACTTCTATCATAATCCCCATAGAGATAAAGAGAATGAGGAATCCAACAATAATTTTTACTGGAAAACCTACTACGAAAATATTTAGTTGCGGAACGGTTTTTCCTGTAATCCCGATGGCGAGTGTGACTAAAAACAGTGACGCTACTAAAGGAGCAGACATTTGAAATGCAACCGAAAAAACGACGGCAGCCATCTTAGCAGCAAACTCAGCAAAATTAGCATCTCCAAAGTTCGGATACCCTTCAATCGGGATAAACTGATAACTATAATAAATCCCATCTAAAATCAGGTGGTGACCATTGGTAGCAATCAATAAATAGAGAATTAAAAAGTAAAAAAATTGCCCCATCAGCGGACTTTGCGCACCAGTTAACGGATCGACGATGTTAGCCATCGCAAAACCCATTTCAAAATCGATTAAACCACCGGCAATTTGAACAATCGAAATAATGATGGCAGCAGCTAAACCAATAATAAGTCCTATCATCGCTTCTTTAATAATCAACATGATATAATTTCCATCAATTGGTATCGCCTCAGTAGGAACTGTATAATACATCATCCAAGCCAACATTAAAGCTAAAATAACTTTCAATTGTACCGGTATAGTACGATATGAAAAGAAAGGAACTGTTACAAAAAAGGCTGAAACCCTGACAAACATTAATAGCAATACGGAAAACTGCGGTATGATATCCAGCATTTATGTCACCCTATGTATCGCGTTAAGTTGCTCAATATGTCAGAAAAATAGTTCGACATTCTAGACACCATCCACGGTCCAAAAAATACAATAGCTACTAATACCGCTATAATTTTTGGAGCAAAGGCTAATGTTTGTTCTTGAATGGATGTCGTCGCTTGGAAAATACTGATGATTAAACCGGTCACTAAAGCTACTAACATCAATGGACCTGCAACTAAAAGGACAACCCATACCGCTTGCTCAGCTATTTGAATGACTGTTAATTGTGACATTTATATCATCTCCTAAAAACTTTGGAGTAAAGATTTCACTACTAAATACCATCCATCTACAAGTACAAATAATAAAATTTTAAATGGCAAGGAAATCATAACTGGCGGTAACATCATCATACCCATAGACATGAGGACACTTGCTACGACCATATCAATGACGATGAATGGTATAAAAATCATAAATCCCATTTGGAAAGCCGTTTTCAGTTCACTCAAAGCATAGGCTGGCACTAAAATGGTCAAAGGAATGTCCTCCACCGATTCCGGTTTTTCTGCTTGATTATATTCTAAAAACAGTTCCAAATCTTGTTGTCTTGTATGCTTCGCCATAAATTGTTTGAAAGGAATACTCGCCTTTTCATAGGCTTCTTCAAGACCTATTTCTTCATTAAAAAGCGGTTGCAGCGCTTCTTTATTTACTTGCTGGAAGGTCGGAGCCATGATAAAAAAAGTTAAAAATAAAGCTAACCCAATTATGACTTGATTGGGAGGCGTTTGGTTTGTTGCTAAAGCTGTACGGGTAAAAGACAACACAATGACGATTCGTGTAAACGAAGTCATCAAGATTAAGATACTAGGTGCAAGCGATAGCACAGTTAATAACAACAATAATTTCACAGAGGTAGAGACATTCGTTGGATCAGAATCAGAAAAGAATGAGATAAATTGGTCCATTATTTATCGTGCTCCTTTTCCTTCCATTTTTCGAGCTCATCGCGGCGCACCTTATGAATTTCAGATAAACGCTCGTTGAACATATTTCCAAAATCCGAGTCGGATTCCTTATCGCTTTTTTTGGACTGCCCTTTCATTTTTTTCAACAATTCCGTAATGTAAGGAGAGCTTGATGGTAAAGCTTGTTTCTCATTGTAATAATTTAATAGCTTTTCAATTTCCTCTGGTTCATTAATTTCTTTCAGGAGTTCTACATTTTCACCTACTCCAACAATGTATAATGCATCTCCTATTTGCAAAATTTGAACGGATTTTTGCGAACCAAGGGAAATCCCACCTAAATTACGTACTATATTGTTTTGCTGAAAATGTGCGCTTTTTTTACTGATGAATTTTAAAACCCAAATCAATAAAACAAGCACAAAGATAAGGGCAATAAGCATTTTTATATAATCCCATGCTGTAAGACCTACAGCTGTCTCCCCGACAGCTGTAGAATCCTCCGTATGCAATTCAGGATTATCTGAATACATATCGCTCACTGTCTTATTTTTGGAATTTGCAGAAACCATCTGTGTCGGAAAAGTTAATAGAAACATGGATAATAAGATAAGTGCCAGTTCTATTTTTTTACTAAATCTTTTCATCTTTCCAATCAACCTATTGCTTTTTTTATTGCTTCAATTACCCGATCAGCTTGGAAAGGTTTTACAATAAAGTCCTTTGCACCCGCTTGGATTGCATCAATAACCATCGCTTGTTGACCCATAGCTGAACACATGATGACAACAGCATTTGGATCAATTTCTTTAATTTTTTTCAACGCTGTAATACCGTCCATTTCAGGCATTGTAATATCCATTGTCACTAAGTCTGGCTGCAATTCAAGATATTTTTCTACAGCTTGCATACCATCTGAAGCTTCAGCAACTACTTCGTAACCATTCTTGGTTAAGATATCCTTGATCATCATGCGCATAAACGCTGCATCGTCAACAACTAAAATTCTTTTTGACATAGCTAGATTCCTCCATTTTCTCTATCTTATTACTTTATCTTAAATTATTGATGCGTTCTGATTGACTGATGATGTCAGTAATTCTCACTCCAAAGTTTTCATCAATTACCACAACTTCTCCTTTAGCGATGAGGCGGTTGTTTACGAGAATATCGACTGGCTCACCAGCAAGACGATTTAACTCAATGATGGAACCTGAAGTTAATTGTAATATTTCTTTTACAGAATGTTTTGTACGGCCTAACTCAACAGTTACTTGCAATGGTATATCAAGCAGCATATTTAAATTGCGTGCTTCTGTTTCCGACATCTTCGGTTGTTCGAAGCTAGCAAATTCTGCCTGTTGCACATTCACCGGCTGTTTTGGTTGTGCATATCGAGTAAAGCTTGGAACTTCCTGAACAGTTGCAGCTTGCTCGTATGCAGGTTGATGCGGCTGTTGAGCTGGTTGTTGCCATTGCGCCGCATTGCTTTGTGGCATTTGAGTAGAGGCTGGTTGTTCTCTTTGAACCGAAGGACTTGACACAGCCGTTTGTGGCATCGGTTCAGGTTGGCTCGTTGGTTCGGATGATTGCGAAGCCTCGTTTTGTCCAAGCAAAGATTGTACAAGTTTTTTACTAAATTCAAGCGGCAATAATTCCATGATGGATGAATCGACTAAATCTCCGATGAGCAAACGGAATGAAACTTTTACTAATATTTCATCATCCGGAATATTCTCTTCCCCTTCATTTTCCTTAATATTCAATAATGCAAGGGAAGGTGGTGAAATATCGACTTTTTGATTAAATACTGTAGACATGGATGTGGCAGCAGAACCCATCATTTGGTTCATTGCTTCTTGTACAGCACTTAATTGAATTTCTCCTAAGTCCGGATTTGGATTACGTCCATCGCCTCCAAGCATTAAATCGGCAATAATCGCCGCATCCGATTGTTTAATGACTAATAAATTGGCTCCACTTAAACCTGCTGTATATTCTACTTGTACAGCTACATACGGATGTGGAAACTCTTGTTCTAAATTGCTACGGTTAATAACTGTTACAACAGGAGTTGTAATTTCTACCTTTTGTCCTAACAGCGCAGATAATGCTGTTGCAGAGCTCCCAAATGATATATTTCCTAATTCGCCTAACGCGTCACGTTCTAAATCCGTTAGATAATCTTCAACCTTCAAATTTTCGTCAGAAGCTGAATTTGATGGATCATCTACTGGTTCACCCCTCAAAAGGGCATCGATTTCTTCTTGGGAGAGCATATCATCATTCATCTTCTTCTCCTCCATTCAAAGACTCAATAATTTGAACTGCCATTTTTTTCTTTAATTTTCCTGGTTGAACTGTAAATTTTGGAATATCGCCAACTTTAAGAATCAATGGCTCGTTAATTTTTTGCTCAAGCTGGATTACATCACCAATATCCAATGTTAAAAATTCTTCAATGGTAATGATAGATGTACCAAGTTCTACAATCACTTCTAAATCGGATTGTTTCACTTTTGTTTCCAATGCTTTCTTTTGCGCTTCTGTAGGCTCTTTTGTATTTGATTGCATCCAATATTGCACCGATAAATTATGTACAATAGGCTCTAATACAACATGCGGAATGCATATGTTAATCATTCCTGATGTTTCACCAATCACTGTATTCATTGTAATTACAATAACTGTTTCATTTGGCGAAATCATCTGCAAAAATTGTGGATTAACTTCCAATTCAACAAGCATTGGATCAATTTCAACAATATTTTCCCAAGCTTCCCTTAAATTTTCAAAGGCTCTTTCAAATAAATTTGTCATGATTTTTTGTTCAATCTCTGTCAAATTATCCACATTTGAATAACTTGTTCCGCTGCCCCCCATTAGTCGATCCAACATAGAATAAGCAATATTCGGATTAATCTCCATTAAAATATTACCATCTAATGGCGGCACTTCAAATACATTTATTAATGTCATATTTGGAATAGATCGAACAAACTCTTCAAATGGGATTTGATCCACCGATGCGACAGATATTTGTACATAGGTTCTAAGTTGAGCAGAGAAGAACGTTGTTAATAATCGCGCAAAGTTTTCATGAATCCGTGTCAAACTGCGGATTTGATCCTTTGAAAAACGCAAGGCGCGCTTGAAATCATAAACTTTGACTTTTTTCTTTTCTTCCTCTGCTTTCATTTCATCCGCAGTCATTTCTCCTGCAGAAAGGGCAGAAAGCAGAGCATCGATTTCCGATTGGGATAAAATATCGCCAGACATTGATTCACCTCCATTTCAACAAGTTTCTATTACTGAATGATGTAGGAGGTAATATATACTTGTTGCACTTCACCCTCTTGCATCAATTCATTTAATCGGGCTTTAATGGTAGATTCTAGAAGAACAATTCCTTCTTTTCCTTTTAAGTTTTCTTCAGTCATTTCAGCAAGTTCTTCTATAATAATATTTTTAGTTTGGAAGTCACGTTTTGTTAGTTCTTCCGCTGCCTTTTTGCTATCTGTTTGGATTTTCAATTCGATGCGAATAAATTGTCCATCCGCTAAATTTGTCGTGAGTTCAGGGATATCTACACTTGACTCTAGAATATCATCAATACTTGGTTCAAGGGTTGACGATTGTTTATTCATTTGAGTGATGACAACAAAAAGGACAACCCCGATTAGCGTAATGGATACCAATATAATCAGCATTACCGTCAATAATTTATTATTCTTCATTTTCTTCGTCACCTCGTAGATGGGGGTTAGAAAGGACTTGAATTGTGCGGTAATAATCCGTCACTTTTCTCCTTACCTCTTCTTCCGATTCTTTTACAATAAACTTACGCCCATTCGTCAGTGTAATGGTCGTATCCGGAAAAGATTCGACCGTTTCTATGTATAGTGCATTCACTGAAAAAGTTTTGCCATTTAACTTGGTTAATTGAATCATTGAAATAGGGCCGGGTAGGAAAGAGCCGGCCCGACCCTCCTTTACATTCCAATATTCATCATATTATATGAATAGGTAAATAGAATCATTAACGTTTTAAGTTTACAAGTTCTTCCAAGATTTGGTCAGATGTAGTAATTGTGCGGGCATTCGCTTGGAAACCGCGTTGTGCCACAATCATTTCCGTAAACTCTTCTGATAGGTCCACATTTGACATTTCAAGGAACCCAGATTCGATAGAACCTATACCTGCTACGGTTGCAGTTTGCATATAAGGATCTCCAGAGTTTGTTGTGACTGTATAATAGTTGCTTCCTACTTTTTGCAAACCACCTGTGTTAGGGAATTTAGCTAATACAATTTGCCCGGCCCATCTTAATTCTCCATTGGCATCTACAAATGTTACCGTACCATCTTGACCGATGCTCATTTCAGTAGCATCTGTTGGAATACGAATTGGTGCATAAGTTACAGTAACACCATTTACTGTTACTGGGAAATTCCAAGTTCCGCTATTATCTAAGTTGTTTGAACCCACCGCCGTATTTCTTGTAACTGTATTGGCCAATGGATAGACGGCGTTGGTACTTTCAGTTGTAGGAGTAACACCATTTGGTCCAATACCAACCAAATATTTCCCCTCAGCGTTTACAAGATAGCCATCTTTATCCATATAGAAGTTTCCTGCTCTCGTATATAAAACACTTGCAAAACTAGAACCTCCAACACCAGTCCCAGTTGCTTTATCCGCCACCATAAAATAGCCATCCCCTGAAATCGCTAAGTCAAGGGTACGGGATGTGGATTGAAGGGCACCTGTCGTATGTAATGTATCAATGGCTGCCATCGTAGAACCTAGTCCTACTTGTTTTGGGTTGACACCGCCTCGAGTTGCAGTAGCGGCTGAAGCACTGCCAATATTTTGTGAAACCATTTCCTTAAATATCGTTCTGCTTTTCTTAAATCCATGTGTATTCACATTGGAAATATTGTTCCCAATTACATCTAATTTTGTTTGGTGGTTACGCACACCTGAAATCGCAGAGTACATTGAACGTAGCATAAATGATCCTTCTCCTTTCAAATTATCATCATCATATTTCGTTTGCTTCTGTCAGTCCGCAAACAAAGGCATCCAAAATGGTCCTGCCTTATAACACAATAGTTCCATCAATATTTGAAAATAATTGTTCTTTTGCTTCATCCCGCTCCAAAACGGTTATAACTGTTCCATTTTTCGCACTGATGATTATCGCTGCTTGATCCATTAATACAAGCGGCTGCATGATTCCTTTTGAACGGGCTTCCATTACTTTATCGCTGACTTTTTTCCATTCTTGTTCTGAAATCTGGATATTTCGCTCGCGAATTCGTTCATTGGCATGCTTGCTGATTTTCAGCTCATTTTTCGCGTGCTCAAATTGCTCACTGAAACTTGTAGACTTTTTTTCTGTTAATTTTGTGCTTTGCTTCCCCAGAGCCGATTGTAATGGTACGTGTTGAAATTGGATTCTGTGCATATAATCGCCAACCTTATTCATCCACAATCTCTAATTGTTCTTTCTTTAAGCGAAGTTGGTTATCTAAGATATATTCAATGACTCGATTGTTTGTTGTAACAGATTCAATCTTTCCCTCAAGAAAATTTCCATTTTCATCTTGATATTTCACTGTTTTTCCAATCAGCATACTTGCTTCCACAAGAGGGTTTTGAGAAACAGAATCCTTTGAAGTATTCGATTTGCCATCTACTACCGATGAGATATTGCTTGGTGTCAGCTCTTTTCCGTCTTCTAATACAAAGACTGGAGAGCCGTCTTTAAATTTCACTTCTGAAATGACCCCTTGGCCTTCATTAATAATAGGCATCCCTTTTTCATCCAATTTATCCGTAATTTCATGCCAAGTTACTTTTTTGCCCACTAAATTTATGTATGAAATCAATTGTGTCTCCTGTTGCGATTCAAGCAAATCTTCCATTGCTTTTGTCATGTTTTGCATTTGTTCCAATGTTGATAATTGAGCCATTTGGGCAATAAATTCTTTATCATCCACAGGGCTGGTTGGATCTTGATGTTGCAACTGAGTAACTAATATTTTTAAAAAGTCATCTTTTCCTAGTACTGAGTTACCAGTTTGTTTCTGAACTTTTTTGATATTAGATAAATATAAATCGCTTGTGATTGCTGACATTTCCGCCATATACTACACCTCCTCATCGATTAAATAATCTTTGAAAGATTTTGTTTCTTCCTCTTGCTTTTCTTCTGAATGTTGTTCCTCTTTTTCTTGCTGCTCTCTTCCATTAAACATATTGTTAAAGAAGCTTTGGTTACGCAAATCTGTTTCTTGTAAACTTTGTTGAATATCGATGCGTTCGAGCTGAATATTTTGCTGAACAAAAGCTTGCTTTAATTGATGAACTTGGCTATCAAGCAATTCTTTCGCTTGTGAAGTAGAAGCTAGAAGCCTTGCAGTTATTGCTCCATCACGATGCACTAATTCAATGCGAATAGAGCCTAAATTTTCAGGATGAAGTTTGATTAATAACTTTGATGTTCCTTGAGTATTAGACATTTGGCTGCGCTGCAACAATGCTTCAATTTGTTTAACAAGCGACTCTGCTTGAGAAGTTTGATTAGTATTCGGCAAAGTAATCGTTACTGTTCTTGTTTCTGAATTTTGCTGCATCGATGTATTAGGCAATGTGGAAGAAGAAGTTTCCACTTTTGTTTTTGCTTGCTGCACCACTTGTTCAAAGCCTTCTAAAGAAAATTTTCCAGAAGAGCTTATGCCTTCTTTTGAAATCAGGCTTTCAACATTTTGTAATGTTGCTTTTAAATTTGAAATCGATGCAGATTGATCACTTTGCATCGCTTCATCCGCCGATTGAAAATGAAAATCTATTTGATTTCCTTGTAAATGAAGCTCATCAATCTTCGTAGTGAACGCTGCAAATTGTAAATTTTGTTCATTCACTAAAGATGAGAATCCTAGTTGTTCAAGCTGTAATTCTTCACCAATCATTTCAACCAATTTCATGATTTGCAACAATTGAACAGCAGCTTTTTGGTTGCCATTATCTTTTCCAAGAATGGATGCTGCAATATCAGCTGATAATTGAGGTTGTTCATTAATGAACTGAATGAAATCCGAAAGATTGTTGATTGACACTTCTTGACCTGTAATTTGCTGAAGGATTTCGTTTAATTGTTCTACATTCATATTTAATAAGGATAAAAGATCATCAAAATTCTCTAACAATTCATCCATTGAAACAGCTTTCTCATCTTCACCTTGAGATACTATAAACAAACCTTCATCATAGGAGATTCCCAATCGTTCCAAAACTCCTTCAAAGGAATCTGCCTGTAACAATTCTTGAACTTCTGCTGCAGGTTGAACATCTGCCCCTTGCGTATTATTCGCAACTATGCTGCTAAAAATGTTTCCAAATTTACTAGTATTCCCATTATTTGAGTTAATGGATTGTTGATTTAACTTTCCTGAGCTAATGGATTGAAGTGGATTTGCAGCAACAAAGGGAATTGCTCCAATGCTCATTCTTTCACCTCCTTTCACATTAAGAATCTGATTTGTTATTATTCTTTGCTGATAATAATTCCGTATATCGAGCAGCATCTTTCGGATCCATTTTTGCTAAAACAGCTGAAAGGGTTTCGGGTTTCATATTTGATAAAATTTCCAACGCTTTATCGTCGCTCATTTGCACAATGATTGGAGCTACGGCTTTTGCAGACATTTTTTCATATGTATTTACAATTTCTTTTAAATCTTTTTTTGCTTCTTCTTGGCCAGATTCCAATTCTTGAATTCTTTGTTGTAATTGTTCTTGAATCGCTTTTTGATTTTCATTTTCGGCTAAAGCATCGTCCAACTCTTTTTGGAGTTTTTCAATTTGAGCATCTTTCTCTTGAATTTCCGCTTTCAATTCAACGATTTTCTTCTCCATTTCCTCTGAACTTTCAGCAGCTTCTTCTTCATTGTTGTTCGGCAATACTTCCGTTGCTTTTTCAAATACATTTGTGTTCGTAAATTGAGCAATGACCAGCAAAATGGCTATGACAAATAAAAGAGGAATAATCACCCAAGCAAATAATTTCTGAAAAAAACCTGGTGATTTTTCGTCCACCACATCTTTTGTCTTTTCATTTTTTGTTTTTTTATTAACTTTCGCCATAAAATCACCTAAATTGTTCTCTTGTTGTACATAAGAGAGGAAATCTCATCTAAAAATTGGGCCTCAATGCGATTTTGTTCCTCTTGAAACGCGCTGAAATCTTTCTCCCGCATTTTTTCATACTTACGTACTTCCAAGTTTTTTTCTATTAATTTTTGTTCATACCATTGCATTTTTGCTCGAGCTTGATTGACTTTTTGTTGTACTTCTTCGATGGCATGTTCCAAACTGTCTATAAACTTGGCAAAATGGTGAATTTCATCCACCGTTAGCCCCATTTTTAAACGTTCATTTTGATAATTGATTAAATTCTCTTTTTTCTTTAACAGTTCATATAATTTGGTTGCAACTTTTTCAAAGGAACGGACGGCTTCATTATAGGCAGCTTCCGTCTGTTTTTTTTCTTGTTCTCGAACTGTTAATACTTTTTCAAAACGATAGGTAAATTGAACCATTATTATTTACCACCCCCGTTTGCCAATGCAATTAACTCATTCACACTTTCATCCAACGTCACTTTTTCTTTAAATCCTTGTTTTAAAAATTTGGTAATAAGCGGTTCGTAATAAATTGCTTCATCTATTTCTTTCGATGTGCCTCTCTTATAAGCTCCAATATTAATTAAGTCTTCTGATTTTGCATATGTATAGTACAATTCTCGAATTCTTTCAGCAGCCTTTACATGCTCTTCAGATGAAATATGGTTCATTAGTCGGCTGACGCTTTTGAGGATATTAATCGCAGGATATTGCCCTTTGTTTGCCAGAGAACGGTCCAACACGATGTGACCATCCAAAATCCCCCGAACTGCATCCGCAATTGGCTCGTTCATATCATCTCCATCCACAAGTACTGTATAAAAGGCTGTAATGCTTCCCTTCATACTTGTCCCTGTTCTTTCAAGAAGTTTAGGCAAAATGGAGAAGACTGAAGGGGTATACCCTTTTTGGGCAGGAGGTTCTCCTGTTGCTAATCCAATTTCCCTCTGCGCCATGGCCACCCGAGTAACAGAATCCATCATAAGCATGACATTCATCCCACGATCACGGAAATATTCTGCAATAGCCGTAGCAGTGAATGCGCCTTTAATACGCATTAACGCAGGCTGATCACCGGTTGCCGCCACAACAATCGAACGTTTTAATCCTTCTTCTCCAAGATCCCGTTCAATAAATTCTCTTACTTCCCTTCCCCGTTCACCAATAAGTGCAATAACATTTAAATCGGCTCGAGTATTTCGTGCAATCATTCCAAGAAGAGTACTTTTTCCTACACCTGAACCAGCAAATATCCCTACCCTTTGGCCATTCCCCACTGTTAACATCGCGTCGATGGCCTTTACTCCCACTTCAAGTTGTTCACTTATAGGTGGGCGATGCAAGGGATTGGGCGGTTCGTTTTCTGTTGGCACAGAAACAAGCCCTCTTGGAAGCTGGGAACCATCAAAGGGATTGCCTAGCGAATCTAGCACTTTTCCGATTAATTCGGGACCAACTTTTACTTCCAAAGGACTTCCTGTTCCTTCCACTAAACAGCCAATGGAAATTTCCCTTATGGAAGTAAAAGGCATCAACATCACATATTCATCTTTAAACCCAACAACTTCCGCCATGATGACTTCATGACCGTTTTTCGTGCGGACGTGAATTTTACATACGTCGTTGATGGAACATTCCGGACCTTGCGATTCGATTAACAAGCCAACAACTCTCGTAACTCTTCCATATTTTTTAAAAGTATCAATGGCAGGTATACGATCGATCAAGTCAGCAGCTTTCATAACATTAGTCCCTACTTTCTAATATTTCGCTAAGCTTTAACCGCAACTCTTTCAATTGTTCATCAATAGATAAAACAATACGCCCGTGATTTGTTTCAATATAAGCATCCAAATCATCCATATCTTCATTGACGAAGATTAAGAACGGAATATCCGGCGGGAACATTACCGCGAGTTCATCGCGGTTGTCACTAACTAACTGATAATATCTTGGAGGCACATATAACTTAATTTCCTTGCTTTCCCGAGCTTCTTTCAACCCGCGGCGAACAATAGAAAGGAATAGATTTTCATCTTTTTCAATAGATGCACCGATGATTTTTTCAGCCGATTTCAATGCTAAATCTAAAATGACGTGTTCCTGTTCTTCAAGATATTTTTGAGCATTCACCTTTGCATTCTCTACTGTTCGATTTACAAGTTTCAAAGAATCTTCTATGTCTGCTAAGGCTTTTTTCATGCCTTCTTCATAGCCTTGTTGGAATCCCTCGTCGTATGCTTCCTTTTGAAGAAGAATTTTTTCTTCTTCCCATTGTTGTTTTAACTGTTCAAGTTCCTCCAACTGGGCTTGGCGGTACTGTTCGAATTCTTCCCGCTTTGCAGCAATTTCTTGATCTGTTTCTTTCAGAATACGCTCCCGTTCTTTATGCACATCATCTAATGAAAGGTTTTGTTCTTCTCCGCCTATATCTAAATCACCGATATCAAATTGTGTCGTAAATAAATTACGAATTTCAATTTGAACCGTCCCATCCTTTTTTTCAATTGCTTCGCTCGAACGGATAATCTTAGACAATGACGTCATCTCCTCCACCTCGAGCAATAATGATTTCTCCTGCTTCCTCTAAGCGGCGAATGATTGAAACAATTCTTGATTGTGCTTCTTCAACATCACGTAAGCGGACAGGACCCATAATTTGCAATTCTTCCTTAAATGTTTCTGCCATACGTTGCGACATGTTACGGAATAGAATTTCTTTTACTTCATCGCTACTTACTTTCATTGAAAGCAGCAAGTCTTCATTTTCACATTCACGGATAACACGCTGAATAGAACGGTTATCGAGCGTTACGATATCTTCGAATACAAACATGCGTTTTTTGATTTCCTCAGCCAACTCTGGATCTTGAATTTCCAAAGCATCGAGAATTGTTTTTTCCGTTTGTCGGTCTACACCATTCAACACTTCTACCACTGCATCGATACCGCCCGTTTCGGAGTAATCTTGGGTAAAAGTGGAAGATAATTTTCTTTCTAAAACAGCTTCAATTTCACTTATTACCTCTGGCGATGTTGATTCCATCGTAGCAATTCTTCTTGCAATATCTGCCTGCAATTCCTGAGGCAAGGATGATAAGATAACGCCTGCTTGTTGCGGCTCTAAATAGGATAAGATGAGCGCAATCGTCTGAGGATGCTCATTTTGAATAAAGTTCAAAATTTGAGATGGATCGGCTTTTCGCGCAAAGTCAAAAGGTCGCACCTGCAAAGAAGACGTCAAGCGGTTGATGATGTTTTGAGCTTGTTCTGGACCTAACGCTTTTTCCAAGATGGTTTTTGCATAGCCGATACCACCTTGTGAAATATAGTCTTGTGCTAGAGCAATATTATGAAATTCTTCAATGATTTGTTCTTTTATATCAGGTTCAACTTTTTTCACTGCTGAAATTTCAAGTGTAAGCCGTTCGATTTCTTCTTCTGTTAAATGTTTATAGACATTGGCAGAAACTTCCGGCCCCAGTGAAATTAAAAGTAATGCAGCTTTTTGTTTTCCAGTTAACCTTCTTTCTTTCTTAGACACAGTCGAACCCCCAATCCGTTAATCTTCAGAAATCCAAGTACGCAACAATTTTGCAAAGTCTTCAGGTTTTTCTTTTGCCATTTTTTCAAGTTGCTTACGTCGAACTGTCGTTTCTGTTTCTTTTTCTTCTGTAATATCATCCACAAGTATTTCTTCTTGCTCGTCAATAATATCCATTTCTTCTTTTTCTTCACGTTGTCTTCTTGAGCGAATAATGTATACAACAAGAAGAATAATAGCAGCTGCTAAAATACCTCCAACAACCCAAATCCACCATGGAATCACCGGTGTTTCTTCAGTGTCTGATACATCATTTCCATGGAATTGTTGTACAGAGACAACGATTTTATTTGCAATATCCTCATCCGTTAATTCACCAGCAGCTTCTTTATCAATGGATGTACGAACAATAGTTGATAAAATTTGTTCGATATCATCAACAACTGTATCAGAAATTGATGTTGGATCATCTGGAACAGGTGGTTCAACCATGACTTGAATTCCTAAATCTCGAATTTTATAAGGACTTTCTTGGATTACACGGTTAATGCGATTGACTTCGTTATTGATTGTTTCTTCTACTCGTTCATAATCGCCATTACCGCCAGTTACTTCTTGATATCCTGTTGCATTATCTGTTGTATCACCTAATTCCGTTGGGCCAGTAGCCCCATCTGCGCCTGAATATGTTTCTGTAATCCGTTGGGCGCTGATTTCAATTCCAGACATATTTTCTTTGTCTACTGGTTCAACTAATTTCTCTTCGCGATTTTCTTGTTTAAAGTCAATATCTGTTGTGACAGATACTACTACTTTATCTTGACCCATCATTGTTCCGAGCATTTTATGTACTTGACGTTCTAAATCACGTTCTATGGATTTTTTCACATTCATCTGACCTTCCACTGTGTTAACGGAACCGTCAGATGCCGATTCTAAATCATAGTATTCTGAATATTGATTGGAAATTGTAATATTATCTGTGCTCAAATTTGGAACACTTTTTGCAACGAGGTTATAGAGTGTTTTGATTTGTTCATCTGTAAATTTATGTCCTGGTTCAGTATGTATAACGACAGCTGCTGAAGCTTGATCCTCTGTATCTTGGTTAATGAATACCCTTTTTTCCGGCAAAGTGAGCATTACATTTGCATCTTTTACCCCATCAATTTTCTTAATGAGATTTTCTAGTTCCGTTTCAAGGGCTGCTTGTTTGATGACGCTAAATTCATTATCCGTCATGCCAAATCCAGCGTTTTCTGTAAAAAATGTAGTACTAATATCGCCAGATTCAGGGTAGCCTTGTGAAGCTAAAGAAACTTTGATATCATCGACCTGCTCTTCTGGAACTAATATATTCGTACCACCTGAAGCAATTTCATATTTAACGCCTTGAGAACTTAAAATTTCTGCAATTTCACCAGTTTCTTTTGTAGATAGTTCGGTAAACAGTGGTACCATCTTTGTTCGAGTCGCGAAGTATGTAATAATGGCAGCTATCGCAATAACCCCTATTAAAGTTCCAATCATTGCACCCTTTTGTCGTTTAGTCCGACTTTTCCAAAAGTTGATGGAGTCGGTTTTAATTTTATTAAGTCGATCATTCATTATAAATCCTCCGGTACTATTGAATACACTAACAATTTATATTCCATTGGTAACCGCAGATTATACAGTCATTCGCATAATTTCTTGATAAGCTTCAATTACTTTATTTCGAATTTCGACTGTAGCATTCAGCGTGATGTTAGCTTTTTGCGCTGCAATCATCACATCATGCAACTCAACGTTATCACCTTTTATTAGCTTATTTGTAAGCTCATCTGATTGAACCTGATAGTCATTTACTTTGTTGATTGCATCTTTTAATGTATTTGCGAAACTTTTCTGCGCTTCAATAGGTGTTTGTTTATTGGAAATATCTTTTCCACTGTTCAAAGATTGAACCGCGGTGGAAAAGTTTGCAGCATTGATCGCCATGTTATTTCATCCCTTTCGTTTTATTTACCTATTTCTAGGGCTTTCATCAACATCGCTTTATTGGCGTTTAACACTGTCACATTCGCCTCATAGGAACGAGATGCGGAAATTAAATCCACCATTTCTTTTAATAAATCCACATTCGGCATTTCTACGTATCCGTCCTCGTTGGCATCTGGGTGGGTTGGATCATAAACGAGTTTAAATGGTGTTTCAGTATCTTCCTGGATTTTTGTTACCTTTACACCATTTCCAACACCTTCTCTTTTTCCCATCGCTTTATTCAAAAAGGATGAAAACTTTCCTTCATTGGCAGTGAGGGTTACGCTTTTACGACGGTATGGTTCCCATTCGCCATTTACTTGTTTTGCGCGAGTTGTATCAACATTAGCAATATTGGAAGAAATAACATCCATACGCAAGCGTTGCGCCGTTAAAGCGGAAGTAGTTGTATTCATGCTAGAAAATATTGACATCTTTATTTCCCTCCTTTAATGACCGTATTAAGCGTTTGAAATTTACCATTTATACGATCGATGAGCGAATTGTAATAAATCGTATTTTTAGCCAACTCCGACATTTCCTTATCTATATCTACACCGTTTCCGTTATGGCGATATTGGAAGTTTTCATAACTATAAACAGAAGGAGCCGTTTGTTTTATAACGAAATCAAAATGCCTTTCATCTGTTCTGTAAGCACTGATTTGTTTTTCATTTTCTTCTGCCAATAGTTGTTTAAAACTTACATCTTTTGCCTTGTAGTTGGGAGTATCGACATTAGCAATATTATGGGCAATAGTTTTATTTTTCAAGGTTGCGTATTTTAATCCATATTCTAAATTGCTTATAGTTCCCTTAAACAAATTCATACCGTCCCCCCCTTTTATTTTCCATTGTTGTAAGATTCCTTGAATACTTACTCAATACTAGTATCAATTGTAAAGAAGATAATTCTCAGTGTCTATCGTCTTTTGGTACTTTTTAATAGTCATTCCGAATCAATTTTTCAACAATAATTTTGTAAAAAATACATTTTCCAATACCAAAAGTGATAGTTCGACAATAATCCTCCCAACATTTTATATTGCAAATACTATTATAGATAAAAAAAAATAATCATATAGTTCTAAAAAGTATATTTTAACTATTCATATAGTGAAAAATAAGTAGAAAGAATTTGTTGGATAATCGATTTAGATTTTAAACTTGTACAATCCTAATAATATATTGATATAACTATTTTGATAAAAAAATGAGTTAAAAAAATTTATCATTCATAGAATTTACGCCATAAATAGTAGAGGTTGGGACAAATCTAAAAAAACATCATTTTCTCCAAGGAGAAATGATGTCAGACTGTCGACAAACCCCAACTCAAATGAAGCATTTGAGTTGGGGTTTGTCTTTTTTTGCTCATCATTTTCTAAGATTCTTGTCTTATTTAGGCTGGACATGGTCTTTTCCATGTCCAGTTTGCCATTTTCTTTAAGTTCATGGCAGCGAAAGTAAGCATCGCCTGCATGGACAATTTTTCCAATCCTCGTAGAGTTGTCCATCGCATGCCATGCTTCTCTTTTCCATCGGCAAAGACCCGTTCAATCGTTTCTTTGCGCTTATCATATATATTTCTATTGATCTCTGTATGTCTTAAGTGGTCGACTTCTTCCACATAGTGCTCCCAAATGTGGCGATGAATAAATTTAGTGTGATCTTTACTTTGGGTACACTTTTCTAAAAATGGGCACGTTTTACATATTTCCGGTTTCGAAGCGTACTGTCGATATCCTTCTCTTGTTGTTGTTCGGTATTCAAGAGTTTGGTTGTTTGGGCAGATGTAACAATCATAATGCTCATCGTATACATATTCATACTTTTTAAAGAAACCGTCCTTTGTTCTAGGCCTTGTATATGGCATGACTGGACGAATCTCTTTATCCAATAGACTTTTCGCATTCGCTGGGGTTTTGTATCCGGCATCTACGGCTACTGCAGTTGGTTTGCCTACTTTTTCGATGACTTGTTCGAGTAATTGACCAAACACCTGACTATCATGAATATTCGCTCCCGTTACCTTGGTAGCTAAGACAAAGCCTTTTGCATCACAGGCGGTATGAAAAGAATAGGCAAACATCTTTTCCCGTTCATCTTTTACGTAATAGCCACTATCAGGATCGGTTGTACTGACCTTTATTTCCTTGGTTTCTTCATTCTCTTTCGGGGGAAAGGGCTTTTTTCCATGGTTTTCACGGTCTTGGTTAATCTCTAACTCTAATTGCGCTTGATAGCTTTTTGTTTCTGCCCGGACAATTTTCTTATCGAACTTCTTTTTATTGGCGCTTGCTTTGACATGTGTTGAATCAATAAAGGCAACAGATGCATCCACTAATCCTTTATTCATCGCTTCTTTTAAAATACGATAAAAAATCTGTTCAAATAAATCAGTACCTTGAAAACGACGAACATAATTCTTGCCGAACGTTGAAAAATGAGGAATTTTCTCTGTGAAACCATATCCTAAGAACCATCGATACGCCACGTTGGTTTCAATTTCTTTGATCGTTTGACGCATGGATCGAATACCAAATAAATACTGCACAAAGACCATTTTAATGAGCACAACAGGATCAATACTAGGCCTTCCGTTATCTAGGCAATAGGTATCTTTGACAAGATCGTAAATAAAATCAAAGTCTATGGCTTGTTCAATCTTCCTTACCAAATGATCTTCTGGAACCAATTGATCAAGAGCCACCATTTCCAATTGATTTCGATTATTGTCTGTACGCTTCGATAACATCCTAAATTTCCCCCGTTAACCAAGAATTCTATCCCTATTATACAAAAAAAGCCTGTAGATTTGGCC
>Ga0207747_1000291_pt1 | contig 61772 bp, 65 predicted proteins | sample HigsolmetaGSP11D_FD_184839 | JGI IMG/M metagenome (GOLD analysis project Ga0207747, IMG submission 184839) | High solid enriched microbial communities from the Joint BioEnergy Institute, USA - SP1-1-D (SPAdes) | ecosystem: Engineered > Bioreactor > SSF (Solid state fermentation) > Aerobic >...
GCCTTCGTGGTGGATCCGGTGGACGGCACCGCGAATTTCGCCGCCGGCCTGCCGCTCTTCGGCTGCATGGCGGCGGCCGTGGTACGCGGCGAGGTCGTGGCCGGCTGGATCCACGACCCGATGGGCGACGACACGGCCATGGCACTGCGGGGCGAGGGGGCCTGGATCGAGGGCGCCTCCGGCCAGCGCACCGATCTGCGGGTGGCAACGCCGGTGCCGGTCGGGCGGATGCTCGGCTCCATTTCCTGGTCCTGGCTGGCGGAGCCGCTGCGCAGCCGGGTGGCCTCCCGCCTGCCGCGCCTGGCGGCGGTGGTCGGGTATCGCTGCGCCGCGCATGAGTACCGGCTGGCGGCGGGCGGGCATGTGCATCTGCAGCTCTACAACCGCCTTATGCCCTGGGACCATGCTCCGGGCTGGCTGCTGCATCGGGAGGCTGGGGGATATTCTGCCCGGTTCGATGGCAGCGCCTATTCGCCGCTGCTGCGCTCCGGTGGCCTGATCTGCGCGCCGGACAAGGCAAGCTGGCAGGCGGCGCGGGAAACCCTGCTCGGCGACTGAGCCGGCAGGCCGGCGGGCGGGGCTGATCCGGGCCAGGCTCGCCCGATGCAGCATCACGCTGACCTTCTGAACTCCCGGAGGCGCACAAGCAGGCGCGGGGAGGGCTTGCGCCTGGGCAAGCGGGCAGGGAGCCGGCTTGCTCAGCCACGGGCCACGCCAAGCAGACCCTATTTGTTCTTGTTTTGATCTGGCAGAAGCCCGCGCCAGGTTTTCGCCGACCCGATCAGCAAAGATTTCACTGCTTTTGAAAAATTTTGACTGCGCGGAACAAGCGAATTCGTTTCAGCAACAAAATACGTGCGGCTGGTCCGATCTTGTAAAAGCATTTACAAAGTTGGCCGAATACGCCTCAGCTTTTGCGTGGGAGGTTTGTCCCGCCTCAGGCCTTGTCTCGGCTTTCCGCAGCCTTCACCGCCTGCCACTCGGCCTCCATGGCCTCCAGCCCCGCATCGCCGGGCGCCACGCCGCGGGCTGCGAGGCGCCGCTCCACCTGATTGAAGCGGCGCTCGAATTTGGCATTCGCGCCGTGCAGGCATTCCTCGGGATCTAGGTCCAGCTTCCGGGCCAGATTGGCGAGGACGAAGAGCAGATCGCCCACTTCATCCTGCAGCCGCGCCCGGTCGGCCCCCGGCAATTCGGCCCGGAGCTCAGCCGCTTCCTCCTCCAGCTTGTCCAGCACGGCGCCGGCATCGGGCCAGTCGAAGCCTACACGGGCGGCACGGCGGGTCAGCTTGGCAGCGCGGGACAGGGCAGGGAGGCCGTGCGGCACCCCGGCCAAGGTGCCGGTTTCGGCCCGGGCGGCACGTTCCTCGGCCTTCAGGGCCTCCCAGGCATGGGCCTGGGCGGCCGCGTCGCGGGCCACGGCCTCGCCGAAGACATGGGGGTGGCGGCGGAGCATCTTGGTGCTGATCGCCTCGGCCACCTCGGCGAAGCCGAACTGCCCGGCCTCCTGGGCCATTTGTGCGTGATAGACCACCTGGAACAGCAGGTCGCCAAGCTCATCCAGCAGGGCCGGGAAATCCGGGCCACGGCGGATGGCGTCGGCCACCTCATAGGCTTCCTCGATCGTATAGGGCGCGATCGAGGCGAAATCCTGCACCTGGTCCCAGGGACAGCCACCCACCGGATCCCGCAGCCTGGCCATGATCGCAAGGAGCCGCCCCAGCGCGGCCTCCGGCTTCGGCTTGTCGCTCATCCACACCTCCATTGGCGGTGGCGCCCATCAGCAGAGCGGTGCGACTTCCGCAAGGGGAGGCCGGGCCCGAGGATATTCAGCCGGAAGTTGTCCCCGGCATTTATCCCCACCCATATTTGCCGCATAAGAAAGATTATGGAAAATATCTGGCTGTGGACAGGCTGTGGAAAATCCCGGGGATCGGCGGCCTGAACAGCGCCCAGGCGTCCTCAGGCCGCAGGCACCTCCAGCACCATGCCGTCAAAGCCAGGCTCGATCCCTGGCGGCAGGCATCGCAGCAGGCTGCGGTAGTCCATGGCGGTGCTCATATGCGTCAGCACCGTCCGCCGCGGCTTCAGCCGGGCCACCCATTCCAGGACCTGATCCAGATTGGCATGAACCTTGTGCGGCCGAAGCTGGAAGCAGCCGACCACCCAGGTATCCAGCCCCTCCAGCATCGGCAGGCTTTCCTCGGGCAGCATCACCACATCCGTCGAATAGGCGAAGTTCCCGATCCGTACTCCTAATGTATCCATGACGCCGTGGTCCTGCCGGAACACCTGCACCTGCATCCCCGCTGCCTCGAAACGCTCGCCGTATTCCACCTTCCGGGGCTCCAGGGCCGGGCGGAAGAAGAAAGGCGGCGAGGCGCCCATGAAGGCGTAGTCGAAGCGGTCGTCCAGCTTGCTCAGCGTGGTCCGGGTGCCATAGGCGTCCAGCACCTTGCCGGTGATTCGGTTCACCTGCCGCAGGTCATCGATGCCCAGGATGTGGTCCGCATGGGCATGGGTGAACAGCACGGCATCCAGCCGGGCAACGCCCACGGCGAGAAGCTGCGCCCGGAGGTCCGGCCCGGCATCGATCAGCAGCCGCCCGCCGTCCGGACCCTCGACCAGGGCGGAGGTCCGGGTGCGTCGGTTCCGCGGCTCGTTGGGGTCGCAATCGCCCCACTCGCCGCCCTCGCCCGGCCCGCCGAGCAGCGGCACTCCGCCCGAGCCACCGCAGCCGAGAATGGTCACCCGCAGCATCCGTCCAGGCCCTCAGGATGCCTTGCGGAACAGGCGGAGGAAATTCGCGGTGGTGATCTCCTCGATCCGCGCCTGGGTCAGGCTGCGCACCTCCGCCAGTACCTTGGCGGTGTGCCCGACATAGGCTGGCTCGCAGCGCTTGCCGCGGAGCGGCACCGGGGCAAGGTAAGGGCTGTCCGTCTCCAGCAGCAGCCGGTCCTCCGGCAGGTCGCGGGCGATCTCCCGGATCTCCGACGATTTCGGGAAGGTCAGGATGCCGGAGAAGGAGATGTAGCCCCCCATCGCCACCGCCTTCTCCGCCAGCGCCCGGCCGGAGGAGAAGCAGTGCAGCAGGAAGTCGAAGGGGCCACCCGCCTCCCGCTCCTGCTCCAGGATGGACAGGATGTCCTCATCCGCCTGGCGAGCATGGATCGCCAGCGGCAGGCCGGCGTCACGGGCAGCGCGGATGTGCCGACGGAAGCCTTCCTGCTGCAGCTCGCGCGGGGCCTTGTCGTAGAAGTAGTCCAGCCCGCTCTCGCCGATGCCGATGATGCGCGGATGGTCGGCCAGCGCCACCAGTTCCTCCACAGTCGGCATCGGCTGTTCCCCGGCATTGTGCGGATGGACGCCGACCATCCCCCAGACGTCCGGGAATCGTTCCGCGATCGCCTTGACCGCCGCGGCCTGGGAAACCCGGACGCCGATCGTGACCATGCGGCCCACCCCTGCTTCCCGCGCCCGAGCGACAACCTCCTCGATCTCCGCCTCGACAAAATAGTCGAGGTGGCAATGGCTATCGACCAGCATGGATTCAGGCCGCCTCCTCGATCTTGCGGAAGAGCGGCGCCGGTGGCGGCAGCGGGGTGCCGTCCGGCAGCGGGGTGGCCAGGGCGCCGAGCCCCCTCGCCTCCTGCGGCACGCCGAGTTGGTCCAGCATCTTCGCCATCGTGTCCGGCATGAAGGGCTGCAGCACGGTCGCAAAGGCGCGGAGCGCCGTATGCAGATGCCGCAGCACCGCCGCCATCCGCGCCGGGTCGGTCTTCTTCAGCGCCCAGGGCTGCTGCTGCGTGATGTAGAGATTGGCGCCGCGCACCTGGCGCCAGATCTCCTCCAGCGCGTGATGATATTCCTGGCGATCAAGGAAGGCGCCGATGGTGCCCACCAGACCCTCCAGCGGCCCCATCAGCGGCGCGTCCTCGGCGGCCGGGGCGACCAATGCGGGCAGCTTCCCTTCGCAATTGCGCTGGATCAGCGAGAGCGTCCGCTGCGCGAGGTTGCCCAGGTCGTTCGCCAACTCATTGTTCAGGCGGGAGATCAGCGCCCGGCGGGAAAAGTCGCCGTCATTGCCGAAAGGCACTTCCCGCAGCAGGAAGAAGCGCACTGGATCAAGGCCGAATTCCTCGATCAGCTTCAGCGGGTCGATGACATTGCCCAGGGATTTCGAGATCTTCTGCCCTTCATTGGTCCACCAGCCATGGGCGAAGACGCGCCGCGGCGGCGCGATGTCGGCCGCCATCAGGAAGGCCGGCCAATAGATCGCATGGAAGCGCAGGATGTCCTTGCCGACGAAATGCACATCCGCCGGCCAGAATTTCCACATCTCGGAACCGGTGTCCGGATAGCCGAGCGCCGTGATATAGTTGGTCAGCGCGTCCAGCCAGACATACATCACATGGTCCGGGTCGCCCGGCACCGGCACGCCCCAGCGGAAGCTGGTCCGGCTGATGGACAAGTCCTGCAGGCCGGCCTTCACGAAGCTGATGACCTCGTTCCGCCGGGTCGCCGGGCCGATGAAATCCGGGTTCTCGTCATAGAAGCGCAGCAGCCGGTCCTGCCAGGCGGAGAGGCGAAAGAAGTAGGAAGGCTCCCTCACCCACTCCACCGGCGCACCGCTCGGCGCGTATTTCCTGCCGTCCCGCTCGGTCAGCTCGTCCGGACCGTAGAAGGCCTCGTCACGCACCGCATACCAGCCCTCGTAATGGCCGAGATAGATCTCGCCGCGCCGGACCAGTTCCTCCCACAGCGCCGCACAGGCCGCCTTGTGCCGCGGCTCCGTGGTGCGGATGAAGGCATCGTTGGAGAAATTCATCCGTGCAGCGAGATCGCGGAAATGCTGGCTCACCTGGTCGGTGAAGCCCTGCGGGTCCATGCCCGCATCCTGCGCCGCCTTCTCCACCTTCTGGCCGTGCTCGTCGGTGCCGGTCAGGAAGAAGACCTCATGCCCATCCAGCCGCTTCCACCGGGCGAGCACATCGGCAGCCAGCGAGGTATAGGCATGGCCAATATGCGGCCGGTCGTTCACGTAATAGATCGGCGTCGTCAGATAGGTGCGCGGCATGGTCCGGCTCTTCACTCTGTTGGGCCGGCCGCTGCGGTCACCGTCCGGCCGGGCTGGGGACGAGCCAGGACAGGCCCGTGAGCACGGCCTGCTTGCGGTCCAGGTTCAACCGCTCCGTCTCGTCCGCGAGGCGGCCGAGCTTGTCCCACAGGGTGGACCACTCGGCAAGCGAACGGCCCGCGATCCAGGGGGCGACGGAGGCCCCTCGCCCGGCCTGGCGCAGCGCCGAGGCCAGCTCCCGCCGCAGCAGCCCCATGAAGACGGACAGTGCCGCTGCATCCCGCCGGCCCGCCACCCGGTCCGCGATCTCATGCGTCTTACGCGGATCGAGGCGGGGCAGTTGCGAGAGGACCTCCTCTACCATTTCCTGCAGGGCCAGCCCCTCCCCCTCCGCCAGGGTCAGGGCCCGGCCGGGGCAGCCATCGGCGATGCGGGCGAGCCCGGCCCGCTCCGTCTCCGGCAGCTCGGGCAGCCAGCCCTCCAGCAGCCCAGCCATGACGGGCTCCGGCAGGGGGAACAGGTCCAGCCGCCGGCAGCGACTGCGGATGGTGGGCAACAGCCGGTCCGGCTGGCTGCTGAGGATCAGCAGGACGGTCCGCGGCGGCGGCTCCTCCAGCGTCTTCAGCAGGATGTTCGGCACGGCAAGGTTGTCGGCTCGTTCCGCATCCTCCATCACCACCACGCGCCAGCCGCCCTCGGCAGCGGTGTGCGCCAGGAAGCGGACGGCGGCGCGGGCGTCCTCGGCACGCAGCACCTCCTTCTTGCCACTCGCTCCGGTGCTGGGGGCCAGGGTGAAAAGATCGGCATGCGCCCCGGCAGCAACGCGGCGGAACACAGGATGGTCCGGCGCCAAAAACAGCGGCGCATGGCCCGGCACTGGCGGCGGCAGCCCGGCCAGTAGCCAGCGGGCGAAACGATAGGCCAGCGTTGCCTTCCCCACCCCGGCCGGCCCGGCGATCAGCCAGGCATGATGCATGCGGCCGGAACGCGCCGCTTCCTCCAGCGCTTGCGCCGGGTCGTCATGGCCGACCAGTTCGGGATTGGCGCGCGGCTCGGGCGGCAGCATCAGGGCAGAGAAAGGCGGCTTCGCACGGTGCCCAGGATGGCAGCCGCCACGCCTTCCGGCGAGTCGGTGGCGTCGATCACGGCGCAGCGCTCCGGCTCGGCCGCGGCGATGGCACGAAAGCCGTCCCGAACCCGGATGTGGAAATCCGGGTCCAGCGCCTCGTACCGGTTTGTTTCGCCGCGCATGGCGGCGCGGGAGAGCCCCTCCTCCGGCGCAATATCCAGCACCAGGGTGAGGTCCGGCCGCAGCCCGTCCAGCGTTACGCCCGCCAGCGCCTCCCAGACATCCCGCGGCACGCCCTGGCCGAAGCACTGATAGGCCAGGGTCGAATCGGCGAAGCGGTCGCAGACCACCCAGATCCCGGCCTCCAGCGCCGGGCCGATGGTGCGGGTCACATGCTCCCGCCGCGCCGCGAAATGCAGCAGGCATTCCGCCACCCCGTCCCAGGGTCCGGCCGAGAGCAGCAGGTTGCGCACCGCCTCTGCCCCCGGCGCGCCGCCGGGCTCGCGGGTGCGCAGCACGGGCAATCCGAGGGCGGCCAGCGCATCGGCCAGGCGGCGGGCCTGGGTGGACTTGCCCGCCCCCTCCCCGCCCTCCAGCGTGATGAACCGGCCGCGCCCGGGCATGTCAGCTTCCGAAGATCCAATGCCCGAGCACCGCCGGGATGCGCGGGATCAGGCCCAGCTTCTCCACATCGGCCCCGGCCAGCAGCGGCAGCGACATGGTGGGCACGCCCTGGCCCGAGACCTCCAGCCGCCCCAGCTCCTGCCCTTTCAGCACCGGGGCGGGGATCGGCGCCTCGTAGCGCAGCCGGGCCTGAAGGTTGCGTCGCCACTGCCGCGGCAGGGTTACGATCACATCCTTGCCGCCTACCAGCGGAACAGTGCGGCGGTCGCCGAGATGCACCGGCACTTCCTCGATCACATCGGCGGCGCGGAACAGCACGACATTCTCGAATTCGCGGAAGCCCCATTCCAGCAGCCGCTCGCTCTCCTCGGCGCGGGCGCGCATGCTGGGCAGGCCGTTGAAGACCAGGATCAGCCGGCGGTCGCCACGCTTCGCGCTGGCGGTCAGGCCGTAGCCCGCTTCCTCGGTATGGCCGGTCTTCAGCCCGTCCGCGCCCGGCACGCGGGAGAGCGTCGGATTGCGGTTGTCCTGGCTGATGTCGTTCCAGCGGAAGCTGCGCTCGTTGTAGATCGGATAGTATTCGGGGAAGTCGCTGATGAGGCGCTTGGCCAGCCGCGCCAGGTCGCGGCAGGTCATGCGCTGCTCCGGGTCCGGCCAGCCGGTGGAGTTGCGAAAGGTGCTGCCGGTCAGGCCCAGCTCGCGGGCCTTCTGGTTCATCAACTCGGCGAATTGCTGCTCGGAGCCGGCGATCGCCTCGGCGAAGACCACGCAGGCATCGTTGCCGGACTGCACGATGACGCCGCGCATTAGCGCCTCGACCGGGACGGTGGTGCCGACCTGGACGAACATCTTGCTGCCGCCCATGCGCCAGGCCCGCTCGCTGACCGGCAATTGCTGGTCCACCTTCAGCCTGCCCTGCTTCAGCATGTCGAAGACGATGTACATCGTCATCAGCTTCAGCATGGAGGAAGGCGGCATCCGCTCGTCCGCGTTCTTCTCCAGCAGCACGGCATCGGTGTCGAAATCCACCAGCAGCGCCTGCTTCGCCACGGTGTCAAGCGGTCCGAGCGGCGTGCTGGCCGGCGATGTGGGCGCCGGCGCCGGCTGGCGGGATGCGGCGGGGCGGCCATGCGAGCGCGCTTGCGCCAGCGCGGGCAGCGGCAGGGCGGCGGTGGCGAGCGTCGCGGCAGCGGGCAGCAACAGGGCGCGGCGCGTGGCGCCCTCATTGTCGGCGCGAGGCGGCATGGTGGGCAGGACTCCTGGGGGCATTCGCCTGAGGGGAGATACGCTTTCCGCAGGTGCGGGCTCAAGTGCAACCCGCAACCAGTTCATTCCACTATGATCCTGACCTCCGGCAGTCCCACGGCAAGCACGCCGGACACTGCGCGGTCGGCCTGGACCGGGCTGGCATAGGGGCCGAGCCGCACGCGGAACTGCTGCTGCCGGCCGCTGCCGAAGGGTTCCACCCTTGCGCCGAGCCCGGCCAGCCTGGCCGCCTGCCGCTGTGCCAGGTCGCGGCGAAAGAAGGTGCCGGCTTCCACCACCAGGCGCCCCGGCATGGCGGCGTGCTGTACAACCTCCTCCGGCAGGCGCTCTGGCGGCGCGGGCGGTTCGGATGCGGCGGCGACCAGTACCCGCGGGCGGGCGGCAGCCTGGCGCACCCGCTCGGCGCTCCGGGCACCGGGGGGCGGGGCAAGGGATTCGGTCTCCACCGCTCCGCTCGGCGCCGTGGCAATGGGCAGGGTGGCGTTCTCCGTCCCTGGCAGAGTGCGGGCCAGGGCGCGGCTCGCCTCCGCATCCACCGTGATCCGCACCTGTGCGATTCCGCCAGACGGGACGCCAAGCAGCTCCGCCGCGCGGCGTGAGAGGCCAAGGATGCGGCCCGGCTGGGAGGGGCCGCGGTCATTCACCCGCAACCGGATCTCCCGCCCCGTCTCCAGGTTCCGAACCGTCAGGATCGCCGGCAATTGCAGGGTGCGGTGCGCGCCCATGAGCTGCGCCGGGTCGAATATCTCCCCATTCGCCGTGCGGCGCCCCGGCTGCGCATCCGGCAGCACCACGGCAAGCCCGGTTTCGGAGAGGGAGAAATCCTCGCGCGGATAGGACCAGATGCCGCCCATCTCGTAGGGCTGGCCGATCATGTAGCGGGCTTCCGCCTGCGGCGGGGACGTACGGGTGCAGGCGGTGAGCGCCACCGCCAATGCCAGCACCACCAGCCTCACGCTACCAGATCCGAAAGAAGCCCGACCGCCAACCCGTAATTCACCGGCGACCCGTAATTCACCGGCGAATTGTAGCGCCGGATCACCCGCAAGTTATGCGCGCCCAGGAAGACCTGCCCGCCGGAGCGGTTTGGCACCACGACAGCCATCTCCAGTTCCGGCATCGGGCGGCCGTCCAGGCGGCGGAAGCCCTGGCGCTCCCACTCCCAGGCCGGGCGGCGTGTTCCGGTATCCGCATTGTCCAGTCTGAATCCGGGGGGCGGCGTGACCTCGAAACCCCAAGGCTGGCCCTCCCGCCAGCCGCTGCGAGACAGGTAATGGGCGATGGAGGCCAGCGCATCGGCACGGCTGTCCCAGATGTCGCGGCGGCCGTCGCCGTCGAAATCCACCGCCAGCCGTTCGAAATTGCTCGGCATGAATTGCGGCTGGCCCATCGCCCCGGCCCAGCTTCCGCGCATCCGCTCCGGCGTGACATGCCCGCCTTGCAGCACGAGCAGCGCAGCCAGCAATTCAGCGCGGAAGTAGCTGGCGCGGCGGCCCTCCCAGGCCAGGGTGGCCAGAGCCTCGATCACGTTGAAGCCACCGGTATTGGTGCCGTAATTCGTCTCCATGCCCCAGATCGCCACGACCACATGGGGCGAGACGCGGTAGCGCGCGGCGATCGCCTCCAGCAGCCGGCGGCTCGCGGCGATGTTGCGGCGGCCGTTCTCGATCCGGGTTTGGGAGACGATGCGGTCGCGGTACTGCTCCCAGCTCATCGCGCTCTCGGGCTGGCGCCGGTCCAGTTCCAGCACGCGGTCATTCGGCCGGATGCCGGCGAGGGCGCGTTGCAGGACCTGGGCCGAGATCCCGGCGCGACGCGCCTCGGCACGCAGGCCGTGAAGGAAGCTGTCGAAGCTCCTGGCCGCAAGGGCCGGGGCCGGAAGGCCGGGCAGCACGGCGACTCCGCCGATGAACAGGCGCCTTGGCAGCATGGGCGCAGAGGTGCCATTTCCCGCGTTCAACCGCAATGTGAACCATGCGCTGCCGCTTGGCCTGGCGACGCGCAGTGCTAGAGTCCGGCGGGAAACCCGGAGGAAACCGTTATGGCCGCCGTCACCGCCGAACTCGCCGCCTATTGCTCCAGCCTGGACTTCACCACCCTGCCGCCGGAGGTGCAGGAGCGGACCCGCTTCCTGGTTCTGGACCTGGTCGGCAACATCGTCCGTGGGCGGCATGATGCGGAGAGCACCCCTGCCCTGCTCGCCGCCGTCCGGGCGCTGGGACTCGCTGCCGGCAATTCCGCCGTCTTCGGTGACAGCGCCCGCTACACTCCGGCCGGTGCTGCGCTGCTGAACGGCGCGCTCGCCCACAGCCTGGATTTCGACGACACCCATGCCGCCGGCACCCTGCATCCCGGCGCGCCGGTGATCCCGGCGGCGCTGGCCGCGGCGGAGATGGTGGGCGCCGATGGGCGCACCGTGCTCTCGGCCATTGTCGCGGGCTATGAGGTGACCTGCCGCCTGGCGCTCGCCCTGCCCGGCGGCGACCACTATGACCGCGGCTACCACCCGACCGCCACCTGCGGCGCCTTCGGCGCGGCCGCTGCCGCGGCGCGGGTCTTCGGCCTGGATGCCAAGGGCATGCAGGACGCCTTCGGCATCGCCCTCTCCCAGGCCGCCGGCAGCCTGCAATTCCTGGCCAATGGCGCCTGGACCAAGCGCTTCCAGGTGGGCTGGAGTGCCATGAACGGCCTCGCGGCCGCCTCCCTGGCGCGGGAAGGCTTCCGCGGCGCCTCCGAAGCCTTCGAGGGCAAGGCCGGCTTCCTCCGCGCCTATGCCCCCAACCCCACGCCCGAGCGCGCCCTGCAGGACCTCGGCACCGCCTGGGAGCTGATGAACACGGCGGTGAAGCCCTACCCCTCCTGCCGCTACGGTCATGCCTGCATCGACGCCGCCATCGCGCTGCGCGCCGAGCACGGGCTGAAGCCGGAGGAGATCGAGGCCGTCACCATGGGCCTGCCCAACAAGGGCATGCTGTTGGTTGGCGCCCCGCTGGCCTATAAGCAGAACCCGCAGAATGTCGTGGATGGCCAGTTCAGCGGGCCCTTCGTCGTCTCCTGCGCCCTGGCGACCGGCCATATGGGCTGGGACAGCTACGCCCTGTTGCAGGACCCGACGGTGCGCAGCCTGCTGCCTAAGGTGACCTGCGTGGAGGATCCGGAGATCCAGGCGCTCTTCCCGCAGCACATGGCCGGCAAGCTGACCATCCGCGCCCGCGGCCAGGAATTCGTGAAGAAGGTGGTGGAGGCGAAGGGCGAGCCCGGCAATTTCCTGACCGAGCCGGAACTCCGCGCCAAATTCCACGGCCTGGCCGATGCCGTGCTGGGACGGGAGCGCGCGACGCAGCTTGCCGATGCGGTCATCGCCCTCGACCGCGCCGCGGATGTGAACGGGCTGATGCGCCTCGGCGCGCCGATGATGGCGGCGCGGCTGGCCGGCGAGTAGCCGCATGGGCGGGCAGGGAAACCCCCTGCCCGCCGCTGTCTCAGAAGGCGAAGGAGAGCGAGAAGGCTCCGTAGGTAAAGGCCTTGGGCTGCGCGACGAATTCCTTCGAGCGCCAGACCTGGGTGTAGCTCAGCCGGATATTGTGCCAGAAGATGGCGGCCCCGGCCTCCAGGTCGCCCACGAAGGGCCGCGGGTCGGTGTGGCGGCTGTCGCGCCAGGTGTTGCCGTTCAGGAAGATGTCGCGCGCCACGGCATAGCCGCCGACGCCACCGAACAGGTACCAGCCGAAGCCCTCGCCCACCGGGGCGGGCGCATCGCCTATGGCGGGGCGGATGCGCGGCACGCCGAAATCCTGCTCCAACCCCTGCCCGATTCGGAAGCGCGCTCCGGCCGACGCCGAAACCCGCACCGTCCCAGCCATTACCCCGAGCGTGGGCAGGGCATCGACGCCGAGCCCTCCTGGCAGCTGGGCCACCGGCAGGCGCCAGATCCGCTCCGCATTCAGGTTGAACACCGGCTCGTCATGCAATTGATAGTGCCAGCCATGGGCCTGGGGACTGCCGATGATCTCATGCACGACATCCTGGGCCGCACGGCCCAGGGCGCTGGGCCCCACCACGCCCAATTGCAGCTCGAACCGATCCAGCGTGGTCCAGCTCCGCCGGTCCAGGCTGAGAGTGCCGTAGAGGTAGCCCGCATAGGGCCGGTCGCGCGGGTCCGGGTTGAAGGCCCGCTTGTTCACGGGCGTGTAGATATTCTGCCCGATGCTGAGCCCCCAGCGGGAGTTGGCCGGACCGAGCAGGCCCCCAAGAGCGCTGTCGATTCCGGCCATGAAACTCGGCAAATTGCCCTCCGCCGAGGTCCAGCCGAAGCGGAAGCCGTTGGTGTACCAGCGGTCGGTGCCATGGCCGAGAAGCGCATAGGCGTCGTTCTCGGTCAGCAGATGGAGGGTAGCGCGTGGATCGGGCGGTGGCAGACTCTGCGCCGAGGCCGCGCTGGTCATCAGCAGGCAAACGGTCAGTGCGGCGGCTAAGGATCGCTGCATTTGTCTCTTCCCTGCGTTCGCCCAAGCATTAGCTTGTGCGGCACAGATCCGGAAGGATGGGTGGCCGAGCGGTTTAAGGCACCGGTCTTGAAAACCGGCGTGGGGGCAACCCCACCGTGGGTTCGAATCCCACCCCATCCGCCATTATCTTGTTGCAAATCAAAATCTTAGACCGAGCCTCGCTGTCGCTGCCGCTTGGCCTGTCCCGTCGGCCCCGCGACGGAGGCCCGCAAGGGTGCCCCATGGCACATGCCGCCAGCAGGGCAACCTGGGCCGGAGGATACATCGCGTCCCTCCCTTCGGTGCGCCTCAGGGTGCCGGCAGCCGCCCCCCTCCGTCCGGCGCGGCTCGCGGTCGTTCATCGCCCGAATAGCCTTGGCTCGAGCGACGTCTCGCCGGTCAGCACCGGAGCGCCGACCGCGCGCCCGACCATCACCCGGTGCGGCCCGCCGGCGATGCGCCACTGGCCGGCTGCCGAGTCGAAGCGCGCCAGCAGGCGCGGCTCGGCGGTCAGTTCGACCCGCCGGGCCTTGCCCGGATGCAACTGCACCCGCTCGAAGGCAAGCAGGCGCATGCGCCGCTCCCCCGCCGCCTCGGTGAGATAGAGCTGCGGCACGTCCGCACCCTCGCGGTCGCCGGTGTTCGTTACGGTGAAGCTCGCCGTTACCGTCTCGCCGCCCTCGATCCGCAGGTCTGCGTAGTCGAAGCGCGTGTAGGAGAGGCCGTGGCCGAATGCGAAGATCGGCCGCGCGCCGGTGCGGTGGAACCAGCGATAGCCGACCTCGGCGCCCTCGTGGTAGCGGACGACGGTCGGTGTGTCGGGGGGCGTGCCGACGCCTGGCATCTCCGGGTGCGGGAGCTGCTCCACCTGCTCCGGGAAGGTCACCGGCAGCCGTCCGCTCGGGTTGACGCGGCCAGTGAGAACCTCGGCGATCGCTTGTCCGCCAGCCTGACCAGGGAACCAGGCCTGCAGGATCGCGCGCACCTGGTTGCGCCAGGGCATGTCCACCGGGTTGCCGGTCTGCAGCACGACGACGGTATTGGGGTTGGCTGCCGCGACGGCTCCGATCACCGCGTCCTGGCCATTCGGCAACGACAGGTCCGGGGCATCGAAGCCCTCGGATTCCGGCTTGGTCGCGAATAGGAGGACGAGGTCGGAACGCCGGGCTAGCGCCGCGGCCTGGCTGGGGTATTCGGCGGAATCGTAGGTGAACTGCGCCGCCGGTAGAAGCTTCCGCAGGCTCTCCAGCGGACCGGGCGCGATGTAGCCCTCCTGCCGCATCGGCGCGAGCATCCCCTCGCCGCCGAGCGGGATCATCAGCGCGAAGTCGCCCGGCGGGGTGGTGAGGCTGGAGCCGCCGCCGCCGCCCGCCACACCGATATGCGCCCGCCCGCCGATCACCGCGATCCGGCGCATCCCGGCCGTGATCGGCAGCAGGCTGCCCTCGTTCTTGAGCAGCACGATCCCCTGCCGGACGATTTCCAGCGCGACCTCATGGTGCGCCGCCATGTCGGGAAGGGGGCGCTGGCCCTCCCAGGCATCGGCACCAGCGGTGTAGATCCCCCAGAGGATGCGCCGGACCATGTCGGACAGTCGCTCCCTAGGGAACTCGCCGCGCGCATAGGCCTCGCGCAGCGGACCGATGAACCACTCCTTTTCGTCGAGCTGCACGCCGGAATGCTGGTCGAGGCCCTTCAGCGCGTAGTCCCAGTGATATACCGCCTTCCAGTCAGACATGACGAAACCCTGGAAGCCCATCGCTCCCTTGATCGCGCCATCCAGGATGGGCGCATTGCCGGCACAGTGCTCACCATTGACCTTGTTGTAGGCGGCCATCAGCGCACCGGGATTCGCGCGCTCAATTGCGATCTGGAAGGCAAGCAGGTCGGACTCGCGGTGCGCGGCGGGGTTGATCTGTGCGTCGAGCGCCGATTTGTTCGTCTCCTGCGCGTTCAGCGAGACGTGCTTGAGCGTACTGACGACGCTCTCGGCCTGGGTTCCAAGGACGCTCTCCGCGACGATGGCGGCGGTAAGCAGCGGGTCCTCCGAGATGTATTCGAAATTGCGACCGCCACGCGGGTCGCGCACCAGGTTCATGCCGCCGCCAAGCAGGAGGTTGAAGCCGCGAGAGCGCGCCTCGATCCCAAGCAGCCGGCCCGCGCGATGGGCGAGCGTAGGGTTGAAGCTGGCACCCATGGCCAGGCCAGAAGGCAGTGCTGTTGCGGTATCGCCCCGCCGGCCGCCGCCGGGATTGGTTATGCCGAGGCTGGCGTCGGTCATCAGCAGGTCTGGCACGCCGAGCCGCGCCACGCCCTTCGTCCAGCCGGCGATCTGGGGCACCTCGGCCGGAACGCGCGGGTCGTTCCGACCGGTGCGGGGATTCAGGACCATGAGGCTGTAGATCAGGTCGAGGCGCTCGCCGTCCGTCATCTGCGCCTCGGTGGCGCGGGCCCGCTCCGCGGCTGAGGGGCGCGCGGGATGCGCAGCGGCCTGCCGCATGCCTCCCGCCATCATCCCGGCGCCCGCAAGCGCCGCGGCTCCGGTCAGACGAGCACAGTCACGGCGGCTGACAGCGCTGAGCATCGGACGTCTCCCTTGGTGGGGGTAGGGTGGTGCGCCCATGGCAGCCATCCGCATCCTGCTTTCGGAGGCACTGGCCCGGCGGAGCTTCCTTGCGGACCGATGCCAAGGTGCGTGCCGGGACCGGCGCCAGCAGCGCTCCCGGCGAGGTGGTAGCAAGACGGCGTTGCTCCAGCCGCCGAGCAAGAGCGAGCACAAACCAGGCGGAGAACACACCGTGCGGCCTTGTGGCTGGCCACGATCATCACAAAACCGAGAGTTTGTCTGGAACCTCGGGAAGGACGAGCCGCGCGGTGCGGCAGCAGCACAGCAGGCCCAGCCGGTGCCGGCGGCTTGCCACGCACCGCTTCGGCCCCCCGTACGCCCTTTCCGGCAGGGCCATCGCCGTCCCCCGACTGAAGCGCGCCCGGGCGTCAGCCGCCCTCGGAGCCGCGCCTTGCTTTGGCCATCGCCGTGGTAATGGCCGCCACCATCTCCCGGTGCGAATAGGGCTTGGTCAGCCAGCCGAGCGGCGATGCGGCGCTGTCGCCCCTGGCGCGGGTGGCCGCATCCGCATGCGCTGTGGCGAAGAGGCTGGGAATGCCGAGCCGGCTGCGGATCTCGGCAGCGGCGTCGATGCCGTCGCGCGGTCCCGCCAGCCGGATGTCCATCAACACGATGTCCGGCCTCTCGGCCGTAGCCATCGCGACCGCCTCATCCGCCGTCACCGCGATACCGACGACGGTGAAGCCGGCAGCGGAGAGCGTGTCCTCCGCATCGAGGGCGACAAAATACTCGTCCTCGACGACCAGGACCCGGCCGCGCGACGGCGCCGCACTCGCGCCTTCCCGGCCGTCCTCCTGGGCGCGCGGCGGGCGCCTCTGGCCCCAAGGAGACATCCCCGGCGGGAGCAGGCCGGATTCCGGGGCGAAGATGGCGAGCTGGTTCATCCCTGAAGCTCCCTCGCCACCCTGCGGTGCTCCTGGAACCGTACGATGCAGCGGGCCCCTCCCTCCGCACCGCGCCCTACCGAGAAGGAGCCGCCGAGCTGGCGCGCCAGGCCACGCACCAGCCCGAGGCCCGAGGTGCGTCGCATCACCCTGGCGGTAGGATCGAAACCGGGCCCCTCATCCTCGACCCAGAGCTCGATGAACCCGTCCGCCGCCGAGAGGCCGACACGGATCCGGCCGGGCATGCCATCCGCGCGGTTGCCGTGCTTCAGCGCATTCGTCATCAGCTCGTTCAGGATCAGTGCAAGCGGGACGGCAGCATCGTTCGGGACCTCCACAGAATCCGCAACGAAGGAGAAGCGCTCTCCGCCGCCCGATGCCTGGGTCAGCATGTCGCCGATCCGGGCGAGGAATTCCTCGCCGCGCACGCCGCGAAGGTTTTCGCCGAGATACAGCATCTGGTGCACCATTCCGATCGCGGCGAGCCGCCGCGACGCCTCTCCCAGCACCGCGGCCGTCTCGGGCCCGGCCGCCTCTCGCCGCGCGATGGAGAGCATGCCGGCCAGCATGTGGATGTTGTTCTTCACCCGATGGTGCAGCTCGCGCAGCAGGAGGTCACGGTCGCGCAACGCCTCCTGCAGCAGGGCCTGGGTGCGGCGCCCCTTGCGGATCTCCGCGTTAAGGTCGCGCACCTTCTGCGCCAGCACGGAGAAACGTTGGTCGCCGCTCTCGGAAAGACGCAGGAGAATGCGGGCCGGGGCGCCGCTGGCCGCGGGTTGGAGCAGGCTGCCACGGCAGCGGAAACGGGACGTCCGGCCCCCCGCATCGCGCAAATCCACCGCACCGGGTAAAGGGCTGCGCGATCCTGAGCAGCGAAGGAGATAGGTGCGCAGACCCTCCGCCGCTTCGGCTCCCGAGGTGAGCTCCATCAACCCGGCGTCGTCCCTGACGGGCAGGCCGAGGCGTGCGACCGCCGCGGCATTGGCGAAGAGGATGCGCCCATCCGCCCCAGTGACGAGGGCTGGTTCGGGAAGCGCCTGCAGGACGCTTCCGGCATCGGCATCAGGCAGCATCGTCTCTGCGGAAATATTCGCGGATGCCAGGCTGCGGCTGCTCGGCGGGGCGGAGATGGACGACGACCCGGCATTCAGGATGGCCCTGAGCGATGGCGCGCTCGATGGCGATGCCGGCATAGCCGAGATTCTCGGCCGCGATCGAGCCGAACACATTTGAGGTCATCATGCAGAGCGAGGGCCTGCCCTGGACGAATTCACCGAAGGGACAGGTGCGGTTGCCGAGCACGATCCGATCCTCGGTTTCGTCCAGAATGAAGAAGTCGCCTTGGATGCGGCGCTTGAGATCCACCAACACCGCTGCCACCTGCTCGCGTGACAGGTGGTCCACCGAAAGGGCGCGGCGGTATGCATTGCCGATATGCTCGCCCATCGCCGCACCGACGACGCTGATATAGCCGGAGGCTTCCTCGAGCCCCACGACCTCCTGCAGCGTGCCGGCGAGTTCACGCAGGAGCCGGCGGAGGAACCCGTCGCGGTCGAGCTGAACCTCCACCCCCTCCAGTTTCGGCATATCCGCTGCGGCCATGGCAGTTCTCCGGGCCTCCGCGAAGGCATCTTTCGGCAGCGGTCACTACGTCCTGCATGCCGCGGCTTCAAAACATCATTTCGTGCTTCCGCCCGGCATCCGGTTTCACGCGCACGTGTGCTCCGGACAGCAGGAGGCGTGGGGATTGCCGCCGGAAGGGCATGGCCAGAATGCGCGGCAGGGTGACCTCGGCAGGCTTCCGGCGAGCGGCCAGGCCGATGATGATCCGGTCCTGCGGCACGTCCAACCGAAGCGTGCCGTGCAGCCGATCCCAGATGGTAAGGCCGCTGGACCAGTTGGAATTGGCTTCCTCCTCCAGGATCGAGTGATGGATGCCGTGCATGCGCGGCGTGACGATGAAGCGCACCATGCGCCGCTCCAGCCTCAGCGGTAGGCGAAGGTTGGAGTGGTGAAAGAGGATCGAGGCGAAGAGGAAGTCCTGCCAGGTCGAAAGCGCCCGAGGCCCGATGCCGAGCAGCGCCACCTGTGCCGCCCGCCACGGCACCGAGACCGCCATCTCCATGAAGTGGAAGCGCAGCGCAGTGCTGGCGGAGAGATCGAGATCCGCATGGTGCACCGCATGCAGGCGCCAGAGAATGGGCACGCGATGCGTCAGCACGTGCCAGACATAGAGCGTGTAGTCCATCAACGCCGCGGCCAGCGGCACCTCCAACCAGGGAGGTGGGCGGGCCCATTGCAGCAGGCCGAAGCGGCGGCGTTCGACCATGCGCGACAGCGGCTCGACCACCGGCTTCTCCAACATGCGCAGCGTTGCCGCGCTCAATGCCGCGACACCAAGGTTGCGTAGGTCACGTCGAAGCTTCGGCTCCATCTCCCGCCGCAGCGGGCGGCGCGCCTCCGCCATGACCAGCGCCAGGAGGGCGCCACATACGACCGCACCGCTGAGCCAGCCTGGGATGCGCCGGGACACCGCATCACCCGGCCCGGATCGTGGACGCGCGCACACCATGCCGCCCTCCCGCCGAGGTTGCCGATGCAATCCGGTGCAACGCGGTTGGGCGAAAGGATGTTCCCGGACAAAGGAAAGGGGGGCGGCGCCCCCCTCGGCCGATTACATCCCGAGTGCGCGCTTGTAGAGATCGAGGAGCGTCTCCTGCTCCTCCACCTCGGCTGGCTCTTTCTTGCGAATTCGAAGCAATTGCTTCAGGACCCCGACATCGAAGCCGGCGGACTTGGCTTCCATGAAGATGTCCTTGATATCGCTGGCGAGGGCCTTGCGCTCCTCCTCCAGCCTTTCGATACGCTCCACAATGGAGCGCAGCCGGTCCGCGGCGATGCCGCCGACCTCGGATTCCGCATCGGCTGCCTGCCGGGCGCGGCTCGCAGCGGCCTCGTCCATGGTGTTGTTGGAAAACTCGTCGGGCATGGGCCCCTCAGTTCGCTGTGGCTTGGATGGCGGGCAGGTCCCAGGAGGCAGCGAGGCAGGATAACCGCACAGGCCGCGGCAACCGGCCGGCGGCGATGCCACCTGCCCCGACATTATCGCCCATTTCCCCAGACCCCCTGAAAGGCCGCGGTCCTAGCCCGGCGGCGCGCCGGCTTCAATGCTTGCCGGGATTCGCGGCGGCGAACTTGGCCATCTGCTCGGGCGTCGCCTCCTTCTGGTACTTCGCCTGCCATTCCTTGTAGGGCATGCCGTAGATGATCTCCCGCGCATCGGGGTCGGACAGCGGGATGCCCTTCTCCTCCGCCGCGGCGCGGTACCATTTGGAAAGGCAGTTGCGGCAGAAGCCGGCCAGGTTCATTAGGTCGATGTTCTGCACGTCGGTCCGCTCGCGCAGGTGCTCGACCAGGCGGCGGAAGGCGGCGGCCTCCAGCTCGGTACGGGTCTTTGCGTCGATCTCCGGTACGGCCATGGCAGTCTCTCCCTGGATGGACATCCTCCCCTAGATGGCCCATCCAATCCGGCTTCGCCATACTCGACGGCGAGCGGAAGAGGGGACGCCGGATGGAGTGGACCGATGCCCGGGCGCGGGCGGCGCTCAGGCGCCTGTTCGATGCGGCGGTCAGGGCCGCCGATCCGCGGGCGGTGCTGGCCCGGCACCTGCCGGAACCGCCCAGGCCGGGCGGGCGGGTTATCGTGGTCGGCGCCGGAAAATCGGCCGCAGTCATGGCTGCGGCGGTGGAGGCCGCCTGGCCGGAGGCGCCGCTCTCCGGCCTGGTCGTCACCCGCTACGGCCACGCCGTGCCGACGCGACGGATCGAGGTTGTGGAAGCCGCCCACCCCGTCCCCGACGCAGCCGGGGAGGCGGCGGCACGGCGCATCCTCTCCCTGGTTCAGGGACTGACGCCGCGGGACCTGGTGCTGGTGCTGATCTCCGGCGGCGGCTCGGCGCTGCTGGCGCTGCCGGCACCCGGGCTGACGCTGGAGGACAAGCAGGCGGTGAACCGGGCGCTGCTCGCCTCCGGCGCCACCATCCATGAGATGAATTGCCTGCGGCGGCACCTCTCGGCCATCAAGGGTGGCCGGCTGGCGGCGGCGGCGCACCCGGCACGGGTGGTGACGCTGGCGATCTCCGACGTGCCGGGGGACGATCCGGCGGTTATCGCCTCAGGCCCCACCGTCCCGGACCCGTCCAATTTCGCGGATGCGAAGGCGCTGGTGGCGCATTACGGCATCACCCTGCCGCCCGCCGTCGCCGCGCATCTCGCCGCCGCGGCGGAGGAGACGCCGAAGCCCGGCGACCCGCGGCTTGCGAAGGCCGAATACCGCATGATCGCCACGCCGATGATGGCGCTGGAGGCCATGGCCTCCGAGGCGCGGGAGATGGGCCTCACCCCCCTGATCCTCGGCGATGCTCTGGAGGGAGAGGCGCGGGAGGTCGGCACGGTGCTGGCCGGCATCGCCCGCAGCGCCCGCGCCCATGGCCATCCCCTGCCCGCCCCTGCCGTGCTGCTCTCGGGCGGCGAGACGACGGTGACGATCCGCGCCCCGAAGCCGGGCCGTGGCGGGCGCAACACCGAATGCCTGCTCGGCCTGACCCTGGCCCTGGCCGGCGAGCCCGGCATCTGGGCGCTGGCCGCCGATACCGACGGCATCGACGGGACAGAGGATGCGGCAGGCGCCATCGCCGCGCCGGACAGCCTAGCCCGCGCCCGCGCTGCCGGGCTGGACCCGCGCGCCATGCTTGCATCCCATGACAGCTACGGATTGTTCAGCGCCCTGGGCGATCTTGTCGTCACCGGCCCCACCCTGACCAATGTGAACGATGTCCGTGTCGTCCTGATCGGCTGACGGGGAGAGTCCCGCAGAATGCCCACCCGAATCCCGCTTCGCCGCAGACGGAGAACCAAGATCGTTGCGACCCTCGGCCCGGCCACCGCCTCGCCGGAGATGATCGAGCGGATCTACCGCGCCGGCGCCGATGTCTTCCGGCTGAATTTCAGCCACGGCAGCCATACCGACCATGCCGAGCGCATCAGCATCATCCGCGCGCTGGAACGGAAGGTCGGCCGCCCGATCGGCATCCTGGCCGATGTGCAGGGCCCGAAGCTGCGCGTCGGCCGCTTCCATGGCGGGCGGGTGCAGTTGCAGACCGGTCAGACCTTCCGCCTGGACCTCAACCCCACGCCTGGCGATGTGCGCCGGGTGAACCTGCCGCATCCGGAGATCCTCCAGGCGGCACAGATCGGCACCACCCTGCTGCTGGACGATGGCAAGCTGCGCCTGCGCGTCACCCGCAAGCGCGAGGACCATCTGGAGACGGAGGTGGTGGTCGGCGGCCCGCTCTCCGACCGGAAGGGCGTGAACGTGCCCGATGTGGTGCTGCCGATCCCGGCGCTGACGGAGAAGGACCGCGAGGACCTGGCCTTCGCGCTCGACAAGGGCATCGAATATGTCGGCCTTTCCTTCGTGCAGCGGCCGGAGGACGTGGCCGAGGCGAAGCAGCTCACCGGCGGCCGTGCCTGGATTATGGTGAAGATGGAGAAGCCCCAGGCGGTGGAGAACCTGGACGCCATCATCGCCCTCACCGACTGCGTCATGGTGGCGCGCGGCGACCTCGGCGTGGAACTGCCGCCGGAGGAGGTGCCGCTCATCCAGAAGCGCATCGTCCGCGCTGCCCGCGCCGCCGGCCGCCCGGTGGTGGTGGCGACGCAGATGCTGGAGAGCATGATCGGCTCTCCCTCCCCGACCCGCGCGGAAGCGTCGGATGTCGCCACCGCGGTCTTCGATGGCGCCGACGCGGTGATGCTCAGCGCCGAGACCGCCGCCGGCCAGTACCCCTATGAGGCCGTGAACATGATGGACCGCATCGTCGCGCGGGTGGAGCAGGATCCCGGCTGGCGGGCGCTCACCGACGCGGCGCGGCCGGAGCCGGAACCCACCAGTGCCGGCGCCATTGCCGCTGCGGCGCGGCAGGTGGCGCACACCATCGCGGCGCAGGTCATCGCCACCTTCACCGCGACCGGCAGTACCACCCTGCGCGTGGCACGGGAGCGGCCGGATTGCCCGATTCTCGGCCTGACCAGCAGCGAGGAGACCGCCCGCCGCCTGGCCGTGGTCTGGGGCGTGCATCCCGTGGTCACGCAGGAACTGCACTCGATGAGCGACATGGTCGTGAAGGCGCAGCGCGCGGCGCACTCGGAAGGCTTCGCCGCATCGGGCGAGGAGGTGGTGGTCACCGCCGGGGTGCCGTTCGGCGTGGCGGGCACCACCAATTCGCTGCGCGTGACGACGGTGAAGTAGCGTCAGGCGGGGGAGTTCAGCCTCAGCGCCACCCGGAGCCGGTCAGGCGATGATGGCCGCCCGGCTCGAAATTCCGCGCGCCGGCTGGATGCCCCCAGCCGGCGCCTTCCGCAAGCTCAGCCTCCTGCCTTGCCCGCCCGCTCCTTCGCCAACAGGGCACGCTTGCGCGGCACGCCCCAGCGATAGCCGGTCAGGTCGCCATTGCTGCCCACCACCCGGTGGCAGGGCACGGCGAGGGAGACATGGTTCTGCGCACAGGCGCGGGCCACCGCCCGCACGGCCCGCGGGGCGCCGATGGCCTCGGCCATCTGGCTATAGGTGCGGGTCTCACCGAAGGGAATGGCCTGCAGCGCTTCCCAGACCCGGCGCTGGAAGGCGGTGCCGCGCAGGTCGAGCGGCAGGGAGAGTGCCGCCTTCGGTTCTTCCAGGAATTCCGCCACTTGGCGCACCGTATCGGCCAGGGCCTCCGGCGCCGGCTCGATCCGGGCCTTGGGGAAGCGCCGGCGCAGGTCGCCTTCCAGGGTGGAAAAATCCTCGGCGAAGCCGATGAAGCAGACGCCCTTTCCGGTGGCGCCGACCATCAGCGGGCCGAGGGCGCTTTCGGCAGTGGCGGTGCGGATGACCTCGCCCTCCCCGCCGCGGCGGGCGGCTCCAGGGGTCATGCCGAGCACCCGGCCGGGCGCCTCATAAACCCGGCTTTCGCTGCCGTAACCGGCGCCGGCCACCGCCTCTGCCACCCGGTCACCGGCGGCCAGGGACTCCTGCAGGCGGCGGGCTCGGACGGATTCGGCATAGGACCGGGGCGTAACACCGGTGATCTCCCGGAACAGCCGCAGGAAGTGGTGCCGGGCATAGCCGGCCCGCTCGGCCAGGGTGGCGAGGGAGGGGATGGTCTCGCTCGCCTCGATCATCTCGCAGGCGGCGCGGATGGCGGCGGCGTGGATGCCGGCGCGCTCGCCTTTGGGATCGCAGCGCTTGCACGGACGGAAGCCGTCCGCTTCCGCCGCCGCGATATCAGTGTAGAAACGGACATTCTGGCGCAATGGCGGGCGCGAGGGGCAGCCGGGGCGGCAATACACCCCCTGCGTTGTCACCGCATAGAGGAAGGGACCACAGGCCGGCGAGGGATCGCGGGCCAGCAGGGCGGCCCAGCGGGCCGCATCGAGGTCGGGGATGGGGCGCATGGTCGTCATGCCACCAATCTGCGCCGCCGCCCCGGCATCTGCCATCCGCGCGTTGCGCCGGCGCGCGGCCGGTGTCAGCGGCTCATCTTGACCGCCGCGGCGGCGGCGATCAGGCCGCCCATCCAGGGCAGGAGCTTCACGATCTCAGTCATTACCGGATCCATGGCAGAAATTCTGGGGGTCCGGCCCTTCCCTGCCCAATGGAGGTTTCGGATGTCAGGTATGCGCCCGCGGAATGACAAGATTTTCATCTTTCCATCAGGTCGCATCGCCCTCGGCGTCGCGGCGCAACTCCCGTAGCTTTTCCGCCCCGCCCGGCATCTTCGGGTCGATCTCCAGCGCCGCCTTCAGGCTGCGCAGCGCGGCGGCGGGGTCGCCGCGCTCCTTCTGCATGTTGGAAAGGGTCAGCAGCGCCAGCCAGTGCCGGGGCTCCAGCCGCAGCACTTCCTGCAGGTCGCGCGCCGCGGCCTCGAAATCCCCCAACCGGGCGTTGGCCTGGGCGCGGAGGTGCCAGGCTTCGGCATGGTCGGGCGCCAGGGTGACCGCGGCATCAAAATCCTCCAATGCCTCCTCCGGCAAATCGGCTTCCATGTTCCGTACGCCGCGGCGCAACAGGAGGGTTACCGCCGGGCTCGCCTCCTGCGCCCAGAGCATGCGGATGCGTGTTTCCACCAGGGCGGCGCCGGCCTCGTCGGGGACCGCCTTCAGCGCCTCGAAGAGGCGGTCGAGCTCAGCCTTACGGGCCTCGGCGCCGTGCGGCGTGGGATGGGCCGGGGCCTGAGCCAGCGCGACGGCGGGAAGCAGCAGGAGCGGCAGGGCAGCGAGGCGGAGCATGCCGAGCAAGGTCGGGCGCCAGACTCGGCTTGACAAGGCCGGAGCCGCCCCGCCGCCTCGCCTCACCGACCGAGTTGCAGCCCGGAGCGGCGGACGATGTCGCGGAACTTGGCCACCTCCGCCACCAGGAAGGCGCGGGTGCTCTCCGGCGTACTTTCCGCCGCCGGGTCAACGCCGGCCTGGGCCATCCGCGCGGCGACATCCGGCTCTGCCAGGCTGGCCCGGACGGCGCGGGCCAGGGTGGCGGTGATCTCGGGCGGCAGGCCCTTGGGCCCGACCAGGACGTTCCAGGTAGTCACCTCGAAACCCTTCAGCCCGATCTCGTCCAGGGTCGGAATGTCGGGGAAGAGCGGATGCCGGGTCAGCGAGCTGACCGCCAAGCCGCGCGAGAGCCCGTCCCGGATATGCGGCGCGGTAGAGGCCAGGACCTCCAGCGAATAGTCCACCTCTCCCTTCGCCAGCGCCTCCATCACCGCTGAGCCGCCGCGATAGGGGACATGCTCCGCCTTCAGCCCGCCGGCCATGAGCTTCAGGTACTCGCCTGTCAGATGGCCGATGCCGCCGGCGCCGGAGGTGGCCCAGGTGTAGTGCCCCGGTTGGGCCTTCACCGCAGCCAGCAACTCCTGCGCAGTGCGGAAACGCGACTGCGCCGGCACCACCAGCACGATCGGCCCGCCGCCGACGATCGCGATATGAGTGAAGTCCTCCACCGGGTCATAGGGCGTCTGCTGCGGCAATGCCGCCGGATTGGTGCCGAGCGCCGAGGCGGAGGCCAGGAGGAGCGTGTATCCATCCGCCGGCCGGTGCCGCACCCATTCGCTGCCGACGCTGCCCCCTGCCCCAGCCCGGTTCTCCACGACAACGCGGCCATTCGGCCCCAGCTTCGGCCCCATCCGCTCCGCCAGGATGCGGGCGGCGATGTCGGTCGAGCCGCCGGGGAGGAAGGGCACCACCAGGGAGATCGGCCGGTCCGGGTAGCCGCCAGGCTGCGCCCGGGCGGGCGCGGCGGCGCCGGTGGCGGCGGCAAGAGCGAGAAGGCTACGGCGTGACAGCGGCATCGGTCGGATTCTCCCCCCAGGGGCAGGGAAACTAGGGGAAGGCAGGCGCGGAAGGAATTCGTTCCCGGCCGGTCTTCGTCATGGCACCGGGCGGCACGCCATGCGTTCGCACCGTCATTCCCATTTCGCGGCGACTGGAGAAAGCCATGCCGGCCGACCGAAAGCCCAACGCATTCCTCACCACTGCCCTGGCAGCGACCGGCCTACTATTGGCCTCGGTCAGCGGGCGCCGCAATTCGCCAGACCGCTACGCCCGGGCAGAACATCGCGGCCGCCACGGCACTGCCGGAGACGAAAGGGGACGCGGGCGTTCGGCCGACGCGCCCTCCGAGATCCCGGCCCGTGGCTGGTGGGACATCCTGAAGCGCACCGCCAGCCAGGTCTCCGAGGACCGGGTCATGACCGAGGCCGCAGGGATCACCTTCTATACCCTGCTGGCACTGTTCCCGGCGCTGGCGGCGCTGATCTCGATCTACGGCCTCTTTGCCGACCCGGCGGATATCACGCAGCAGATCGAGTCCCTCTCTGGCGTCATACCCGGCGGCGGCACGCAGATCCTGGAGGATGAGGCGAAACGCATCGCGAGCAACAGCAACAGCGCGCTGGGCCTCAGCCTCGTCATCGGCCTCGGCGTTTCGCTCTGGAGCGCCAACCAGGCCATGAAGGCGCTGGTGGATGCCCTCAACGTGGTCTACGACCAGCGCGAGAGCCGCGGCTTCTTCCGCTACCTGGCTGTGACCATGGCCTTCACCATCGGCGGCATCCTGTTCATCATCCTTGCCGTGGCGGCCGTGGTGGCCGTGCCTGTCATCCTCAATTTCATCGGCCTGGGCAGCTCTGCGGCCGTCCTGCTGCGCTTCGCCCGCTGGCCCTTGCTGCTGGTAGCCGTCGCGCTCTTCCTCGCCCTCGTCTACCGCTATGGCCCGGATCGCCAGAACGCGAAATGGCGCTGGGTGAGCTGGGGCAGCGCCTTCGCCTCGATCGCCTGGCTGATCGTCTCCCTCGCCTTCTCCTGGTATGTGGCGAGTTTCGGCAGCTACAACAAAACCTATGGCTCGCTCGGCGCGGTCATCGGTTTCATGACCTGGATCTGGCTATCCGCTACCGTGATCCTGGTGGGCGCGGAAATGGACGCGGAGATGGAGCACCAGACGGCGAAGGACACCACGACCGGCGCGCCAAAGCCGATCGGTCAGCGCGGCGCCAAGATGGCGGATACCGTCGCCTCCTGACAGGCATCCAGCAGACCGTCGCTGTCCGACCTGTTGTGCCCGACCGGGCGCGGCATGCTGAACCTAGACGCGCAGGCGTGCCGCAAGGGCCGTAGTCACCGCAGCCGGCTCAGGCCCCCCGGCCATCCAGTCCAGCAATTCGACGCTGTGGACCACCGGCATGCGGTTGCCGGCAAGCTGGGTCAGGCAGCCGATATTGCCGGCGGCGATCAGGTCGGCGCCCGTGCGGTCCAGATTGCCCAGCTTCCTCTCCCGCAGGCGGGAGGCGATCTCCGGCTGGAGCAAATTGTAGGTGCCGGCACTGCCGCAGCAGAGATGCGCTTCCGCTGGCTCCTTCACCGTGAAACCAGCCTTCTGCAGCAGCGCCTTCGGTAAGGTGGTCAGCTTCTGCCCGTGCTGCAGGCTGCAGGCTGCGTGGTAGGCGACGGTCAGGCCGGGCTTCTCCCGGCTTGGCGCATAGCCGAATTGCGCCAGCACCTCGGAGATGTCCTTGGCGATCGCGGCGACCTTCTCCGCGCGCTCCTTCCAGGGGGAGGGCTCCTCCCGGAACATGAAGCCGTAATCCTTGACCGTGGTGCCGCAGCCGGAGGCGTTGATCACCACGGCATCGAGCCCCTCCCCCTCCATCTCCCGCGCCCAGGCGGCAATATTGGCGCGGGCCAGCGCCATCGCCGGACCGTGGTGGCCCATGTGGTGGGAGAGCGCACCGCAGCAGCCCTGCTCCTTGGTGACGACCACCTCGATCCCCATGCGGGTCAGCAGCCGGATCGTCGCCTCGTTGATCGAGGGGGCGAGGACCTGCTGGGCGCAGCCGGTCAGCAGCGCCACCCGGCCACGCCGCTCCCCCTGCGCCTTGTGCACCTGCGGCCGCTGCATCGGGCTTGGTGGCGGCAGGTGGTCCGGCGTCAGCGAGAGCATTGCCCGCAGCCGCCGCCCCGTCTGCGAACCGCCGGGGATTAGCCCGGCCAACCGCCGCCCGAGCCGGCCACCCTGCAAGGCCAGGCGGAAGCGCTGCGGATAGGGCAGAACCATGCCGAGCATCCGGCGCAGCGCGCGCTCCGGCCAGGGGCGTTGGTAGGTATCCTCAATATACCGGCGGGCATGATCCACCAGGTGCATGTAGTGCACGCCGGAGGGGCAGGTGGTCATGCAGGAGAGACATGAGAGGCAGCGGTCCACATGCTTGACCACTTCCGCGGTCGCCGGGCGGCCGCTCTCCAGCATGTCCTTGATCAGGTAGATGCGGCCGCGGGGGCTGTCGAGCTCGTCTCCCAGCAGCACGAAGGTCGGGCAGGTCGCCGTGCAGAAGCCACAATGGACGCAGGTGCGGAGGATGCTGTTGCTCTCCCGCGTGTCAGGGTCCCGCAACTGCTCAGGCGTGAAACTGGTCTGCATGGGTCCTCTGCCCGCGCTGGGGCTCTTTCGGATGCTTGCCGGAGATATAGGCCCGGAGGAACGCGGCGGGAACGCCGGGGATCAGGGTCTCCGGCCCGGCTGGGCGCCGGCCTGGGCGATGCCTTGCGTCACCACGGCCAGCACCGCCTGGGCAAGGCAGTCGTTCAGCCGGTCCGCGGTTGCAACCCTGGCGTCGCGGGGGGCTCGCTCCAGGTCAACCCGTTCCGCCTCCGCCCAGAATTGCATCAGGTCGTAGCGCCGGACCAGCGGCACGTCATGCGCCGCCGCCACCAAACGTAGCGCCTCGCGGTAAGGCTCGACATTGGCATTGGCACGGAGGAAGCGAGAGAATTGCAGGTCAATCAGCACCGCATCCGTCCCGGCGGCCTGCAGCCGGTCGAGGCCACCATTCAGGGCGGCGACCATGTCGTCGATCTCGAGGCCGCGCACCGCCTCGACCGTCCCTGTCTGCCACAGGACGAGCTGGGTCGGGGCGCGGGCGGTTTCCGCGGCGATCACAGCGGCGGTATCGGCCGCGGTCATCCCCCTCGCCCCGCGCACAGTCAGGTCCAGATTCAGGCCGGGATAGCGGGCCTCCAGCAGCGCCTTCAGCCGGGCCGGCCAGGGGGCGCCAGGGCCGCTGGTGCCCAAGCCGAGGACGGAAACCGAGCCTGCCACCACGATGCGCAAGGATCCGGCGGCGATCGCCTGCGCGGTGGCCGGCAGCGGGGCCGGGGTTTCCAGCAGCTCCTCCGGTGCGCCGCAGGCCACATCGCCGGCCAACGCCGCGGCCGGGGCCAGCAGCGCGCCAAGCAGCAGCATGGCCCGCAGCGCTTTCATTCCGCCAAAGTCTTAGATACAGGCACAGGGACAGACAAGGCTGATGAGCCTTGCGCCTGATTTCCAGGTATGCCGGCCGGGGCCGGCTCCCCCCGGTCCCGGAGCCGGTACCAGGCTGCCATCGCCCCGATCCCCACCATTGCCGCGAACCCGGCCAGATTGACTGCGGCCTGGATGCCCCAGCCTTCCCATTGCTCCAGTGCCAGTCGGCCAAGGAAGGAGAGGAAGATTCCGGCGCAGAAGATCGGCAGGCCGTGCTGCCCCATCAGCAGCAGGGGTGCCGCGGCATGGCCGCGCAGCCAGGCGGCGTCGCGCGGGATCCAGTGCCCGAGCAAATAGGCGAGAGCCAGGATCGAGATCAGGCGGAGGGGGTGTTCTCCGCTCTTGTCCACGCTCGCCAGCACCGAGGCCACCACCTCCGGCAGGGGGGCCAGCGCGTCCGGCCGGTACCAGGCCAACATGATCGCCGCGAAGGCCAACAGCAGAAAGGCGGCGCAGAGGGTGGCGAGGGCGGCATGAAAGGGCACCGAGCGGGGGTCCGCCGGCGCCTGTCCCGGGTGGCGCCTGGAGTAGCCCAGCAGGCAACCAATGAAGAACAGGAGCTGCCACGCCAGAGGGTTGAAGAACCAGCCGGCGCCGGTCCAGGTCGTCAGGTTGAAGTCCAGCAGCCGTACCAGGGCATAGACCGCAAAGGAAAGGGCCAGCAGCAGCACCGGCCGGCGCAGCAGCGGCAGGGCCAGGGCCAGCAGCAGCATCAGCACGATGTAGAGCGGCAGGATATCCAGGAAGGCCGGCTGGAAGCGCAGCATTAGTGCCTGCAGCAAGGCCTGGTAGGGCTGCTCACCGAAGGCGTCGAGATTCAGCTCGTCAAGGTAGGCGGTGCTGTCGAGGGCGGCGGCGGAGTAGCCGACCTGCGCCGTCACCACCACGAAGAGGAAGATATGCGCGATGTAGAGGGTTCCGGCCCGACGGAGCAGCGCCGCCGCGCCGAAGCTCCAGCCCTTGCGGTCCAGGGCGGCGCCATAGGCCAGCCCGCCCGCATAGCCGGCCAGCAGCACGAAGGCCTCGGTGGCGTCGCAGAGTGCGACGTTGTGCAGGGTAAAATTGCCCAGCCAGTTGCCGGGGATGTGGTCGATGAAGATGAACCACAGCGCCAAGCCGCGGAAGAAATCAGCCCGCAGGTCCCGGCCGGGACCGCGGCCACTGCCACCGCGGATCAGACTCCGCATGCGCACCTCCGCCGCGAGGAATGGGGAACCAGGCCGCCGCGGGCAAGTACCCGATTTCCGCTCCCGCCACGCGAACCCGGCGCGAGGCTGACCCGTTGCGACCGCAGGCCGCTGCCGTCTGGCGCGCCGCTTCGGCTTGCGGCAAGGTTGGGGGATGCGCGGATCTACACTCTGGCTGCTGGCCGCCCTGCTGCTCGGACCGGGACTCCCGGCCACCTCGGCTGCGGAACCGCAGGCTCCGGACTGCCCGGCCGCTCCCGCCCAGATGCTGTCGCTGCCAGTCACCCGCGCCGCGCTACGGGAGGGGAAACCGCTGACCATCATCGCCTTCGGCTCCTCCTCTACCGAAGGCTCCGGGGCGAGCACGCCAGAGCAATCCTATCCGGCGCAATTGGAGAGGCTGCTGCGGGCGGCGCTGCCCGGGACCGTGCTGCACGTCCTGAACCACGGGATCGGCGGGCAGGATGTGCAACAGATGCTGGGCCGGCTGCGGCGCGATGTCCTGGATTGGGCCCCGACCCTGGTGATCTGGCAGGCCGGTGCCAATGCGGTGCTGAAGGGTGTGGACCCCGCCGAGTTCCGTGCCGCCCTCGCCAGCGGGGTGGCACAATTGCATGCAGCCGGGACCGATGTGGTCCTGATGGACAGCCAGCGCTCACCGCGCATCCTGGCCTCGCCCCGCGCCCCGTTGATCGAGGCGGCCTTGCAGGATCTCGCGCAGGACCAGCACCTGCCGCTGTTCTCGCGGGGCAAATTGATGCGGGCATGGGCCGCGGCCGGCGTATCCGATGAGGCCATGCTCGGCTCGGACAAGCTGCACCACAACGACCGCGGCTATCGCTGCCTGGCCACGGCGCTGGCCGACGCGATCGTGAAGGCCCTCCGCCCTGCCCCATCCCTGATGGCGGGGCGCATGACCGGCGCGCAGTAGCCGGGGCTACAGCCCGGCCCGCATCCGGCCAGGGTTCAGCACGCCCTTCGGGTCCATCACCGCCTTCACCCGGCGACTGATGGCGGCCAGCGGCGCCGGCTCCTCCGGCAGCACCGGAACGGTGGCGCGCAGCGGCTCCGGCGCGCGGAACAGGGTGAAGGTGCCGCCCTGCGCCCGGGCGGCGGCGACCACGGCCGCATGTGCCTCCGGCGTTGCCGGGCCGGCAATCCAGACCAGGCCGCCGCCCCAGTCGAGCAGCAGCTTGCCGAGCCCGGCCGCCCGCGCCGCCTCGGCCACGGCGGGGCCGCCGGTCGGCTGGACGGAGACGCGCCAGACCGCCTCCTCCGGCGCCGCGCCGAGCGGGGCGGCGTCGCGCACGGCGCGCCACAGGGCGCGGCTTGTGGCATCGTCCAGGACCGAAACCTGGCCGGCACCGGTAAGCTCCCCGCGGAGCCGCTCGGTCCGGTAGGCAACAGAGGCGGCGAAATCCTCGATGCGCAGCAGGGCGACAGGCCCGGCCAAGCCGGTGGCAGGATCACCATCCGGCAGCAGCGCAGCCCCGGAGACGCCGAACGGACTGCCAAGCCCGGCCGAGAGCACCCGTACCCCGGCCGTGAGATCCGGCACCCGCACCGCGACCGTGCCCACCGCCTCCGGCGCCGGCAGCACCTTCAGAGTAATCTCGGTCAGGACGCCGAGCGTGCCATGGCTGCCGGCCAGCAGCTTGCAAAGGTCGAGGCCGGTGACGTTCTTCAGTACCCGCCCGCCGCTGCGGAACACCTCCCCCGCCCCGTTCACCGCGCGGATGCCCAGGACATGGTCGCGCATGGCGCCCCAGGCGATCCGCCGCGGTCCGGAGAGATTGGCGGCGACCACGCCACCCAGCGTTGCCGGGCGCTCGGCGCCGAACAGCACGGAAAAATCCGGCGGCTCGGCGATAAGGTGCTGGCCTTTCTCGGCCAGGGCCGCCTCGATCTCCGGCAGGGGCGTGCCGGCCCAGGCGGCAAGGATCAGTTCCTGCGGCCGGTACAGGGTGATGCCGGAGAGGTTGCGGAGCGAGAGCGTGCGGGCCGCCTGCACTGGCCGCAACAGGGCGCGCTTGGAACCGTTGCCCTCGATCGCCAGCGGCTCCCCCGCGGCAGCGGCGGCGGCAACGGCAGCAGCTACCTCGGCCTCCGAGGCCGGCGCGAGCATCTCGGCGCTCATGCGGCGCGCGGCAGGGCTGGGGTAAGGGCCGGATTGCCCTCCAGCGGGAAGACCTTGGCCGGGTTCAACTGCCAGCCGGGATCGAAGGCGGTCTTGATCGCCCGCTGCAGCTCCAGCTCCTTCGCCGTGAACTGAACGCCCATCAGGTCGCGCTTCTCGACTCCGACGCCATGCTCCCCGGTCAGGCAGCCACCGACCTCGACGCAGAGGGTCAGGATGTCGGCGCCGAATTTCTCCGCCTTGCGGAAGCTCTCGGGGTCGTTGGCGTCGAACATGATGAGCGGATGCAGGTTGCCGTCGCCGGCATGGAAGATGTTGGCGACCAGCAGTCCGTAGCTGTCGCTCATCTCGCCGATCCGCTTCAGCACGAAGGGGAGCTGGCTGGTTGGTATGGTGCCGTCCATGCAGAGGTAGTCGGGGCTGATGCGGCCGACCGCGCCGAAGGCGCCCTTCCGGCCCTTCCAGATGGCCGCCGATTCCTCCGCCGTCTGGGCCACCTTCAGGCTGATCGGGTCGAAGCGGCCGCAGATCTCCTTGATCCGGCCGAGGAGCATGTCCTGCTCTGCCTCGCTGCCCTCGACCTCGATGATGAGCATGGCCTCGGCATCCAGCGGGTAGCCGGCATGGGCGAAGGCCTCGCAGGCACGGATGGCGGGGCGGTCCATGAATTCCAGCGCCACCGGGATGATGCCGCTGCCGATGATGGCGTCCACCGCCTGGCCGGCAATCTCGTTGGACTTGAAGGCGGCCAGCATGGCGCGGGCGCCTTCCGCCGCGCGCAGGACGCGGACCGTGACCTCGGTGACGACGGCAAGCTGCCCCTCGCTGCCGGTCAGCAGGCCCAGCCAGTCATAGCCCGCCGCATCCAGGTGGCGGCCGCCGACCTCGAAGACCTCGCCCTCGACCGTCACCGCCTTGAGGCCGAGCAGGTTATTGGCGGTGACGCCGTATTTCAGGCAATGCGCCCCGCCCGAGTTCATGTTGACATTGCCGCCGATCATGCAGGCGAGCTGGCTGGACGGATCCGGCGCGTAGAAGAACCCGTCCCCCTCCACCGCCTTGGTGATGCCGAGATTGGTGACGCCGGCCTCCACCACCGCCAGGCGGTTGGCGTAGTCCACCTCCAGGATACGGTTCATTCGCATCAGGCCGAGCACCACCGCATCAGCCAGCGGCAGCGCCCCGCCGGACAGGCTGGTGCCGGCGCCGCGCGGGATCACCCGGATGCCCATGCCATGGCAGTAGCGCAGCACCTCTGCAACCTGCTCCGTGCTGGTCGGCAGCACCACAGCGAGTGGCGGCTGGCGGTAGGCGGAAAGCCCGTCCGTCTCATAGGGGCGGAGTTCCAGGGGGGCGCTGATCACCCCATCGCCGGGGACGATGGTACGCAGCGCAGCGACAATCTCCTCGCGGCGGGCGAGCACTTCGGGCTTTGGATCGGGCAGCCTGATCACGTCCATCCCTCCTGCGGCGCCAGGGAAAATGGGCCCGCGGAGGCGGCCGGGCAAGCGTCCCGCTTGCGGGATGGGTCGGCTGCCGCCACTCTCCGCCGCCGACCGGATCCGGGAGATGCGCTTGTCCGTCCTTCGCCTGCTGCTGCTCGTGGCCGCCCTGTGCGGCTTGGCCCTGCCTGCCTCCGCCCAGCTTCGCCAGGGACAGTACGCGCTGGAGGGACAGAACCCGGATGGCAGCACCTATGACGGCACCTTCTCCCTGCAGGAGGCGCCTGGGGCAAGCTGGCTGGCGACCTGGCAGGTGGACGATGTGCGGATCGTCGGGCTGGGCCTGATCCAGAGCGGCGTGCTCTCCGTCTCCTTCGTGGTGGACGGCAGGCCGGGCATCGCGGTCTACGAGGTGCAGCCGGACGGCAGGCTGCGCGGGGTCTGGACCACCGGCGGCGGCCTGGGCACGGAAATACTGACGCCGCGCTGAGATGCCGACGGCCGCCGCATAAGGGGGCGGCGGCCGGATCGGAAGGTCGGCGGTTTAGCCTGCCGCCGCGGTGGCGCTCTGTGCCTTGACCTGCTGGGGCGGGCCGGGGAGTTCGATCTCGATCTCCAGCGTGGACATGTCGCCGCCGCGGTCGAGATTGATGTTCACCTTGCCCGGGTCGATGGCGACATAGCGCGCCACCACCGCCACCAGCTCCTGCTGCAGCCGCGGCAGGAAGTCCTCCCGCGTGCGGCCGATGCGTTCGTGTGCCAGGACGATCTGCAGCCGCTCCTTCGCCTGGCTGGCGCTCGGCGGCTCCGCCTGCTTGCGGGTGCGGAAGAAGTCGAGCCAGCTCATTTACGCCGCCCTCCCTCCGAACAGGCGCTTGAACAGGCCGCCCTTGCGCTCCGCTTCCAGGAAGCGGTGCGGCAGGTTCTCGCCCAGGAAGCGGCCGACCGCGTCGCTGTAGGCCTGCCCGGCCACGCTCTCCCGGTCCATGATGACCGGCGTGCCGGTGTTGGAGGCGCGGAGCACACTCTCGCTCTCCGGCACCACGCCGAGCAGCGGGATGGCCAGGATTTCCTGCACGTCCTCGAGCTTCAGCATCTCGCCGCGCTCCGCCCGCGCCGGGTCGAAGCGGGTGACGAGGAGGTGCTCCTTCACCTTCTCCCGCTTCTCCTCCGACCGCTTGGACTTCGACTGCAGCACCCCGAGGATGCGGTCGGAGTCGCGGACCGACGAGACCTCCGGATTGGTCACGATGATGGCCTGGTCGGCGAAGTACAGCGCCAGGAGTGCGCCCTTCTCGATCCCGGCAGGGCTGTCGCAGAGGATGTAATCGAAATCCGCCGACAGCTCCTCGATGATCTTCTGCACGCCCTCCTTGGTCAGCGCGTCCTTGTCGCGGGTCTGGCTAGCCGGGAGGATCGAGAGCGTGTCCACGCGCTTGTCGCGGATCAGCGCCTGATTCAGCCGCGCTTCGCCCTGGATGACGTTGACGATATCGAAGACCACGCGGCGCTCGACCCCCATGATGAGGTCGAGGTTGCGAAGGCCCACATCGAAATCGATCACCACCGTCTTCTTGCCCCGCAGTGCGAGGCCGGTGGCAAAGGCGGCGCTGGTCGTGGTCTTGCCCACCCCACCCTTGCCGGAGGTAACGACGATCACTTGCGCCATTGCGCTGTTCCCCCTGAAAGAAGCCCCTGCCCCAGCTTCGGCTCAGCCCAGTGGCTCGAACCGCATCTCCTCGCCCTCCAGCCGCACCTGCACGGCACGGCCGATGGGCGCATCCCCAAGCCCCTCGCGCACCGCATAATAGCCGGCGATGGCGACCAGCTCAGGGTCGAAATTCAAGGCGAATATCCGGGCGCCGGTATCGTCGGCCGCACCGGCAACGGCGCGGCCCCGCAGCGTGCCGTAGACATGGATGTTGCCGTCCGCGATCAGCTCCGCCCCCGGATTGACCGTGGCAGTGACGATCAGGTCGGCGCCCTGCGCGTAGATCCGCTGGCCGGAGCGCACCGGCTCCGTCACCAGCATGGCGGTCCGGCCGGAGCCGGTGAAGCTGGCGGCCGAGGCTGCGGTGGCGGCGGGCTGCGGAGCGGTGGCCGGCGCGGACGCAGGCATTGCCACTTCTTCCTCGGCATCCTTGCCGCCGACGGGCCGGAGCGGCGGCAGGCCGGCGGCCTGGGCCGCGTGGCGCATGGCCTGGCTGCCGCCGGTGGTGCCGATCGGCACGATCTCCAGCGCGTGCAGCCCCTCGATCAGGGCGCGGAAGTCCACCTCCTCCGGCGCGGCCTCCAGGTCGCCGAGGCCGATGACGATCGGGGCGAAGCGCAGGAAGCCCGGGGCCTTGCGGAACTGGTCGCCGAGGCTGGGCAGCACGGCCTCCGGTCGCGGGTCGAGCAGCCGCAGCACCAGCAGGTTGAAATTGCCGGCGCGCAGTCGGAATGTCTCGGGGAGGGTCTGGCTGTTCAAGGCAGTCTCTGGCCGGGGGCGACGGTAGGGCTGGATTCCGGCGAGCAGGATCGGCCACCCGCCAGGAAAGGTCTATAGCGGCGGCGGGCCCGGCGGCGAAGCCCGAATGCGCTACCTCAGATGCGGAACGGTTGCGGGCCGCCCCCTCTGGCCGCCGCGCCCGGCCCCGGCATAATGCGCCACCCAGCGGAAAGGAGCGCGCCTTGCGCCCGGTCATCCTGCTCGAACCCTTCCGGGCGCTGTTCTATGCGCCCTTCTATGTCGCCGAGGCGCGGGGCGCCTTCGCCCGGCAGGGCATCGAACTGCACATGGTCACGGCCGGCTCCCCCACCGCCGCGGCGGAGAAGCTGCTGGCTGGCGAGGCGGACCTGGCCTGGAGCGGGCCGATGCGGCCCATGCTGATGCGCAGCCGGGACCCGGGCTGCACCCTGCGCAGCTTCGGCGCCGTGGTGATGCGCGATCCCTTCCTGCTGGTGGGGCCGGAAGCCCGGCCGGGCTTCCGGTTGCAGGAGCTGGCGGGGCTGCGTCTCGGACTGGTCTCGGAGGTGCCAACGCCCGTCTGGTGCCTGAAGGACGACCTGATTCGCCTCGGTATGGATCCGGCCGGGCTGACCACCGTCACGGACCGGACCATGCCGGAGAATGCGGCGGCGGTTGCAGAGGGGCGGCTGGATGCAGCGCAGCTCTTCGAGCCCTTCGCCTGCCAAGTGGAGGATGCCGGCGGCGCTGTGCTGTACGCCCAGGCCAGCCGCGGCCTGACCGCCTATACGGCCTTCTATGCGACCGAGGCGGGGACCGCGGCGAAGCGGCCGGAATTCCTGGCGATGATCCGCGCCATTGCGGAGGCCCTGGCCTTCATGCAGAGCGCCGAGCCGGCAGAGATCGCCGCCCTGATCGCGCCGCGCTTCCCCGACGTGCCGGAGGCGCACCGCATCCGCGCCATAGCGCGCTACCAGGCGCTGGGACTCTGGCCGGCGGATCCGCGCTTCCCGCGGGAGGCCTTCGATGGCCTGGGCGCCGCCATGCTGGCCTGCGGCGCCATCACCCACATCCCGCCCTTCGAGGACTGCGTGGACCAAGGATTGGTCGAGGAGGCTTTGGCACGGTGAGCAAACTGATCGGCACGCGCGGTGACTACCGCTGGTTCATCTCCATGCCGACGCGCTGGATGGACAACGATGTCTATGGCCATGTGAACAACGTCACCTATTACAGCTTCTTCGACACGGCGGTGGCGCGATTCCTGGTGGAGAACGGGGTACTGGACCTGGCAACCAGCACGGTGGTCGGGCTGGTTGTGGAGACGGGCTGCCGCTACTACGCCCCCATCGCCTTCCCGGACGGGATCACCTGCGGGCTGCGCTGCGGCCGGCTCGGCACCACCTCGATCCGCTACGAGATCGGCATCTTCCGCAATGAGGAGATGCAGGCCTCCGCGGAGGGCCATTTCGTGCATGTCTATGTCGAGCGGGCCACCCAGGACCGCGCCGTGCCGCTGCCCGCCGCCCTGCGGGACGCCGCGACGCGCCTGCTGCTGCCGTCGGGCTGATGGAGGAAAACGCGATGCCGAAGCTGAACCGCCTGGGAATCCTGGACGACTATCAGGGCGTCGCCCTGTCCATGGGGCCCTGGGACAAGCTGCCGCAGGACCTGAAGATCAAGGTCTTCCGGGACACCATCAAGGACCAGGAGGCACTGGTGCGGCGCCTCTCGCCCTTCGACGCGCTGCTCATCATGCGGGAGCGCACCCCCTTCCCCCGCAGCCTGATCGAGCGCCTGCCGAATCTGCAGCTGCTGATCACGACTGCCGCCCGCAACCGGGCCGTGGACCTGGCGGCCTGCGCCGAGCGCGGCATCACCGTCTGCGGCACGCCCTCCTTTGCGCATCCGACCGTGGACCTGACCTGGGGACTGATCCTCTCCCTGATGCGCCATATCCCGGAGCAGGAGCGCGCCCTGCGGGAGGGGCGCTGGCAGGTGAAGCTGGGCAATTCGCTGGAGGGCAAGACCCTTGGCGTCATCGGCCTCGGCAATCTGGGCAGCCGGGTGGCGAGGGTGGGCGCTGCCTTCGGCATGAGGGTCATCGCCTGGAGCCAGAACCTGACGGAGGAGAAGGCCGCCGCCGCTGGCGCCGTGAAGGTGGACAAGGCCACGCTGCTGCGGGAGGCGGATGTGGTGACGCTGCACCTCGTCCTTTCCGAACGTTCCCGCCGCATCATCGGCGCTGGGGACCTGGCGCAGATGAAGCGCAGCGCGGTGATCGTGAACACCAGCCGCGGCCCGCTGATTGATCAGGATGCGCTGATCGCCGCGCTGAAGGAGGGTCGGATCGCCGGCGCCGGCCTGGATGTCTATGACGAGGAGCCGCTGCCGCCGGGCCATCCGATCCTCTCCGCGCCGAACATGGTGCTGACGCCGCATCTGGGCTACGTCACGGAGGAGAATTACCGCGCCTATTTCCAGGGCGCGGTGGAGGCGGTGCTCGGCTACCTCGCCGGGAGCCCGGTGCGCGAATTGCGCCCGGGCTAGGCCGCCCTACCCCTTCAGATAGGTTTCCGCCGCATCGGCCAGGACCTGGCAGCCGAGGGCCAGGTCCTCCTCCTTCGTGTCCTCCGCCCAGTGGTGGCTGATGCCGCCGATGCTCGGCACGAAGAGCATCGAGGCCGGCATGCGCTTGGCGATGTACTGCGCATCATGCCCGGCGCCGCTCGGCATCCGCTGCCAGAGGCCCGGTGCGTGCCGCTCCGCCGCCTGGTCCAGCGCCGCCATCATTGCCGGGTCGCAGAGCGCCGGCGTGGCACGGGCGATCTGGGTCAGGGTGGCGGGGCAGCGTTCGTTACGGTTGCTCTCCTGCACCAGGGCGCGGAGCGCCGTCTCCATCCGCTCCAGCACCGCCATGCTGACATCCCGGAACTGGAACAGCACATCGGCGCGGCCGGGGATGATGCTGGGCGCGCCGGGCTCCAGGGTGATGCGGCCGGTGGTCCAGGTGCTGCGCTCGCCGCAGACCCTGGGGAATTCGCGGTCAATCGCCGCCAGCAGCCGGACGGCGGTGAGGCCGGCATCCCTGCGCTCCGCCATGGTGGTGCCGCCGGCATGGTCCTGCTGGCCCTCGATCTCGATGCGCCACTGCCAGATGGCGACGATGCCCGTCACCACGCCGAGCCGCAGCCCGGCACGTTCGAGCTGGGTGCCCTGCTCGATATGCATCTCGAAGAAGCCCTTGTGCCGGCCGGGCTCAAGCTGCATGCGCGGCTTGCCGGCAAGGCCGGCGGCCGCCAGCGCTTCCCGCAGCGGGGTGCCGTCGTTGCGGCTGCGGCTGCGGTCGATCTCCTCTTCGGACAGTTCGCCGATGATGGATCTGCTGCCGAGGAAGCCGCCCTCGAAATGCCCTTCCTCATCGGCGAAGGCGGCGACATCCACGGGCAGGCCGGCACGGGCCAGGGCGAGACCGGCCACGACGCCGAGCGCCCCGTCCAGCCAGCCGGCGTAATTCTGGCTCTCGATATGGCTGCCCACCAGCAGGTGCGGGCCGGGGCCGCGATGCCGGCCATAGACATTGCCGATGCCGTCAATCGAGGGCTCCAGCCCGATTTCCGCCATCCGCTCCATCAGCCAGCGGCGGCTTTCCATGTCCTGCGGCGAGTAGGTCGGCCGGTGCACGCCGGTCTTGTACTTCCCGATCTGGCGCAGGTCGTTCAGGTCCTTGAGGAAGCGTTCGGCATCGATCCTGGGCATGGTCCCCTCTCCGCTGCGATGCACCAGGGTGGAACGGCCCGCACCGGGCCGCAATGCCCGGCTGCCCCCTTGAGTCCAGCCGCGGGATGGCGCGCAATCCCCCCGGCAGAGGGAGACGCAGGATGGGCCGCATCTTCACCTACCCCGCCATGGAGCGGGTCCATATCGGCACCCCCTTCGCGGAGGCGGTGGCCGAGGAGGTCGAGCGGGCCGGCGCCCGGCGCGTCTTCCTCATGGTCGGCGGCACGATCAGCCGGGAGACGGACTGGCCGGACCGGCTGGCGCGGCAGCTTGGCGGCAGGCTGGCCGAGATGTGGAACCGCATGGCCTCCCATACCCCGCGTCCAGATGTGATCGCGGCCACCGCGGCGGCGCGGGCGGCCGGGGCGGATCTGGTCGTCACCCTGGGCGGTGGCTCGGTCACGGATGCCGGCAAGATGGTGCGCCTGTGCCTGGCGAATGACGTGACCGAGGAAGGGCAGCTCGAAGCCCTGGCCACCGTGATCGAGGGGTCGAAGCGCGTGGTCCCGCCGAAGCAGGCCCCTTCCCTGCCGCAGATCTGCGTGCCAACCACGCTCTCGGCGGGCGATTTCTCCGCCACGGCCGGATGCACGGACACGGCCCGCGGCCTGAAGCAGAGCTTCACGCATCCGCGCATGATGGCGACGGCCGTGGTGCTGGACCCTGCCGTGACGATGCGCACGCCGGAATGGCTGTTCCTCTCCACCGGCATCCGCGCGGTGGATCATGCGGTAGAGGATATCTGCTCCGTCACCGGCAATGTATTCTCCGAGGGCGCCTCGATGCAGGCCCTGCGGCTGCTCTCGCGCGGGTTGCTCGGAGCGAAGGCACGGCCGGAGGATCCGGCGCCGCGCCTCGATTGCCTGACCGGCGCCTGGATGTCCATGGTCGGCTCGCAGTCCGGCGTGGAGAAGGGCGCCAGCCACGGCATCGGCCATGCGCTCGGCGGCACGGCCGGAATGCCGCATGGCTACACCTCCTGTGTCATGCTGCCGGTGGTGCTGCGTTACAACCAGCCCGTGAATGCAGCGCAGCAGGCTATGGTGAGCGAAGCCTTGGGCCAGCCCGGCACACCCGCGGCCGATCTGGTCGCTGGGCTCGTCGCGGAACTCGGCCTGCCAGGGCGGCTGCGCGATTGCGGTGTGAAGCGGGAGCAGTTGGACATGATCGCCGAAGCGGCGATGCACGATCGCTGGATCCCGACCAACCCGCGCCCGCTCGACCTCGCCGGCGTGCGGGCGCTGCTGGAGGAAGCTTGGTAGGCGGCCCCTACCGTCAGTCGTCCAGGATCGCCACCGCCCGCGTCCAGCCGGCGGAGCCGCGATGCACCTTCACCGGGAAGCACACCACCTGAAACCCATCGGAGGGCAGCATTTCCAGATTGTGCAGCTTCTCCAGATGGCAGTAGCCGATTTCCCGCCCGGCGCGGTGGCCCTCCCAGATCAGCTCGGATGACCCGCCCTCGGCGATGCGCCGCTTCGTGAAGCTGAAGGGCGCATCCCAGGACCAGGCATCGGTGCCGACCACGCGGATGCCGCGCTCCAGCAGCCAGAGCGTCGCCGCCTTGCCCATGCCGCAGCCGGAATCAACGTAGTCATCCTGCCCATAGCGGCTGCCGGCGCGGGTGTTCACCACCACAATCTCGAGCGGTTTCAGCTCATGGCCGATGCGCTTCAGCTCCGCCTCCACATCCGCGGGCTGCACCACATAGCCGTCCTCGAAATGCCGGAAGTCGAGCTTCACCCCAGGCTGGTGGCACCATTCCAGCGGGACCTCATCGATACGCCAGGACGGCTCGCCACCCGGCTTCAGCCGCTCGTTCATGCGGGAGAAGTAGTGGTAGGGCGCATCCAGATGCGTGCCGTTATGCGTGCTGATCCGCACGCGCTCTACCGCCGCGTACTCGCCTTCCGGCAATGCACTCACGGGCACGCCCATATAGTTGGCCATGCGCGGTGCGGTCATGTGGTGGTCCAGGTAGTCTATCTCCGGCAGCATGTCGGGCGGATCGCTGGCGATCCCGGCCTTGAGCGGGACGGAGATGTCGATGAAGCGGCGCGCCATGATCCTGTCTCCCCTCGGGCTAGAACAGCGCGTAGCCACCATCGATCACCAGCGTATCGCCTGTGTGGTAAGCGGCGGCACTGCTCATCAGATAGACGGCGATGCCGCCGAAATCCTCACCCTTGCCCCAGCGACGCATCGGAATGCGCGGCATGACGGCGTTGCGGAATTTGTCATCCGCTGTGGATTTCGCCGTCATGTCCGTCTCAATCCAGCCGGGCAGGATGGCATTGGCCCGAATGCCGTGGCGCGCCAGCTCCACCGCCAACGCCCGGATCATGGAGATCAGTCCCCCTTTGCTGGCGGCGTAATGCTCGTTGCGCGCCGCGCCCTCGATGGCGGCAATGGAAGCGGTGCCGACCAGGACGCCGCCCGGATCGCCATTGCGGGCCCGCTCCACCATATGCCGGGCGGCGGCGCGGAAGGTGTAGAAGGCGCCGGTCAGGTTGGTGCGCAGCACGCGGTTCCAACTTTCCGCCGTGTGCTCCAGGAAGGGCTGCTGCCGGCCTCCGGAAATGCCGGCATTGGCGAAGCAGCCATCCACGCGGCCCATCTGCCGCAGCGTCTCGGCGAAGGCCGCTTCCACCTGCGCTTCCTCGCCAACGTCGCATTGCAGGGCGAGCACGCGGCGGCCGGTGGTAACCAGCGCTTCCCGCGCCGCCTCGTTCTTCGCGGCATTGGTGCCCCAGATGGCGACATCGGCGCCCGCCTCCGCCAGCGCCATCGCCATGCCGAGACCGATGCCCGAATTGCCGCCGGTAACCAGTGCCACCCTGCCCGTCAGGTCGAATGCCGAATAGGCCATGTGCCTCTCCTCCCCTCATGCCGCCCGGTTGCGGCCGGCATGGTAGGCAGCGGTGCGGGCCGCAGGCTAGACCGGGCCGGAACGCGACCCGATCCGGACCGGAGCCCATGCCCCGCATCATCTTCGAACAGCCCGACGGCAGCCGCCTGACCCTGGACTCCGATGGCATGCCCACCGTCATGCATGTGGCGGTGCGCCATGACGTGCCGGGCCTGCCCGCCGAATGCGGCGGACAATGCGCCTGCGCCACCTGCATGGTGGATGTGGACCCCGAATGGCTGCCCCGCCTGCCCCCCGCCGGGCCGGATGAAGCGGACATACTGGCGGATGCGCTCGGCACTGTGCCGCCGGGGCGGCGCCTCTCCTGCCAGATCGGGATGGAGGCGGCGCTGGACGGACTGGTGGTGCGGGTGCCGCCGCGGCAGGGGTGATGGGCTTTGACCCGAAGGGCGGAGGGGAGGCAAGCTTCCCTTCACCCACACAGGGAAAGCGAGCCATGCCCGACCCGGCATCGCCGAGCCCCGCCCGCCTGGTGATCCTGCAGCCTGAGGAGTCGCCCAGCTTCTGGCAGCCCGTCCCGGCCAACGGCTTCGTCCGCTGCCTGCTGGACCAGGCAACGACGGGCTCGGAAACGCCCTTCGCCATGGGCACCCAGACCGTCGATCCTGGCTGCCACGTGCGGGAGCATGTGCACGACGCCAATGAAGAGGTGATCCTGGTCCTCGAGGGCCGCGGCGAGGCGCATATCGAAGGCGCGCGCCATCCGATGATGCCGGGCACCTGCTTCTTCTTCCCGCGCGGCCGGCCGCACGCCTTCCACAATACCGGCGAGGGGCCGCTGACCTTCCTCTGGCTCATCATGCCGGGCGGGCTGGAGAGCTTCTTCGCGCGCATCGGCCGGCCACGAACCCATGGGGAGGCACCGCCCGCCCCATTCCCCCGCCCTGCCGATGTGCTGCAGATCGAGGCCGAGACCGGCTTCGGCACCCTGCCCCCGCGCGGCTGAGCGGAGATGGTCCAGCACGTCACCGTCGATCTGCCCGATGGCGCCCGTATTGCCGTGGAAGTGGAGGGCCGGGGCGCGCCCCTGCTCCTCGTCTCCGGCCTCGGCGGCACGGCCGCTTTCTGGAAGCGCAGCCGCGCGCTGCTGGCGCAGACGCATCGCGTCATCACCCTGGACCAGCGCGGTATCGGCCGCAGCACGCGCGGCAGCGCCGCGGTGACGGTGGAACGGCTGGTGGAGGATGTGGAGGCGGTGGCGGGTGCGCTCGACCTTGGCCGCTTCGCCCTTGCCAGGCATTCGACAGGCGCAGGCATCGCCCTCACCCTCGCCGAACGTGGCCGCATGCCACTTTCCCATCTGCTTCTGAGCGGCGGCTGGATTCGCGCCGATACCTACATCCGCGCGCTGTTCGAATTGCGGCTGGAGGTGCTGAACCGGGCCGGCTTCGCTGCCTATGAGCGGCTCGGCCGGTTCCTCGCCTATCCGCCCGCCTGGCCAGGGGGAGGCGGAGCGGCAGGCACTCTGGACCGAGCGGATCGGGGCGCTGCTGGCCTTTGACGGGACGCCGCTGCTGGACCGCATTGGCCTCCCGGTGCTGGTGATGGGGGCGGCCGATGATGCCATCGTCCCGCACCACCATCAGCGTGAGATGGCGGCGCGCATTCCGGGCGCGCGGCTGCATGCTTTCACGCATGGGGGGCATTTCTTTCCAGCTACGCGCACCAGCGATTTCGTTGCCGCGATTGCCGGCTTCCTGGAAGGCGACTGAATCGGCACGGCGCAGTGTTCCGGACTTCTTCGACCACCGATTGCCGGCAGGGCGGGATGCCCGGACTGGTTGCTGGCCGATTCGCGCTTCCTGTCCGCACTTCCTGCCCGGGTGGGACCGGGCAGCGGGATTTGCGTTCGGCGACAAAACGGATGTCGCCACGTCCAATCACAGACTCTCGGGCGGGGCGGCCGGACGCAATTCGGACGCGAAAGCTTGCCGCGAACCGGGTTATGCTCTTCAAAGGCAGGATGGGGTGGCCGCCGCTTGCTGCGACGGGTCCGCCGACCCCCCGAAGGGGATGGTCGGGATGGACCCATCGGGCGATTGGATTCGCCACGGCCGCAGGAGGACCGACGAGTTCAGGATATGGCGGACAAGGATAGCTGGCGCTCCCGCAGGCCCCGCAAGCGAGGCTTCGACGATGATTTCCCGCCGCACGACGGCGGTTGGTCGCCGCCACCGATGGCATCTTCGCGGCCGATGACAAGCTTCGGCGGTCCGGAGGTCGGCGCCGTGGTGAAATGGTTCAACCCGGAGAAGGGCTTCGGCTTCGTCGAGGTCGGCAACGGTTCCGGCGATGCCTTCCTGCATGTCAGCGTGCTGCAGCGGGCCGGCGCCGATTCCGTGCAGCCGGGCGCCAATCTGCGGGTCCGGGTCGGCCCCGGCCAGAAGGGCCAGCAGGTCACCGAAGTGCTGGAGATCAAGGAGGGCGAGGCACCGCCCCCGGGCCCGCGCTCCGGCGGCTTCCGCTCCTATGCCTCCGCCGGCGAGGGGCAGGAGATGCGCGGCACGGTGAAGTGGTACAATGCGCAGAAGGGCTTCGGCTTCGTCACCCCGGAAGCCGGGGGCAAGGACGTCTTCGTCCACGCCACAGCGCTGGAGCGCAGCGGAATGCCGCCACTGGCCGAAGGCCAGATCGTGACGATGATGGTGGTTCAGGGCAGGAAGGGACCGGAAGCGGCCTCCATCCGCGACACCTGAGCCCTGATGCGCTCTGCCGGGGCCGCGCCGCGGCCTCGGCGGGCGTCAGTCCCGGTCCTCGACATCCTCGGCCTCGCCGATCAGGACGGTCCGGCGCTGCCCATCTTTCTCCAGCAACACCGTGCAGGACGGGCCGGACTCATCGTTCACCCCCGTTACCTGCACGACGCGCCAGCCCGGCCTCTCCCGGGCGACGATCGCTTCAATCTCGTTCTTGTCCACATTCCGTCTCCCGATCGCGGTTCGCCGGGATCGAACGCCGGTGCCGGGTTCGCGTTCGGCCTGCAAGGAATGCGGGAGAATCGCCATGGACAGCACGCAGGACAGGATCGCCCAGGATACCTCCCATATCGTTGTGTCCGGCCAGCAGGTGGACCTCGGCGACGCGCTGAAGAATCACGCGACGGAGCAATTGCTGCGGCTCTCGGCCAAGTATTTCGGCGGCGCAGAAAGCATCACCGCCACCTTCTCCCGTGCTGGCAAGAGCGCCTTCACCTGCACCCTGCGCATCCATGTCGGGCGGGGCCTGCATTTCGACGCAGAGGCCGAGAATCCCAACGCCTACACCGCCTTCGCCACGGCGTTGGAGCATATCGCGAAACAACTGCGCCGCCATAAGCGTGCGCTGCGCGAGGACAAGCCGGTGAACCCGACGAAGGAGGGGCTGCTGTAGCGCCCTCCCTGCCGGGCGGCCGCTTCAGGTCGAGGTATCCGCCGAGCGCCGCACGAAAAAGCGGTAGATCGCCAGCAGGATGATCGCTCCGACCACGGCGCCGATGAAGCCCGCCCCCTCGCCTGGCCGGTACCAGCCGACTGCCTGGCCAAGCCAGGTGGCGACTACGGCGCCGACGATGCCGAGCAGCGTGGTGATGATGAAGCCGCCCGGATCCCGTCCGGGCATGAGGAATTTCGCGATAACACCGGCGATGAAGCCGATGATGATGCTCCAGATGAAGCCCATCCTGGAATCCTCCGTTCCGGTAACCGGGCGATAAGCTTCCACAGGCCCCTGGGTTCCACGGGAAGGCGGTCCGGCGGGCAGGCGCGGCATTCCCCGCCATCAACCGGGAAGTCGCAGCGGTTGTGAATGTGGGTGACGGCGATGGCGGCATGGCCCATGGCGACGACGATCTAGTCTGGACCGCGGAACAATGTCGCCGGCGGTATGGAGTCCTCTCACCCTGGCCTGGTTGTCATCACCCGCCGGCTGATCGAGGCACACGACTTCACCACCATCGCCGCCGAGGCCGATAGGCCGGATGCGGCGCAATGCGGAGATGCGGGGCTTCACCAACTCGCTGCGTAGGCCAGGACAAGGGCTGAAGCGGCAGGATGATCCCGGATACACTGCCCGGCTGGAAGGAAGCGGCACGGCGCATCACGGCACCGGGAATCCGGCGCGTTCTCGTGCTCGGCCCCGCGGATTCGGGCAAGAGTACGCTCTGCCGGCTCCTGCTGCGGACGGCCTCGGAGCGGGACCCAGCCTTGCTGGATGCCGACCCGGCGCAGAAGCTGGTCGGCCCGCCGGCCTGCGTCACGCTCGGGCGGCTCGGCACCGATGGCAGTTTGACGCTCTCTGCCCTGGCCTTCGTCGGCGCGCTCGACCCGTTGCGCAGCTGGCGGCGGCTGGTGGCTGGGACGGAGCTGTTGGCATCGGAAGCCAGGGCGGGGCTGCTGCTGGCCAATACCAGCGGGCTGCTGCGGGGCGCTGGGCGACGGCTGAAGGCGGCCAAGATCGCCGCGGTGCGGCCGGATCTGCTGATCGCAGTGGGCGACCATCCGGGGCTGGAGGCGGTGCCGGCCGACCACGCTGCGATTCCGGCGCTGCGCCTGCCACGCTCCCCTCTGGCCCGACGCAAGGCAGAGGGCGAGCGGCGGGCACTGCGCCGCGACGCCTTCCGCCGCTATTTCGCGGCGACGCCGGTCTGGCCACTCTCTCCGGAGGGGATACGGCTGGAAGGCGAGCCAAATGGCAGCGTGCTGCCAGAGCCGCGGCAACTGGTCGCGCTGATCGATGCGGCGGGGTGGGACCTGGTGCTCGGGATTGTGCTGGGCCGCGATGCGCAAGGGCGATTGCTGCTTCGCGCGCCGATGCCGGAAGCCCCGGTGGCCGGCCTTCGCTGGGGGAAGCTGTGGCTGGACGAGAGCCTTGCCCCGATGTCGGCCGTCACTCCGCGGCCGGCGCCGTCGCCTCGCCGGTGAAGCCCAGGCGCTGCAGCGCGGCGATGGTCCTCTCCGCCGAGAGATGATGGATGAAGGTGCCCCCTGCCCTCTCCCAGCCCTCGCGGACGCTGGAGCGGTCGTCCACCAGCACATGGTCGGGGCCGGAATAGCGCCACTTGTCCCGGCTCATGCAGGTGATGACCGGGACATGTGCGCCAAGCATCCGGGCGACCCAGCGCCGCTTCTGCTCCGGCGCCCAGGCGCCGAGCGGCAGGCCGGTGAGGATGGTGGGGTTGTGCGGGGCGCAGAAGCGCCAAAGCGCCTCCGCGTCCTGCATGAATTCCAGCGTCTCGAAGAAGGCTGGCCGCCGGGCCAGGGCCTGCCACATGGCCTTCAGCGGCATCTGCTCCGGCCGCCGGCCGGTCACCGCCTGCACGCCGCGGTCGAAATCGGCCAGCACGCCGTCGAGATCGAGAAAGAGCTGCATCCCGGCGGCAGGCACCAGTCAATCCGGTTTGGACCCGGCGCGGTTCGGGTGCCGCTTGCCGCCCGGCGTGTTGTGGTCCACGGCGCGGCGCTGCTCGCCAGGGAAGATATCCACCGGCCCGCCGAGATTCGCCCCGAATTCGGAACGGTCGCCCGGCTGCGCATCGTCTGGCGCGATGGGCTGGTCAATGGTGCCGGCGGCGGGTCCGTCCTGGTCGTCGGTTTCGGGCTGTGGCTTGCGCTTGTCGTTCATCTGTCGCCTCCGCCTGGTCGGGGGCGAACGCCGCGCCGCCCGGCAGGGTTCTGCGCTGCCCTCAAAGCCGCGGTGCCGGGTCCCATTCCATGCGCTGGAGGTCCAGCGCGCAGAGGCCGGTCACGCCATGCATTTCCGCCCAGGTGCGGATTCCGGGCAGGTAGTCCGGCTGCCCCGGATAGCTGCCAGGCCAGTGCGGCGGGTTGAAGGTGGAGATGCCGTTCACCGTCGGCAGGTGCCGCACGGCGGCGACCAGCATCGCCTCGGTATTGTGGTTGTAGGGATCGTCAACCGCCTCCCCGAATCGGCTCTCCGTGCGGGCGGCGGAGACATAGAAGGCGCGGCAGGAGGCCGGCGGCGGGGGCACGGCATTCAGCCGGGCCAGTTCGAGTGGCCGGTCCAGGAAGAGCGGCGCGTAGAGATTCACTTGCTCCAGCAGCAGTAGGGTGCAGAGCAAGCCAAGGATGGCGCCGGGCAGCCGCCGCGCATGGGCGGCCAGCCAGACCATCGCCAGGGCGATGACCGGGATGGTGACGAAGAGCTGGTAGCGCGCCACCACCCGCGCCGCCTTCGCGCCGGGGACAAGGCTGTAGACCAGCCACCAGGCGGAATGGCCGCCAAGCTGCAAGGTCAGCGCCCAGGTAACGAGCGTGCCGAGCCCGATCGCCCGCAGCAGCGCCAGCCGCGCCGGATCCATCCGCGCCGCGCCGCGCCAGAGCCAGGCCAGCGAGGCGCCGAACAGCAGCAGCAGGACCGGCGGCAGGCCGGTCATGCGCTCGCTCCAGTCCGGGAAGCCGGGGCGGAGGGTCTGGTTCAGCAGGTCGAAGAGTCGGCCAAAGAGCAGGTTCTGCTTCCCCACATGCACCAGATCCAGCAATTCCGGGCTGTGCTGCGCAGCCATGGACCAGGGGTGCATGCCCGTCTCCGCCGCCTTGGGCAGGTAGAGAAACAGGAAGGGAAGGTTCAGCACCACGGCCAGGGCCAGCAGCCCGGCCAGTGGCAGAAGCTGGGCACGGAGGGCAGAGAACAGCACCCGCCGCTGACGGCCGCCGGCCACCACCAGCCAAGCCAACAGGACCGCGCCACCCAGATAGACGCTGTACCAGGCCATGTAGAAGCCGGTCATCAGGCAGGCGGCGAAGAACAGGGCGCAGCCGCCGCCCCAGCCCAGCAGCGCCGCGCGCCGGCCCTCCAGCAACGCCGCCAGGGCCGCATACAGCAGCAGGGCCAGCACCGGCACGAAGGAGACGCTGAAAAGCTGGGCGTGGCTGCCCCGGATGAACAGGTTGTTGCTGACGGTGAACAGCACCGCCGCCAGCAGTGCCCAGCCGAAGCCAAGCCGCAGGATCCGCCTGCAGGCGCCATACATGGCGAGGAAGCCGATGACCCGCGTGGTGAGGTTCACTAGTTCGCTGGCCAGGAAGGGATCCAACCCGGCGCTGCGGAAGCCGGCATGGATCAGGCCGAACAGCAGGTAGCCGTCGTTGTAGCCGAGCACATCCCGGACCGGAAAGAAGTAGCTGGTGTCGGACCAGGACTCGATGCCGCGGAGCACATTGTACCAGTGTTCCAGGATCGAGATCTCGATCACCGCGTCGTGCCGGTCCCCGAGCAGCAGGGTGAACCCGTTGCCAATCTGGTAGCGGAAGAAGAATACCACGGAGAGGGCGCAGGCCGAGAGGATGAGGAGCAGCCGCAGGGTCTGGCGCAGCCGTGTCGTGCCGGCGCAGGCGCCGGATGCGGCAGGCATGGGCGGAAGGGGCTGCAGTTGCGGACTGGAATGCACGATGGGTTCCGGGGAGGCTGGGCCTGTCGAGGGGCGGCGCAGGCTTCGGCCTGGAAGCCTGAACCGCCCATCATGACAGGGCGGACCTGCGGCGGAATTCCGGCGGATTCGGCCCGGACCTGGGGCCGATCCGCCTCAGCCGCCCGGCCAGGCTTCAGCCGCGCGCCACGGCTTCGGCCAGCGCCTTGCCGACATCCACCGTCCCGGCCTGTCCGCCCATGTCCCGGGTGCGCGGGCCGCCCTGGCCGAGCAGCGCTTCGATCGCCGCCAGGATCGCGTCGGCCGCCGGCTTCTCGCCCAGATGCTCCAGCATCATGGCACCGGACCAGATCTGCCCGATCGGATTGCAGATCCACTTGCCGGCGATGTCCGGCGCGCTGCCGTGCACCGGCTCGAACATCGAGGGTGCGGTCTTCTCCGGATTGATGTTGGCGCTGGCGGCAATGCCGATGCTGCCGGCCACCGCCGGGCCGAGGTCGCTCAGGATGTCGCCGAAGAGGTTGGAGCCGACCACCACATCGAACCAGTCGGGGTGCTGCACGAAATGCGCGCAGAGGATGTCGATGTGGTACTGGTCGGTCTGCACCTCCGGGTAGTTCTTCGCCATGGCGGCGAAGCGCTCGTCCCAATAGGGCATGGTGAAGGTGATGCCGTTGGACTTGGTGGCACTGGTCACCTTCTTCCGCTTGCGCGTCATCGCCAGCTCGAAGGCGTAGCGCAGGATGCGGTCGGTGCCATGACGGGTGAGGATGCTCTGCTGGGAGACGAATTCACGATCCGTCCCCTCGAACATCCGGCCGCCGACGGAGCTGTATTCGCCCTCGGTGTTCTCCCGCACCACGTAGAAATCGATATCCGCGGGCGTACGGTCCGCCAGCGGCGTGCGGACGCCGGGCAGGAGCCGGCAGGGGCGCAGGTTCACGTACTGGTCGAAGCCGCGGCGGATCGGGATCAGCAGGCCCCAGAGCGAGACATGGTCCGGTACGCCCGGCCAGCCCACGGCGCCGAGGAAGATGCTGTCCGAATCGCGCAGCCGGTCCAGCCCATCCTCCGGCATCATCCGGCCGGTCTTCTGGTAGGTCTCGCAAGACCAGTCGTAGTGCTGCAATTCGAGCTCGAAGCCGAAGCGGCGGGCAGCAGCGTCCAGCACGCGCAGCCCCTCCGGCACCGTCTCCTTGCCGATCCCGTCGCCAGGGATGACCGCGATCCTGTACTTCCGCGCCATGACTGGATTCCTCCGCGCAAGGGCGTGCAAGGTGGCGGGGGCGTCGCCGCGGGGCAAGCCCCCGCCTCCCTTAACGGCGAGGCACCGGCAGCATTCGCCGCAGCGCGGCTGCCAGGGCAAGGCCGAGGCCCGCGATCCCGGCCCAGACCGCCGGCCGTAGGCCGAAGCCAAGGTCCAGATTCGCCAGCAGCACCCGCTGCGCCGGCAGGTTGGTCGCCAGCGCGTACCAGGCGTATTCCAGCAGCGCCGCGCCGAGCGCGCTGACCGGCGCCAGGACCAGCAGTGCCGTCACGCTCCCCTGCCAGGAGGCGGGCAATGCGCGCCAGAGCAGCAGCCAGGTGAAGAATCCCGCCGCCAGCACCGCCTCCCAGGCCGCCATCTTGGACTGGAGGAAGAAATGCAGGAGGCCAAGCACGGCAATCCCGAAGACCAGCCGATGCAGCCGCTTCCAGCCTCGCCCCAGCCGCCGCATCCATCCATCCGTAGAGGTCCAGCCGAGCACCGCGAGGCCAAGCAGCGCCACGAAGCCGATGGTCAGATAAAAGCGCCGCGCGATCTCGGAAGCGACCGTCCCCAGGCTGAAGCCTTGATCGGCGGCAAAGAGCAGCAGATGCGCCAGCGCATAACCCAGTGCCGCCAGGCCAAGCATCCGCCGCACCACCACCACCCGCTGCCAGTCGAGCACCCGCCGCAACGGCGTCACCGCCAGGGTCATCAGCAGCAGGCGGATGGCCCAGAGGCCGGTGCCCTGCAGCAGGGCCTTCAGCGGCTCCGCCCCCAGCGCACCCGCTGTCCATTGTCCGGCGAGGACGGCGGCCGGAAGAGCACTCGCCACCAGCACCGCCGCCTTCAGCCATGACACCCGGCCAGTCCGGTCGAGCCAGGGCCAGGGCAGGATCGGCGCGGGCCGCCGCATGACTGCAGCCGGGCGGGAGGGAGCCTCGAAGCGTCCTGTCAGCATACCCTCCCTTTCGCCCGCTGTGGTTTGCCGGTTATGCTGTCCCGATCCGGCCGTTATTGCCGCCCCTTTGGATAGGAGCAGTCGACATGGCGGAAGGACACGAGGCACGGACCCTGAGCATCTGGATCGACTGCGATCCGCAGGCGACCTACGCCTTCGTCGGCAATCCACGCAATCTGCCGGCCTGGGCCTCCGGTCTCGGCCATTCCATCGAGGAGCGGGACGGCGCCTGGATCGCACAGACACCGAATGGACCCGCCAGACTCCGCTTCGCCGAGGCCAATCCATTCGGCGTGCTCGACCATTGGATCGAGCCAAGGCCCGGGGTGACGATCTACGTCCCCATGCGCGTAGTGCCACACGGGGCGGGCAGCGAGGTGATGCTGACACTGTTCCGGCAGCCGGGGATGTCCGACGAGGCCTTCCGGAATGATGCAGGCTGGGTCGAACGGGATCTGCTGACCCTCAAGCGCCTTCTGGAGAGAGGGCGCGGAGCAGTCCGCGCGCTCTGATCTCGGCCGCGACGCGCCCGGTCTCGTCCAGCGGCGAGCGGGTGAAGGGCTCAGGCGCCCGGGCCAGCGGCCGCGCTTGGCCGGCGGCGTAGAGGCTCTCATGCAGTGCTCGTTGCCGAGGGCTGAGGCCGCCCGGATCGGCGATGAAGACCGGGCCTGGCGTCGCCAGCGCCTCGGACAGCATGGAGACGGAATCGCCGGTTACGACCACCGCATCTGCCCAGGCCAGGAAGCCGTGATAGGGATTCGGCCCTGCATCGCCCCAGCGGAACAGCCGGTGCGGCACGGCGTGGAGAGTCGCCGCCAGGGCCGCCGCCGCCGGGGCCCCGGTGCGGCGGCTGGTGGTGGCCAGCACGCTGCCGGCGAATCCCGCCACCTGCCGGCCAAGCGCGGCGGCAAGGGCGGGTTCCATGCCCTCCGCTCGGACCTTGCCGCCGACCAGCAGCGCCACGCGCGGCGAGGGCAATTCGACCAGGGCCGCCCATTCCTCGCGCGCCGCGGCCAGCCGCGCCGGTGAAAGTCGATGGGTGGCGCCGAGGATGGGCAGGACGTCCGGGCGCTCCGGCGGAGCGTCATGCCGGCCCAGCACCAGCAGGTCGAACCCTCCGGCCCCGAAGCCGGGAAGCATGCAGTGAACCGTCCGCACCCCCCGCCGCCCCAGCCAGAGCGCCACCGGCGCGGAACGGCGCCCGGCCGAGATCACCAGCCGCGGCCAGGGCGGCCGAAAGGCGGCCCGCGCCGTCGGAGACAGTCCCGCCAGGGTCGGCCAGAGCCAGCGCACCCGCCCCAGTGCCCCCCATTCCAGCGGCACGGTCCGAAACGGCACGCCCAGGCGTTCGGCAATGCCAAGTACCTGCGCCGCCGTGCCCGTGCGAGGGTCGGCCAGGACCCAGACGGACGGCTCCCTTTCCATCATGGACGCGGCCCTGCGCCGCGGTTACGAGAAGGCGAAAGCCTCAAGGGGTTAGCCATGGCCGTCCATCATGCTTCGGACTGGGACCGGGACGCCGCGCTGACGACGGCGCGCATCCTGCTGGAGATCAAGGCGGTGAACTTCCGCCCGGAGGAGCCCTACACCTTCACCAGCGGATGGAAGAGTCCCGTCTACATCGACTGCCGCAAGATCATCTACTTCCCGCGCGCCCGCAACCGCATCTGCGACCTGGGCGTGGAGAAGATCGGCCGGCATGTCGGCTATGAGACGATTGACGTGGTGGCCGGCGGCGAAACGGCCGGCATTCCCTTCGCAGCCTGGATCGCCGATCGTATGCTGACCCCCATGGCCTATGTGCGGAAGAAGCCGAAGGGCTTTGGCCGCAACGCCCAGATCGAAGGCGAGGTGCCGGAGGGCAAGAACACCCTGCTGGTCGAGGACCTGACCACGGATGGCGCCAGCAAGATCCGCTTTGCCCAGGCGCTGCGCAATGCCGGGGCGATCTGCGACCACACCTTCGTCGTCTTCTATTACGGCGTCTTCCCCGGCAGCTTCGAGACGATGAAGCAGATGGGCCTCTCCCTGCACCATCTCTGCACCTGGTGGGATGTGCTGGAGGTCTGCCGCGAGCGCCCCTATTTCGAGGAAAGCGCCCTGAAGGAAGTGCGGAAATTCCTGGAGGATCCGGTGGCCTGGTCCAAGGCGCATGGCGGGATCGGCAGCGCGGCGGAGGCGAAGGCGGCGGAATAGGGAGGACCGGGAATGCGCCGGGCCATCGTCCCGCTCGCCGCGGCCTTCCTGGCCTGGGCCGGGCCTGCCGGCGCGCAGGCGCGCGACAGCCTGAGCATCGGCATCACCCAATTCCCCTCCACCTTCCACCCGAATATCGAGAACATGGCGGCGAAGGCCTATGTGCTGGGCTTCGCCCGCCGGCCGCTGACCGCCTATGACCCGGACTGGCAGCTCACCTGCCTGCTCTGCGAGACGCTGCCAAGCCTGGAGAACGGGCTGGCGCAGCGCGAGACGACGCCGGAGGGCAAGCCCGGCATCCGCGTGACCTATCGCCTCCGCGCCGATGCGCGCTGGGGCGACGGCACGCCCGTCTCGGCCGAGGATCTGCGCTTTGCCTGGGAGGCCGGCCGGGATCCGGCAACCGGCTTCGGCCCGGCCGAATTCTACCGCTCCGCCTACCAGCTCATCATCGAGGATTCGCGCACCGTCACGCTGCGCTACGACAAGATCACCTTCGATTACGCCAGCGCCGGCGACTTCCAGCCCCTGCCCGCGCATATCGAGCGCGCCCGCTGGCAGGAGGATCCGCGCGGCTACCGCAACCGCACGGCCTATGACACCGAGACTACCAATCCCGGCCTGTGGAACGGCCCCTACCGCATCACCGCGGTCCATCCCGGCGCGGGCGTGACCCTGGAGCGCAACCCCGCCTGGCAGGGCCCCGCCCCCGCCTTCGGCCGCATCCAGATCCGCACCGTGGAGAACACCGCGGCGCTGGAGGCGCAATTGCTCGCCGGCCAAGTGGACATGATCGCGGGCGAGCTCGGCCTGCCGGTGGAACAGGCCGCAGCGCTGGAACGCCGCACGCGGGACCGCTTCCGGATCGCCTACAAGCCCGGCCTGATCTACGAACATCTGGACCTGCAGCACGACGACCCGGCCCTGGCCGACCGTCGCGTGCGGCAGGCTCTGCTGCTTGCCACCGACCGGGCGCAGATCGTGACGCGGCTGTTCGAGGGGCGACAGACGGTCGCGGACAGCAGCGTCAACCCGCTGGACCCCATGCACGATCCGGGCGTGCGGCAATGGCCTTTCGACCTGCCCCGCGCCAAGGCGCTGCTGGAGGAAGCCGGCTGGCGCCCCGGCCCGGACGGCATCCGCCGCAACGCCGCCGGAGAACGGCTTTCCTTCGAGCTGATGACCACGGCCGGCAACCGGGCGCGGGAGGCGGTGGAGCAGGTCCTGCAAGGCATGTGGCGCCAGGCCGGCATCGAGGCGCGCATCCGCAACGAGCCACCGCGCGTCCTCTTCGCCGAGACACTGGCGCACCGCCGCTTCCAGGGCCTCGCCCTCTATGCCTGGATCAGCGGCCCGGAGAGCGTGCCGCGCAGCACGCTGCATTCCGAGGAAATCCCGACAGCGGCGCGCAACTGGTCCGGCCAGAATTACGGCGGCTGGCACAGCGACGAGATGGACGCGCTGCTGGAGGCGCTGCCGCAGGAATTGGACCGCGACAAGCGCCGCCAGTTCTGGTCCCGACTGCAGGCGATCTATGCCGAGGAACTGCCGGCCCTGCCGCTCTGGTTCCGCTCCGACGCGCATGTCTGGCCGCGCTGGCTGGAGGGCGTGCGGCCGACCGGACACCTGAACCCCACCTCGCTCTGGGTGGAGCAGTGGCGGGTCCGGTAGGCGGCTGCCCCCTCCCTCTCCCCCAACCCTGAGCTTCGCAGGTCCGAGCGGCTCGAAGTTTGTTGCTATTTCGCAATATAATTCGCTATTGCGAGTCATTCGCATTCGCGGTACCCCCCAGCCCGCTGCTGTCGGGAATGATCCGCCTGATGAGTCTCCGTCGCCCTCTTCCTACGCTCCAGCCCAGCCTTGGCATCGCCGGGATCGGCCTGCTCGCCGCCCTGCCGGCCGTTGCACAGACCCCGCCCGCGGCGCTCGCCCTGCCCGAGATCGACGTGCGGACCGAGGCGCCTTCTCCCTATCGCCGCGACGCCCAGCCCATGGTGCGCCTGCCCACCACCGTCGCGGACACGCCTCAGAGTGTCAGCGTCGTGCCGAAGGAGGTGATGCAGGAGCGCGGCGCGAATTCGGTGCGCGAAGCATTGCGCAACGTCACCGGCATCTCGCTTGCTGCCGGCGAGGGCGGCGCCTCCGGAGACAATCTCACCCTGCGTGGCTTCTCTGCCCGAACGGACTTCTATATCGACGGCATTCGGGACATTGGCCAGTACACGCGCGATCCCTTCTTCCTCGACTCCATCGAGGTGCTGAAGGGGCCGTCCTCGGTTGCCTTCGGCCGTGGCTCAACCGGCGGCGTGATCAATCAGACCACGCGCCTGCCGCAACCTCTCAATTTCGGCGAGGTAACGCTCTCCGGCTATTCGCCCATGGGCCTGCGCTCGACCGCGGATGTTAACCTGGCCGCGGGGAATGTCGCCGCGCGACTCGCTGCCATGGCGACGCATGTGGATGTCGCCAACCGCGACCATGTCTATAACGAGCGCTGGGGTGTTGCACCCTCTGTGACCTGGGGAATCAACGGCCCAACCCAGCTCACCCTCTCCTACCTGCACCAGTCGGAGCAGAATATCCCGGACTATGGCGTGCCCTTCCTGTTCGGCCGCCCTGCCCCGGTGCCGCGCCACAACTTCTACGGCCAGAACGGCGTGGATCAGGAATTCACCGAAACCGACGTGGCGACGCTGCGGCTTTCGCACCGTTTCAATGACAGCATCACCCTGCGAAACACTTTGCGGATGGGCAATTACGCGCGTGAGCTGCGGGCAACCGCGCCCCGGATCATCGGCTCGCCGACGCCGCAGACGCCGCTCGAGTCGATCCTGGTGAACCGCCAGGCGCAGTTCCGCAATGCGCTCGATACCCAACTGGTGAACCAGACGGAGGCGGTGCTGAACTTCCGGACCGGCCCGCTGACCCATGCCGCGCTCGTCGGCTTCGAGATCGGCCGCGAATCCTCCAAGACCGTACGCTTCACCGCCACCGGCCGACCTCCGGCCAACCTCCTGTTTCCGAATTGGAATGACAGCGCCACATTTGTCGTCAGCCTGAACCCGACGAATGGCGATGTACGGACCGTGGCGGACACAATCGCCACCTATGCGATCGATCAGATCCGCATCGGCGAGATGTTCGAGGTCCTGCTCGGCGGCCGCTGGGACCGCTTCGACGCGGATTTCCGTAACCGAACCACCGGCCAGGCCTTCTCCCGCCTCGACGACATGTTCAGTTGGCGCGCTGCCCTGGTGTTCAAGCCGATCCCCTCGGTCCGCACCTATTTTGCCTATGGCACCTCGTTCAACCCATCGGCGGAAAGCCTGACTCTTGCCGCGAACAACGCCAATCTCGCGCCGGAGAAGAACGAATCCTTCGAGATCGGCGCCTCCTGGGAGGCGCTGGAAGGGCTCCGGCTTTCGGGCGCGCTGTTCCGCATCAACAAGACCAACGCGCGCACGCCGGATCCGGTGAACGGCACGCTGTTGGTCCTGGCCGGCCAGCAACGGGTCGATGGGTTCGAATTGCAGGCCACCGGCCGAATCACGCGCGATTGGAACATCATCGCCGCCTACACTTACCTGTCCTCCGAGATCCTCAGTTCCAACACCCCAGCGGAGGTGGGCAAGGAATTGCCGAATGTCGCGCCCAGCACCGCGGCGCTCTGGACCACCTACGACCTGCCGCTCGGCTTCCAGATCGGCGGCGGCCTCAGCTACATCGGCCGCCGCTATGCGGATACGGCCAACACCAACAAGGTGCCAGGTTACGTGCGCTATGATGCCGCCCTGTCCTGGCAGCCGCAGGAAGGACCGCTGCAGGGCCTCAGGCTTCAGCTCAATGCGTTGAACCTGGGGGACACACGCTTCTATGAAAGCGTCTATCCCGGCCATGCGGTGCCCGGCGCCGGGCGAACCTTCATCCTGACGGCCGCCGCGAGGTTCTGACCCACCATGCTGCTACAGATCCCCGATCTCCTCACGCCGGAGCAGGTGGCCCATGCGCGCGCGGTGATGGCGCGCGCCCCCTGGGTGGATGGCCGCGTCACCGCCGGACATCAATCGGCGCAGGTGAAGGACAATCTCCAGATCCCGGAAGGCTGCCCGGAGCATCGGGAATTGGGCGACATGATCCTCGCCGCGCTGGAGCGAAACGCGCTGTTCATCTCTGCCGTGCTTCCGCAGCGCGTCTTTCCGCCGCTGTTCAACCGCTATGATCCCGGCATGACCTTCGGCGCCCATGTGGACAATGCCATCCGGCAGATCACCGGCACGCCGCATCGCATCCGCACCGATGTCTCCTGCACCCTCTTCCTCGCCGATCCCGAGACCTATGACGGTGGCGAGCTGATCGTGGAGGACACCTATGGCGAGCATCAGGTGAAGCTTCCGGCAGGCAGTGCCGTGGTCTATCCCGCCACCAGCCTGCATCGTGTCGCGCCGGTGACGCGCGGTTCCCGCCTCGCCAGCTTCTTCTGGATCCAGAGCATGGTGCGCGATGATGGCCAGCGCAGCCTGCTCTTCGACCTCGACATGGCGATCAATCGGCTGCGCGGCGACCTGCCCGCCGGGCATTCCGCTCCGGTCGAGCTCACCGCCGTCTATCACAACCTGCTGCGGCGCTGGGCCGACGCATGAACCTGCACCGCGCCCTGCTGCTGCTGCACCGCTGGGCTGGCTTGGTGTTGGGTGTGGTATTCGTCGTGCTCGGCATCACCGGCAGCATCCTCTCCTTCCAGCGGGAGATTGACGCCGCCTTGAATCCGGCGTTGTTCCACGCCAGCGGCCCGCCCGACCCCGCCATCTCCTTCAGTGCTGTGCAGCGCATCGCCGAGGCGGAGATGGGCCATCCCGCCGGCACGATCCGCCCACCTGACCAGGTCTGGCCGGTCTGGGTGGTATCGCCGCCACGCGGCCTGCGCGGCGCGATGACGGCCTATATCGACCCGGCAAGCGGCGCGGTGCTCGGCCGGCGCGACACTTCGGCAAGCTTCATCGGCATCACCCGCCAACTGCATGAGACATTGCTGCTGCGCCCTTGGTTCGGGCGGGATGCGGTGGGCTGGCTCGGCCTCCTGCTCCTCGTCATGGCGCTGTCGGGCATCTGGGTCTGGTGGCCGCGCGGCGGGCAGGGCGGGCTTCTTCGCCTGCTGATCAGGCTGCGGCGCAAGCCGACACTGATCCTCCATCTGGACCTTCACCGCCTCGTGGGGATCTGGATGGCGCTGGTCCTGGCAGTGGTCGCCTTCTCGGGCGTGGCCATCATCTTTCCCGGCTGGTTCCGGCCGCTGCTCGGCATCTCCCAACCGGTGCCGCCCGCACTGATGCCGCGGCGCGAACCGCCTCTGCTGGATGCGGATGCCGCCGCCGCGGCCGCCCGCGCCCATGCGCCGGGAGAGGTCATCACCGCCATCCAGCTCCCCTCCCGTCAGCGCCCTGCCTGGACCGTGATGCTGCGCGCGGAAGACAGCGACCCGGAATTCCGCGTCCGCAGCATCATCACCCTCGATCCCTGGACGGGCGCAGTGCTGGAGGATCGCAGCCCGCGCAGCCGTAGCACCGCCGAGGAAGCCCTGGCCCTGCAACGCTGGCTGCATGGCGGTGCACCGCTCGGCATGCCAGGGCGGCTCCTGGTCTTCCTGAGCGGGCTGACGATGCCCTTACTGTTTGTCACCGGCCTTTCCGCCTGGCTCCTCCGCCGCCGCAACCTGCGCCGCCTTAGCCTCTCCGCGCGCGACGCGGCCACTGCATTCCCTAGGAGACCCGCATGACTCCTTCCCCCATGCCGGACTTCACCCTTCTCGGCCTGGTGTTGCAGGCCGATCCCGTGGTGCAGGGCGTGATGGCGCTGCTGCTGCTCGCCTCGCTTGCCTGCTGGGCGATCATTATCGAGAAGGCGATGGTGCTAGCGCGCCTGAAGTGGGAGGTGGGCTCGCTTGTCTCGCTGGCTGCCGCCGGCGGCAACACGGCGCCGGAGGGCGAAGGGCTTGCCGCCAACGTGCTGCGCGCCGGCCTCGCCGAATGGCGGGAGGGCCGCGACGCGGCGGAAAGCGTCGGCGAGTTCCGTGACCGCCTGGAACGCGCCATGCGCGCTGCCCTGTCTGCCGCGCTGCGCAAGGCGGAGCCGGGCTTGCCGTTACTGGCCACTATCGGCTCGGTCAGCCCCTTCATCGGGCTGTTCGGCACGGTCTGGGGTATCATGCACAGTTTCTCCGGCATCGCCGAGCGGCAGGATACCAGCCTCGCCACCGTGGCACCGGGCATCGCGGAGGCGCTGTTCGCCACCGCCATCGGCCTGGTCGCTGCCATCCCGGCAGTGATCGCCTACAACCGCTGCTCGATCCGCCTGACCCGCATCCGGCAGGAGGCAATGGCGGCAGCGACGAGCCTGGCCGGCCGGCTGGCCCGCCGCCCCACGGCACTGGGCACCCGACAGGTCGCCGCGGAGTAACCAGACATGGCCATGACCCCGCTGGGCGGCGGCGATGACGAGGATGCCGAGGTCCGCCCCCTCTCCGAGATCAACGTCACCCCGCTGGTGGATGTGATGCTGGTGCTGCTGGTGATCTTCATGGTCACCGCGCCGATGCTGAGCGCCGGCGTCACCGTGGACCTGCCGCGCAGCGCGGCCGCCCGCCTCTCCCCCCCGCAGCCGCCGCTGGAGCTGACCGTGACCCGTGAGGGCAAGCTCTTCCTGCAAAAGGACGAGGTGCCGGAAGAGGCGCTGCAACAACGCCTGGCCGAGTTGCATGCCGAGGATCCGGAGCGCGCCGTGCATCTGCGCGGTGACCGCGGCATCGAATATGGCGAGGTGCTGCGGGTCATGGGGCTGGTACAGCGTTCCGGCATTTCCCGCATCGCGCTGGTTTCCCAGCCAGCGCCACCGCCGGCTGCGCCCTGAGGTAAGGCATGTCGCAAGGGCGCTTCCTGGCCTGGGCCGGCTCCGCCGGGCTGCACATCGCCGCCGGGGCAGCACTGCTGCTCGCCCTGCCGGAGCGTGCGCCGGAAGCCGTGCCGGTGATGCTGCTCGAAATGCCGATGGCGGAGACCACAGCAGCGCCGCAGCCCGAAGCCGAGGCCGAGTCGGAAGCCGCTCCGCAGCCGGAAGCCGCCCCGGAACCGCCGCCCCCTGAGCCGCCGACTCCGGAGCCT
>Ga0207747_1000293_pt1 | contig 61268 bp, 55 predicted proteins | sample HigsolmetaGSP11D_FD_184839 | JGI IMG/M metagenome (GOLD analysis project Ga0207747, IMG submission 184839) | High solid enriched microbial communities from the Joint BioEnergy Institute, USA - SP1-1-D (SPAdes) | ecosystem: Engineered > Bioreactor > SSF (Solid state fermentation) > Aerobic >...
GAAGGAGGTGATACGCATGAATCGTCTGCAAACGCTTCGGAAGCAGAAGCAATTCTGGCTGTCGGTGAAACGTACGCTGGACAAAGATGCTCCAATGCATTCCGAAGAAGGATTTCAATACGCCCGCGTGCTGACGAAACTGGTGCTTATTGAACTAGAGATCAAAGAGATCGAGGGTAAAGAAAAAGCCGCCCGTCTATAACGGAGCGACAAAGAAAAAAATGAACTTGCTTTAAGAATACTCGGTTTTATCACATCACGCAATGGGAGGAGCCCTATCGGCTTCTCCTTTTGCATTTTATGGAGGTTAAATACATGAACGTATACGAATTGTCGTCGATTAAAACGCTTTTTGCCGAAGCACTGGCCGAAAAGCCAGGCTCGTATGTTGTTGAAGAAATCTTTTCCCGGTTTCCGTCGCTGATAGAGTTGATGAATGTAACCGAGCAGGAGCTTATCGCCATCAAGGGCATTGGAAAGGTTAAGGCTCGTCAGATCATTGCCGCTCTGCAATTGGCTCGTAAGATAAACGCACCTATCAGCAGTAACCCATATATTATTCGATCTCCGAAGGACGCCGCCGATATCTTGATTCCTGAGATGCGGTATCTGCAACAAGAACATGGGGTCTGCCTGTTTTTGAACACTAAGAACATGCTGATAAACAATACGCCGGTAACAATTGCAATTGGGTCTCTTAATAGTGCCATAATTCATCCCCGCGAACTGTTCAGAATGGCCTGCAAATTATCGGCTTCCTCCCTGATTTTTGCTCATAATCATCCGAGTGGTGACACAACGCCTTCGCCAGAGGATATACAGCTTTCGGTTCGCTTGAAAGAGTGTGGCGAACTAATGGGGATTGATGTTTTGGATTCGATTATAGTTGCGGGAGATAGCTATTGCAGTCTTAAAGAGCGTGGCCTTGTGTAATTCATCTTCAACAATCTGCACTTTTAACAGCGGTTCGCTCTCATATTTAGCGGGCCGCTGTTTTCATTTCACAATGAAAGTGAGGCAACAGATATGCGTAAACAATGGTTGAAAGAGTACGAGCGTTTGGTGGTCGCCGCTGATGATCTGCATCATCGCATTGATTCGTGCGGACGGCTGATTGATAAACTGCTGGTTAACGTATATCGCGGCGAACATAGCACTAATGAAGCCTACATTTTGATTCAAGCGGCGGAGAATATTCAGGCCGACCTGATGCAGAGGTATTATCATATACGCCTTCAGAAAGCGATTCTCGCCCGGTTTATCGATGGGCTTCATCCATTTCATTAAGCATCATCAAATCACACATTGGAGGACGATCTACATGAACAAAAATGACGAACAGCAGTTTTTACCGGTGGCGGTGCAACAAGCAGATACGGATAGCGTTGTCGGGCTTCATCCGCAAATTATCGTCGTCGTTGGTACTATTGAAGCCTCACTTCACGATGAATCCACAGGAGGTATGAGGAAGATTGAATGCATCTTCGAATTGACAAATGAACGCTTCGAGATTATAGCATTAGCAGACAATAATGCAGTTGGCGGACGAAGTAAAGCAGGCTTCTTCTGGCGGACTTTAGAAAAGCTGTGCGGCGGTTGGCGAGTTCAATTCTTCAATGCATGTGACTCTGCCGCTGACCATTACAAAATGATGATCGACCGGGCCGGAAGGATACTACTAATCAACGCGGATGTTTTGCGGATGCCATACCGTACTTTGCTGAAGTTGATTGGCGGATTACCGCGAATGATCGAAATGGCGTTAAGGATCGTAAAATCCGCTGTAGATGAACTTAGAGTGCCGAGAGGCATAAAGGGTCTATCGGCTAGTAAGAACGCCCGTATTAGCCTCGTAGCAAGTGAGAAATGCTTGCAGTTTCCATCCGGCTTTGTACTGAGTGCCGAAGAGTGGATGATGCGAGTTACATCAATTGACACCGAGCTTTGCATCTCTGCTGGCCGACGCCGATGGATTCATCGGCCTGCGGTTATATTGCCCTTCTATGCGTACAAAGTAGCTGTATCCGTTGAGGATGACGCATATATGGTCGCTTTACCTCAAGATGTTTTACAAGCATTAGAGCCGGGCTCTGAGCTTCAATTTGATGAATACGCCGATTAATTCTACAAGAAAACCAATCGACATGCCAGTAATGGGAAGTTGGGCGGCTCGTTTGCACTCGCCGCCCGCCGCCCATTACTTCACAGCGATGTGTCGGGATAGAGTGGCGATACTCAAAACAAAAGATCGCCCCTTCCGTCCCCATCCGGGGAAACGCAAAGGATTACCACCCTTTGCAATCCCGTCACTCGCCGTGTGGCGTACCTTAGCTAAACGCTAAGGACAAGACATTAGTGTTGGCGTTAGAATCCGCTCGTCAAGGCTGGTACAAGCTCGGCTTCGCCTCGGCCTTGACGGCTTTCTGCCAGCCATTCGCGGTACGGTTGGAGAAACAATACATGATCGTTATGCTCCGCCAGCAGAATAGCCGGAACTGCAAGTAACTTTTTCAAATCCGAGTAATTCCGCGAGAACGATGCAGGTGAATAATACTGCTTGCATCCTTCATAGCCAGAATTCAAAAAAAGGTTAAGGAATCTCAGCAGGCGAAGTTTAGTTTGTTCTGAGGCCAGAGAGCTCCTGATACACTGTATGATTTCGTCAATAGAATCAAACACCGGCATTTTGGGCAATTTGTTGGCCCATTCCTTAAGCAAGCCGTAAAGCTTGACATCGTCGATAAGCTCATGTATTAGTCGCTTTTGGCTGATCTTTGTCATCTTCTCCCGGGTAAGATCAAATCGATAACTGAATATGCCCTCAGAAATGCGAATGTTCCTGGTGTAATCACTTTTGGCGAAGGAATCGGTCAACTGAAAAAGCTTTTTACCTTGTCCGTGGAATGCTGTCAGAAAATCGGCTTTGGGTCCTAAATGGTATACCCATCTATTATCTGATTGGTATCGGATGCATTCTGTTTTCGGAATATCTTCGTAATAGAAAATCCGATTTCCGAGAAAGACATTTTGCCCAATAGTGAGCTTGTCAACAATGCAATAAGGGAGTTGATTAATGTGAAGCACTTGCTCTGGCCTGATATAGTACCAATTGCAGATGTATTGTTGAATTTTAGTGATAAAAGAGCTCACATTTCCAATCGATAGATTTTCTTCGTACTCCCCAGCCGCAAGCAGAGAGGGAACATCGACCCGCACATTTACAACTTGCAGAGGTGCGTTGCGGACTCTTGGCAACTCGACAGAAATATCAAGGTTGGACTTACGCTTTTGCAGATGCATTGCTTGCTCTTCATCCAGATCTACAAACATGCGAAATTCAATGTATTGAATCATGTATTTTTACCTCCGCTGTATCTGAATTGGAATGAAGTATGTTATAATTTCATTAGTCAATTTATTGGATGGTCGTTTCCTCAGCTCGCCTGCTGATGGAGCGACTTTTTTGTTCTTAAACGAATCTTTATGAACTATGAGCGGCGGCAGGTCAACTTCGGAGAACAGAATCTCCTCCATCCCGAGGACTTCCTTAAGCTTGTTGTAGTTGTCGTAATAGGTTGTCTTCTGGTATTTCTTCTTGCAGTAACCCTTGCCATAAAGATGCAGTTCAGAAAGAAACGCGATCAGCATGCTTTTCGTTCTGACGTTAAGGCTTGTCCTGTTGATGGCGTCGAGCATGCCTCTAATCGACGAATGTTTGATCGGCTTTGTAAGCCCTATTGAATTCAGACCGTCTTGAAGCACCTTAACCGCAGTCTGAGGGGTCAGCAACTCGATTGCCATCCTTGTGGAACTATACTTCCTCATTTCGTCGTAGGTAAGCTCAACCTCGTACCGTAGCAAGCCTACAGCGTCCTGCTGATGCTGAGCTTTATTCGGATATGCTGGCTTCTGATCAACTTCCGCCCGCTTATCGTAAAACTTATGGATGCTCCGGTTCTTTTTCGTACTACGCTGATAGACGACGGACTCCAACTTGTTGCCATCAGCGGCCCAGTATGGCACAGTCTTGTACCCGCCTGGCTTTTGTATGCTGGACAGCAGGTTCAGGTAATCCTGTAACTGCGGGCCGACATTGAAGTTTTTGCAGATATGCAGTTTTTCGACTTCCCAATCGTTGTAATGGGGCACTTGGGAAAGGGGAATCTGCAACATATTTGCGATATATCGGCGTAGCTTTCTGAACAACGGCTCAACGTCAACCTGCTTCAACTCGTAGACATTGCTTCCGTGCAGATATCGCGGCACCGATAGTTCGAGTTTCAACCACGCTCTTTCCGGGTCATCTTCCTTGTACTTGTAAATAAGGCGTGGTTGGGTGTCATCGAACTGGTCGAACAACTCGCATGTGACCAGCCCTTTTTTCATGGTTTTCTTGACTTCGCTCCAATATACCTGTTCGATTTGTGCTTCTGTAAGTTTGACCGCTATGTCGAATTTCACTGTATCTATCAAGGTTTTGTCCTCCTCTAGTCCGTAGTCCCGAACGGTTTCTGACCTACTTAGTAGGATGTTCGAAACAGTATGTCCGTGGTCAACTGAATATCGAGATTATTTGATGCTACCTTTTGTCTCGGCTGGTGGATCACGATTCTTGTGCAGATAATAATCAATGATCTGAGCAAGCTTGGACAGAAAAAGTTGCTCTACACGCCGCCGCTCTTGAAGAAACTCAACTAAATCTTGACTATCTTCAGGAGCAAATGCATTTTTTGTGTCAATGAAATCATATGGCTTTCTTGACACCCGGCACCACCTCTTTTTTTGTAAATTATTTTATTTACGGTTCTTGATTTATATTTTTAGCATAATGATTTCTTGTTGTAAAGATTTTATTTTACGATTATACTAAGTTTGAGGTGAAAATAATGAATATTGCAGATTTAATCAAATCGAAGCGAGTCAAAATGGAACTGAGTTATCGAGAGCTTTCCGAAAAAACCGGTGTATCTCATACCTACATCCGGGATGTAGAAACCGGTAAATACGCACCGTCCTTTGAAAATGCAGAAAAGTTGGCGAATGTACTCGGAATCGAAATGGAGCAAATAGTGTTATTGACATACCAAGCCCAATTTCGCCAGTCACTTTTTGACCTGATCTCGACTTGTCATAAGTACAACATTAAAATACCTTACGATAAATGGTTGGAGACTAGTCTGCCTCTACAACCGCTAAATCGTGAAGATACAGTGATTCACGATTTTGCAATGAGTACCCTTAACGGACTCCATAATATTGCTGATCAGAGTGAGCTTACTGATCGTATAAAATTGCTGTCCGAGCTATCGTCACTGCAATATAACCCTCAGATATTCTCATGTATCTCCGACATTCTTCACATGATAACGGTTTTGTTATTAAAATCCGGCAACAAGCCAACCGAAGAAATGATACAGCAAATATCTAAAATACTAGAAAAGTACAGCAACGAGGTGAGTAATTGATGAATAAGAAAACAGCCGCTATTTATGTTCGTGTAAGTACAGAGGAACAAGCAACCGAAGGATTCAGCATCCAAGCCCAACTATCTGAGTTGGAGCGTTATGCATTGCAGAATAATTTAGACATTGTGGAGAGGTACATTGACGAGGGATTTAGCGGTAAAAGTATTGAAGGTCGTCCACAAATGAGGAGATTACTAAAGGAGGTAAAACAACGGCAATTTCAATCAGTCCTTATATACAGAACTGACCGTCTTTCAAGAAGAACAAAGGACTCCCTTGAGATTATTGAAATATTTCAGAAGAACAACATTCAGTTACTTAGCATTACTGAGAATGTTGACCTCTCAAACCCGGTAGGCATTGCGATGTTTCAGATCATGAGTTCTATCAATGAGCTCGAACGCAATACCATTATTACTCGTGTCAAAATGGGTATGACTGAGAGGGCCAAGCAAGGCAAGTACAACGGTGGCATTGTCTTAGGGTACGACGCTGTTAACAAGGAATTGATAATCAATGAGGATGAAGCTCATATTGTACGTACCATCTTCAATTTTGCCGAACAAGATATGGGTTTAAAAGCCATCACCCGCAGATTAAATGAGATGGGATATAGAACGAAAAAGGGCAATCCATTCAGTACTCTTTCGGTAAAAAACATCTTAAATAACCCTATCTATATTGGGAAAATTCGTTTTAATCAATTAGAAAACTGGGCTGAAAAGCGGCGTAGCGGCAAGAATACCGACTACATACTTTCCGACGGCAACCACGATCCGATTATCTCTATCGAACAATGGGAAAATGTTCAGCGAATCATGAAAAAACGTTCATATAAGCCAGTACGTTCTCATACTCCATTTATTCTTGCAGGATTGCTACGATGCCCAGAATGCGGACACGGGATGGTTGCAGGGCGTTCTCCAGGCTCATCCGGACGAATTTACCGATACTACAACTGCGGGCAATACCATAATAAAGGTAAAACGGTTTGCAGTGCTCATGGGATTCGTGCCGATGTGGCGGAAAAACAAGTTTTCGATGAGCTCTCCCGCATCGTAACAAACGATCTCTTTCTAAAAAAACTGGTGCAGAAGATTAATACGGACAGAATGAATGCAGAGAAACCGCTTCTCGAAGAAAAGAAGCGTATCGAAAGCAAAATTGACAAGACACTAAAAAAACTCAATAACCTCAAAGAAAAAATCATGGTGGATACCGAGTTATTGGACATGTTTAAGCCGAATCTGATCGCACTTCAAGACGAGTTAAAAACTCTCCAGCAACAACGGGAAGAGTTGCTTTTCCAATTGGACAATCGGGAATCTGAGCCAGTGGACTTCAACTCACTGAAGAAATTGCTTTCAGACTTCTATAACGTACTAATGAGCGTCGATCCCAATGAACAAAAATCCCTTCTTTCGATGATCATCAAAGATATCCAAATCACAAAAGATTCGCCAAGAATGGTTGGGCGACGAGTAACAAAAATAAACTTGCTCTTTGACTTCACGATTGAAGCACTGCAATCCGATACTTATGAGTTGTTAAAGAGGGTCTATAGCGACTATGATTTTATCGCTGATTTTGACCCTCGCTTGCTGGATGGTGTAACCCTTGCAAATTTTCATAAAACCGGGATCGGGGAGGTGATGAACTCCCTTAACATTTTACCATTAGCGATGATACGGTTCACCGCGAATGATCTTGAATGCCCGGTAGATCTGCTCGACGAGGATGAGCCGCATCAACTGGTGCGGATATGTAAGGCGGCCGAAGCTGAGCTTCTGATCAGCACGCTGCAACACGGCCTGCGACAGCCCAAGACTGCCGCCGATGACGAAAGCGATCTGGCTGCGGCCATAAGTGGCCAGGCTGTTGAGTTGCTCTGCCAACTCCTCGGACGACCATAGTTTGCCGTCGATCGCGAGTGCGATCACATGCGTTTCAGGCTTGATGAGCGCCAAGATCCGCTCGCCTTCCCGCTCCTTGGCCTGTTCCTCCTGAGCAGCACTGAGCGTCTCCGGCACTTTCTCATCAGGCACCTCATGGATATGAACCTTCGCATAAGGTCCAAGCCGCTTCGTGTATTCCTTGATTCCGTCGATGAGATACTTCTCCTTTAACTTTCCGACTGCGATGATCTGAATGTTCATGCGTTTACTCCATTCGAAGATATTGATGTGCACCGTAATAAACGTAAACCCGTCAGCAGCACATACGCAGCCAACGGGCAATTTGTAACGGAACGTCATTCCGTTATGGTACGCAAATAGCCACTTCCCAAACCTAGCGGAACGAGGAACCGTTCTTTCGGAACTTCACACCAGATTGTGATGCCCAATCCGCAAATCGCAGATCTGTTTTCCGTTAGCACTCGCTTAACCGACCTTATCCTTCGAATAGCGGAGCTGGGTTCCGATAGACGTCCAAACTGGGATATGCGGCGAATGGGGCTGACAGAGTGTCATCCGGTCGGGTGTAGCAGTGTCCACAACCACTGTCAACCCGGCAACTCACCCAATACGAGGTCATACGTACGCTCGCGGCCGTTGCGGTATACCGTCACGACGATCGGATCGCCGATTTTCTTCTGCGTATACAGATACTTTCGCAGATCGATCATATCATCGATTCTGGTCTCATCCAGCTTGACGATGACATCATATGCGCGCAACCCCGCTTGCTTCGCCGGCCCATCGACCGACATGATCACCACGCCCGCCTCCACATCCTTCGGTAGATCTAGCGGCTCTCTGTCCGTATAGTCGGCGACGCTGACTGCGGTGATGCCGAGATACGGCCGGCTGACTCGCCCCTTCTCGACAAGTTCCTCGATCACCGGAGCCGCTTGGTCGATCGGGATGGCGAAACCAAGCCCCTCCACTCCAAACCAGGCGATCTTCATCGTATTGATGCCGATCACTTCACCTCGGATATTGATCAGCGCACCGCCACTGTTGCCGCTGTTGATCGCAGCATCGGTCTGAATCACTTCCATCTCCCAGTCCAGGATGCCGTTACCGCTGAGCGACACCGGTATCGATCGCAGCTCACTGGCGCTGATGATCCCTTGCGTGGTCGTATGCGCATATCCGAGACCCAGCGGATTGCCGATCGCAATCGCGGTTTCTCCTACCTGAAGGTCTGAGGATCGTCCAAACACAGCCACTTTCGAGATGCCTTCCGCATCGGTCTTGAGCACCGCCAGATCAGAGATCGCATCGCTGCCGATGACTTCGGCCTTCTTCCTCACACCGTTCGGCAGTACGATCTCCAGCTTCTCGGCAGCGGAGGCCACGTGATGATTGGTCACGACATATGCAGTATCTCCCTGCTTGCGGAAAACAATGCCTGAGCCGATCGCATAGGTATCGTTCCAGTCGGTGATCTCATCCTCACTTTCCATCACGATGCTGACGACAGCATCGTAGACTTGAGCGATGGCTCGAGCCACTTCACTGCGATATTCCACTTCGTCGTCAGTCCAGCCAGATCCCGCTCCAGAACTTGAACCCTCTCCCGCGCTTCCTCCACCAGAGTTAGTGGCAGAGCCAGTACCAGAGTCAGTGCCCGGGTTCGAACTGTTGTGTTCCTGTACTGATGGATCTCCGTCCTGATCGTCGTTATGCAAGTCCGAGGCTCCCCGGTCATCCGCGTTGTCTTGATCCACCCTGCCCCCTTGGTGTATCTGTCCAGTTACAGGCTCGGCCTCCGGCTGATTGGCGATGACCGCGGCCACGAGCGTGACACCCACCACCAGCAAGGCAATCGCTAGCCATATCGTCCCTGTTCTATGAGAAACACGGCTCCGATTGAAACTCCTTCTGGAAGGCTTCGTGGAATAAAAATCATCTCGAAAGATACTCATGCCCGGACCTCCTTCCTATCAATTTTTATCGATATATCAGGAATGTTTCTACATTGCGATGACTAGAATAGCTAATAGAAACCAGCATCGGGAGACGCCCAGATGCTGAAACCATCATCTCACAAAGGAGACATGCCCCCATGAACCGTATCCGCGACGCGATGCAAGAAGTGAACATCATCGGCAAGCTGGCTGATCTGAAAGACCAGCACTACCGCAACACATTGCTGCTCAGTGCCATCGTCGAGCTCCTGGTTGAGAAGAACTTGCTCACGACGGACGAGTTGTCCCACAAAATCAAACAGCTCGATCAACTGGCCATGCCGGGCAATCCGATCCGATCAACTAGGCATGAAGCAGATCATCCCATTCAGTAGGACGATCATAGTACGTATCCATCAAGGCGATCCCTTTGGAACCTGGTGCGCCGGTCTGGAATCCCCTTTCTTGTAATACATTACTCATCGTTAACCTGGCTAAGTCCAACAAATTATGATGACGGCTGAGATGCGCCATATAAACCCGCCGCAAACGGCCGGTCAGCATATCACAAAGCGCTTCGGCCGCAGCATCATTGGACAGATGTCCGTTATCGCTCAGGATGCGGCGTTTCACATTCCATGGATAGCTGCCGGCACGAAGCATCTCCACGTCATGATTGGATTCAAGGATCAAGACGTCAGAATCTGCGAGCAGCGCCTTCATCTTGTCACTCACATAACCGGTGTCCGTTGCCAGGCTGAGGATCTGGTCACCGGCATGAAATCGGTAACCGACAGGCTCTGCCGCGTCATGCGACACCTCGAATGACTCCACGGCTATCGAGCCGAAGTCCAGTCGTTCGCCTGTGCGGAATGTTCGCCGCTCCAGTTCCTCGCACTTCGGGACTAGCCGTTCCAGCTCGGCCCAGGTCTTCTCATTGGCGTATACCGGGATGTTATGCTTCCTGGCAAATACGCCAAGCCCTTTGATGTGATCGGAGTGCTCATGCGTCACCAGGATGCCGTCGATCCTCGCTCCGTCTCGTTCTCTGGCAGCCAACAGTTGATCTATTTTCTTAGCGCTCAGACCCACGTCCACCAGCAATCGCACTTCATGATTCTCCACGAGCAGCGCATTGCCTGTTGAACCGCTCGCCAGCACTGTAAAACGTAATCCCATCTACTCTATCCCCTTAGTTGGCAGCTCTACTGATCCATTGATTGCATGTACATAATACATTTCATTGTCACTAGTCATAATACGCCATGTCGGAGCCAATACCTGCGTCTCCGAGTTGAATATTTGCCCGTGATATCCCAACTGCACATCCGTAATGACGGAACCCGGACGCATATAGTTCTCCACCAACCTCCCAATGGCCAGATAGGCAGAGAGCACCCTTTGTTCCGTTGGCTGGTCGTCACTCTCCTGGATCTCCACATAGTTCTGCTTGTACGAAACGATCTGCTGCAGCTCAGTTCTCAGCTCGAGACGCACATCGAACATCGGATATCCGTTGGCGAGCTGGTGGAGGACGGCGATCTCCGAACTGCTGGTAAACGGGTCATACCGGTATTCATCCATATTCGGGATATAATCATCCAGCACGGACCAGGCTTCGCTCCCAGTGATCGCTACATTGAATGGGACAGGATGTTCAAACTCCACTTGCTTGCCCATGATGCCCTCTTCGCCGAATGTCACCGTTATCTCATTCATCCTCGGCGTTTCACTCGGTATAACTGCATCCACCGTAATATTCTTACTGGCTGCGATCGACCTGACTTCCTCTGCGATCAATTCGATCTCACTGCTCTCATCAGGCAACTTGAATTTACTCTGCCACAACTGGTAACCCAGCAGCAGATTCAGCATGAGAAAAGCCAAGATCAAGATCGTTTTCGCGCGCCCCCACTCCATCGTCCAACCCTCGCTTCATCACAGCAATCTCTTAAGCGCTGTCAGAATAAATACTCTTTCTCCCCGTTCGTGAACTCCACAACCCATACTGGCACTAGTTCGACGTATTCTTCATGAAGTATCGGCCTGTACGCTGGATAGATGTTTTTCATCACGACGAGACTTTGATGGCTCTGCACGATGCCAAGCAGTTCTTCCCCGCCGGCCAATCTCGCTTCCTCTCGAACGATACCTGTTTCGAGCAAGATTTTGCTTCTCTCATACAAATTGACGATATCGTTGTTCATCACAACCCGGATCACGCCGAAAGGCTGCTGATGCAGATCGATGATCGGATATTGTCCGTAATATTGCCGGAAGAGATATTCCTGTTCGCTTAAGGTCGCATATCGCTCGATGCGGAAGCTTCCATTCCAGCCTCCATGCTGGTTGACGAATTGCACCGCCGCCAGCAAATGATTCGGCCTGTCCGTTGCTGTTTCGGCTGGCGCGATTGGGTCGGAATAGCTGATCCATTCCCGGTCGTGATAGATCTGAAGGCCGCGCTTCCCATCAGTGTAGATCTCGGTGCCGTCCCTCTCCATCAGTTTCCTCGTAATCCCCGGGTTCACGAACAGGTTGTTCTGCAGTTGTTCCGCCGTAAACGTATCGTATTTCACCTTAATCTGCACCATATCTAGATCCGTCTGCGGCAGATACAACACGCGGCCGCTGTTGCCGACAGGCAGAGTCATATACTTCGGCTGATACTGCACGCCAAAGCCAACGAACTGCTCCACATCCTTGCTCGTCAAGTCTGCTCTTGTTACCTCGTAGATCCTGTTATCCTGGGTATCGAAGAAGAAGGTTCGTACTTCTTCTCCCGACTCGTTGGTAGTGATCCATATCTTGTCGAATGTCTCATTCATATCCGGAAACCCGCCTTCGATCTGCATGATCGTATCGAGTATCGATGCGGGCACCTGTTCATGGAATCGGATCTCCACACCTCTGTACTGCTCACGAAGCAACTCCCAATCCAGCGATCGGCGGTCTATCTCGCGGAATCCCCCGAAGCTCCGCATGCTGACCTTCTCAAAGATTTCTTTGTAGAACACATTCTTCGGCTGCAAGATCACATGCTCACCATTGCCCTGATGGAGCACAATATCGTTTGGATAGATGAGTTCCTGTGCTTCCACGCGCGTCCCGATCAACTCGGGCTGGATGTATTCCGTCTCTTCGACCCATTCATAATAGGCCTTGCCGTAGGCCAGCATGTAGGTTTGAACGAGACTGCATGCCACCAGGATGACCAGCAGCACCGATTTCAACTTCTCTTTCATACGGTCGCTCCCTCCTCCTGATGCAGAGGCAGCGTGAAGACAACCTGCGTGCCTTTGTTAATCTCCGAGTCCAGATGAATCGTCCCGCCGTGCGCCCGAATTATTTCCCGGGCAATAGACAGGCCCAAGCCCGTTCCGCCCATGTTCCTGGATCGCGCCTTGTCCACGCGATAGAACCTGTCGAAGATCCGATCCAGATGCTTCGAAGGAATGCCAATTCCGGTATCCTTCACCGATATTTCGACATATGCTTCATCCTTCTGCCGCGCTTCCACGTCGATGCGGCCGCCGGCATAGGAATACTTGATCGCGTTGGAGATCAGGTTATCAAGCACCTGATCGATCTGATCCGGATCGCAAGACACCTTCGGTATGCCCTGCTCCACATGCAGCCCGATGCTGATGTCGCGCTGCTGCAGTTGGAAGGAGAAACGGTCCACGACCTCCTCCAACATCGTTTCGATCTCGACCGGTTCCCTCATCATGATCGCCTGGTGCGAATCGAATCGTGACAGATGCAACAGATCCGTCACGAGACGGATCATCCGCTCCGACTCGGTGCGCGTTACGCCTATAAATCTCCGAGCAAGTTCGGGGTCTTCCAGAGCACCGTCCTCAAGTGCCTCCAGATAGCTCTTGATGGTCGTGAGCGGCGTGCGCAGCTCATGCGAAACATTCGCCACGAATTCGCGGCGCGAGCTCTCCATCTTCTCTTCTTCCGTTACATCGTGCAATACCGCGATCAAGCCGGTCATATCCTGCCCTCTGCGGCGGATCGTCGAGAAGTTCACCTTGACCTTGATAGTCTCCCCATCGCCTTCTCTCTGAAGCATGAGACTGCTGTCCGATCCGGTCGCTTTCTGTTCCAATTCGCCCGGATCGATCTCCAACACCTCCGAGATCGATCTGCCCATTGCCTGCTCATCGGGCAAACCCAAGATCTCCTGCGCCCTTCGGTTCATGACGATCACTCTGCCGGTATCGTCCGTCGCGATCACCCCGTCGCTCATATTCGACAGGATGGAAGCCAGCCGATCTTTCTCTTCCTCATTGGAAGCAAGTGCCTCACGAAGCCGTGAGCTCATATAATTAAAGGCATCGCCCAACTGTCCGATCTCGTCATGGCTCTGCACAACCACACTGCGGCTGAAATTGCCTTCCGCCATCTCCGTCGCCTGCTTCGTCATCTCTTTGATCGGCTTCGTGATCGTGTTGGACAAGATGATGCTGAGCACCACGGTCATCGCCAACGCGATCAGCGTGCCATACATGAAGAACCCGCTGATATTGTTGATCGTCTCGAACTGCTCTTCCATCGACGCCACGATGTAGACAGCGCCAACAACTTGACTCCCGTCACCTACACGTATCGCAATCGTCTTCTTCCGCGTGCCGCTGGAGTCGATGATCTCCTTCTCATTCAAGCGAATGCCTTGTAACGCCCGCGTCACTTCCGTCTGGGAATTGCGTTGGCCGATGATCGATCTTGGAAGTTGGGACGATGCGCTGACGACGATGCCCGTCGCGTCGATCACCTGAATCTCCGCACCGCTGATCGTATTCAGATTGTTAATGATCGCATCCAACTCTTGCTGGATCTGCTCATCGCTCAGCACATCCGACCCAGGTGCAAGGTAGGGCTCCACATAATTAGCGAGGATCGCTGCCTGATTGCGCAACGATTCGGAGAAGTTGTTCAGGAAGGAATTCTCCAAGGTTCGCAGGAAATAAACCCCGATGAGTTGCATCGCGAACAGGATCAGCAACATGAAGATGACGATGATCTTGAACTGAATCGTCTGAAAGATACTGGTCTTCCGCATCGTCATCCACCGGCTTTCGGATTGCGCAACATATAGCCAAGACCACGCCTCGTCATGATGTACTCAGGTTTGCCTGGATCATCCTCGATCTTCTCGCGCAGCCTGCGAATCGTTACATCGACGGTTCGCACATCTCCGAAATACTCGTACCCCCATACAACCTGCAACAGATGTTCACGAGTCATCACCCTGCCGTTGTTGCGCACGAGATAGAGCAATAGTTCAAACTCCCGATGCGTTAAGTCTAGCGGAACGCCGTTCTTATATGCCATATACGTATCAACATCCACCAGCAACTCATGCACGCGCAGTTGCGCATGTTGTTGTTCCGCTACCGCACTCGCAGATTCCTTCGCTTTGTTCTGCCTGCGCAGATGCGCCTTCACGCGCGCCAGCAACTCACGTGTGCTGAACGGTTTGGTGACATAATCGTCCGCCCCCAACTCCAAACCGAGCACTTTATCCAGCTCCGTGTCCTTGGCTGTCAGCATGATGATCGGTATGTTGGACTGCGAACGCACCTCGCGGCATACGTCCATCCCATCTTTAATCGGCAGCATGAGGTCAAGCAGGATCAGGTCTGGTTTAGCGGAAAATGCCAATTGAACGGCCGTTTCCCCATCAAATGCACAGACGACTTCATACCCTTCTTTCTCCAGATTAAACTTCAAAATATCTGCGATCGGTTGTTCATCATCCACGACTAATATCTTCCCCATCGAGACCACCGCACGTACACCTGCCCCCGAATTGATCTCTATCTATCATCTATATATCTTCTCTCATATTAACATATTATCATAAGCTCGTTTGCCATTTGGTGTGTTTTTACATAAATTGATTTTCACTTCAGAGGCAAAAAGAGACCCGTTCCCGGCATATACGATGCCGATAGAATCGGGTCTCCCGATGATCCATATTAGTTCAAGTAGCTGAGTGGATTCTGATGCTTGCCGTTCTTGCGGACTTCGAAGTGCAGATGAACGCCGGTGGAATGACCGGTGCTGCCCATGATGCCGATTTGGTCACCCTTCTGGACAACGTCGCCCTTCTTGACACTGTACGATTTCAGGTGTGCGTACACCGTCTCATATCCATTGCCATGATCGATGATGACCACATTGCCATAGCTGTCCTGCGTGCCGGCGAAGGTGACCTTGCCGTTGTCCGCAGCCTTGATTTTCTTATCAGACGATGTGATGTCGATGCCGCGGTGCGTGCTTCCCCATCTCGGGCCGTATTTGCTGGAGATTTTCGCATTTTTGACCGGCCAGCTAAAGCTGCCCGTACCCACGCCCTTGACGACCATCGTACCGCGCTTCACGATTGCATTGACAGGCTCCTGCAGCACAACCTCATTAACCAGTTCTTCGTTCGCCATCTCGCCATTCAGCTTCGTCACGAGATAGGTCACTTTCTTGAGTCCGTCTACGCCTTGCTGCACGACCTTCGTCGTTCCTTTGCGCATCGTGTCGTCGTTGATATATTCGGTCTTGTAGCCGATCGGAATCTCTTCAACCACGATCTCCTCGGTGCGAACCGTCAGATCCGGCTGCAGCACCGTCAGGTCCAACTCGTCGCCAATCTGAAGGAAATCATTCTCGATCCATGGATTGCGCTCATAGATCTGAGCTGCGGTGAGATCAAACTTACGGGCGATGCCGAGGATCGTATCGCCTTCCCTGACGATATATTTCGTCGGCTTAACTCCGCCAGTTATGATGCGCTCCAGTACAGATTCTGCCGGTTCGATCGCATCCGGCTCCGTTTCAATCGCCTTCGTCTCGATCGCTTCAACAAACCCGACAGACTGCAGTTCAGCTTGTCCCACTTCCGGTTCTGCAGATACGGACAATACCCGAACTTCGCCGGAGTTCTTTTCCTGATCAGATATGTACTGGCTCTGCACCTGTGCGAGCAGCTCATCTGCAGTTTCCTTATCTTTCACGATAGCGTATACCTTGCCGTCGATAATCAGCTCGACACCGATCGCCTTAGCCGTCAGATGATCCGACAGTGCGGTGATCGCTTCCTCGTCATTGAATTCGCCCTTGAACTTCTTCTCTGTCTGATACGAGATCTGATCCGAATTGACAACCATATGCACATCAGGATTGGCTGCCATGATATCCCGCGTCTTCTCGATTACAAACTGCTCAACAACCGACGGATCGCTGACTGTACCGATATGTTTATCTGCAAAATAGACATGGTATATTTCGATCGTATTCGACTTGACGTAGTAATGTCCTGCCACCGTCAGACCGCTCAGCAAAGCCAAAGCGGCGACGCCCTTGGCAACGTTTTTGATGATCGGCATCTTATGCCGATTCAATCCGGCTACTGCTGCTGTTGCCACAGATTTGAGCTTTGCGGTCACAGCACCAGAGCGGATTTTTCCCCATAAATCCTTCATGCCCGTCCCCCGTATAATAGTGTATGATCAAACAGCCGGACATAGCCCGGATTTCTCCTGTTCTCTACTTTACCACAGCTATTAGACTTATTTCAACGGTAAAACGCTTACATGAGGGTTTGTGTACGAATTATTCATATTTTTGGAGAATATTGGCCAGTTCGCTCATCTCTTCCTCTGTCAGATATCGACTCAGAATCTCTTGGATCTGCGCTGTCTCATCGGCCGTCAACCCCTCTTCGAGCAGATAGGACAGATTCTGATATTCATCCTGCGGAAGCTTCGCCATCACAAGCGAGAAAATCGCCATCTTGTCCTCCTCCGATATACTGTCCTGCCACCAAGCCAGCTCATCGGAAGACATCACCTGTTCATCTTCATCCAAGCGGTCTTCTTCGAGCAAGTATCTGAACACCGGTACTGCTTCTGGCTTACTGTCCGTTGCATCCTCTTCCGGAAGTCCATGCTGAGGTTGCGATGGGTTGATCTCATCGTTTCCTCCCGTATAGGAAGGATCCTTCGTTCCAGTCCGTCCGCCTGACAACGTAGGCTGTTCATCATCTCCCATTTCCACGAGGCGTTCGAACGCTGTCTGTGTCACTCGCTTACTCGTATCCACGCCCCTGATATGCAAGAGCCAATCCTTAAACTGCGCTCTGCCGACTTCATCCGACAGGCCAAGTTCAGCGACCCACCTGTTCATATACATCTCTACCATGTTCCACGTTAGCATGACAGTTAAACCGCTGATGACCAATACCCGGCACAGACTCTTCACGATCCAACCGCTCCAACCTTTAAACAACGGTCACTCACCTCTTCTGTATAGTCGTTCGCTGTCGAACATTACCAGTATTGCCCAGACTGGAAGATTCATAACCTGCTGGTATGGAAGAACTCATCAACGAAAACAGCCAACCAGAGAACGGTTGGCCTGATCATAAAGCAAAGAGGCTGCCACGGAGGCAGCCTCTTCCATAGTTCATTCCAATCTGCGATTCGATTCTATACATAGATCGGACGTACGAGATTCGTCTGTTCGCGGTTGCGTCCGACAGAGAAGATGCTGATCGGTACGCCGGTCAGTTGAGAGATGCGTTCTACATAGTGCCGAGCATTGGCCGGCAGCTCGTCGAGCGACTTCACATGGCTGAGATCCTCGCTCCAGCCAGGCATTTCCTCGTAGATCGGCTCGCACCTCGAGAGCAATTCCAGACTCGCCGGATACGACTCAATCGTCTTGCCATCGAGCTGATAGGCCGTACAGATCTTCACCGTCTCAAGTCCGCTCAGCACGTCGAGCGAGTTGAGCGACAGGCCCGTGATGCCGCTGACTCTTCGAGCATGGCGTACAACCACGCTGTCGAACCAACCGACGCGGCGCGGACGGCCAGTAACTGTTCCATATTCATTGCCGCGTTTTCTGATCCAGTCGCCGAGCTCGTTCTTGAGCTCAGTCGGGAACGGTCCATCTCCAACGCGAGTCGTATAGGACTTGGCGACGCCGATCACTTGATGGATCTTCGTTGGGCCTACACCGGAGCCGATGCACACACCGCCTGCGCTCGGATTGGAGGACGTGACATACGGATATGTTCCATGGTCGATATCCAGCATGATGCCTTGCGCCCCCTCGAACAAGACGCGCTTGCCTTGGTCGATCATGTCGTTCAGCACGACAGAGGTATCCGTAACATACTTGCGAAGCACTTCCGCATAGCCGAGGTAATCGCTTAACACCTGATCAATATCCACCGGCTCGCCGCCGTAGACTTGCTGGATCAGCTTGTTCTTCTCGGCTCCGATCGAACGCAGCTTGCGCTCAAACACCTCGGCATCCATCAGATCGATCATGCGAATGCCGCTGCGCGATGCTTTGTCCATATAAGCCGGGCCTATCCCCTTCTTCGTTGTACCGATCTTGTCGTCGCCCTTGCGCGCTTCCTCAAGCTCGTCAATCACCAGGTGATAGGGCATGATCAGATGTGCCCGGTCGCTGATATACAGATTGTCTGTCGAGAAGCCGTTCTCATGTATATAATTGATTTCTTCGATTAACGCTTTCGGATTGATGACCATGCCATTGCCCATGACGCATATTTTGTTGGAATAGAAGATACCGGAGGGGATCAGCGTCAGTTTATACTTCTTGTTATCGATCAGGATCGTATGGCCGGCATTGTTGCCACCTTGGTAACGGGCGATTACTTCTGCACTCTCAGCCAGGTAATCGGTAATCTTCCCTTTCCCTTCATCGCCCCATTGGCTGCCAACTACGACTACAGTAGACATTCCTCAATTCCCCCGTTCGCATGCACTTGTAGATGCACGCCAATATTCCTGCAGACTTTTTCCGCAGCATTATTAGTGTATCAGTCTGATATATGGAAGTCAAACAAAGATCCGAACGATCAAGCTGGCTCTAGCTAGATCGTTCGGATTATTTACAGGTCATGATTACATCCCAGATGCTGCGGCATCCTGATGCGTCCTTTCCAGATTGACGAACTTGTTGAAGTTCTTCAAGAATGCGAGTTCTACGGTGCCAACCGGACCGTTCCGCTGCTTGGCTATGATGATCTCGATGATGTTCTGCTTCTCGGAATTCTTGTCGTAATAGTCGTCGCGATACAGGAACGCCACGATGTCAGCATCCTGTTCGATCGAACCCGATTCGCGAAGGTCGGACATCATCGGCCGCTTGTCCTGCCGCTGCTCGACGCTGCGGCTGAGCTGCGAGAGCGCGATGACCGGCACCTCCAGCTCACGGGCGATCTGCTTCAGCGTCCGCGAGATCTCCGATACTTCCTGTTGGCGGTTCTCTCCCGGCTTGCCCCGCCCCTGGATCAGTTGCAGGTAATCGATCACGATCAGGCCCAGGCCGCGCTCTTTCTTGAGGCGGCGGCACTTGGCCCGGATATCGGCAACCGTGATCGTCGCCGAATCATCGATGAAGATCGGCGCTTCAGCCATCGCGCTGATCGCCATCGTGACCTTCTCCCAGTCATCAGGCTCCAGGTACCCGGTACGCATGCGTCCAGCGTCCACATTGGCCTCTGCACAGATCATCCGTTGCACGAGCTGTGCGGCCGACATTTCGAGACTGAAGATGGCGACAGTCTCCTTCGCCCGCACGCCGACGTTTTGCGCGATGTTCAGCGCAAACGCCGTCTTCCCCACGGAAGGACGGGCCGCCACGATGATCAGATCGCTGCGCTGGAAGCCGGACGTCATCTTATCCAGATCGATGAAGCCTGACGGGACGCCCGTTGTACCACCGCGATTGGAATGCAGGAACTCGATGCGCTCGAACACTTCCATCAGCGCATCCTTAATCGGCACGAATCCGGTATGCTTACGGTTCGATATTTCGAGGATGCGGCGTTCCGCTTCACTAAGCAGATCGCTGACATCGTCTGTTCCTGCATAACCATTCGATACGATCTCCGTCGCTTCACGGATCAAGCGGCGCAGCATCGACTTCTCTTCGATAATCGCCGCATAATAATCAACATTTGCAGCTGTCGGAACCGCGTTCGCCAGCTCGGTCAGATAGCTGACACCGCCCACTTCCTCCAGCAGTTGCTTATTCTGGAGCTTGGCAGTCAGCGTCACCAGATCGATCGGTTCGTTCTCCTCGGACAGCTCCTCCATCGCCTGGAATATGCGCTGATGGGCAGTCCGATAGAAGTCTTCCGCGCGAATCCGCTCCTGCGTGACAGCGAGCGCTTCGCCATCCAGCAGGATGGCGCCGAGCACCGCCTGCTCCGCTTCGATATTCTGCGGAGGCACGCGTCCAACTAACAATTCCCCGTCCATCGCTTACTACTCCTTTGCCGGATCTCTCCGCCCATTATTCTTCGGAGACCTGAACGCTGATCGTCGCCGTCACATCCGGATGAAGGCGAATGTTCACTTTGGTCACTCCAAGGCTGCGTATCGGATCGTCGAGCATAATCTTGCGCTTGTCGATCTTGTAACCCTTCTTCTCCAGCTCATCGGCGATCTGCTTGCTCGTGATCGAGCCGAACAGGCGGCCGCCTTCGCCAGCCTTCACCTTGAAACCCAAGGTGACATCCTTCAGCTTCTCAGCAAGATTCGCCGCTTCTTCTTTCTCCTTCTCCTTACGGCGGCTTTCAGCCTTGTTCAACTGCTCCAACTGCTTCAGATTGCTTTCGTTGGCCGGCGAGACGAGCCCCCGCGGGATGAGAAAATTGCGCGCATACCCTTCCGAGACTTCCTTGACTTCACCTTTCTTGCCTTGGCCTTTGACGTCCTTCAGAAATATAACCTTCATTCAAAAAGCCCCTCCTCTGCTTCTATCTCTGCCAATACTTGCTTCAGGCGGCGAACCGCTTCATCCAGCGGTGCATCGAGCTGAGCGGCGGCATTGGTCAGGTGTCCGCCTCCGCCGAGCTTCTCCATCACCACCTGAACATTGATCTGACCGGAAGACCGGGCGCTTATGCCGATTCGGCCGTCCGGCAGTTCACTGACGACGAATGACGCGTAGATGCCAGCCATATTGAGCAGCGTATCGGCTGCCCGAGCGATGACTAGCTGTGAGCATATATACCCAGGCTCCGTCACGGACAACGCGATATGGTCATAGATGACGGAGGCGTTGCGGATAATTTCGGACTTCTGGATATAATCCTCCAGGCTTTCCTTGAGCAAATGCTGCGTCAGCGCCGGATCAGCGCCGTTGCGCCGCAGGAATGATGCGGCTTCAAAGGTACGCGCACCCGCCCTTAATGTAAAGTTCTTCGTATCGACGACGATTCCTGCCAGCAGAGCCGTTGCTTCGATTGGCTCCAGCTTCAGTTGATCGTGAATATATTGCAAGAGCTCCGCCACCAGCTCGCAGGTTGACGACGCATAAGGTTCGATATAGATCAGCACGGCTTCATTGATGAATTCCTCACCGCGGCGATGGTGGTCAACCACCACGATCCGGTTCGAGAGATTCAGGATGCGCGGCTCCGCAAGCATCGAGGCCTTATGAGTATCCACGATCACGATCAAGGTGTTCTCACTCGTCATGTTCAAGGCCTGTTCAGGCGTGATGAAACTGTCATAGATCTCCTCATGCTGGGCCAGTTCGTTTATCAACTGCTCAATGGACGGATTGCTCTCTTCCAGGATGATCGATCCCTGTTTGCCGCTCATGCGAACCGCCTTCAGCACGCCGATGGCGGCCCCCACGGAATCCATGTCGGGCATGCGATGCCCGGCGATGATCACATGATCACTCTGCTTGATCAGATCTCTAAGCGCATGGGAGATCACCCTGGCGCGAACGCGCGTCCGCTTCTCAACCGCATTGGACCTGCCGCCGTAGAAGGACAATCTCTGCCCTGCCCGCACCGCGACCTGATCACCGCCCCGCCCCAATGCCACATCCAGGCTCGACTGCGCCATCTGCCCCAGCTCGACCAAGCTGTCGAACTCAGAGGCGATGCCAATGCTCAGCGTCAGCGGAAGCTTAAGCTCAGCGGTTAGGTCCCGCACGGCATCGACAATCTCGAACCTGGACTGCTCCAGCTTCCGAAGCGTCTTCTGATCCATTACGATGAGGAATTTGTCCGAAGCGATCCGGCGCAAGAAGACCTGCTCGTTCAATGCCCAACTGTTAATCTCGCTGGCGACCTGTGCGATGAGCACCGCCCTAGCCTGATCCTCCATCCCCTGCGTCACTTCGTCGAGATTGTCGAGAGCGACGATACCGATCGCGATCTTCTCCTCTTCGTAACGCTTCGACAATGTCTCATAGTCCGTCACGTCACGGATGAAGAGCAATCGATCCTCCGCCCTGACCATAACCTCATAGATACGGTCATCTCGTTGGATGTGAATGACCGACTCCTGTTCCTTCCTGCTTGCCAGCTCCGGGAAACGTTCGGTCAGCAGTTCACCCGCGATCGATTCCTGACGGAACATCTTCGCCACATACGGATTGTGCCAATCGATCAACATATCGCTAGAGTACAACACGATGCCGATCGGCAACTCCTGAATCACGGCATTACCTGCATGCTTGACGCGGTGAGACATCGTCATGATGTACTCGTGCAGATCCTCACGAAACGCCCGCTCCGCCCGGATCGTATAATAGGCGACAACCCCCGTCAGCACGAAACCGACCGCTCCGATCACCCACTCATAAACCAGCAAACCGATGTCCAGGATGACCAGGACGATCAGGCTCAGCCACATATGATAACCATGCCACCGATTGACGAGATATTTATGCATGGAATCGAATCGCTCCCAACCACATAGTCCCTAACCGCACTCCTGCTTATTTCTTACTGTTGAGATATTGGCGTACCGGGAATGCCGTATCGACCAGTCCGACCATACTCGTGATATACATGACAGGCGGGAACAAGATGCACAAGATGCTTACAACGACAGGCAGCACCTTGCCTCTCCCTTTGATGTGCATCAGATAGATGATAAAGGCCACTCCCTGTACCGTAAACGTCATCAGCAAGATCGGGTATACATTCAGGACGAGCGCATACAGGAAATTGTCCGAAGTAACAAACATATCAAGCAACAAGATAACAAGATAATACCAGACGAGCGATTTGGGCAGACGCCATTCCCTTGCAGGAGGCAAGGCGGCTGCAGGGTAGCCAAGCATGTTGAGCAACCTGCGGCTGAAGAAATGCGTAACCACCGTATAATACAAGGCGATGATCATGATATACAATGGAAGAAGACTGACCGCAACAGAGATCAGGGCTTCCAACGCATCGGGCTTGATGATCGCTGTTCCCGTGACCTGCTCGAATAGGTCAAATTGTCCTTGAATAAGCTCCCTGATCTCGGCCGCGACATCAATCCCGCTGAGCGACACCGATACATAGACTGTGAGCAGCACGGCGATCATGGATACGGCACCAGCCGTAAGCGTTGCCCAGGCGCCGGAACGTTTCCTGTACATATAGCCCATCACAGCGCCAGGCAGGAGCATGACCGCCAGGATGATCGCCGTAAACGGCCAGGCCGTTCCGGACAGGAACAGCAGCAACAGGGCCGGTACAAAAAAGTACCCCGCCGCGTGCACCAGCGTGGGCGAACTGACCACCAGCACAACGATCGGCACCATTGCAACATGCATCGTGATGATCTGCAACGGCGTGAGAAATGAAAATCCCAGGATGATCATCATGACTGACCAGAATATCGGTTGGCGAGCCCATTGCCGCATATTGTCACCTCAGAATCTCGAGAGTTGTTGAAGATGATTATACCATAATTCCGCTTCTGCCTATAAAACCGTATGCCGATACCAGTACGGCCAAGTCCATTACACAAAAAAAGCAGAGCTTTCGCCCTGCTGCGCTCGCGTCTTACTCCGTCGTGTACGGCAATAATGCAAGCTGTCTTGCTCTCTTGATCGCCGTCGTCAACATGCGTTGATACTTGGCGCTTGTCCCCGTAACACGTCTCGGCAAGATTTTGCCGCGTTCACTGATAAACTTCTTAAGGGTATCGACATCTTTGTAATCGATGTACGTAATTTTATTTACAGTGAAATAGCAAACTTTGCGACGCTTGTTACGACCACGGCGATTGAACGGCTTGCGCTCTTCACGTTGTTCGCTTCTAGCGCCTTCACGGGGAGTAGCAGGCTTGCGCTCTTGTTGTTGCTCGCTCATACTGCTTCATCCTTTCCTGATCAATGGGTTATGTTACACACACCCGGGTGTTCCATCATGATTTGACTCTTTTTAAAATATCACACTCGATTACAGAAATCAATGATTTTCTAAGCTTCCTGTCGGTGCATCCCGTCAATGCGGACCAACTGGCAGCCCCCTTCATATGTATCGGCGAGGAGCTTGGCGCACAACGGAATGTGGTAACGCTATTGTAGCGGACATGTTGCCATTCCTAACGGATTGACGTTCCGATACGGCTGAAGGAGCTCGGCGAGATCTGACGCTTCAGGGTGAATATCCATTATGCTCACAGCATCGAGCCTAGCGCGTGCGGAATGCGAGTAAGCGGCAACTGCTTCTCCACCGCTCCGATCTCATACGCAACCTTCGGCATCCCGTAAACAACGGACGTCGTCTCGTCCTGTCCGATCGTTCTCGCGCCTCTCCGCTTCATGGCAAGCAATCCTTTCGCGCCATCGTAACCCATTCCCGTCAGGATGATCCCAACAGCCATATTTCCCGCTTCGCGGGCCACGGACTCGAACAGCACATCGGCGGACGGACGATGGCCGCTTACTTTGTCTCCATGGAAACACTCCACCTTGAACCTGTCCCCGATCTTTCGTACCCGCATATGCTGATCTCCTGGAGCGATCAGGACTCGGCCCTGCCCTACGATGTCACCCGTCTCCGCTTCCTTGACCTCGAAGGGCAATGCCTGATTGAGCCGTTCTGCGAACATCTTCGAGAACTTCGGCGGGATATGTTGGACAATCACCATGCCGGGCATCTCCTGGGGCAAAGACTGAAGCACCGTAAAGATCGCTTCCGTACCTCCTGTGGAAGCGGCCATCGCGATCAGCTTCTTGCTCATCTGATGTTGCATCTGTCTAGGCACTTCTGACGAACTTCTAGCATGCTGTACTAGCTTCGCCTTGGATGCTACCTTGATCTTGTGGATCAGTTCTTCGATGAAGTTCTCGACATGCATGAGCTGATCATCCGGCTTGGTGATGAAATCCACCGCACCAGCACCCATCGCATCGAATACTGAGCTGCTGAGCGCACTCACCACGATGACCGGGATCGGATACTGCGGCAATAACCTGCGCAGAAACTCAATGCCGTTCATCCTGGGCATCTGGACATCACAGATCATGATATGAGGATGATGGGCGATGATCATGTCTCTTGCCTCGAATGGATCTTTGGCTGTTGCCACGACTTCTATGTCAGGGTCAGTCGATATTCCGCGCGTGATCACTTCACGGAACAGCATCGAATCATCGACGACCAATACCTTTATTTTCTCCCTTTCCCTCATTAGCATACACCCAACCTTCGTCATTCTTTGCGATAGACGGCAGGCATCACATATCTGAACCGGGATGCTTGCCTGTTGATCGTCTCCGAATGACCGATAAATAAATATCCATGCGGCTCCAACGCATCATAAAACTTCTCCAGAAGTTCGTTCTTCGTCTTCTCGTCAAAATAGATCATCACATTGCGGCAGAAGATCACATGGAATTTCCGCCTGAACGGGAACCGATCCATCAGGTTAAATCGCCGAAAGATCACTTCCTGTTTGATTCGCTCAATCACTTCATAATGTTGGCCACCGTTGTACTTGAAGTACGAAAGCCGCCACTTCTGTGGAACCTGTGCGATCGATTCGCTGGTATAAATCCCGTTTGCCGCTTTCCGCAACACCTGATCAGAAATATCGGTTGCAAGCAGCTTCGCATCCCACATCGCCTTCTCGTTCCCCAGATACTCATCAATCAGCATAGCGAGCGTGTACGGTTCTTCCCCTGTAGAGCAACCGGCGCTCCAGATCCGCAGATCCCGATCCTTCACCATGGATCTTAGCTCAGGAAGAACATGCTTGGAGAAGAAGTGAAAATGGTCCTCTTCCCTCATAAAGTACGTATGATTGGTCGTCATCCTGTTGATGAACGTGCGCGCAGCTTCGCCAGTTCTGTCTTTCATGATATAGTCCAGATATTCAGAGAAGCTGCTCATGTTTAGCGATTGCAGAAGATTGCTCAATCTTCCCGATACCAGCGCTTTCTTTTCCTTGTTGAGATGAATGCCAAAATGCCGCTTAATATAGTCAGCGATTTGCACGAATTCCTTATCCGATATTTCCAGCATGCTTCCACCCCAAGTGTAAGGCGGAGAGAGCCAGCCAGCTCTCTCCGCGCGCAACCCTACATTAATATTTTCCGAAGTCCTCATCGTTTAATTGGATTCTTCCCGATGCAGCCTCTGCGTCCAGTTTCACAACTGATGCCACCTGCTCAGAGGCGCCCTTCCTTTCTGCCATCTGTTCGAACAGCCTGAGGAGCTCAGGATTCAGTTCTTCGATGCTTTGTTGGGTGCTTGACGTGTTATGGCGCAACCTGAACCTGCCCACCTGCTCCTTCAAGAACTCTGCCTGACTGGACAACTGTTCGCTTGCAGCCGCGCTTTCTTCCGATGTAGACGAATTTTCCTGCACGACCTGGGACACTTGCATGATACCCTGATTGATCTGATTGATGCCGAGCGACTGCTCATTGGAGGCAGCTGCGATGTCATTGATCAAGTTCGCCACCTTGGCCACGTCATCGACGATCTTCTGCAGCGCCTGGGCTGTTTCATGTGCGATGCTCGTGCCGATCTCCGCCTTCTTGATTGAACCTTCGATCATCTCGGTCGTTTCCTTCGCCGCATTGGCCGATCTTGCCGCCAGATTGCGAACTTCCTCAGCAACAACCGCGAAACCTTTGCCGTGTTGCCCTGCTCTGGCCGCTTCCACCGCCGCGTTAAGGGCCAATATATTCGTCTGGAAGGCAATCTCATCGATCACCTTGATGATCTTCGAAATATTCGCCGACGCCTGGTTGATTTCATCCATAGCCTTCAGCATTTCCTTCATCTGATCGTTCCCATGGATGGCATTCTTCGTTGCTGCCTCCGCCAGTAGATTGGCCTCATTGGAGTAATCGGCATTCTGCTTGGTCTGCGAGGCGATCTCTTCGATCGATGCCGTAAGCTGCTCTATGGAGCTGGCTTGCTCCGTGGCCCCCTGCGACAGTGAGATGCTGGAGATGGAGATCTGTCTAGAGCCTGCTGCGACCTGTTCCGCCGCTCTTTGCACATTGCTCATGATCTCATTTAAGTTATCCGACATTTTGCGGAATGCTTCAGCCAACTCCCCGATCTCATCCTTGGTATTCACATCGATCTTCACATTCAGATCTCCATCGGCGATCTGGATCGCCGAATCCACCAGCTTGCGCACCGGCGTGCTGATCAAGCGCGAGATATAGATGCCAAACAGGATGGCGGCGAGCATCGCACCGATAATGACCACGATCATCGTAACGGTGGTCGATGCCGTTTGATCAGTTAATTTGTCTGACTGGATGCTTCCGTTCGTTCTTCGCACATCGAATAGCTCATTGAACAATTTCTCTGCGGAAGCAGCATATCCATCCAGTTTCGGGAGGAGCAGAAGAGCCTGCTCATTCCTATTTTCAAGTGCAAGCTGGATGAGCTCATCCCGGATCTCCTTGTACGATGCCAATTCGCCCTGTAGATTCTCATAAATTTGCTTCGTCGCTGCTTGGCGAATAGAAGCGCCGAATTTCTCCATGCTCTCAGCCATGATTGTCCCGCGTTGTTGAATTTGCTGATATATGGATTGCTTGGACTCCAGATTATCTGTCATCAACATGTCACGGAGAGCCTTCTCAACCCAGTTGAAATGAATCCCAACCGCACCGAGATCGCCCAGTGATACACCATAGTCAATATACATGTCTGTATAGTCCTGATCGACACTTCGCATATTCATGATGCCGTATACGCCCATCGCGCCAGTGATCAATGCCAGAATCACGAAAGTGCTGATCAACTTGACGGAAATTTTAAGATTCTTGAACCATCTCATGTTGTTTTCCTCCGATGCAATGACTTCGGATGCAATAGATTGTATGAAGTTGAGTATGACTGGGTTATGAATTTGAGTGAAGCTGCTCGATCTCGTGGTCATTCAACAACTTCTCGCAATCAAGCAGCAGCTTTACCTCTTGACCGACTTTGCCGATTCCCATCACGAAGCGATTGCCCCGCTTCTGGACATCAGGCGGAGCCACGACCTGGCTCTCGGGAATCGTGATCACTTCCGACACGCGATCGACGATGAGGCCGATGCAAAGTTCATGGATGTCGACGACGATGATGCAGGTGCGATCCATATACGGTTGGAACGGCTTCTTGAACCGCAGCCTAACGTCCATCACCGGTATGATCTTGCCGCGCAGATTGATGATGCCGCGCACGAAATCCGGCATCTCCGGAACCGTTGTGATCTTCTGGATGCCGATAATCTCCGTTACATAACGGATCTCGAGTCCATAGCACTCATCGTCCAACATGAAGGTAAGATACTTATCCTTCTGGGAATCTTCCTCGTAAGCCTCGATATCCTTCTGCAATGTTTCTGTCACGTTCTCCATCTCCTTCAATGTTTACTTCATGTTCAACAGGCCTTGCACATCAAGGATCAGGCTGATCTCGCCATCCCCCAACAACGTGCAGCCCGAGATCCCCTCAATGGAATGGAAACTGCGGATGTATGTAGGCAGTGCCTTAACTACCACCTGTTGCTGACCGAGCAGCTCGTCCACGAACAGGCAGGTTCGATTGCCGTCCTGCTCCACCATGATGAGAATGCCGTCCACGATCCTCGTAATCTCGGTCTCGACCCGATACCTCTCATGCAACCGGATGATCGGGTAACAGTTACCGCGCACCATGATCATCTCATTGCCGTTGGGATCGGTGATGATATCACGTTCATTCGGCCTGAACGATTGGTCGATCGATGTGGTAGGAATCGTATACTTGGATTCGCCAACACGCACATTCATGCCATCGATGATCGCCAGCGTCAGCGGGATCTTGATCGTAAACGTCGTCCCCTCGCCAGCCAGACTGTCAACCGCCACCGTGCCGCCTACCGCCGCGATATTCTGCACGACTACGTCCATCCCTACTCCTCTGCCGCTGTATTCCGTGATTGCTTCCTTGGTCGAGAATCCGGGCAGGAAGATCAGGTTGTAGATATCTTTGTCCGTCATATCCGCTTCCGGTTTATGGAGGAGTCCGTTCTCCTTGGCCTTCTGCAGGATGCGCACTTTGTCCAGCCCACGGCCGTCGTCCTTCACCATGATGAGCACTTCGCCGCCGATATTCTGTGCCTCCAGCGTCAGCACGGCGGTTTCGGGTTTACCGGCCGCTGCTCTCTCTTGCACCGTTTCGATGCCATGGTCGACGGCATTCCGAACCAGATGCATGATCGGGTCGGAGATATGCTCGATGATGTTCTTGTCAACCTCCGTATGTTCGCCGACCATCTTCAACTGGACATCCTTGCCCAGTTCCTTGCTCATATCGCGCACGACGCGCTGCATCCTCTGGAACGTCATAACCAGCGGCACCATGCGGATCTCCATCACCTTGTCCTGGATTTCCTTGGTGATCTTCTGAAGATGTCGGGATGCCTTCTGGAACTGTTCGAGCTCGAGACCGATGAGATCGGTATTTTGGGTGACCATCGCCTCGGCGATGACCAGTTCTCCGACCAGATCCATGAGCTCGTCCAATTTGTGGACATTGACGTTGATCGTCTTGCCCTGATGCCGGCTCGTGCTCGGCAACGACTCCTTGTCCCGGGACGGTTGTTGTTTCACCTGAGCCTGCTTGTCCTCCGATCTCGGCTCGGTCTCAGCATCATCATCATCGGCTACCTGATCAGCCATGCTGTTGACGATGACCAGTTCAACCTGCTTCAAGTAGCTGGTATTCGAAAGTAAACTGTATACCTCATCGTACAGCTTGTCCGTCTTGATCCACAGTTGAAAGCCTTGTTGTTGGATCGTATCAGCAGCAGATTGATCGAGGATGTTTTCAGGAATATGGCGGTATTCTTCCACCTGCTCCTTCAACTGATGAATGATCTGGAATGCTCTGACATTCTCCATCCCGCAATCTTCTGTAAAGAAAATGTGCGCTCTGTAGTATTGGGCCAGAGAGGATGGAGAAACGGAGGGAATCCCCCCCTGCTCCAACGATTCCAGGATCAGCTTGACACGTCCAATCAGGTCAGACATGTCTCCATCCGGCTCATCGCCGTTTTTGATTTTGTAAAGCTCCAGTTTGGTGAGATCAACGCCTTCCAGCATCAGATCCGATAAGGTGGACCACTCAAACACCTGCTGTGGGTTTTCCCGCATGAAAGAAAAGAGATCTTCCAATGCATGCGCTAAGGTTGCGATATTCGTGAAGTGCATCATAGATGAAGAACCTTTTATCGTATGCATAATTCGGAAGATCTCGTGAATCATTTCCTCTGAGAAACTTTTTGCCTCTTCACAGACTAGAATGATTTCTTCCAGTTGTTCAACCAATTGCGTCGTTTCCGTCAAGTACGCCTCAAGTATTGGGTCATCACGCAAATTCGTCATGTTGTTACCTTCCAATCTGTTGATAAAATGCAAAAAGCCCTTCCGGCAACATGCAGAAGGGCGCAATACGTTTCTTGAAGCTTGAAACTGCAGCCTGGCAATCAATCGTTTACTTCACAGCAAACCTTAGACCCATAGCTTTGCGTCCTTGCCTTTCGACAAGTTTGCCCTCTTAGTTCTATATCATTAATTTTCGTTGAATCATACAATACTATTCTATCAGGTCTTGGCCCATGTAACAATGAACAAACGTCCTATCAACATAAAAAAATGTACCGCCCGAGGGGCGGTACATCCTATTAATGATTGTCCGAAGTATACGGCAGGAGCGCCAGCGCTCTTGCACGCTTGATTGCCACAGTCAACTCGCGTTGGTACTTGGCACTTGTTCCGGTCACACGACGCGGAAGGATCTTGCCGCGTTCGCTGATGAACTTTCTCAGAATATCTGTGTTTTTATAGTCAATGTGTGTGATTTTGTTGACCGTGAAGTAGCAAACTTTTTTGCGTTTGCCTCTGCCTTTGCGCGGCGTAAACTTTCTCTCGCTGCGCTCTTCTTCGTTTCTTTGCGCGTTTGTCATGTTCATTATTCAGTCCCTTTCTATAGACGTTGTATGCTTTAAGACCTCTGCGGAAGAGGTCTTAAAGCATCATAAGCTCAAGGTGTCTACTCGTTAAAATGGCAAATCATCATCAGAAAGATCAATCGGGCTGCCGTCGTTAGCGAAAGGATCCTGCCTGCTGTCATTGCGACTGTAGTCCCGCGCGGCATTTTCCCTGCCGCCATAAGAGCCGGAATCATCGTTGCGGTTCGACTCCAGGAATCTGACGTTATCCGCAATCACTTCCGTTACGTATACGCGTCGGCCTTCATTGTTATCGTAGCTGCGCACCTGCAATCGTCCTTCTACCGCCGTCAGGCGGCCTTTGCGCAAGTAATTGGCACAAGTTTCGGCCAACTGACGCCAGGTCACGATCGGGATGAAATCCGCCTCGCGCTCGCCCTGGTTGTTGGTGAAAGGTCTATCGCAAGCCAGCGTAAACTGGGTAACAGCCACACCCGCCGGTGTATAACGCAATTCCGGATCTTTGGTCAATCTTCCGATCAAGATGACGCGGTTCAGCATTCGAATCCCCTCCTAACAGCATTAGGCAACGTCGCGGACGATCAGATGGCGGATGATTTCATCCGTAATCTTCAGCACACGATCAAGCTCGCTCACGACAGAACTTTCTGCACGGAATTGTGTCAGAACGTAGATTCCGTCACGGAACTTCTTGATCTCGTACGCAAGACGCTTCTTACCAAGCACCTCATGCTTAGTAATCTCGCCGCCACCCGTTGTGATGATCGCGTTGAACTTTTCGACAACCGCATCAAGCGTTTCTTGCTCAACGTCTGGACGAACAATGTACATCACTTCGTAATTGCGCACAATATTCACCTCCTCTTGGACATAAGGCCCCCGATGAAGGGAGCAAGGAGCGATTAAACTCGCATTTATTAAATATACCAAATGCAACTGCCCATGACAAGAGGACGTGTCCTACCAATTACCGCCCAGAGCGATTCAGCGCCAAACGGGTTTGTGTTTATTCCTTCACGCCGCCTAGTGCCACGCCTGCGATGATGTACCTGGAGAGGATCAGGTACACGATGATCAGCGGCAACAGGGTTAAGGAGAGGCCGAGATAGATCGAACCGTACTCCGTACGGTAAATATCACCGCGCAACAAGCTCACCATGATCGGCAGAGTATAATATTCCTTCTTGGTGAGCAGGATGAGCGGCAGGAACAGGTTATTCCAGCTTGCTACAAACGTGAATATAGCCTGTACCGCCATCGCTGGCAACATGAGCGGCAGTACGATCTGGTTAAACGTCCTGAACTCACCAGCGCCGTCGATCCGTGAAGCTTCTACCATCTCAAGCGACAACATGCCGAGCAGATACTGGCGCATGAAGAATACAACCGTAGGCGAAGCGATCGCGGGCAGGATGAGCGGCAAGAAGTTATTCGTCCAACCGACTTGGTACATGAACTGATAAAATCCGATCGTGCTGGCCTGGGTCGGGATCAGCATGATGATCATGATCAACGTAAAGAAAGGTTGACGCAGTTTCCAACTGTAAGCGACCAATCCATATGCGGTAAGAGAGGAGAAATAAACCGCGAGAATGGTTGCAGAACCAGAAACGATAAAGGAATTGAGAAACCCGCGAATTGGATCAAAGCTCTTCGACAGCAGGATCTCCAGATTCGTCCACAAGTGTGACGAAGGAAGCAGGGAGAGGCCCGCTTGAATCTCCGGTGTTGAGCGTGTCGCATTCACGAACATGATCCAGAACGGAAAGATGCTGAGCAGCGCCAGGAAGATACAGACGATGTATACGATTGTCCGGTTGACGTACAGGGATGCTGGTGAGCTTTCTTTCAGTCTGTTCATCGTTTATACTCCCTCCCCGATGTTTGCTGCTTTTCTGGCGGCCTTCTCCATCTTTCTCCTGGCCTTCCTCAGCTTGGCCTCGTCACGGTCTCTCATCACATAGAACAGGATCAGCGACAGAATGGCTCCGATTACGAACATGATCATGCTGGCAGCTGCGGCTCGATTGTACAGATAGCTGCCTTTGAATGCTTGTTCATAGATAAATACGGAGGTTGTCAATGTCGCATCATCCGGTCCTCCTAAGAGGAACAACTGCGGAATATCGAACATCTGAAGTCCGCCGATCATGGAGGTAACCATGACGAAGAGCAGAATGGTTCTCAAGCTCGGCAAGACGATGCGGAAGAATACCTGTCTTCCGTTTGCACCGTCTATCTGGGCTGCTTCGAAGAGAGCCGGATTGATGCCGGCTATCCCGGCAATCAGGACGATCATCGTATTGCCGTACCACATCCAGAACTGGATGAAGGCGACGATTCCCCGCGCCGTGGTCTTATCCTGAAGGAAATTGATTGGTGCATCCGACCAGCCCAAAGCCTGAAACAAACTGTTGATAGGGCCGACCGGATAGGCGAACAGCACGTTAAACAAGATCGCGATCGTACTTGCCGTGATGATATTCGGCATATAGAGCAATACCTTAAAAAAGCCCTGCCCACGTATATTCAGCCGCCGGTTGGTGAACCAGGCGGCGAGCAGGAGGGCAAGCAAGATCTGGGGTATGAAGTTCAGCGTCCAGATCAAGGCAGTATTCTTCAATGACTTGATAAACGTAGGATTGTTGAACAGAAGGTCAATGAAGTTCTGAAACGGGTTGTCCAGTATTCTCACTTCACCAGGTATAAGCCCCTTCAGGTTCGTGAACCCGATGAACGCTGTATACAAGGTCGGATACAAGGAGAATATGAGAAACGTAATGATAAAAGGAAGGCTGAACAAATACCCGTACTTGGCATAGCTGACTCTCTTGCGGCGCATGGAGCACACCCTCCAATTATTTAATGAAAATAAAGGGGCAGGAAGACCCGCCCCCATAAGACTCCATCAGTGACTATCAATATCGAGCTGATCCTTCACCGCTTGCTTGAAGTCTGCAATCGTCTGTTCGCGGCTCTTGTTACCTACTTTGTACTCACGCACTTGATCGCGCCAGATCAGGTTGATCGATTCATCATATTGGGTCAGATTCTTACCGCTGGCATTCGCGTTAGCAGGTACGAAGATATCGAACATATTCTGACCGCCCAGCAGTTCTACTTCGCCGTTCGACTTCTCCATAACTACAGAGGAAGCAACAGAGTCCTTCGTACCTTGCTCGCCATCCACCATCTTGCCGTTCGCCCACAAATATTGCAGGCCGGTTTCAGACGTGTCGAGCGTTACCCATTCGATGAATTTCGCAACGATTTCCTTCTTCTTCTCGTCCTTGACGACATCCTTGTTGGCCAGCAGCCAAGTGCCGCCCCAGAAGAAGCCCGTCGGTGGTTCGGTGATCGCCCAGTCACCGAAGGTATCTTTAACGTGATCCTTCATGACGTAGTTGATCAGCCATGCCGGACCGAAGAAACCGAATACTGGCTTCGGACCGGAACCATTCATGTCAGCATACCAACCTTCTTCCCAGTCTCGGGTATCATTGAAATAACCGTTATCCAGCATTGTCTTCGCAAAATCAAGGAATTGCTCACGCTTCGGATCGATGTACAGCTTGCCGTCTACGATCCAGCCCTTGTCCGAGCTGTTCTCAATTGGGTGCCAGATGTCACCGTCACCGGAGATGATCGCGTAGCCTTTTTGCTTCAGCTTCTCAGCAGCTTCGAAGAACTTGTCCCAACCTGGACCGATCTCGTTCTTCACGGTGTCCGGATCGTCGGTACCGAATACATCCTTGGCAATAGAGCGGCGATAGATGAACGCGCCGCCAGTCGCTTGATAGCCGAGCGCTTTCAGTTCACCATCTTTGCTGCCGATGTCCACTGTATATTGCGCGATGCCAGCAGCCTTCACCATGTCATCAGTCAGCCCGAGGTCTGCATAGTTGGCAGCGAAGCCGGATGCATCACCTTGAGTGTACTTCAGAACGAATGCTGCTTCTGCCGCATAGATGTCAGGAGCGTCAGAGCCGCCTGCCGAGAGAGCTTGGTCAAGTGCAGGCTGGTAAGCGCCGTCGGTTGTTGCAATGATCGTCGGGTTAAACTCGACGTTCAGGTCTGGATTGAGATCCAGGAATTTCTGCGCCATATTCGGAATTTCGTCAGTGAAGCTCCAGAGGTTGATCGTGATTTTTTCGGAGCTTCCCCCACCGGAAGAACCTCCTCCGCCGGAGTTCCCTCCTGTGGTATTCCCGCCGCCGCCGGAATTGGAACCGCCACCACCGCTGCTGCACGCTGCAAACAATGCAATCATCATGATGATGGCTGTCAAAGCAGCTAATGTTCTTTTCACTTGTGTCCTCCCCTTTTTCATTAATTTCATTTCATAGCGGCATTGAAACCGCATTCATCGATAGTATAATGGTGAACCGTTATTCCGGTAAGGGTCCGTACATTGGGATTTATTCCACTCAGATTAGGTTTTTCGGTAACCGTGTTGGCGACCAAAAAAACGGTCCCCTTTCGGGAACCGTTTCCTGCCTCAATCCTATACATCCATCATCTCTTTGTTATCTTCCTTCTGGTTCTTGACCCGCACGAGCGAAACTTTCATGACGAGCAGCCAGTCCAACGGTATGCTATAACGACTGTAGAACTCCTGCGGAAGATCTGCAATTCTCTCAGCCCATCTGCTTGCAAGCCACCGAATAAAAACTTTCTAATTCATAATCCTAAACCGATGTTGCATACCGAGCCAATCCGTTGTATATGACATATAAAAGCGGCTCTATCACTGAGCCGCTTGGTTCGTATGTATGGCGGAAAGGGTGGGATTCGAACCCACGCACGCCTTGCGACGCCTAGTTGATTTCGAGTCAACCCCCTTGGGCCTCTTGGGTACCTTTCCATACTGTAATCCCGTTTGAGCGGGACAAATCGTATTGTATCATAACCTGAACCCGAAATGCAACACCATTCCAACGATTTACTCATGCTTCTTCTGACGCTTCTGCAGAACGGATCACCTTCTTCATTTTCTTCTCAAACTCGCTTCGCGGCATCAGAATGCTATGCTTGCACCCCGTGCATTTGATGCGAATATCCATGCCCATGCGGATGATCTCCATCTCATTGACGCCGCACGGGTGCGGCTTCTTCATCATCACGATATCATGCAGTTGATATGTTTTCTTCTCCATGACCGGTTCCCCCTCCATCCATGTTTCCCTTCAGCCTCTGATCTGCCAATCGATCTCTGTATACCCTTGCTCCTGATAGAGAAAGATGCCTCTGATCTCCACTCGTTCCGACCGGATGATGGAGACGACCTTCTGCAGTTCATCATCCGGAAATTCAATCGAGATCGCGCATCCGGCTGTGATCTCCTTCGGCGTTGGAAGAATATCAATCTCGATATCCGCATACTCAAGCAGCATCTCTGCCCTTAACGCTTGTTGCGTTGAATCAAAAGCCATTAACATGTTCCATCCTCCGATGCCAACGGCAAGCAGTTGTAATAAAACTCGCCGCAAACTGCCGTCCCCATGTATATCACCCTGCCAATATTCATATACTGGTTAGAAACACTGCTCGATGGCGATTTCGGAATCCATCCAAGTGATATGTTCTATGCTCTAGCATAACGGGATGAGGATTCCGGCGCAAGATGGTAGGAGGGATATGTTTGCCATTTTCACTAAAGCTTGGCCTGAACAGAAGCGATCAACCGCTGAAGGTCCTATACTCCGAGGCTGATGCATCGGAGATAATCTGCAGGAGGCTGATGGAATACTTCGCGAATGCACCCGTCAATCGTGAGATCGTGATCATGTGTATCGGAACGGATCGTTCGACGGGCGATGCACTGGGACCCATCGTCGGCTCCAGGTTGCTGCAACTTGGTTTCAATGAACACCATCTGTTCGGCACGCTGAATCAACCTGTTCATGCCATGAATCTGATCGATGTCATGCAGCAGATCGACCGGCAATTCTCCAATCCGTATATTGTAGCGGTGGACGCATGCTTAGGCCAATCAACCAGTGTCGGACACATCCAGGTCGGCATCGGTCCCGTCAAGCCTGGTGCAGGCGTCAACAAAGATCTGCCTCCGGTTGGCGATATCCACCTCACAGGCATTGTGAATGTCGGAGGATTCATGGAATACTTCGTCCTGCAGAATACCCGATTGAGCATTGTGTTTAACATGGCCGAGGTGATCGCCGAGTCCCTGTACCATGCTTATCGGCTCACAAGACTAGCTCCGGCTACGATTGCAAAGCTTGATTGATCGCCTCGATTTCTTCCGGCGACAGGGAATACTTCGACTTCCCGTTTTCCAGCGGTTTCGCGTACATCTGCGTTTCCGCACGATTGTGTATGCCTGTAAGTACCAAGCCATTGCCCGCCTCATCCACGATGGCGATCGAGAAGCTGAGGTCGCTTCCTGTCTCATGGAATGCATTGTAACGAACGATGGCGGTTCTCGCCTTCATTTTCTTCGCTTGCTCAGCAAGCATATTCAATTCCTTGCGCAGCCATCCTTGATCTTCCTTCATCTGGGCAAGCTGCTGATGACTCTGGATGATCGCTTCCTCTATATCCTTGGCTTCCGAATTGCCCAATAACGCCCTTAATCGTCTCTTAAGTGCAGATACACGGACGAACAAGATCAAGATCAGAATAAACATGATGAAGTTTACGGCAATCGCACCCAACAGCCAAACATCTCTATACTCAGTCAGCAGATCCAAGCTTTCTCCTCCCGGTCTATATATGTCTTGCAATATCCTGAACGGCAGCAATCAGTGCATCAATCTCATCTTCTGTTGTGAAATACCCGGGACTGGCGCGGACGGCGCCCCATTCCGAGGTCCCTGCGGTTTCATGTGCGAGCGGTGTACAATGATAACCTGCCCGCACTGCAATATCATAATGCCGATCGAGCATATATGCAACCTTGGCGCTTTCGATCCCTTGTACATTGAATGCCACGATCGCCGTTCGGTTGCTGCCCGGCGGAGGTCCATAGGTGATCACCTTGTCAATCTGCAGCAGACCTTCCAGAAGCCGTTGAGTGAGCAGCCATTCTTTATTATGGATGTTTTCGACGCCCTCATTCTGTATATAGATGAGACCTGCATTTAATCCGGCGATTCCTACCGTATTCTGTGTTCCGGACTCATACTTGTCCGGCCGAACATTCGGCTGTTCGATCGATTCCGACTGGCTGCCTGTGCCGCCCAGCATAACTGGTTCCAGATCAATCGAGGGGTGAACATACAACCCTCCTGTCCCTTGTGGGCCAAACAACCCCTTATGCCCGGGAAATGCAAGCATATCGATCGACATCTCTTCCACATTGATCGGCAGTGTTCCTGCGCTTTGTGCCGCATCGACCAACAGCTTGACGCGATGCTTTCGGCAAATTTCACCGATTTCCGCCACCGGAAGGATCGTCCCGAGCAGATTGGAGCTATGATTCACAACAACAAGAGAAGTGTTGGGACGAATCGCTTCTTCAACCTGCTTCGGCGTCACATTGCCCTGTTGATCCGCTGCTATATAGGTAATGTCCACCTTGTTGGTTCGTCTTAGATACTCTATCGGCCTGCGTACAGAATTATGTTCAACCGATGTCAGGATGACATGATCGCCCTGTTTGACGAAGCCTCTGATGGCAAGGTTCAATGCGGCAGTCGTATTCAACGCGAACGATATGTCGTTCGGATTCCGTATGGCGAAAAGTTTGCTTAGATTCACTCGGGTTTCAAATAATATCCGACTCGCCTGAACGGACATACGATGGCTGCCTCTGCCCGGATTGGCTCCGTACATTTCCATACATTCCACCATGGCATCGATCACTGATTTGGGCTTTGGCCAGGAGGTTGCCGCATTATCCAGATATATGACCAAGTCGGACCCCTCACAATACTATAAAAATAAGAACGATCGGACAAGCCAATCGACGAGGACGCTGGTGACAGCTTCTACATCAAACAAAGCACACCTTGCGGCATGCCTTGTCCCCGATTACGCCTCTTTACGTTTTAAGAATTCCAACAACCGTTCGAAATCATCCATCGAGTAATAAGAAATCTCGATCTTGCCTTTATTCCGCTCATGCTTCACTTTGACGGTTGTTTGCAGAATTTCTCTCAATTCCTCTTCCACACTGCTGATGAACGGATCACGTTTCTTGGCCTTGGCCACTTTCGCTGTTGAACGTTTCTTCGATTGCAGCCCCTGAACGGCCTCCTCGAGCTGTCTGACGCTCCAATTCTCGTCGATCGCTTTCTTGGCCAGTTCTTTCTGCAACTTGGGATCCGTGATGGTGATGATCGCCCTCGCATGACCCATGCTCAATGTTCCACGTGAAACATATTCCTTAATTTCCGCAGGCAGTTGCAACAATCTCAGGAAATTCGCTATATGGGAACGAGACTTCCCCACCTTCAACGATAGCTCTTCTTGCGTCAGATTAAACGTATCGATTAGATTCTGATAAGCCGCGGCAATCTCAAGCGCATTGAGGTCCTCACGTTGCACATTCTCGATCAGGGCGATCTCCATCACCTGTTGATCCGAGAATGAACGCACTACAGCAGGAATCGTCGCCTTGCCGCTTAGCTGGGAAGCGCGGAATCTCCGTTCGCCTGCGATAATTTCATAGCCCTTTAACACTTCACGCACGATGATGGGCTGGATTACACCATGTTCCTTGATGGACTCCGCCAACTCCCGAATGGCATCCTCATTGAATGTCTTGCGTGGCTGATAAGGGTTCGGCCTAAGTTGTGCAAGCGGTATTTCGACCACCTTGTCATCGTCATTGATGCTCAATGAAGGAATTAACGCATCCAACCCCTTGCCAAGACCGCCTTTTTTATTCAACAGACATCACTTCCTTTGCCAGCTCTAGATAAACTTCAGCGCCTTTGGAGCGCGGATCATAAGTGATGATAGCCTGTCCATGGCTCGGCGCCTCGCTTAGCCGCACATTACGCGGAATGACTGTACGGTAAACCTTCTGTTGAAAATACTTCTTCACTTCTTCGATAACTTGGATGCCCAGATTCGTTCTCGCATCAAACATCGTAAGCAATACGCCTTCGATCTGAAGCGATGTATTCAGATGTTTCTGGACGAGGCGCACCGTATTCAGTAGCTGGCTTAACCCCTCCAATGCATAGTACTCACACTGAATTGGAATGATCACGGAATCCGAAGCCGTTAACGAATTCACCGTAAGTATCCCCAAGGATGGAGGACAGTCGATGAGAATGTAGTCAAACATATGACGAATGAGTTGCAGAGACTTCTTCAACCTAATCTCTCGGGAGATGGTCGGTACAAGTTCAATTTCTGCACCTGCGAGCTGGATGGTTGCAGGAATGATCTTCAGATTCTCAATGTCCGTATCTGCTATCGCATCCTTGGGATGGATGTCATTGATTAACACGTCATAGATGCAATATTGTACATCTGCCTTGTTGATTCCGATACCGCTTGTTGTATTGCCTTGCGGATCGATATCAACCAACAGCACTTTCTTGCCCAGTGTTGCCAGGCAGGCGCCAAGATTGACCGTCGTGGTCGTTTTACCCACGCCGCCCTTCTGATTCGTTATGGCTATGATTTTGGCCAAATTTAGTCACCTCATAATAGTTCACGTGCTTACGCCGCTCATTTGCCTTTAAATCGAACTTCACGTACAAACGGTCGTCTGGTTAAAATAAAATGCGTTTAAACGGCTCTGAGAGAGCAGTTTCTAACACCCTTATAAAGGTAGGGTTCAGCAAAAATAGAGCCTCAACTCGTCAATAAGATCAACGAAATACCCCGTTCCACACCAACCGTAGTAGTTCTGACGATCATGATTGTATATATCCGACCAATTGCATTTCAACAGTACAAAATAATGATACCAACTATTCAATCGAAATAAAAGCTTCATTGATATTTTCATATATTTACATGATCACATCTTTGAGATGTATACCTTTTCATAGCTGCTGAAAATGGTGAATTGAAGAATAAGAAGCCTCTCTTCACGATATGCCACATTTCTGTAGACATCGTGTCAAGAGGCTGCATCTAACTTCTATGTATGATTCAGATATCAATCATATCTTGTTTTTGGGGATTTTGATCTTGATCTCATAATAATCTTGATGGTCGGCCTCATCAACGTCTACCTTCATGCCTGAGCCTGTCACCATCTCTACAGACTGTCGGATCGTATTAATTGCAAGGCGAATATCCTTGGAGAAGGAAAATCGTTTCGGTTTGCTCTTCTTGCGAACTTCAGTAAGAAGCTGTACCCTCTGCTCTGTCTGCTTCACATTCAGATCCTTATCGATGATGTCCTGGAGCACACGTACCTGCAATTCTTCGGACAGAGGGAGCAGGGCGCGGGCATGCCGCTCCGATATTTTCCTCTCTAGCAAAGCTTCCTTGACCTGATCACAGAGATGCAGTAGGCGCAGTTTATTGGCGATCGTCGACTGGGATTTCCCCAAGCGTTGGGCCAGGCTCTCTTGCGTTAATTGATGGATGTCGATTAATTGCTGGTATGCAATTGCTTCTTCAATCGAAGTCAGGTTCTCTCTCTGTAAATTTTCGATGAGAGCGATCGACGCGGTCTGCGAGTCATTAAAATCACGGATGATAGCGGGTATCGTCTCCATCCCGAGCTTCTTAACTGCGCGGAGCCTTCTCTCACCTGCGATAAGTTCATACTTGCCATCGCGAAGTCGAACGACGATCGGCTGAATGATACCGTGTGTTTTTATCGTCTGACACAGTTCATCGATACGATCTTCGTCAAATACGGATCTCGGTTGATATGGACTCGGACTGATGTCGGCAACCGGCAGTTGTTTAATTTCGTCATTGCTGTTGCGATCAGCCAGGCCAAAAATCCTCGAAATCTGTTCTTTCATCACGTTATCACCTATCCGATATTCAGAATCTCCGCACCAACACGTTAAGCGCCTTATTTTAAATTCGATATGTAGCGGTAATTTCCTTCCAACCAGATCATATCGCTGCCGGCCTGTCCGAATGTTTCACGTGAAACATGAATGGCCGTCTGCTCCGGTCAAGGCTTGACTAACGGTTGTTTTAACGGTATGCCTGGCTTTCGTGGATATGCTTTGGGAGTTTGCTTCACCTTTTCGATCACAGCGATGTGGCGTTCGGACTGTTCAACAGGAAGCCGAAAAGCGTGGACATGCTGAAGCTTTCCCCCAAGTACGTGCGTGCTGTATGCTGCTTCATCGATTTCTTCTTGCGGATTGGTTCCTTTCATCGCTGCAAAGTACCCACCAACCCTGACAAAAGGCAAGCAGAATTCATTGAGCACGTTTAAACGGGCAACGGCTCTGGCGGTTACAAGATCATACTGCTCCCGATGTTGTGTAAGCCTGCCTGCCTCCTCCGCTCGGGCATGAACCGCATCTACATTTGAAAGGCCCAAAGCCGAGATGAGATGGTTTAGAAAGTGAATGCGCTTGTTCAATGAATCGATGATCGTCACCTGCAGATGCGGGAAAATGATCTTCAGAGGGATACTGGGAAAGCCGGCTCCCGAGCCGATATCCGCCACACGCTGGAAAGAAGGCATATCCAGAAAGAAAGCAAGCGAAGCCGAGTCGAAGAAATGCTTCATATATACTTGCTCTCTTTCCGTAATGCCGGTTAAGTTCATCCGTTCATTCCAACTGATTAATTCCTGATAGTACGTTTCAAACTGCTCCAACATCACATCATTTACTTCAATATGATGTTGTTGCATCAGGTCCTTGAATTGATGGGTGATCCGGTCGTTCATAATCAAGATCCTCGCGCAGCCAATACTTTGTGATATTGTTCGATGTAGACGAGCAAAATCGAGATGTCAGCCGGAGATACGCCTGAGATTCGGGAAGCTTGACCAATCGAGACCGGGCGAATCTTCGCCAGCTTCTGCCTAGCTTCCGTCGAGAGTCCATGAATATCCTCGTATACGATGTCGTCTGGGATCTTCTTCGATTCCATCTTCTGCATGCGTTCCACCTGCTGCAACTGCTTCTCGATATAACCCGAATATTTCACCTGAATCTCAACCTGTTCCTTCATCTCCGCGGTCAACTCATATGGAGAAGGACAGATCCGTTCGATATGCTCATAAGTCAGCTCTGGACGGCGTAACAAGGACATGGCGTCCACAGCGTTATTGAGAACAACTGTTCCCGCCTGTTCAAGCAGTTCCTGGACATGCGGCTCCGGTCTTACCTTAGTTGTCTGCAGCCGTTCCAGCTCCATCTCGACCATGCGCTTCTTGTGCAAGAAACGTTGATAACGCTCCTCCGGAATCAAACCAATCTCATAACCGATCGGTGTCAGACGGAGATCTGCGTTATCATGCCGCAGGAGCAATCGGTATTCCGCACGGGAAGTGAGCAATCGGTATGGTTCATTAGTGCCCTTCGTCACCAGATCATCGATCAAGACCCCAATATAACCATCGGATCGCTTTAAGATGACCGGTTCCAGCCCCTTCACCTTACGAGCGGCATTAATCCCTGCCATGATGCCTTGCGCGCCAGCCTCCTCATATCCAGAAGTACCATTGAGCTGTCCAGCCGTGAAGAGGCCGTCGATCAGTTTGGTTTCCAGTGATGGCTTGAGCTGGGTAGGCACGATGACATCATATTCAATCGCATAGCCGGTACGCATCATCTGGGCATTCTCCAGACCCGGGACGGAATGCAGAATCTTCAGTTGCACATCCTCCGGCATACTCGTAGACAAACCTTGCACATAATATTCGGACGTATAACGTCCTTCCGGCTCCAGGAAGATCTGGTGCTTAGGCTTATCAGCGAATCGCACGATCTTGTCTTCAATCGACGGGCAATATCTGGCGCCAGTTCCCTCGATTGCTCCCGAGAACATCGGACTGCGGTGCAGATTGGCCTGGATGATTTCGTGCGTATCGCTTGATGTATACGTAAGCCAACAAGGAAGCTGCTCCCCTGGCGGCGGCTCTACAGTATCGTATGAGAAAAATTTCGGATTCTCGTCACCAGGCTGGATCTCCATCTTCGTAAAGTCGATCGATTCCTTAAGCACGCGCGGCGGTGTTCCTGTCTTGAATCGCACCAACTCGAATCCGAGCTCACGCAGATTGTGCGACAGATTTACGGAAGGCTGTTGATTGTTCGGACCGCTCTCATACTGCAATTCACCGATAATAATCTTGCCGCGCAAATAGGTGCCGGTGGTCAGAACCACCGTCTTCGAGAAATATTGGGCGCCGGTCTTCGTCTCAACGCCTTTGCAAACGCCATTTTCTACGATCAGCTTCTCCACCATGCCTTGTCTTAAGGTCAGGTTCGGCGTCCGCTCGATCGTCAGCTTCATTTGATGCGAATACATCAATTTATCCGCCTGCGCCCGCAGGGCGTGAACCGCAGGTCCCTTGCCCGTATTGAGCATCCTCATCTGGATATAGGTTTTGTCGATATTCCTTCCCATCTCGCCGCCCAACGCGTCGATCTCGCGAACAACATGGCCTTTGGCGGGACCGCCGATCGATGGATTGCATGGCATAAATGCGACCATATCTAAATTGATCGTGATGAGCAGCGTCTCGCAACCCATGCGGGCTGCGGCCAGCGCGGCTTCGCAACCTGCATGGCCTGCTCCAATCACGATCACATCATAATGTCCGGCATCGTATTGCATGTGTAACTCCCTCCAATCTGTGGGCAAACTGCCTCTGCATGCACTTGGGTTTAACCATCATTAATCACTTACCCAAGCAAAATTGCGAGAATATCTGATCAATCAATGAATCAGGTGCAGAATCTCCGATAATCTCGCCCAATTGCTCCCACGCATTGCGCACATCGATCTGCATAATATCGATAGGAATTCCGGCATCCACGCTGGCGATGGCATCCAGCAAAGATTGTTTGGCCCGCTCCAATAGAGAAATATGCCGAACATTGCTGATATAAGTCATATCGTGGCTTTCCACCGCTCCACTGAGGAACAAGCCGGTGATTGCAGCCTCCAGCTCCTTCATCCCCATGCCTTCCTTGATTGACATGCGCACAATGCGCCCCTCTGGAAACATGTCCGTGATCGCCGTCATATCCAGCTTGCCAGGCAGGTCGGTCTTGTTGACGATCACAATCGTCTGCCTGTCCTTCACTTGCTGCAGCAGCTCGTAGTCATCCTCATGAAGCTCTTCCCCATAATTTAATACGAATAGGATCAGATCCGCTTCCGCAAGAGCCATCCGGGATCGTTCCACGCCGATTTGCTCCACCAGGTCGCTTGTTTCACGGATACCCGCGGTATCCAGCAGTTTAAGCGGTATGCCTCCCACTGTCACGTATTCCTCGATCACATCCCGCGTCGTTCCCGGAATATCCGTTACGATCGCCCGATTCTCCTGGGCCAACTCGTTAAGAAGTGAAGATTTTCCGACGTTTGGACGACCGACAATCGCCGTTACAATACCTTCACGCAGGATCTTCCCCTGTCTCGCCGAGCTTAACAGTTCATCGATCTGCGCGATAACGGCATAACTCTTGTCACGGATAAACGAACTCGTCATCTCTTCCACATCGTGTTCCGGATAGTCAATATTCACTTCGATATGCGCCAGCACCTCGACAAGCTCCTGCCGCATCGCCCGGATCTTCTTCGACAGCTTGCCCTCCACTTGCTTAAGCGCAATCGAAAAAGCCCGATCCGACTTGGAGCGGATCAGATCGATCACCGCTTCCGCTTGAGTCAGATCGATGCGGCCATTCAGAAAAGCCCTCTTCGTGAATTCTCCCGGCTCTGCCAACCGCACGCCATTCAGCAGCAGAAGCTCCAACACCTTGTTAACAGAGATCAGACCACCGTGACAACTGATCTCCACCACATCTTCCCTCGTGAAGGATCTTGGCGCACGCATCACCGTCACAAGCACTTCTTCAACCCGTTCTCCGGTTCGGTGATCCACAATATGTCCATAATGAACCGTATGGCTAGGCACCTCTGCTAGACAATGCTTGCCTACGTAGATGCTGTCAGCATGCTTCACCGCTTCATCACCACTGATGCGGATGACGGCGATTCCACCTTCCCCAAGCGGCGTGGAGATAGCGGCGATCGTATCCGCTAACATCGGCATTTCCCCCCTTACTCTAACAGTTTCTCCTGGTCGCGTTCATAAAAAACAATGACTAAAGGATTAGTCATTGCCTGGGAAATACGCTATTGCTATTTAAGGCCGATTACAATACGACGATTCGGTTCTTCACCTTTGCTGAAGGATCGAACCTGCGGATGGTCTTGCAAATACGTATGAATAATCTTACGTTCATGTGACGGCATCGGCTCGAGCACGACTTCACGCCGGCTTCGCACTGCTTTATCGGCAAGGCGGGCCGCCAGTTCCTCGAGGGTCTTTCTTCTTCTCTCTCGGAAGTTCTCCGCATCCAGGATGATCCTCGTATTCGTATTACCCGTGCGATGCGTAACTACATTCACCAAGTATTGCAATGCATCGAGCGTCTGTCCTCTTCTTCCGATCAGGATACCAATGTCATCCTTGCTTGACAGTTGGAGAACGATCCCGTCCGGTGTCTCCTGACGTTCAACGTGAATGTCCATCTTCATCGAAGCCGCGATCTCCTGCAGGAACTGCACTGCTTCATCGACTACATCCGGTTTAACAGTCAATTCGACCTTGGCTTCCTTAGAACCAAGCAGGCCGAACAATCCCTTGCTCGGCTGCTCGAGTATGACGACATCGACACGATCTCTGGACACCTGAAGCTTCGAAAGTCCCGCCTCAATCGCTTCTTCCACCGTTTTGCCCGTCACCGTAATCTTATTCATCAAGATTTGCCTCCCTTGACCTTACCTTCCTTCTTGACCTTGCCTGCCTCTGTTTGGTCATTATTATTTTTGCCGATCCCATAGATGAAGTAGGTTTGAACAAGCGTGAACAGGTTGCTGTATACCCAATACAACGGCAATGCCGATGGGAACGAAATGGACATGACGAAAATCAAGATTGGGAAGATGATCATGATCCCGTTTAACGGGTTGTTGGCATTCGGTGTCTGGGATGTGACCATCTTTTGTTGAATAAAGGTCGTAAGTGCAGCCAGTATAGGTAAGATGTAGAACTTGTCCGGTTGGCTGAGATCCATCCACAGGAAATTGCTGTGTTCGCCGCGAATCGCCGGATTGTACATGATCGAATTGTAAAGTGCCAGCAAGATCGGCATTTGGATCAAGATAGGCAAACAACCGGCAAGCGGATTCACATTATGCTTCTGATAAAGCTTCATCATCTCTTCTTGATACTTTTGCTGATCGTTCTTGTACTTATCGCGAAGTTTCAGCAGTTCCGGCTGCAGCGCTTGCATCGCTTTAGAACTGCGATACTGCTTTAGCGTCAGCGGCAAGAGCAAGAGTCGGATGATGATGGTCATGACCAGAATGGCCAGTCCATATTGGTTAAACAGCAATTCTGCGAAGAAATCTAACGAAAGCGCAAATGGATATACGATATATCGTTGCCAGAACCCGCCATTGGCCAGCTCCTCCGTGGGAATCGTCGGGATCGTGCTCGTCGAGCAACCGGATAACAGTACAACAAAGAGAAGCAGCCCGATAACGAGTAATGGTTTGCGAACAGATCTCTTGATCAAAGTTTTTCCTCCTAAATCGAAGTCCTAGTCTGCCAATGTCAACTATACCATATCCATATATGAAAGAAAATAAATTGGCAACATATCCACCAAAACGATTGAGTAAACCACGATTTTCTCCTGGTTTATAGCTAACTATGCTGCCGTCAATCTGAAGGTTTACTCTTGATCATTCTTCCTTCTTAAGGATGGACGCCCTGTTGCAGACATGGATCACGCTCTTGACCATCTCATCGAAGTTCAGGTCTAAGGCAGCCTTGCGTACAACGATGACCATATCATGGTGCGGCGCTATGCGCGGAGCCAGGTTTCGCACGATCTCCTTCAGCAATCTCCTCATCCGGTTGCGGACAACCGCTTTGCCGATCTTCTTGCTGACCGATATGCCAAGGCGGAAATGTTCCACTTCTTCATTTTTTAATACGTACAGAACAAATTGACGGTTCGCCGTCGACTTGCCGTATTTGTATACCTTATTAAAATCCGAGCGTTGTGCCAACCTGTATGCTTTCTGCAATCTGATCACCGTTGTCGAAAGGATTTGATATAGAAAAAGACCACTTCCGTGGCCTTTTTGTATTATGCACTGATAACTTTTCTGCCTTTGCGACGGCGTGCTGCCAGTACTTTTCTTCCGTTTTTCGTACTCATTCTCTTACGAAAACCGTGAACCTTCTTGCGTTTGCTTACATTCGGCTGGAATGTTGGTTTACCCATGATCGCACCTCCTTACATCAAACCCCATACATTACAGATCAGTATCTGAATGACCTATGGTTCATCTAATATCAGCAAGAAAAAACACCTTTAAATATTTAACCATTATGCATGTCAAAAGTCAATAAAAACGTAAGGATAGCAGACTCAATCATCAGGCTGTGAATAACTTTTACGCCGATCTATTCGAATCTTGTCGAACAATCAACAATTTATTCACAATATGTAGTGTTGTTGATAACTTTTGACCACAAGTTATTGAGATTGTGGATAAATTAACGAAATCCGTTGAAATCGCGGCTTTATTTTGCTATCATAAAGATGTTTTCGTTGTGAATAACTAATTTTATAGCTAATTTATACACAGTCTGTGGATAACATTGTGAACAAAATTCCTCTACTGTGGTTAGATTTATCCTCAACCATGTAAGTATGTGAATAATATCGACAAATTTCAACCGCCAAAGTTGAAATTTCTTTTTCTTCTTCGCATTATTTATCCACATCCACTCACCCACGCCCGCGTTTAAGTCTGAGAAGGAGTGAACATAAATTGGAAGACCAGGTCCACGAGCTGTGGCAACAAGTTTTATCTGCAATTCAGACGAAAATCAGCAAGCCGAGCTTCGATACGTGGTTCAAATCGACGAAAATCATCCACTCTGACGATTCCCAGCTCACGATCCTTGCACCGAATGAATTCGCGCGCGATTGGCTTGAGGGCAAGTACTCGCAATTGATCAAGAATACGCTGATCGAACTGTTCGGGGAAGCCAAAGAGGTCAAGTTTGTCATTGAACCGGATGCCGTTCAGACAACCGCCAGCAAACCGCAACTGCCAAAGCCCGAACAGCCCAGGGTAGAAGTCCATGAGGAATCCTACGCCAAGCTGCTTAACCCGAAATATACCTTTGATACATTCGTCATCGGTGCGGGCAATCGTTTTGCGCACGCTGCTTCACTCGCAGTGGCAGAGCAGCCGGCCAAGGCGTACAATCCGTTATTTATCTATGGTGGTGTCGGTCTCGGCAAGACTCATCTGATGCATGCGATAGGACACTACATACTTGAGCATAATCCTCGGAGTCGTGTTTTATACCTGTCGTCAGAGAAATTTACTAATGAATTTATCAATGCGATCCGCGACAACCGCGGCGAAGAGTTCCGTTTGAAGTACCGCAATATCGATATTTTGCTGATCGACGATATTCAATTTATCGCTGGGAAGGAGCAGACGCAGGAGGAGTTTTTCCATACCTTCAACGCGCTTCATGAAGCCCACAAACAGATCATCATTTCGAGCGACCGGCAACCGAAGGAGATTCCTACATTGGAAGAACGACTGCGCTCACGCTTCGAATGGGGACTCATCACCGATATTCAGCCGCCTGATCTGGAGACCAGGGTCGCCATCCTGCGCAAAAAGGCTAAGGCTGAGAATCTGGAGATCCCGAATGAAGCAATCATGTACATTGCGAATCATATCAATACGAACATTCGAGAGCTGGAAGGCGCGTTGATCCGCGTAATTGCCTATTCTTCTCTCGTCAACGAAGATATTACTGCTCATCTCGCCGCACAGGCGCTGAAGGATATCATTCCGGCAGGCCGGCCGAAATCAATCACGATCCACGATATTCAACAGGTTGTTGGCGAGTATTTTGGCATGAAGATCGAGGATTTCAAGGCGCGCAAGAGAACCAAGGCTGTCGCCTTCCCTCGTCAAGTAGCGATGTATCTGTCACGCGAACTGACAGATTTCTCTCTTCCCAAGATCGGAGAGGCCTTTGGCGGTCGTGACCATACGACGGTCATCCATGCACACGAGAAGATCTCCCAAGCGATTCAGGAAGATCAAGAATTGTATAAGGTAATCAATAATTTGAACGAGAAGATCAAAAATATGAAGGGCATTTCCTGATATTCCGAAGCTGTTGATAAGTGTTACATGCCGTTTTGTCAACAACTTATCCACAAATGGATAACCTCGTCATTTCAAGGATTTGCCCACATATTCACATAATCACATCGCCTACTACTACTGCTATTCAAAACCAAATAATTATTTATATGCTTGCATCAAGCAAAATAGAACCACCATACGATTGGGAGTTGAACAAATGAAGATCAATATCGCCAAGCAAGAGTTGAACGAGGCCATATCCCACGTTTCTAAGGCCGTCTCTTCGAGAACCTCCATCCCGATCTTGAGCGGGATCAAACTTGAAGCAAATCCATCCGGTTTGACACTGACCGCAAGTGATACAGAAATATCGATTCAAAACGTTATTCCTGCTGTGAAGAATGAACAAACAATCATCGAGCTGGAGCGTGCAGGCAGTGTTGTGCTTCCAGCCAAATTTTTTGTTGAGATCGTGAAGAAGCTTCCTTCTTCAATGATCGAGATCGAAGTGCAAGACCACTTCATTACGTTGATTCGCGCCGGTTCTTCGGAGGTTCAACTCGTTGGATTGGACCCGGAAGAATTTCCATTATTACCGCGGCTCTCTGAGGAGCATATGCTGCACTTGAGCAGTGATGTGCTGCGGAACATGATCCGGCAAACGACTTTTGCTGCGTCTACCAATGAAACTTCTGCGATCCTGACGGGCATCCTATGGAGTATCCAGGATGACGGACTGAAGTTCGTAGCAACGGACAGGCACAGACTGGCCAGCAGCCATGTGAGTCTGAACAATGCCTCATCAGGGGCATATCAGAAATCAATCGTTGTGCCGGCGAAGACATTGAATGAGCTCAGCAAGATCTTACCGGATGAGAATGTGATGATCGACATCGTCATCGAAGACAACCAGGTTCTGTTCCGGATGGAAAACCTGCTCTTCTATTCCAGAATACTGGACGGCATGTATCCCGATACTTCGAAGATCATTCCGACCGTATTCAAGACGGAATTTACGATCGATACGAAGCAACTGACCGACGCGCTGGATCGTGCATATCTGTTGTCCAAGGAAGAGAAAACGAATATCGTGCGGCTCGCTTCGATCGATGATCACCGGATCGAGATTTCCTCCTCCTCTTCTGAACTGGGGAAAGTAACAGAACAGATCGAGGTTGAGAACTTTGTTGGCGAACCGCTCAAGATCGCCTTCAACTCCAGATACATGCTTGATGTAATGAAGGTAATGGATAACGATCGCGTTCATATCTCGTTCACCGGAGCGATGAGTCCTATCATCGTAACGCCGGAGAACAGCAAATCGGTGCTGCATCTCATACTTCCTTACCGAACGACGAACTAAGGAGCGCAGGTTATGAAGGAAATCGCAATTTCAACGGAATATATTACGCTTGGCCAGTTTTTGAAACTGGCCGATTGTATTGATACGGGCGGTCAAGCGAAGGCCTTTCTGGCACAGAACGCGGTATATGTGAATGGCGAGCCTGAAAACAAAAGAGGGAAAAAGCTGTTCAAAAATGATATAATTGCTGTAGAAGGCTTCGGGAAATTCAAAGTCACGGCCAAGTAACAGCAGGAGGATATCTCTTGATTCTTAAGGAAATTCATCTAAACCGCTATCGTAACTATGATCGCTTGTCCTTGAGGACGGATCACCAGGTGAACTTGTTCGTAGGCGCTAACGCCCAGGGGAAGACGAATCTGCTGGAAGCGATCTACGTCCTTGCGCTCACGAGGTCCCATCGCACGCACAAGGACAAAGAACTGATCGCCTGGCAAGCGGAACAAGCGATCATCGAAGGCGGAGTAGAGCGTGAACTGGGCCGTTTGCTGCTGCAGGTCAAGCTGTCGCAACACGGGAAGAAGGCAAGCATCAATGGCTTGGAGCAGCGCAAGCTAAGTCAATATATTGGGTCGCTTAATGCGGTGATGTTCGCGCCGGAAGATCTCGAGATCGTGAAAGGTTCTCCGGGGATCAGGCGCCGTTTTCTTGATGTTGAGCTAGGTCAGGTTTATCCAACATACCTGTATCACCTCACGCAGTATCAGAAGGTGCTGGCGCAGCGCAACAACATGCTCAAGAACTGGACCCCGGCCGGACAAGTGATGATGGACATATGGGATGAACAGCTCGCCGAATACGGTTCTAAAATCATCCGTAAACGTCAACAATTTATAACACAACTTCAAGGTTGGGCAGAAGAGATTCACGCCGGCATCACCAAGGGCGAGGAACAGCTCAGGATCGTCTATAAACCCTCGTTCGATTGTGAGCCTGGCGCTGATGAACCTGTATTAATTAACCAGTTTATGATAAAGTTATCACAGGTGCGCGAGCAGGAGATTCGGCGAGGGACGACATTGGTCGGCCCGCATCGAGATGACCTGGAATTTCTGATTAATGACCGTGATGCGCAGACGTACGGCTCACAAGGGCAACAACGAACGGTTGGATTATCGGTCAAGTTGGCCGAGATCGAGCTGATCAGGCATGAGATAGGCGAATATCCGTTGCTCTTGCTTGATGATGTCTTATCGGAACTAGATCAGACGAGACAGAATCAACTTATCGCCACCTTCCAGAGCAAGGTGCAGACCTTTATCACGACAACCGGAACGGAGTCGCTGAAGCTGCAACTGTTGGATGATGCCGTCATTTACAACGTAGAAGGCGGTCAGGTCCATATTAGATAAAACTTATGCCATGGTGAATGAGATGGGAGTGGTCGCATGTACATCCATATCGGCGGTGACCGAATGATCCGCTCTGCTGAGTTGATTGCCATATTTGATATATCGATCGAGCAATCGTCGAAGATTTCCAGTCAGTACATGCAATATGCCAAGGAACATAACCGTGTGGAAACAGCGGGCGAAGAGGAAGTCAAGTCGATTGTGGTGACGAAGGATCAGATTTTTTATTCTCCTATCTCATCGTCAACGCTGAAAAAACGGCTGTATCAGATCATCTAATCCGACACCATAAGCAACCCCACAATTATAGAGTAGGTGAAGTCATGACATCGGTTCAAAATACGTATGATGAGAGTCAGATACAAGTGTTGGAAGGCCTGGAGGCCGTCAGAAAACGCCCAGGCATGTATATAGGGTCGACCAGTGTCAAGGGCTTGCATCATCTTGTATGGGAAGTTGTCGACAATTCGATCGATGAGGCGTTGGCCGGCTACTGTACGCATATCGAAGTCATCGTGCACAAAGATAACAGTGTGACGGTCATCGACAATGGACGCGGCATACCGGTAGGCCTTCATCCCAAAATGCAGAAATCAACGGTAGAAGTCGTGTTAACCGTGCTTCATGCCGGAGGCAAATTCGGAGGAGAAGGTTACAAAGTATCCGGCGGATTACATGGTGTCGGCGTGTCTGTCGTGAACGCTCTGTCCGAGCATCTGACCGTTCAAGTCAAGCGCGACGGCAAGATTCATCAGATGGAATTCGTACGCGGTGTTCCTAAGTATGAGCTTAGGGTGATCGGCGAGACCGATGAGACGGGAACGACGATCACGTTTAAGCCGGACCCGGAGATTTTCACGGAAACCGTGGAATTTGATTACGATACATTGCAGTCACGCATCCGTGAGCTGGCTTTCCTCAACAAGGGCATCCAGATCACCTTGATAGACGAACGCAGCGATACGGAACACACGTTCAAATATGACGGCGGCATCATCCAGTTCGTCGAATATTTGAACCGCAATCGCGAAGCCCTGCACGAGCAGCCGATTTACATGGAGGGCGAGAAGGACAACATTCAGGTAGAGATCGCGCTACAGTACAACGACAGCTATCTGGAGAATATCTATTCGTTCGCCAATAATATTCATACGCATGAAGGCGGCGCGCATGAATCGGGCTTCAAGAGTGCTTTGACCAGAGTGATCAACGATTACGCCCGTAAGTCCAATGCGATCAAGGACAATGATGCGAACCTGACCGGTGATGATGTTCGCGAAGGTCTGACGGCGATTATCTCTGTGAAGATTCCGGAACCTCAATTTGAAGGCCAGACGAAAACCAAACTCGGCAACAGCGAAGTCCGCGGTATCGTGGAGTCGTTGTTCAGCGATAAATTCGCCGAGTTTCTCAGCGAGAATCCAACGACGGCGAAGAAGATACTCGAGAAGTCGCTGCAGGCGGCACGGGCGCGTGAAGCGGCCCGTAAGGCGCGCGAGCTTACGCGGCGCAAGTCTGCGCTCGAGGTCAGCTCCCTGCCGGGCAAGCTGGCTGACTGTTCCTCCAAGGATGCATCGATCAGCGAGTTGTTTATCGTCGAAGGGGATTCTGCAGGTGGTTCTGCGAAGCAGGGACGCGACCGGCATTTCCAAGCGATCCTGCCTCTGCGCGGCAAGATCCTGAATGTTGAAAAGGCCAGACTCGACCGGATTCTCTCCAATGCCGAGATCCGGGCGATAATTACGGCGCTTGGCACCGGAATCAGTGATGATTTCGACATTACGAAGGCAAGATACCACAAGATCATCATCATGACCGATGCCGACGTTGACGGCGCGCATATTCGTACGTTGCTCCTGACATTCTTCTACCGTTATATGCGGCAGATCATCGAATCCGGCTACGTCTATATCGCGCAGCCGCCGCTGTACAAGATCGAGAAAAATAAAGTGGTGCGTTATGCGTACAACGATGCGGAGAAAGAACAGATCCTGAAGGAAATGGGCGAAGGCAAGACCAATGTGCAGCGATACAAGGGTCTTGGCGAGATGAACCCCGAGCAACTGTGGGAAACCACCATGGACCCTGAGAGCAGAACCTTGCTGCAGGTCAGCATAGAGGATGCTCTGAAGGCGGATGAGATATTCGATACGCTGATGGGGGATAATGTCGAGCCGCGGCGTGATTTTATCCAGGAACATGCGAAGTTTGTGCGGAATCTGGATATTTAGAAACGTAAAGGTGCCTGTACCGCATGGCGGCGACAAGCACCTTTTTACTTCTCTGATCAGCTACTGACCAGGCACACTTTCGAGAGGGGCATTATTTGCGTTTTCTCCTCAGGAACCAATACAGGATGAATCCGATCAGGAGAATCGCCAGGATCACATAAGTGATGTTGGAATAAACGTCCATGAAATGCAGGATCTCGTCCCAGTTTTCGCCCAGCATGGCGCCCAGGGATACGAGAACGGTATTCCATATCAAGGTCCCGACGGTAGTGAACAACAGGAACAAGCCGAAGTTTAACTTCGCCATGCCTGCGGGAATCGAGATCAGGCTGCGGATGAGCGGAACCATCCTGCAGAAGAAAACGGTCCAATATCCATAACGGTTGAACCAGTTGAATGCTTTCTCCAGATCCTCACGTTTGATCCTCAGGAAGCGTCCGAAGCGTTCGATGATTTTCTCCAGAACATCGATATGGAACAGACGACCGATCAGATAGAGGATGACGGCTCCGAAGATCGAGCCAAGAGTGGATGATATGATGACGCCGATGACCGTCAGGCTCGTTGTGGTGGTCATGAATCCGCCAAATGTCAGGATAAGTTCCGATGGGATGGGCGGGAACAGATTTTCAATCGCGATGATCAGTGCGATCCCCAGATATCCGTATGATTCCATAACGCCGATAATCCAATTTTGCAGCATGTGTTTACTCTCCCAATCCATGATATGTACTTTTATTCTAAGCATATTATAAAAATGGACAAAGCTGAACAAGATGTTTACAGTTTTTTGCCAAATGTTGTTGGGAAGTAATTCCGCATGTTGATTCATGATGTGGATGGATAAGCCGAAAAACATCGACATGGATGCCGTTTAATTGTACTTATTTTGAGAAAGTAATATAATAGGATAGATATGAATGTATTTTCATGCAGGAAAGTCCTTAGATGGAAAACGACAAAAACACAACATTCGCAAATCTAGTCGCACTCGGGTTGAGGCTGACTTGTATGTAATAGGAGGTCCGCATGGCTGACGATATGCAATCGAGAATCAAGGATGTTGATATTGGCCAAGAGATGCGTCAATCTTTCCTGGACTATGCCATGAGCATCATCGTGAGCAGAGCCCTCCCGGATGTACGGGACGGATTGAAGCCGGTTCATCGTCGCATCCTGTACGCGATGAACGAGTTGGGCATGTCTCCGGACAAGCCATTCAAGAAATCGGCCAGAATTGTCGGGGAAGTAATCGGTAAGTACCATCCGCACGGCGACGCAGCCGTTTATGAAACGATGGTGCGCATGGCGCAAGACTTCTCGCTTCGGTACACGCTGGTAGAGGGGCATGGCAACTTCGGCTCGATTGACGGAGATTCTGCGGCAGCCATGCGTTATACGGAAGCCAGATTGTCGAAGATGGCGATGGAGCTTCTCCGTGATTTGAACAAGGATACGGTAGACTTCGTGCCGAACTATGACGGTGAAGAGAAGGAACCGGCAGTTCTGCCGGCGCGTTTCCCGAATCTGCTGGTAAACGGCGTATCGGGTATCGCCGTCGGCATGGCGACCAATATTCCGCCACACAACCTGTCGGAAGTAATCGATGGCACGTTGGCGTTGATTCGCAATCCGGATATTACACCGCTTGAATTGATGCAGTATGTGAAAGGTCCGGACTTCCCAACTGCTGGTTATATCATGGGCAGAGAAGGTATCAAACAAGCCTACTTGACCGGTCGGGGCACGATTACGATGCGGGCGAAAACGACGATCGAAGAGAATGGCAACAAACCGCGCATCATCGTACATGAACTGCCTTACCAAGTCATCAAGGCGAGACTGGTCGAGAAAATCGCCGAGCTCGTCAATGAGAAACGGATCGAGGGCATCACCGATCTGCGCGATGAGTCGGACCGTAACGGCATGCGCATCGTCATTGAGCTGCGGAGAGATGTGAATCCGCATGTTGTCTTGAACAATCTGTTCAAACATACAGCGATGCAATCGAACTTCGGCGTCAACATGCTTGCGCTTGTAAATGGCGAGCCAAAGGTACTCAATCTTCGTGATGTGCTCTACTATTATCTGCAGCACCAGATTGACGTCATCCGGCGCAGAACCGAATATGATCTTCGCAAGGCGGAAGCGCGCGCTCACATCCTGGAAGGGCTGCGTGTTGCTCTGGACAATCTTGATGAAGTGATCTCGCTGATCCGAAGCTCAAGAACGACCGAGATTGCACGAGATGGTCTGATGAGCAGATTCCAACTCAGCCATGATCAGGCGCAGGCGATTCTGGATATGCGTCTGCAACGGCTGACAGGTCTGGAACGCGAAAAGATCGAGGAAGAGTATCAAGAACTTATGGCGAAGATCGCCGAATATAAGGCGATTCTCGCGGACGAGCAGCTCGTCCTGAACATCATCAGTGAGGAACTGACTGAGATCAAAGAGAGGTTCGGTGACGAACGGCGGACGGAGATTACGGCTGCTGAGGATGAGATTCTCGACGAGGATCTGATCCCGCAGGAGGATGTCGTCATAACCGTTACGCATAGCGGATATATCAAACGCCTGCCGGTTTCGACTTACCGCAGCCAGAAGCGGGGCGGTAAAGGTGTCATCGGGATGGATACGAAGGAGGACGATTTCGTCACCCATCTGTTCGTGACGAATACCCACCAATACCTGATGTTCTTCACGAACAAGGGCAAGGTATACCGCATCAAAGCATATGAGATACCTGAGCTGGGCCGGACGGCAAGAGGCACGCCGATCATCAATCTGATCCAGATCGAGTCCGGTGAGAAGATCAATGCTGTGATCCCGGTCGAAGGTTTCGATTCGGACAAGAATCTCTTCTTCGCCACACGTCAAGGCATCGTCAAGAAGACTCCTCTGGCCGACTATGTCAATATTCGCAAAGGCGGTCTGATTGCCATCCATCTCCGTGAGGATGACGAGCTGATCGGCGTAAAATTGACAGACGGCAAGCAAGAGATCATCATGGGTACCGCAGAAGGAATGTCCATCCGTTTCTCTGAAGAGGATGTTCGGACGATGGGACGTTCGGCAACTGGGGTCAAGGGCATCCAACTCTCGGATGGCGACGAAGTCATCGATATGGACGTGGTTGATCTTAACCGAGATGTCTTGATCGTCACAGCCAAAGGTTACGGCAAGCGCACTCCTGTTTCGGAGTACCGCATTCAGACTCGAGGCGGCAAAGGGATCAAGACGATCAATGTTACGGAGAAAAATGGACGCGTCGTCGGCCTGAAGGTTGTCGGTGACGACAATGACCTGATGATCATCACCACATCAGGAACGATCATCAGAACAAGCGTGGCCGGCATATCCGAGATGGGACGGTATACCCAAGGCGTCCGCTTGATCAACATCCGCGAGGATGACGAAGTATCATCGGTTACAGAGGTAGACAGGGCGAGCGATTCTGAAGAGGCCGAATCAGATGAAGGACAACAGTAATCGTTGAAGATTCGGGTATGGCATGCAATCGAGGGGCCAAGTTGACAATCCATAAATCAAATTGTCATAGGCCCCTTTTATTTGCATAACTACTCAGGCATAATTTATCTTTCCTGGGTATTTTATCATCTATTTGAAATTTTGAATGGCAAGAAGGTGATGGTATGGTTCTGGTTCAAGTGGGGAAACTGCTGTCGGGTGATATGTTATTGGAGGATGTGTATACTCAAAAGGGCAGCAAGCTTTTCCACAAAGGAAAGGTTCTAACGGACCGGGATATCGAAGTGTTGAAAGCGTTTATGGTCGTTGACGTGGTAGTGGATCGGAACTCGTCGAGGAAGGTTGATCCGCACGCAGATCAGGAAACAAGAATGCCACGAAGAGCCAGAGTTAGGACCAGAATCGAATCCGAAACCTTAGCGGAATCATCCGCAACGAAGCAGGAAGCGAAAAACAACGATGAGTCGTCATCATCAAACGATGAGAAAAAATCCGAAGCCACACCTCAACATAAATCTATATTCAGAAGCGTGGCAACCGTAAGCAAAGTATTCGAAGAGTATTATGACCAGTTATTCCAAGTGACGAAGCAAGTGTTCAACATTAACGGTGATATTGACAATGAAAGTATTGCATCCTTGCGTCACGCACTCGAGGGTATCATTCCTAGGATGGAGTACATGGATGTGCTTCTATATATTCCATCGAAGATGAAGCCGAACGATCATATCTACCACAAGAGCATCATGGTGGCGTTGACTTCCTACATCATCGCGAAATGGGCCAAGTTGCCAAGACATGAACTGATGCCAATCGCGCTGGCAGGATTGCTACATGACATAGGTAACATGTCCATCGATCCGGCCATATTAAACAAGCCTGGCACCCTGACGCCGGAAGAAATGGAGATTGTCAAGAAGCATACGATTATCGGCTATAATCGTTTGAAGAATATCTCCGTTCTTAACGATGGAGTGAAGCTTGCCGCGCTGCAGCATCATGAACGGGAAGATGGTTCAGGCTATCCATTGGGACTGAGCAGTGGCAAGATTCACGTCTATGCTAAAGTGGTAGCGGTTGCTGATATCTTCTATGCGATGACCAGAGCGAGCAAGTACAAGCACCCGCGCGCCCTGTATGTGGTGTTGGAACAGTTGCTTCAGGATTCATTTGGGAAGTTGGATCCCAAGATCGTTCAGCCGTTTATCTACAACAACACCCAGCATCAGCTTGGCTATACCGTCCGATTGAATGATGGGTCGATCGGCAAGATTGTGTACACGGATCATGCCAACCCAACGCGGCCTTGGGTCAACGTTAAAGGTAATATCATCAATCTTGCGCTTGAACGTCACCTGCACATCGCTGAGATCATATCGAGGAAAGTGGAATAATAAGCTTATACTTATAATCCTGCGTCCATGCTGCCGCAGGATTTATCATGTAATCGAGCTCGGGGTATGCTGTCGGATTGGAAGAACGGCGGTAACCAGTTTTTTCTGGTTGAGATCCGGATCATAAACGTGGTATATTGGTTATCGCCTCTTCTGAGGCGTTAATCGATAAAAGATTCGATTTCCTGAAAATAGTTGTTGCATTGAAGTTGCGATATGTGGTATATTAATAAAGTCGCCTTGAGGCACTGACGAAAGTCGAAGCTGATGAAATGGCGATGAACAAACAGCAACTTGTTCTTTGAAAACTGCAGAACGAACGAATGAAACGTCCTGATGGGTAAGACATGGTTGGTCGTTAGTCGATCAGCGCATCTTACCAACGTCAATGAATGAACATGAAGAGCTTCATCAGCTCGTCGTATACATTCGGCTTGAAGCCGAACTTTTACGGAGAGTTTGATCCTGGCTCAGGACGAACGCTGGCGGCGTGCCTAATACATGCAAGTCGAGCGGAGTTTTCAAGCGGAAGCCTTCGGGTGGAAGCTTGGGAACTTAGCGGCGGA